>Ga0209811_10000444_pt1 | contig 17639 bp, 19 predicted proteins | sample Coa_R1_6_FD_187161 | JGI IMG/M metagenome (GOLD analysis project Ga0209811, IMG submission 187161) | Surface soil microbial communities from Centralia Pennsylvania, which are recovering from an underground coalmine fire. - Coalmine... | ecosystem: Environmental > Terrestrial > Soil >...
AGGTCACGGAATCCAATGTGCTGCTGCTTCACGGGCTGCCCTGCCTCCCTGCCGGCTGCCCAGCCACGAACCTGCGGCCCTGAGACACTGGGGATGGCCTCACGGGTGTTGTCGTGCACGACGCTGCCGATGCACCGCTCGGAATCAGCACGAGCGTAGCACAGCGGCACGCGCGAACGCGTGCCGGGAGCGACGGTTACGGGCACCGCGACGAAGTTTCGCCGCAGCGCGTCCGAGACGTCGGTCGGCTCCGCCGGGTGTGACGCTACCGGGCGGGCGTCAGCGGACGACGGCGACGCGCGAGATCGAGCGGTGCTCGCCCGCGCGGACGACGACGAAGTAGAGCCCGGGCGGGATCGCCCGGCCCTGCTCGTCGCGGGCGACGAACGGCACGTCGAACGTGAGCCGGTCCAGCGTGCCGCGCCACAGCGTGCGGAGGACACGCCCGCTCGTGTCCACGAGCGTCACCTCGCCCGGGAGCCCGGTCGCCCGTGCGGCGTTGCCGACACGCGCCCCCGCCGGGAGCCCCGCGGTGACGCGCAGCGTCCCGCGCTCGCGGAGCGGGTTGGGCGACGGGTTCGCCCCCAGCCCCTCGGCCGCCCGGCCGATGGTCACGGCGACCGGCCCGTACGTGCGCGCGATCCCGTCGGCGCCGGTGACGTCGAAGCGATAGAGGTAGGTCGCTCCCACGAGCGCATCGGGATCGATGACGGTGCAGTCCCCGGTGCAGAGCGCGTCCCGCACCCCCAGCACCTCGAACGGCTGCCCCTGCGTGTCCGCGCGCCGCACCGTGTAGTGGGCACCCGCGTAGCTCCCCTCGAGCGTGATCCGGGGGACGCCATTGAAGACTTCGGCGCGGATCGCGGGCTCGCCCGCCCGGGCCACGAGCGCGCCGCCGGCGGATGCCGCCAACAAGCCTGCCGCGAGAGCGAGTCGCAGCCGCCTGGTCATCAGGACCTCCGAACACAGGGTTATCGCGCCGTTCACGGGAGCTGCCGGCGCGCCTCATGTCTACCCCTGATGCGCTCCCGACGTGACAGGATTCGGACGCGCGAGCGGGGCCGACCGACAGGCGCGGGGGGGCGGCAGCGCGAGGCAGGCGTACGGCGTAGTGCATTGCGTCCCACGGGGATTGATGCTTGACGCTGGGCGGTGTGCTCTCTAGTTTGCAGCTTCAAGCTGGAACGCCCGTGGCCCCCACTCGCGGAACCGAACATGCGGCTCACCGAACTCATCAACCCCCAGGCCGTCAACACCCGGCTGCGCGCGCGGACCAAGCGCGACGCCATCGCCGAGCTGGTGGAGCTGCTCGAGTCGGCGCACGGCATCGACAGCCAGGGCGAGATCCTCGACCGCGTCCTCCGCCGGGAGGCGATGATGAGCACCGGGATCGGTAACGGCGTCGCCATCCCGCACGGCAAGGCGAAGCTGGTCGACCGCATGGTGGCCGCCTGCGGCGTCTCGACGGAGGGCATCGAGTTCGAGTCCGCCGACGGCGAGGCCGCGCGGCTGTTCATCCTGCTCGTGGCACCCGAGAGCGGGGGTGCGCTGCACGTGAAGGTGCTGGCCAACATCTCGAGGCTGCTCAAGGAGGAGTCGGTCCGACAGTCGCTGCGCGAGGCGCCGAACGCCGAGGCGTTCGTGGCCGCCCTGCGCGCCGCCGAGGCGGTCCATATCCCGTAGCTTGTGGTGCGAGGATTGTTGCTGCCGGTCGCCGCGGCCGTAAGTCGTTGCGGGATCGTGGCGGAGCAGCGTCCAAACGCCTCCAGGACCCCGGAGCAACAATCTTCGCAGCACAACGGGAAGGATCCCGTATGCATCTGCTCGAGGCTTGGACCACGTTGGGGCCGTTCCACTTGGCGCGCCTCCTGGCGCTGCCGAGTGCGATCCTCGTGGCGACGCTGCTCCCCGGGCGCGTGCTCGCCCGCGGGACCGCGATGGTGTGCGCGCTCGCCGTCGGGCTCCTGGACGAGCTGGCGGTGCCGTGGTGGGCGCGCGGTGCCTGGGTGGCGCTGTGGCTGCTGATCGCCTGGCAGGCGGGGAGGCCCGAGCGTCCCGACCTGCTCCCGCGCCCGCCTCGCCGCCGCGGGTTCGAGGCCGGGGCGGTGGCGTTGCCGCTGGGGATCGCGCTGCTGGCGCTCATGCTCGCCGCCGTGTGGCGGCAATCGTTCGAGCCCGATGACGCGCGCCGCGCCTCTCTCGGCGCCATGCTCCTCGGCCTGGGGCTCCTGCACCTGATGATGCGCCGGCACGTGCGCCGGGCGTCGCTGGCGATCGGCGGGCTGGGGGTGGGGCTCGAGCTCCTCACCGCCTCGGGACGCGCCGCGGACGTGGCGCACGAGGGCGCCCCGGCGGGAGCGGCGCTGCTCGCCACCGCGCTCGCGTTCCTGATCGTGACCCGGATCGCCGAGGGGCGCGAACGCTACGCGGGGTCGGCGTTCGTCTCCGACGCCCACGAGCTCCAGGACTGATCGTGGCGCTCCCGCGGTTGCGCGTGCCCCCGAACTACGCCGGCGCGGCGTGCGCCACTTTGGGCGTGCTGCTGCTCACGCTCCCGGGGTTGGTCTGGGCGGCGATCGGGCTCGAGCTGGTGGCGCTCGCGTTCTGGCTCTGGGCGCGATCGTTGCCGGATCGCGGCGAGCAGCTCGCGCGCTGGGGGTGGCTGCGCCGGCCGCCCATGGCGCTCTGGCTCGCAGCGGCCCTGTTCCTGGCGTTGCCGGAACTGAAGCTGGTGTTCGCGCCGGTGGCCTCGGGGCCGGCGGGCGGCCCGATCACGCCGCCGGCGTTCATGCCGGCGCCGCTCCCGGTGACGCGCGATCCCATGCTGCTCCTGCGCACGCTTGCCTCGCTCGCGGTGCTCTGGGCGGGGCTCGAGTTGATGGCGGCGCTGCCGCTCTCGCGCCCGTTCCCGGATCTGACCGGCCCGGCGCGGCCGGTGGGGCCGTGGCTCACGGCGATCCTCCCGGTGACCGGCTTCCTCGTGCTCTGGCGGCAGGCCCCGGTGTGGACCGCGGCGCCGCTGGTCAAGGAGATCGCGACGCTGGCGCTCATGTTCGCGGTGGTGCTCGCGGCGCTGCGCGCGTTCAGCCGCCGCTCGCTCACGGCGACGCTGCGCTGGCTCGTGGTCTACGACTCGGCGATGGCGTCGCTGCTCGTGGCGCGCGACGTGGTGCATGGCGAGGTCGCAGCACTGCTCTGGCTCGGGGCTGCGGGAGGCCGGCTGATCGCGCTCGCGGCCGAACTGCGCGGGCAGGCGGTGCGCCGCGGTGCGCGCCTGACGAGGTTCTGGCGCTTCGCAGGCTGGCTCGCGGGGGCGTCGCTGGCGTGGCCGCTCCTCGCCGACGCCGGGTTCTCGGGCCACGAGTTCCATCCGGTCGAGTACTTCGTGCTCGCGGCCCCGGTGCTGCTGGCGAGCACGCTGTGGCTGAACCGCGTCGTGGAAGCGCCCGAGCGGCGCGCCATGGCACGGCGCGAGGACCGCGCCCCGCGCGTCTCGCGCCTGGGCGGTGCGGCGACGTTGCTCGCCGGACCTGCGGCGCTGGTGTGGGCGTGGCGGCAGGGCTTCCACGTGAGCCCGGTGGCGGGGGCCGCCGCGCTGCTCCCGATGCTGCTCGCGGGCTGGCCGCTCCGCCGGCTGATCCCGGAGCCCGATGCGAGCGGCGTGCTGCGCGAGAACGCCGCCGCGGGCCCGCGCGACTTCGCGCTCTCCACGTTCCGAGCGGTGACCGTGGTCGAGCGCCAGCTCGCGGCGGCGATCGCCAGCGTCGCGCGCGCGCTGGGTGCTCCGGCGCGCGACCTCCACTCGGGCGATGCGCAGGAGTACCTGCTGTTCCTGGTCGGTGTGGCAGTGCTGGCACTGCTGCTGCCGCTCCTCCGATGATCACCTGGCTCGCGCTCCCGGCCTGGGTGACGGGCTCGGCGATGTTCCTGGCGCCGCTCGCGGCACTCGGCGCGGCGACGCTCGTGCGCCGCGCCCAGGCGCGCTCGCGCGACACGCAGCCCTGGCTCGAGGCCGCGGTGGTCGGGCTCACGCTCGTGCCGCTCGCGGTGGTGGTGGCGTGGCCGGCGGTGCTGCTGCCGGCGCGCGCGGCGCTCGTGGCCGGGCTCTCGGTGGCGCTGCTCGCGCACGACCCGCGCGACCTGCCGCAGACCGAGGTGGCGCTCAAGATCATGTGGGTGCTGACCGCGGCGTTCGCGCTCTCCTGGGCGGGCGATGCGCTGCTGGCGATGGCCTCGGGCAGCGCGCGCGCGCGCGAGCAGTGGCCGGCACTGGCGCTGGCGCTCGACCCTTATGCCCTCTGGTCCGCAGCGCTATCGCTGTCGTTGATCGCCGGGCTCGTGCTCCTGGGCGGAGCGCCGTTCCACTTCTGGCCCGGCGATCTGTTTCACGGCGCGCGCGCGCACGTGGCGCCGTTCGTGGCCGCGACGCTGCAGTTGGCGGGGGCGGCTTGGCTGCTGCGCCACCTGGACGGCATCGCCGCGTTCAACGACGCCGCCATGCTCGTGCGCTCCCTCCTGACACTCGCGAGCGCCGCGGCGCTGGCCGGGGGCGCGGCCACGCTCGGCTACCAGACGCGGCCCGAGCGGCGCGTGGGCGCGCTCGTGAGCCTCCAGGGCGGGCTCGTGCTCGCCTCGCTCGCCGCGGCGCCGCAGCGCGAGCCGTTTGCCGACCACGGCGGGTTGGCGCTCTGGGCGGGCCACATGCTCCTCGCGGCCACCGGCGCGACGCTGCTGTCGCGCTTCCTGCCCGCCACCGCGGGTCCCGACGAGCGCGCCTCGGTGCTGTTCCGCCGGCATCCGTGGAGCGGGGTGGCGGGTGGCTACGCGCTGCTCTCGCTCGCGGGCGCACCGGGCACGCCCGGCATGTACCTGTGGCTCGACGTCGCGCGCACGCTCGCGGACCATCGCCGGCCGGGGCTCCTCTTCGGCGTCATGCTCGCCTGGCTCGCCGCGTTCGCCGTCGCCGCACTCGAGATCCGCCGCGCGTTCGGCGCCCCCGATGGCTCGCCGCCCCCCGGGCAGGCGGTGCCACGCTCGCTGCGCACCGCGATGTGGCTCTCGAGCGGCTCGCTGCTGGTGCTGCTGTGGGTCTGGCAGTCCCACCGGGGCGGGTGAGCGCGCCTTTCCCCGCGCATGGGGCTTCCGGGCGGTGATACCATCCCCGCCATCGGGAGGCCGCTCCCCGAGCCGGAGGTCCCAGATGCCCCGCCGCCTGCTGCTCCTTGCCAGCCTGCTCGCCGTCTGTGGGCTCGGCGCCCCCCTGCCCGCCGCGGCCAGACTCCATGTCGGGGACAAGGCCCCCGACTTCCGCGGTACCGACCTGGACGGGAACTCGATCCACCTCTCCGACTTCGCCGGGAAGGTCGTCTTCCTGTTCGTGCTCGGAAGCACCTGAAGCGACTGCATGGCGGACGGTCCGTCCGTCGAGCACCAGATCTGGTCCTACGTTCAGGGTGCCTACCCGGGGCAGGTAATGGCGCTGGGGCCGGACGTGATGATCTCGGGCACCAACGGCAACACGCTGCGGCAGTTCAACGTCATCGTCGGCGGGCTGTCGTTCCCGCTGCTGCGAGACTGTGCCGACGGCAGCGCGCTCGCGGACTCGAACCTGCTCAAGCCCTACTACATGCGTGAGAACTACGTGGTCATCAACAAGCAGGGCATCATCCGCTACCACGCCGCCGACGTCTGGGACTTCGGCAACCGGTTCCATGCGGACGAGATCCTCGCCACCATCGACTCGCTGGTGACGCACACGGTGGACGCCGGTCGCAACCCGGCGCGGGCCTGGTCGCTGGATGCGGCGCCGAACCCCGCTCGCGGGCTGGTGACGCTCGTGCTCGCCAATCCCACCGCCGTCGAGGAGCCCGCGCGCGTGCGCGTGCTCGACCTCTCCGGACGGCTGGTGGCCGAGCTGCCGCCGGCGCTCGCGCGCAGCGGGACCACGCGCGTCTACTGGGACGCCCGCAGCACCCGCGGGGGATCGCTGCCGCCGGGTGTGTACCTGGTCGAGGCGGACGTCCACGGACGACGGCTCATCCGGCGCGTGGCGCTGACGCGGTGAGGCGAAGTGGCGTGTCCCGGGCCGCGGTGGCGTTCGCCGGCCTCGCGCTCGGCTGCTCGCTCGCGGCCGCGGCGCCGGCGGACCCACCTTCGGTGGGTACCCCGCGCGCGCCCGCGCCCGATTTCAAAGTGCGCTCGCTCGATAGCAGGGACCTCCGGCTCGCGTCGCTCCGCGCCCACGGGCCCGTGATCGTGGAGTTCTGGGCGACGTGGTGCGAGCCCTGCCGGGAGGCGCTCACCGAGCTCGAGGACTGGCGCAAGCAGTACGGCCCGCGCGGGCTCTCGATCGTCGCCATCTCGGTGGACGGCCCGCGCAACATCTCCAAGGTGCGGCCCTACGTGATGCGTCTCCACGTCCACTACCCGGTGGCGATCGACGAGGACCAGCGGCTGCAGCGGCTCTACCAGGCGAACCAGATGCCGACGGCGTTCCTCGTCGACGCGGCGGGGAACATCGCCGCGATCCGCGTCGGCTACCGGCGTGGCGACACCTCGTTCGCGAGCCGTATCGAGACGCAGTTCAAGGCCGACACCACGGCGGCCGGCAGCGCGCGTTGAGATCCCCGGCGCGGTCGCGCGGCCGGCTGCTCGCTCTCGCCCTCGCCTGCGCGGCGCTGGCTTCACCCGCGCACGCGCAGCTCGCGGCCTCGAACCTGCTGCTGTTCCAGCTCGGCAACTGGCCGCCCTCGATGCCCGACCGCGGCACGCCCGACCGCGAGAGCTTCTACGATCGACTGGACGTCCAGTACGTCTCCGGGTCCGCGCTCGCCGGCGTGCGCTTCGAGACCGACCGCAACAGCGATCTCGAGAACGAGTACGCGGGCTTCACCCAGCGCTTCGTGGACTGGCACGACGACAACGGCCTCCACCTGCGCGTCGGCAACTGCACCACCATCCTCGGCCGCGGGCTCGTGCACCGCTCGTTCGAGCTGCCCGGCGTGGTGCTCGAGGAGACGGGCTTTCGCACGCGGTTCACCCCGGTTCGGGACGTGGATGGCGTGCTCGCCGAGTTCGCGCGCGGACCGGTGGCACTGCGCGCCATCGGGGGCGCTCCGAGCGAGGGCGACGTGTCGCTCGCGTACGAGGAGATCCTCGGCGTGCCCAGGCACCGCGGCCACATCGCCGGCGGCCAGGGCGTGCTCACGCTGCCGCGCCAGGCCGCGGTGGGCGCGATCGCGATGCGGAGCCCGGGCGGCATCGATCCGGCGACGAACCTGCCGCAGCAGCACACGATCGGCTCCGGGTTCGTGGACCTGGACCCGTTGCGGGTGCTCGGCCTCGGCGGTCCGGTGCTCCCGACCTATTTCGAGTACGCGCAGGAGGACCGCACGTTCGGACAGTGGTGGGCGTTCGACACCAGTGATCCCACGCCGCACGCGCTCTACGCGGGGACGAACCTGCTCTGGCGCGCGTTCACGCTGTCGCTCGAGTGGAAGGACTACTCCCAGTTCCGGCTGGGCACGAACGACCCGCCGTCGCTGGTGCCCGAGCACACGGAGGTTCTCCTCAACCGCACCACGCACGTGCTGGTCGCTAACGACGAGACCGGCTACCAGGTGGAGGGCTCGTGGTCGCCGGTGGCGTGGGCGACGCTGGTCCTGAACCGCTCGCGCGCCGACGGCGCGCGCGACGACCGCTACGAGGAGTGGTACGCGGGCCTGCGAGCGCTGCCGCGCGGTGGCCGCGGCGCCGACGGCGGCGTGTTCTACGACCGCGGTGCCGACAGCACCATCGCCATCACCCGGCGCGACACCTACGGGTTCGACGTCACCGGGCGCTGGCGCTCGCGCTGGTCGGCCAAGCTCGACGTCGAGCGGCAGACCTCGGAGCGGAAGAGCTTCATCGCCGCGACCTCGAGCATCGGGCTCACACACTTCGAGGACGTGCACGTGTCGCTGGTCGCCACGCTCGCCGACGTGGGCAGCGCCGGTTTCACCTGGGACCGCACCACCGACGAGCTGGATCCGTCGTGGGATCCCGGGCGCACGACGCCCCTCCAGCTCTTCAGCTGGAACGCGAGCGCGCGCATCAGCGACGGCAACGAGGCGGTGCTGTTCCTGGGCAGGCGCCGCGGCGGCCTCGCCTGCACGGCGGGCACGTGCTACGTGGTGCAGCCGTTCGAGGGGTTCGAAGCGAGGCTCGTGAGCCGATTCTGACGGCGTCGCGTGGTGCGCTGCGCCGCGCATCCCCTATGATGCCGCGCTCGACACGGGCCCAAGGTGGCCCTGGACCAGGACGCTGGAGAGCCGCCCATGAGCTTCGTGTTCAAGCTCCCGCTGTTCGTCGTCGGACCCGGCATCATCCTCCTGCTCGTCGCCTTCGGACTCGGCGGCCTGACGCTGTTCCGCCGCTTCCATCTGCCGAAGCTCCGGTTCGGCCACAGCGACGCCCACTTCAGCGGCGCCATGGTCGCCTCGATCATGGTGTTCTACGGGCTCGCGCTGGCGTTGACGGCCGTGCACGTGTGGGAGACGTACGAGGACGTGGAGAAGGTGGTCACGCGTGAGGCCGCGTGCCTCGCCATCCTGTGGCGCGACATCAGCGAGTACCCCGAGCCCACGCGCTCGCTGCTCCAGGCCGGGCTCAAGGACTATGCGGACTACACGATCCACGAAGCGTGGCCCATGCAGCGCCAGGGGATCGTGCCGGTTCGCGGCATCAAGCGGCTCGATCGCTTCCAGGCGGTGCTGATGCAGTACGAGCCCAAGACCGAGGCGGAGAAGCTACTCGCCGCCGAGGCGCTCAGCGCCTATCACGACATGATCGAGGTGCGGCGGATGCGACTGGATGCGGTGGAGATCCACCTGCCGGGCGTGATGTGGCTCGTGGTGCTGGTGGGCGCGGCGATCAGCCTGCTGTCCGCGTTCTACTTCCCGGTCGAGGACTTCCGCGTCCACGGCGCGCAGGTGTCGCTGCTCGCCACGCTCATCGGCGTCGTCATCTTCCTGATCGTGGCGCTCGACCGGCCGTTCCAGGGCCAGCTCGGCCTCGGGGCAGGCGCGTTCGAGCTGACCTACGAGCAACTCATGATGCACTGAGCCGGGCCGGCGGCGCGCTGGGCCGGCTGCCGGCCGCCGGCCCACGGCCCGGCTAGTACTCGGTCGCGATCGAGTAGTCGATCTCCTGCCCGCCCAGCGCGTCGGGGGTGCGCAGCGTGAGCGCGTGATCGGTGCGCGCGCGTGGCGGCGTCGCGGTGATCCCGTGCCCGCCCGACTCGCTGCCCAGCACCTTCCGCAGCACGCGCGCCGGCAGCCACACCTCGCCGCGCACGGACTGCCTGGGCGCCAGCTCCATTCGCGGCAGGAGATCCCGGATCGAGCGCCCGCGCTCGTACTCGAAGGACGTGGCCATCGCGCGCTCGTCGGGCGCCGGTTGCAGATCGGGTCGCGCCGGGCAGGTCGCGGGCATGGCGCCCGGGTCGGTCGCGCCGCGGAAGCCCGGGTCCTCGCAGGCCGAGTCCTGGTTGGGAGACGCATCGATCGTCCCCGCCAGCACCGCGAGTGCCACCACGGCCACGCAGCCGACGAACATCAGGGCGTCGAAGGGGCTCTCGCCGCCCGGGGTCGCCCGCTCGAGCATCGTGCGCACCTTGTCCGGGTCTTCGGCGGCGAAGCGCTGGCGCAGCGAGCGGGGCAGGTCATTGCCGGAGCTGGCGAGCGTGAACGTGAACTGCTTCGGATCCACGAGCAGCGGGGCGTCGGACTGGTTCACGACCTCGACGTCGAACACCATGTGGTCGAGCCAGTGGCGGTCGAACGCGGCGCTGACCGTGGCGACGCTGGACTCGGTGCGCACCCATTGCTGGCCGGTGAGCCAGGGCGACTCGGGGTCGCGGGACACGAGGTCGAACGCCGGCGCCGCACAGCCACCGCAACAGAGCGCCAGGATGCCGATCACGACCGCTCGCATGGGAACGTCCTCGGGTCCGGCGTGCGCAGCAAACAAGGGGCGTGCCAGCCGTCCGCGACCGTCCTGCCCGCCTCTCGGTGACTTCCCGAGGGCAGAACACGTCGCCGACCGCCACGGTGTGTGGCTCGGCCGCCACGGTCCGCGGTCAGGTGCTTCGGGCATGGCGGCCGCCGGCCCGCCGGGGCTACGATGGTCTCCGACCGAGCGTGCCCTTCGCCGGGAGGCTCCCATGCGCTTCACGCCCCTCCTTCTGCTGCTGCTCGCGGCGTGCGCGCCCATCGATGAGCCCACGCAGTCCACGGCGCTGCCGCCGCTCAACGTGACCCTGGTCACGAACGTGGCGAAGCGCGACCGCGTGCAGATCGTGTGGTCGGTGCAGAACGACGCCGGCCGCCAGTTCGAGATCCTGCGCCAGAACCGCCTCGAGCCGTGGAAGCACTTCTGGACGGCGGTGCCCGTGGCCGGGCTGATCGAGATCGACGACACCGGCGTGGTGCCCGGGCAGAGCTACCGCTACCGGATCAAGGTCCTCGGTTCACCGAGGGGCCAGTACCTGAACGAGGTCGAGGTCGAGGTCCCGCGCTGATCCGCGCCCACCCGCCAGCTCAGTGGCGGGTGCGCACCGAGTCGCACCACGCGAGCACCGCTGGCGCGATCGGACCGTGGACGGCGCCAGGGACCACGTGCACCGGGTTCGGCGAAAAGCCGTGCGCCCGCGCATCGGCCAGCGCCTGCGCGGTCTGCTGCTCGAAGAACGTCAGCGGCCCCGCCGCCTCGCCCGCGGGTGTGGGTTCGCGAAGCACCTGGATCGGGAGCTTCGCGCGCGCGGGCGCCTTGGAGAACGAAGCCGGATCGAGGCCGCGGCGCTGGTAGTTCGTGCACACGGGAGCCACCCCTCGCCAGCGCTCGGGATGGCGGAACGTCAGCGCCCACACGGTGTGGCCTCCGGCCTCCCAGCCGGTGAGGAACGCCGTGGACTCCGAGCGGAACTGCCGGCGGACGTCCGCCAGCACCGCCGCGACGCCATCGTCGTCGAAGGCGAAGTCGTCGTCGCCCTGGAGCGAGTCCCACACCGCCTTCGAGTAGGTGTAGTGGTCCAGCACGCGCGAGCCCGCGCCGCCGCAGGTGAGCACCTCGGGCGCCACCAGGATGTACGGTCGATTCCCGCGTGCGGTGATGAACCACGTGAGATTGGCGACGAAATCGCGCCCCGCGTCGGGGATGACCACCAGCACCGGCCATTCGCGCGTCGACGACCAGCCGGCCGGCAGCGACAGGTGATAGCGCATCGGGTGCGTGCTCGCCTGGCGCGTCTCGATGTCGCGCGGTGCCGCGGCCGCGAGCGCGGCGACGAGGAAGCCGGCCCAAGCGAGGATCCGGGAGCGCGTCATGGCTGGGCCACCGCGGCGCCGCGGTCCCGGAACGCCTTGTACCCCTCGATGCGGTGTCGCATGGCCATCACCTGTGTGGGCGAGTAGAGCCTCCGCGCCACCTGCCGGCGGAGTCCGGTCAGGGTGACACGGGCGCCGCGCCGCGTGAAGTAGTTGACGATCCACTTGGGGACGCTGCCGCACGGATCGATGAAGACCAGCGCCACCACTTCCACGCGCGGTCCGACCTGGGTCATCTGGAACGTGCTCGCGTACACCTGCGCGCGCACGAGCTTCGGCAGCTTGCTCGCGAGCGGCGACTCCACCGACTCGGCGGCGATGACGGCGCGCCGCAGGTCGTCGCTCACGATGACGCGGACGCGGACCACGGCGGAGCGGTCGCCCGCAGGCCAGGGCACGTCGACGCGCAGGTACTCCGTCTGCTCGTAGTCGTTCGGCCGCTCGAGCAGCACGCTCTGGCTGAAGTTGCTGATCCAATCGCCTCGCCGCGAGATGTCCTCCAGCACCAGGGCGACATCCTCGATCGTCCCCGGGATGGTCATGATCACCTTGAGCGGGACCACGCGGAGGTCGGGGATCGTGCTGGTGTAGAGCGCGATGCCGTCCGCGGACGACTCCAGGCGCCACGAGGGGTCGTCCAAGCTGACCCGCGGCGCGGGCGCGGTCGTGGCCCGGAGCGGGGCGGCGACGCAGGCGAGCGCGAGCGCGCACGCGGCGGAGGGGACGAAAGGGAGGTGTCGGCCCATCATGCGCACCATCCTACGCCAGAACCACGCCGCGTCCGGCCTGCGCGCGGAAGATTGCCGATGACCCGGCGTTCGCCTAGCGTCGAGCGCCGTGACCGTACCGCTCCTCGTCTCCTGCGAATGGCTCGCTGCCCACGCCAGCGACCCCGACGTGCGCGTCGCGGATACGCGCTGGTCATTGATCGAGAAGGACAAGGGCCGCGCGGCCTATCGCGATGGCCACGTTCCCGGCGCGGTGTTCCTCGACGTCGACACCGATCTCGCCGCGCCGCGCGGGCAGGGCCCCGGGCGCCATCCGCTGCCCGCGCCCGCGGCGTTCGCGGCGGCGATGTCGCGCGCGGGCATCGGCCAGGGGACGCACGTCGTCGCCTACGACTTCGGCGACGGCTCGACCGCGGCACGCCTGTGGTGGCTGCTTCGCTACTTCGGGCACGAGCGGGCGTCGGTCCTGGACGGCGGCATGGCGCGCTGGACCGCCGAAGGCCGGCCGGTCGAGAGCCGCGTGCCGTCGCATGCGCCGGCCAGCTTCGAGCCCGTGCCACGGCCCGGACTCGTCGCGGACGCGGAGGCGATCGAGCGGCTGCGAGAGCAACCAGGCGCGCTGGTGATCGACGTGCGCATGCCGGAGCGCTACGAGGGCTTGCGCGAGCCGATCGATCCGGTCGCGGGCCACGTCCCCGGGGCCAGGAACCGTCCCTATCCCACGAACGTGAGATCCGCGGCCGACCCGCGCTTCCTGCCCGCGGCGGAGCTCAAGTCCGCGTTCGAGCAGCTGGGCGCCGGGAGCGGCGAGCCCGTGGCCTGCTATTGCGGCAGCGGCGTGAACGCCTGCCAGACGGTGTTCGCGCTCGAGCTCGCGGGATTCCGCGACGCGCTGCTCTACGAGGGCTCGTGGAGCGACTGGTGCAGCGTCCCCACGCGAGCGGTGGCCACGGGCAAGTAGACGAGCCCGCCGGGTTTCCCCGACGGGCTCGGTGACGGAATCGCTGGGAGGGGGGATTGGCTAGTTGTAATTCGCCAGCGGTCCGCCGGTAACCGGAAGGTGCCGGATCCTGCCGAGGTCGATCGTGTACGTCATGCCGTTGATGGTGAGCGTGGCGTAGCGCGTGCCGTTGAAGCTGAGCGACGCCGTCTGGTCGATCGGCATCAGGCCGCCGCTCACGGTCGTGTGCGTCGCGATCGTGCCCGACAGCGGATACGGGGTCGCGTGGCTCGCCGGGACGACGACGTTCGTGATCGTGGTGTTGACGTGCGTCTCGATGAGCGCGTGGCCGAGCGAGTCCTGGTGCGACGACGTGCCGGTGCCGTTCCACGTCCGGGAGGTCTCGACGCCGGCGAGACCGCTCACCACCAGGTCGTGCTGGTCATCGACCTTCGACCCGTGGCCCGTGGTGGTGCCGCTCAGCTGCGACTTGAAGTGGATCGACGCGGTCGTGAGCGAGTCGAACGCGCTCTGCGGGACGTTGTTGGCATCGAGGAACTGGTAGCTGTGCGTCTCGATGAGGCCGTTCGGCAGCGTGTTCGGGCCGCAGACGAAGCTCTGCGAGCTCGCGTTGTAGGGGCAGCCCGTGGGAATCGACTGCGGCAGGCCGAAGGGCCAGCTGACGCCGAATGGAAGGCCGGCAGTGACATCGGAGCGGCCCCAGCCGGTGAGGGCATCGAGTCCGGCCGCGGGCGCCTGCGTGGCGTTCGAGCCGACGGTCTCGGACGGCGACACGGACTTGTTGCTCTTGCCACACCCCGCGACGAGCGCGGAGAGCCCAGCGACGACGACCAACGTGCGCATCAGTTCCCGGTTCATCGAGCCTCCATGGTCTTGGTGAGTTCCGGGTCCTCGTGTGGCCAGGCGGTCCCCGGGGGAATCGACGGCCGGAACCGCCTGGCCATGCACGATCCCGATTCCCTCACCAGACAGAGGAGAGGTGGTGCTCGTTAGCCGGTCGGCGCGGGATCGCGATATCGCCGCGCGATCCATGGAGATGCGCCGGCGTCGGTGGATCGTGAGCGGCGCGGGATCTACCTAGGGGACTCGGCGGAGGACGGCGGTGCGGCCACCTTGCTGAATCGCCGGAGGAGCTCTGCGCCCTGCGCTCGCGGCTCACGATCGAACGTGCGCTGCTGCTCGGAGGTGAGCACCGGGCGGATCATCGCCCGCAACGAGTCCGCCTCCGCACGCAGGTCGGGGAGCACCCGCTGCACGATCGCGTCGAGGCGCGGCCGCTCGATCTCGAGCAGCGAGTCGATGGTGGCGCGCTGCGAGGCGGTGAGCTTCATGCGTCCCAATGCGCCCGGATAACTGCGCTCGCGAGCGGGCGAGCGCCCGATGACGTAGCGCTCCTCCGCAGCGCCGAGAAGCATGCCGACGAGGAGCACGACCACGAGCAGGATGAGGCTCCTCATCCGGGCGCGACGGCCGTATTCGAGTTCTTCGTTCATGGTTCTCCGTTCGCTCGCGTGGTCACCATTCGAGCAGCGCTGCCGGATCCGGAGGCTGGTCCGAATCCACCCACGAGGCGATCGGAGCGGGCACGCCCGCTTGCTCGCTCAGGGTCGCGACGTGGCCACGCTGCACCACGGGATGCACGCGCAGCAACACGACGATCGAGACTATCGCGGCGATGGCTGCCGTCGCGAGCAGCGGCCGCTCCCATCCGGGGATCTCCCTCCACACGGAACCCCGCATGCGGCGACGGCCGTCGAGCGTTCCCCGGGCACGAGCCATGACCGCGCCGGCGGCACGATCGACGCGTTCCGGATCGGGCCTGAGCGGCGAGAGGTCGAGACGATCGTCATCCATGACGGGGTCCCTCGAGGTGGTCCCTGCGTGCTTCGGCCCCGAGCGCCGTGCGCAGCGCACCCCGGGCCACGAACAGATGCTGTCGCGACATCCCCTCGGACACCCCGAGCGCGGCCGCGATCATACGGTGATCCCAACCCTCGAGGTCCTTGAGCAGCACCACCTCGCGCTGGATCGGGGTGAGCCGGTCGAGTGCGGCGAGCAATGCGGCGCGCAGCTCGCCGCGCTCGGCGGATTCGCTGGTGTGGCCGGGCGCCGGGGGCTCCCCGATCTCGTCCAATGACGGCCCGCCGCGCACGCGGCGTTTGGCCAGCGCATTCCGGGCGTGATTGCGGACGATCTGCGCGAGCCAGAATCGGAACCGGGACGGCGACCGGCAGTCATCGATCTTCTCCAGCGCGCGCAACAGGGCGTCCTGGCAGACGTCGTCCGCGTCCGTGCGCCCGCCGAGCACCGCGAGCGCGATGGTGTAGGCGAGCGGCAGGTGCCGGCGCACGAGCTGATCCGCGGCCGCGACGTCGCCCGAGCGCACCCGGGCGACCAGGACCTCGTCGGCTGGATCGTCCCCGCCAGCTTTCATGCAGGACCGCCAAGGACAGGAGGTCGTTAGGGCGACCGGAGGATCCGGCCATCGCCGTCGATCGGGAAGTCGGAAGCGCGGGGGACAGGCCGCGCAGGCTACCACCGCGTTTCCTCGTTCATCACCCTCCTGGAAGCGACCCTCGGGCACGGTCGCGGGGTGAATGGGCGGGGGTTGACCCCTCGGGACGCGGTCCGTCATGCTTCCGGAGCAGCTTCGCGGCACCGGTTACGACGGCATCCCACGCCTCTGAGACCCGCGTATGAGCCAGAACCGCTCACGTTCGTCACGGCGCCGCTACCGCCAGTTCGTCGAGAACTACAAGGCGAAACGGCTGGACGCGCTGCTCGAGCGCGAGGAGCGGCCGAATGCCGAGTCGCCGGATGGCGATCGCGTGGCGCCGCAGGACTCGGCCGCCGCGAAGGCGGCCCGGAGCGCGCGCCGCCGGCGCTACCTGGGCGAGTACTTCCGCTGGTTGAAGCCGCACCGCGCCGCGGTCGTCACGTTCATCGTGCTCGCGCTGGTGCGCGCCGGGCTGGAAATGATCGAGCCGCTGTTCATGCGGTTCATGGTCGACAAGGTCCTGCTCAACAAGACGCTCGAAACGGCGCAGCGCCTGGCGCGGCTCAACTTCACCGGGACCGCGTTCCTGACCTTGATCGTGGGCTCGAACCTCCTCAACGCGTTCAAGGAGAACCGCCAGCGGCTCCTGAACACGCGCCTGATGCTGGCGCTAAGGCGCACGCTGTTCGATCGCATGCTCCACCTGCCGCTGGCGAAGCTCAACGACATGAAGACGGGCGGCATCCTGTCGCGGCTCACCGGCGACGTCGACACCACCACCGGCTTCCTGCAGATGGCGATCGTGTCGCCGGCGATCGCGCTCCTGCGCCTCGGCATCGCCATCGGCATCCTGTTCGCGCTCAACTGGCGGCTCGCCTTGACCGCGATGGCGATCATCCCCGGCATCGTGGTGATCAGCTTCATCTCGTCCAAGCGGATCCGGCCCATCTACCGGTCGATCCGCAAGGACGTCGAGCGCATCGACGGCCGCGTGGGCGAGACGTTCTCGGGGATCCGCGTCGTGCGCGCGTTCCGGCGCGAGGTGAGCGAGCTGCTCGAGTACATGCGCGGCCGCCACATGGTGCTGCGCAAGGAGATGTTCGCGCAGCGCCGCGAGATGGTGATCTGGACGACGTGGGGCCTGATCATGGGCGCGATCAACGTCGTCATCGTCTGGTACGGCGGCCTGCTCGCGCTGCACGGCGGCGCCTCGATTGGCGACATCATGGCGTTCCAGTGGTACGTGTGGCTGCTGCTCGGCCCGGTGTGGAACATCGTCAACACGTTCTCGGAGCTGCAGCGCTCGCTGGCGGCGATGGAGCGGGTGTTCGAGGTGCTCGGCATGCCCGCCGACAAGCCCGACCGCCCCGGGGCGCGGCCCGCGCCGCAGAAGGTGCGCGAGCTGCGCTTCGAGAACGTCACCTTCGAGTACCGCGAGGGCCAGCCCGTGGTCAAGGACTTCAGCGGCAACGTGCCCAGCGGCTCGGTGATCGCGCTCGTGGGCAGGAGCGGCGCCGGGAAGACCACCGTGACCGATCTCGTGGCGCGCTTCCAGGACCCGAGCCAGGGCCGGATCCTCCTCAACGGCACCGACATTCGCGAGTTCCAGCTCAAGACCTACCGCGACCTCCTCGCGCTCGTGCAGCAGGACGTGTTCCTGTTCGACGGCTCGGTGCGCGAGAACATCGCCTACGGTTGCCACACCGCGACCGATGCCGACGTCGAGGACGCGGCACGGCGCGCCAACGCGCACGAGTTCATCGTGCGGCTGCCGTTGCAGTACGACACGTTCATCGGCGAGCGTGGCGTGAAGCTCTCCGGCGGCCAGCAGCAGCGCCTCGCCATCGCGCGCGCGATCCTCAAGCGGCCGGAGATCCTGATCCTCGACGAGGCCACGAGCAATCTCGACACCGAGAGCGAGCAGTTGATCCAGGCGGCGATGGAGGGACTGCTCGCCGGGCGGACGACGTTCATCATCGCCCACCGCCTGTCCACGGTGCACCGCGCGGACCTGATCCTGGTGATGGAGGACGGCCGCGTGGTCGAGCGCGGGAAGCACGACGACCTGATGGCGGCGAGGGGCAGCTACT
>Ga0209811_10000445_pt1 | contig 17573 bp, 12 predicted proteins | sample Coa_R1_6_FD_187161 | JGI IMG/M metagenome (GOLD analysis project Ga0209811, IMG submission 187161) | Surface soil microbial communities from Centralia Pennsylvania, which are recovering from an underground coalmine fire. - Coalmine... | ecosystem: Environmental > Terrestrial > Soil >...
CTTGATGAGAGGTACCTTGCCCGGCAGCTTGAATAGGGTTTGCTCGGCGAGCGTACCGTCGGGAAGCTCCGTGAAGCCGAGCACGCCGGTACCGCCCGGATCGGCCGCGAACGCTCTGGCTGCGCCGAACGCGGTAAGCGCGCCCGCTCCCACGAGCAGTCTGCGGCGTGACTCGCTGTGAACCTTGGTCATAGTCTCTCCTCGTCGACGCCGTTTCGTGACCGGCTCTCTATATTAGTACTACCTAATATAGAAGAGGAAGACCGCGGGGCTTTATCGCGCTAGCGCTTGAGCGGTTTGTAGCGGATGCGCCTGGGCTTGGCGGCCTCTTCCCCGAGGCGCTTCACCTTGTCGGCCTCGTATTCCTGGTAGTTCCCCGGGAAGAAGCTGACCTTGGATTCGCCCTCGAAGGCGAGGATGTGCGTGGCGATGCGGTCCAGGAACCAGCGGTCATGGCTGGTGACCAGCACGCAGCCGGCGAACTCGAGCAGGGCGTCCTCCAGGGCACGCAGGGTCTCCACGTCGAGGTCGTTGGAGGGCTCGTCGAGCAGCAGCACGTTGGCCCCGGCGAGCATGGTCTTCGCGAGGTGCACCCGGCCGCGCTCGCCGCCGGAGAGCGTGCCGACCTTCTTCTGCTGGTCGGCGCCCTTGATGTTGAAGCGGCCCAGATAGGCGCGCGAGGGCATCTCGAATTTGCCGACCGTGAGGATGTCCGCGCCGTCGGAAATGTACTCCCACACGGTCTTCTCGCCCTCGAGCGCGTCGCGCGACTGGTCCACGAATGCCATCTTCACCGTCGGGCCGATCGCGATCTTGCCCTTGTCCGCCTTCTCCTTGCCGGTAATCATGCGGAACAGCGTCGACTTGCCGGCGCCGTTCGGCCCGATAACGCCGACGATCGCGCCCGGGGGCACCTTGAAGGACAGATCGTCGATGAGCAGGCGTTCCCCGTAGGCCTTGGACACGCCGGTGAGCTCGATCACGGAATCTCCCAGGCGATCGGCCACGGGGATGAAGATCTCCTGCGTCTCGTTCCGCTTCTGATACTCGTAGGACGACAGCTCCTCGAAGCGCGCCAGGCGCGCCTTGGATTTCGCCTGGCGGCCCTTGGGATTCTGGCGCACCCACTCGAGCTCCTTCTGCATCGTCTTGATGCGCGCCTGCTCCTGCTTTTCCTCGATCTCCAGGCGCTTCCCCTTCTGCTCCAGCCACGAGGAATAGTTGCCTTCCCACGGAATGCCGTAGCCGCGGTCGAGCTCGAGGATCCAGCCGGCGGCGTTGTCCAGGAAATACCGATCGTGCGTCACCGCCACCACGGTGCCGGGGAATCTACGGAGGAACTGCTCGAGCCATTCGACGCTTTCCGCGTCGAGGTGGTTGGTCGGCTCGTCGAGCAGCAGGATGTCGGGCTTGGAGAGCAGCAGCCGGCACAGCGCGACGCGGCGCTTCTCGCCGCCGGAGAGCGGCGCGATCTTCTGGTCCCAGGGTGGAAGGCGCAGCGCGTCGGCGGCCACCTCGAGCTGCAGGTCGGCGCTGTCGCTATGCGCCGCGTTGACGATCGCTTCGAGCCGAGCCTGCTCGGCCGCGAGCTTGTCGAAATCGGCGTCGGGCTCGGCGTAGGCGGCGTAGATCTCATCCAGGCGCTTCTTTGCGTCCGCAGTCTCGCCCATGCCTTCCTCGACGGCGCCGCGCACGGTCTTCTCCGGATCGAGCTGCGGCTCCTGCGGCAGAAAACCGATCTTCATGTTGGCGAGCGGAATCACCTCGCCCTCGAAATTCGTGTCCACGCCGGCCATGATCTTGAGCAGGGTGGATTTCCCGGAGCCGTTCAGGCCGAGCACGCCGATCTTCGCGCCGGGGAAGAAGTTGAGGGAGATGTTCTTGAGGATCGGGCGCTTGGGCGGGACGATCTTGCCGACCCGGCGCAGGGTGTACACGTATTGAGCCATAGGGCGCGAAGTCTACCGCAAGTTCTCCCGATAAAATGCACCATGCCCGAGCTACCCGACGTCGTCGTCTATGTCGAGCGCCTGGAGAATCGTCTTGCCGGGCGGACGCTCACGCGCCTGCGGCTCCTCAATCCCTTCGTGCTGCGCAGCGTGAGCCCGCCCATCGCTCAAGCGGAAGAGAAGAAAGTCCTGAGCCTTCGCCGGATCGGAAAGCGGATCGTCATCGAGCTCGAGGGCAAGCTGTTCGTGGTCCTGCATCTCATGATCGCCGGGCGATTGCGCTGGCTCGCCAGGGACAAGAAACCGCCGGGCCGCATATCGCTTGCCGCATTCGAGTTCGACGACGGAACGTTGGTCTTCACCGAAGCCGGAACGAAACGGCGCGCTTCGATCCATCTGGTCGAGGGCGAGGCAGCGCTCGCGGCCATGGACCCCGGAGGACTCGATGTTCTCGAGGCCGGTCGGGAAGAATTCGCCGCACGCCTCAGGCAGGACCGGCACACGCTCAAGCGCGCGCTCACCGACCCGCACCTCTTCAGCGGCATCGGCAACGCCTATTCGGACGAGATCCTGCACCGCGCAAAACTCTCGCCTTTCGCGCAGACCTCGACGCTTTCGGACGACGACGTGAAGCACCTTTTCGACGCGACGCGCTCCACGCTGATCGAGTGGACCGACCGCCTGCGGAAAGCGGCGGGCGCGGATCTGCCCGAGAAGGTCACCGCGTTTCACGAGGAGATGGCCGTGCACGGGCGCTACCGCAAGCCCTGCCCGGTGTGCGGCTCGCCGGTACAGAGGATCGTGTACGCGGAGAACGAGACCAACTACTGCGCGCGCTGCCAGACCGGCGGCAAGATCCTCGCCGATCGCGCGCTCTCGCGCTTGCTCAAGTCGAGCTGGCCGCGCTCGATCGACGAACTGGAATAGGCCGGGTCACTCCCGGCCCGCCAGTCCCGGCGCCCCGTTCTCTGACTTTTCTACAGCGACTTCAAATACTCGACCACGTCGTTCTTTTCGCTGTCCCTCAGCCCGAGGCCGAATTGGCTGTTGTAGTGGTCGACGACCACGCCCAGCGTGGCGAAGCGGCCGTCGTGATAGAAACCGCCCTTCTGGTGCGACCAGAGCCCGGCGAGCGGCGCAGTACGGTACATGTGGGTGGGCGAGCGGTCGGCCTGGAACGAGTCGACCCCCATCTCGGCCGGCGAGTGCAGGTTGTGTCCGGGCTCGGTGAAGAGCGGCGGGACGTGGCAGGTCGAGCACTTCGCCTGCCCGTTGAAGACATCCCTGCCTCGCGCAGCGGCTGCCCTGTCGAAACTGCCCGCGGGCGGCGTCGGTGCGGGAATGGCTATCTGGTAGAAGTGAAGAGCGCCCAGCTTCGCCGTGACCCGGTCGGGCGTGCCCCGCGTGTTGCCGGCGCCGGTTCTTGCCGCTATGGGATACTGAACCGGATCGTTCAGCCGCGCGTCGAAGAATGTTCCCGAGCCGTGCATCTCCGTCACCGCGACGTAGGCATTCCAGTACGGGACGGAGCCGAAGCCGGTCCACGTATGCAGGTTCACTCCGGCGAGGCCGAACGCGGGCGGAATCAGCGTGCCCGCCTGTCCGCCATCCGGCCGGAAGGCCTTGCCGTCCTTGTCGAGCAGGGCGTCGAATCGCCCGGGGCCCCAACTATTGAGCACCGCCTTCACCGTCGCTGCATCGACGCCGAGAAGATCGGTGAAAGGCGTGAGGTTCGGAGCGAGCGAGACGATCAGACCGACGTTCAGATCCCGATTGGCCCAGCCGTCGAGGCGCCTGCCGATGCCGGGCGCGAAAGAGTTGTCCACGGTCGAATGACAGAAGGCGCACTGGATGCCCATCGATCGTATCTTGCCCGTGCTGTCGAAAAACCCCGTTACCCCGACGACGGCATTCAGCTTGAGCAAGGCGAGCGTTGTCGCCGGATCGTCGAGATTCACCTTACCCGCCGCGATCTGCGTCTTCAGCGCGTCGGGTAAGGCTTCCGAATCCACTTTGAGCCCGACCGCGAGCGCGGTCTTGGGACTCACCCCGCCTCCGACTCCGCCGTTTGCCGCGCCGGCAATGGCCCGGTGCAGCTGCAAGGCATCGCCGAAGAAAGCCTCGGAGCCGAAGGTGTCGAAGCGAAAGGTTTGCCTGCCTTCGTCGACCATCCGTTCTGCATGCTTGTCGATCTGACGGTCGTTGTCCGAAAGTGTTTTCTTGGATCCATCGGCTTGGGCAATTCCCTGCTCGACGATACCCAATTCGAGCCCGACGAGAATGGCAGATCCAATCAGAACGCCGACGGCCAATCGCCGAATTGCTTTGGGTCTCATGAAGATCCTTTCCACAGATTGTCGATTATCGGAAGAGAAGGCTGCCCATTCGGTCCACGGGCGAGCGAACAAGACTATCCGCTTCCCGGTCGCGGACTCTCTGTTCGGTAGCGCACTCAAGGCGGTAAGGATATTTACCGCCCAGAGGGAATAGAACGCGGGGTCTGGATGTACCTCGACGAGAAGACGGGTTCCCGAGGCAAGCAGACGCTGCCTGGGGAACCCGCGCGATTACAGGCTTTTCAGATACTGGACGAGATCGGTCTTCTGATTGGCCGTCAGCCCCAGCGATTTCCTGGTGTTGTACGTCTCGACGACATCGTCCAGCGTGGCGGCACTCCCGTTGTGAAAGTAGGGAGCGTGCTGCCACAGTCCGGCGAGCGGCGCGGTGCGGTACTGCTTGGTCGCGCTCCTCGAGGCGTAGCTCGCCACGCCGCCCGGCTCGGGCTCGCTCACCACGTCGGCCGGTGCATGCAGAGTGGCATTGGCGTCGGTCAGCAGTGCGCCCGAGTGACACGTGGCGCACTGCCCCGCGCCGTCGAAGACCGCCTTTCCCCTGACAGCGGCATTCGGATCGAAGCTGCCGATCGGCGGCAGCGGGGCGACGAGGCTCAACTGGTAGGCTTGCAGGGCCGGGAGCTTGGAGGACACGAGATCGGTCGCGCCGTTCGGTATGTTGTCTACGTTGACGCTAGTGCGGATCTCCTCAAATGTGCCCTGACCACCCATTTGGGTCACGGCGACGTAGCGGTTCCAATAGGCGATGTCGGAGCCGTCCCCCGTTGAGGTGATGCTGTGCAGTCCGGCCAGCCCGTACGCGGGCGGAATCACCTGCGGCCCGTTGATGCTGTCGAAGTTGAAGCGGGGATCGTACTTGCCCGGGCCCCAGGAGCTGTAGACCGCCTTTTGCGCCGGCGTCAGCGCGGGGGACAGCGAGATGATCAGGCCGGGATTGAGATCGCGGTTGGCCCAGCCATCCAGGCGCTTGCCTATCATGCCCTTGGCGATCGTGCCGACCTTGGGGACATTCGTGAGCTCAACGGACTGATCAACGGTCGAGTGGCATAGCGCGCAGGTAATCCCCACGCGCGTCAGCGTATCGACTCCGTTTATGGTTTCGACCGTGCCCTTGACGCCGACGACCGCGTTGAGCTTCAGCAAAGCGACCGTCGTCGCGGGCTTCGTCAGGTCGATGCTGCCATCCAGAACACCCTGGACCACCGCGGGCGGCAGCGCGTCCACGTCCACCTTCAGGCCGACCGTCAGCGCCGTAACCGGGTCCACCGCGGACGCAATCACGTCGTTCATGTGCAGGGTGTCCGTCCAGAAGGCTTCGTCGCCGAAGGTGTCCGAGCGGAAGATGTCTTTGCCTTGCGCAACCAGCGCCGCGTTCGCGCTTGCCGCATCGTCGTTGTGAGTGGGGCCGCCGCAGCTCGCGACCGCCAGAGCCGCAACGAAGGGAACTGCCAGGAAATACTTCGATTGGGTTTTCATAGTCTCTCGCTTTCCAGTGTGTTGTGCGGCGCAAATCGAACTCATTGCGTCGACCATTGGATGGAAAGCGCGAGACCGCCGTTCCGGCTGCAGTCGAAAAAAACCCGCGAGCCAGGCGGAGTTTTCAGAGCGACCCATTGGATGAAAAATGCGCCGCGGATGTTCCCGCCCGCCGCAAAAAAAAGCCGGCGAGCGCCGGCGATTTTGTAAAAACTTCAGGTGACTTTACTTCACTACCAGCACGCCTTTCATGACGGGATGCAGGCGGCAGATGTACGGCATCTCGCCCTTCTTGCGCGCCACGAATCGAAAGGTCTTGCCGGGAGCGAGGTCCCCGGATTCGACTTTGGCCCCGCTCGCGGTGACGCTATGAGGCAGAAAATCCTTGTTGGTCCAGACGACGGTATCGCCCGGGGCCACTTCGATGCGCTCGGGAGCGAACTTCATTCCTTCGATCGTCACGGTGTGCGTCTTTCCCGCGGCATGGGCGAGCGTCGCGGGAAAGACTACGAGGCAAATTGCGATGAGCGCCGCCCGGAACATCGCGCGCTACTTCTTCTTCGCGAGGTCGGCCTGGATCATCTTGGCGTGATCCAGGTGTGCGGCGATGGCGGGGCGGACCTTGACGATCAAATTCTTGAGCTCGGCGTTCTTGGCGTTCGGGATCAGCACCTTGTCGATCGCGTCGAGCACCGCCTGGTGATACGCCACCTCGTGGTCGACGTACGCCTTGTCGAACGCGGCGCCTTTCAGGCCCTTGAGGTTCTTGATGTTGTCGGCAGCGCCGGCCTTCAGGCTCTTGCTGGTGTCGCTGTCCGCGGGCGTGACGCCGAGCTTCTTCGCGAGGGCGCCGGCCTGCTGGTTCACCGCGGTGTGGTCGGTGATCATGAGTTGCGCGAAGTCCGACACCTGCTTGTTCTTCGTCTGGGACTTGGCGAGCTTGCCCGCGTCGATGTCGATCGAGTTGGCCGTGACCACGATCCCGGCGATCTGCGGGTCGGACGGGCCGCCCTGGTTCTGGGCGTAGGCGGTGACGAGGAAAAGCGATGATGCAACGGCGACTGCGGTTTTCGCGGGATTCACGATTTTTCTCCAGTTGAAATAGGTTGGTCTTACTTGTTGCGACGGTTTCAGGTGTCCGACTTCGCGAGCCGCGCCATCACGTTGGCAGTGATCCGGTCGCAGCGCGCGCCGGCGAAGGCAAAGGCGTCGCCGTGGGCGAGGTCGATCTCGCGCGACAGCGATTCGCGCAGCAGCCCCTTCGCACGGAAGAAGCGAGTGCGCACCGTGGCTTGGGGGATGCCCAGTACGACGGCGGCCTCTTCGACCGTCATCTCTTCCACGGCGCGGAGCACGAATACCGTGCGAAAGGCGTCGGGCAGCTGGTCGATCTTGGCTTCGAGCAGCCGGCGCGCTTCCGCGCGCTGTGCAGCACGCTCGGGGTGTTCGGGGGCAGATTCGTTCATGCTGTCCTCGGAAGAATGTTGATCCTGCTGCACGTCCTCGCCATCCAGCCGGATGACTTCGGCGCGCCGGGTCTGCTTGTGCAACCGCGTGATCGACTCGTTGACCACGATGCGCACCAGCCACGTGGACAACTTCGCGTCGCCGCGAAACTCGCCCATCGCCTTGTACGCCTGCATATAGGCTTCCTGCACCGCGTCCTCGGCCTCGGCCTCGTTCCTGAGAATGCTGCGCGCCGCGCGGTAGAGCATCTGGTTATGCCGCTTCATCAAGACCCTGAACGCTTCATGGTCATGAGCCGCGACGCGGCGGACGAGCTCGCTGTCGGACGCCTTGTCATCGACTGCTGGAACCGCTGACGGATGCATGCCGGCCTCTTTTCTCTGCTCTTTGCCTGTGTCTACACTGATTTGGCCCATTAGACGAGGGCCCCCGGCGCCGCGTTCCCGCCATCTGGATTCGACGGCCCTTCCGGGCTGTTTACCACCGCCCGGCGTAACCGGCATTGGATGAAGGGTGCGTTTCGCCCGTTCCCGCGAACTCCGTAGAATGAGGCCCGCGGAATCGGGAACACCGTGGGTCAAGACCTCATCGAATCGCTAGAGAAAAATCAGAAGCGCAGCTACACATGAACCCTGTATTCAGATGGATGGGCGGACGCCTCGCCAGGTACCTGGCCGAGCCGATCCGCGGAGCGTACTCTGCGACCGCCACGCTCGAGCAGCTGGCGGGCACGCTCACGCCGGGCGACGTCCTGCTCGTCGAGGGAAACACGCGCGTCAGCGTCGCCATCAAGTACCTGACCCAGTCGACCTGGTCGCACGCGATGTTCTACATCGGCGACGCGCTGGCCCCCCCCGTTGCGGGCGAAGCCCCCAGGGTGCTCATCGAGGCCGACATGGTCTACGGAATCCGCGCGGTGCCGCTTGGCGACGTCGCAGGCATGAACACCCGCATCTGCCGGCCGGTCGGACTATCGAAGGAAGATCTGCAGAAGGTGATCAAGTTCGCCGTCTCCCACATCGGCGGCCACTACGACCTGAGGAACGTGTTCGACCTCGCGCGCTACCTGATGCCGACGCCGCCCGTCCCGGTACGCTGGCGCCGCCGCATGATCGCTTTCGGCAGCGGCGACCCGACACGCGCCATCTGCTCCACGCTGATCGCCGAGGCGTTCCAGTCGGTGCACTACCCGATCCTGCCTGACGTAAAGTACGAGCACGACGGGACGCCCGGGTGCAACGACTGCTATCACGAAGTCGTGCACATCCGGCACCACAGCTTGTTTACGCCGCGCGACTTCGACATCTCGCCGTATTTCGAGGTGGTGAAGCCCACCATCTCCAAGGACTTCGACTATCACCAGGTCGCCTGGGCCCAGGAAGATCCGGCCTGATCAGAGAAAGAGCCCCAATGCCCAAATACGAAACCACGCTTAGAAGCAACGAAACCGTCGCCGAAGGCACGATGGCGTTCCACTTAACCAAGCCGACCGATTTCAGCTTCAAGCCGGGGCAATCGATGAACGTGTCCCACATCGATCCGCCGGAAACCGACGCCAAGGGCAACGCCCGGACCTTCTCGATCGTCAGCGCGCCGCACGAGAACGAGCTCGTGATCGCGACCCGCATGCGTGACACCGCGTTCAAGCGGGTGCTGAAAGCGATGCCCGCGGGCGGGCGCTTGAGCCTGCGCGGCCCGGCCGGCCTGTTTACCCTGGACCCCACCGACACGAGGCGCGCGGTATTTCTCGCAGGCGGCATCGGCGTCACGCCCTTCATGAGCATCCTGCGCGAGGCGGCTCACTCGAAGCTCGCGCGCGACCTCTGGCTGTTCTACTCCAACCGCCGCCCCGAGGATGCCGCCTTTCTCGACGAGCTGATGGCGCTGCCCGGGCGACACGCCCGCGTTCACTTCGTCGGGACCATGGTCGAGATGGACAAGTCGAGCCGGCCCTGGAGCGGCGAGAAGGGATTTCTCGATCGCGCCATGCTCGAGCGCCATCTGAAGAGCCTCGCGGGCAATGTCTATTACATAGCCGGGCCTCCCGGGCTGGTCGAGGCCATGCAGAACATGCTGATCAGTGCGGGCGTGGCCGAGGACGCGATTCACACCGACGAGTTCTTCGGTTATTAGGCGTGGTTCCGCTGGTTCCCGCGCGTCTCGCTTTCGACACGAGCGGCGTGCCGTATTCCGGAGCCTACGGCGACGTCTACCACTCCGCGGACGGCGGACCCGGGCAGGCGCGCTACGTGTTTCTCGAAGGCAACCGGCTGCCCGGGCTCTGGCGCAGGCGAGGATCGTTCACGATCGTCGAGACCGGCTTCGGCCTGGGGCTGAATTTCCTGGTCACTTGCGCGGAGTTTCTCGCCGACTCGCGCGCGCCGGCGCGCCTGCACTACGTCTCGGCCGAGAAACACCCGCTCGCGAAGCGCGACCTGGCAGCAGCGCTCGTACGCTATCCAGAGCTGTCCTCGCTCGCGAGTGAGCTTCTCTCCGCCTGGCCGGCTGCGTTGCCGGGATTTCACCGCCTGCACCTGGCGCGCGGCCGGGTTGCTCTCACGCTGCTCTTCGGCGATGCGCAGACCCTGCTGCCGCAGCTCGAGGCGCGCGCCGATGCGTTCTATCTCGACGGCTTCGCGCCGGAGAAGAATCCGGAGCTGTGGTCGCCGGCGATCGCGAAAGAGCTCGCGCGGCTCGCGGCCCCCGGCGCAACTTTTGCCACCTGGACTGTCGCCGGCGCGGTGCGCGCGGCGCTCGGCCAGGCCGGCTTCGCCGTCGAAAAACGCGCGGGCTTCGGTCGCAAACGCGAGATGCTCGCCGGCTCGTTCCCCGGGCAGGCACCGGAGCGAACGGCGCGCGATCGCCGAGCGACGATCGTCGGTGCGGGTGTCGCCGGAACGTCCTGCGCCGAACGGCTGGCCGCGCGCGGATGGGAAGTCACGCTGATCGAGCGGTACGCCGCGCCAGCGCGCGAGGCTTCCGGCAATCCGGTAGGACTGCTGCGGCCGCTCCTCAATCTCGAGGACGGCGACAATGCGCGCCTTTCGCGAGCGGCGCTGGGCTACGTGCTGCGGCATCTCTCCATGCTCGGAAGCGATGAGACGATCTGGCAGGCGAGCGGCGTACTGCAGCTCGCTCGCGACGCGGTGCAGGCGGGGCGCTTCGAGAAAATCGTCGCGGCGCACGCTTTTCCGGAGGAGTTCGTGCGCTGCGTGGACGCGCGCGAGGCGGCGCGCATTGCCGGGCGAGCCGTGCGCGGGCCGGGATGGTGGATGCCCGCCGCCGGCTGGGTCGCGCCCGCAACGCTGTGCACCGCGAGCCTCGCCCTGCACGGCGACCGCGTCGAACGGCGTTTTTCCACTGCAGCGCTGCGCCTCGAACGCTCGCACGGTGGCTGGCGCGTCGAAGGTGCGCACGGCGCGCTGATCGCCGAGGCGCCCGTCGTGATTCTCGCGAACGCCGCCGACGCTCGCGCGCTGCATCCTGGAGCGGAACTCCCCCTGGACGCAGTCCGCGGGCAGGTCAGTCACCTTCCGGACGCGCCTGGGCGAGCGCTCGCCGTGCCGGTGTGCGGCGAGGGCATGGTCGTGCCCCAGCCACGGGGCGGGTTCTGTACCGGCGCGACGATGCACGTCGACGATCGCGACCCGACCGTGCGCACCGCCGATCACGCGGAGAATGTCGCGCGCGCCGAGTCCCTGCTTCCCGGTTTCACCGCGGGGGCCGACCCCGCGCAACTGACGGGCCACGCGGCGTTTCGCGCGTCCACCCCGGACCGGCTTCCTCTGGTCGGCGCGCTGGCCGGCACAGACGGGCTCCATGCGCTGCTCGGCCTGGGCATGCGCGGACTGGTGTGGGCGCCGCTCTGCGCCGAGTTGCTCGCGGCGCGGCTGGAGGGCGAGCCGCTGCCGCTGGAGCGGGAGCTCGCCTCGGCGGTCGACCCGGGGCGCTTCGCGCTGCAGAAGAGGCTTTAGCGCCTTCGCCGGAAGAACCATCGCCTCCCCGATAGTGGTCTAATTCCGTCCATGATGCCGTCGATCATGAGCCCCCCCGGCCTCTTCTCGCACCGCAAGTTCTGGGCCGCGCGCCTCGGGCCGGCGCCGTTCCTGCCGATGTCGCGCGCCGAGATGGACGCGCTCGGCTGGGACTCGTGCGACGTGATCCTCGTCACCGGCGACGCCTACGTCGACCACCCGAGCTTCGGCATGGCGATCGTCGGGCGATTGCTGGAAGCGCACGGCTTCCGCGTCGGCGTCGTCGCGCAGCCGGGCTGGAATTCGACTGCTGACTTCGAGAAGCTCGGCGCGCCGAACCTCTTCTTCGGCATCACCGCTGGCAACATGGACTCGATGGTGAACCGCTACACCGCCGACCGGCGCATGCGCTCCGACGACGCGTACACGCCCGGCGGCGAAGGCGGGCGGCGCCCCGACCGCTCGGTAATCGTCTACGCGCAGCGCGCGAGAGAGGCGTTCCCGGACGCGACCATCGTCGTCGGCGGCATCGAGGCGAGCCTGCGGAGGATTGCGCACTTCGACTACTGGTCGGAGAAGGTGCGCCGCTCGGTCCTGCTCGACGCGCGCGCCGATATGCTCGTCTACGGCAACGCCGAGCGCGCGATCGTCGAGATCGCGCACCGCCTCGCAAAGCGCGAGCCGATCGAAAGCATCACGGATCTCCGCGGCACCGCGTTCGTGCGCCGCGCGCCGCCCGAGGGCTGGATGGAGATCGACTCGACCACCATCGACGAGCCGGGTGAGCTCGCGCCGCCGGTCGATCCTTACGCGTTCGAGCCGGCCCGGACCGCGCCCGCCGCCTCAGTTACGCCCACTTCCTCGAATGTGCGCGTGGTCCGCTTCGAGCGCCACGTGCCGAACGCGATGCGCGCGAAGAGCGTCGTGCGCATGCCTTCGTACGAGCGGGTGCGCGACGACCCCGTGCTCTACGCGCACGCTTCGCGCATCCTGCACGTCGAGTCGAACCCCGGGAACGCGCGCGCCCTGGTGCAGCGCCACGGCGAAGCGGACGTTTGGCTGAATCCCCCGCCCGTCCCGCTCGCGACCAGGGAGATGGACGCGCTCTACGAGCTGCCGTACAAGCGTGTGCCGCATCCGTCGTACGGTCGCGCGAAGATTCCCGCCTACGAGATGATCCGTTTCTCGATCGCCATCCAGCGCGGCTGTTTCGGCGGCTGTACCTTCTGTTCGATCACCGAGCACGAGGGGCGCATCATCCAGAGCCGCTCGGAGGACTCGGTCATTCGCGAGATCGAGACCGTGCGCGACACCGTGCCCGGCTTCACCGGGGTCATCTCCGATCTCGGCGGGCCGACGGCGAACATGTACCGGCTCGCGTGCAAGAGCCGCGAGATCGAGTCGGCGTGCCGCCGGCCGTCGTGCGTCTACCCCGGCATCTGCCCCAACCTCGACACCGACCACGCGCCGCTCGTGCGCCTGTACCGCCGCGCGCGCGAGCTGCCCGGCGTCAAGAAAGTGCTGATCGCCTCGGGCGTGCGCTACGACCTCGCGGTGAAATCGCCGCAGTACGTGAAGGAGCTCGTCCAGCACCACGTCGGCGGCTATCTCAAGATCGCGCCCGAAGCGATCGCCGAAGGGCCGCTCGCGATGATGATGAAGCCCGGGGTCGGCGCCTACGACAAATTCAAGGCGCTGTTCGACAAATTCTCGAAGGAAGCCGGCAAGGAGCAGTACCTCATCCCCTACTTCATTGCCGCGCACCCGGGCACCACCGACGCGGACATGCTCGAGCTCGCCCTGTGGCTGAAGAAAAACGGCTTCCGCGCGGACCAGGTGCAGGCGTTCTTGCCTGGACCGATGGCCACCGCCACCGCCATGTACCACAGCGAAATGAACCCGCTGCGCAAAATCACCCGCAACGGCGAGCGCGTGAAAGTGCCGAAGGGCCTGCGGGTGCGGCGGTTGCACAAGGCGTTCCTGCGCTACCACGACGCCAACAACTGGCCGGTGCTGCGCGAGGCGTTGAAGCGCATGGGCCGCGCCGACCTCATCGGTCCCGGCAAGCGCCACCTCGTCCCGGCGTGGCAACCGGCGGGGACGGGTGAGCACGAAGGGCGCCGACGTCCTCAGGGGGCCACGCCGTTCCGGACACAGCACACGGGGTTGCCGGACGCGCCGCGGCGGAAGCGGCGCTAGCGCCGGCCCTTCTTCACGAACGCGATGGACTCCTGGAACAGCGCGAGGTCCTTCGCGTAATCCACGGGATCGGCGCGGTTCACCTGCACCCACTCGCGCGTCGCGGGCAGCCCGCGCGGCTGGAAGGCCGTGACGTTGTCGCGCGAGAACTGCATCTCCGTCGCGACCTGCGCGGGAAAGCGCAGGCCCACCCCGCGGTCACTGATGCACGCGAACATCTTGTCGGCAACGAAGTAGGCATCGAGGCCGTGGACGGTGCGCGCCTCGACGCCGGGAAGCGCGAGGAGCAAGGCGTCGAGGTGGGGCTTGAGCGTCGGGCCGTCGGTGCTCACGAGGAGGATTATAAGGCGCGCGGGAAAACGGCGGCTTATGGCGCCACCCGGCGCTCTGGCCGCTTGACACGTCCCGTACAATAGCTGGATGCAGCACGGCAACAACCGCGCCGCGATCGTCATCCGCGGCGCGCGGCAGAACAATCTCAAGAATCTCTCGGTCGAGCTGCCCCTGAACGAGCTGCTGGTGGTGACCGGCGTCTCGGGCTCGGGCAAGTCCTCGCTCGTCTTCGACACGCTGTACGCCGAGGGGCAGCGGCGCTACGTCGAAACCTTCAGTCCCTACGCGCGTCAGTTCCTCGACCGCATGGACAAGCCGCAGGTCGACGCGATCGAGGGCATTCCGCCGGCGATCGCCATCGACCAGACCAATCCGGTGCGTACTTCCCGGTCGACCGTCGGCACGATGACCGAGCTCAACGACCACCTGAAGCTGCTGTTCGCCCGCGCCGCGCAGCTCTTCTGCCTGAATTGCGGGAAACCGGTACGGCGCGACACCCCCGGCTCTGTATACGACGCGGTCGCCGAGCGCGCCAAGACCGCGGGCGATCCGCGCATCGTGGTCACTTTTCCCGTGAACGTTCCGAAGAATTTCAAGGAAGAGGAAGTTCAGGCGCTGCTCAAGGCGCAAGGCTACGACCGCATCCACTCGCGCTCGGGCGCGCTCCTGGAAGTCGTGCAGGACCGCGTGAAGATCTCGTCGGCCGAAAAGGCGCGCGTGATCGAGGGCATCGAGGCCGCGATGAAGATCGGGCAGGGGAAGGTCACCCTGCATCCGCTGGACGCCGAAGGCAAGGCGGGAGCGCCGTGGCGCTTCTCCTCGGATCTGCACTGCGCCGATTGCGACATTCACTACCCGGAGGCGACGCCCGCGCGCTTTTCGTTCAACTCTCCGCTGGGCGCCTGCGACACCTGCCGCGGCTTCGGCCGCGTGATCGGTATCGACTACGGCCTCATCGTCCCGGACGAATCGAAAACACTCGCCGAAGGCGCGATCCGTCCCTGGCAATCGCCCTCCTTCCACGAATGCCAGGACGATATCGAGAAGTACGCGAAAAAGCGCGGCGTGCCGCTCGACGTTCCCTTCCGCGATCTTTCGGCCAAGCATCGCGCATGGGTGCTCGAAGGCGAGCCCGAATGGGTGAGCTGGAGAAAATCCTGGCCGGGCGTGTGGTACGGCGTCGCGCGCTTCTTCCGCTGGCTCGAGACCAAGGCCTACAAGATGCACGTGCGCGTGCTCCTGTCGCGTTATCGCGCCTATACGCCCTGTTCGGCCTGCAACGGCGCGCGCCTCAAGCTCGAAGCGCTCCTGTGGCGCGTCGGGACCAAGGAAGACGCCGACCGCGTGCTCGAACCCGCGCGTCGCTTCATGCCGCAGGGCGCGAAAATCTCCGACGAGGTCCTGCGCGCGCTTCCGGGCCTTACGGTGCACGACCTCGTGCTGCTCCCCGCCGAGCGCACGCGGGCGTTCTTCGAGGGCTTGCACCTGCCTGCCCCGCTCGATGAGGCAACCGACCTTCTACTCACTGAAATCCGCGCGCGCCTGCGCTATGTCCAGGAAGTAGGCCTGGGCTATCTCACGCTCGACCGGCAGTCGCGCACGCTCTCGGGCGGCGAGGTGCAACGCATAAACCTGACGACCGCGCTCGGCACTTCGCTCGTCAACACGCTGTTCGTGCTCGACGAGCCCTCGATCGGCCTGCACCCGCGCGACATGGGCCGCGTCATCGGCGTGATGCAGCGCCTGCGCGACGCCGGAAATTCGCTCGTGGTCGTCGAGCACGACCCGCAGATCATGTTCGCCGCCGACCGCATCATGGACATGGGTCCGGGCCCCGGCGAGCGCGGCGGGGAGATCGTGTTCTCCGGCACACCCGATGAGCTGAAGCAGTCGAAGACGCTCACGGCGGAGTACCTTTCGGGCAGGAAACGCGCCGATGCTGGCGCATCGCGAACGCCCGTGACCGCGAGAGCGCCCCGCCTCGAGCTCCTCGGCGCGGCGGAGCACAACCTGAAGGACATCGACATCGGGATTCCGCTGCAGCGCCTGGTGTGCATCACCGGCGTCTCGGGCTCGGGGAAATCCACGCTGGTGCAGGACGTGCTCTACGCCGCACTGCGCAAGGTCAAAGGGAAACCGACCGAGCTGCCGGGAGCCTTCCGGGAGTTGCGCGGGCACGAGCTGGTTGAGGACGTGGTCATGGTGGATCAGACACCGATCGGGCGCACCACCCGCTCGAACCCCGCGAGCTACGTGGGCGCGTGGGACGCGATCCGCAACATCTACGCGAGGGAGCCTATCGCGAAGGAGCGCAAGTACACCGCCGGCACCTTCAGCTTCAACTCGGGAAACGGGCGCTGCCCGGCCTGCGGCGGCAACGGCTTCGAGCACGTCGAGATGCAGTTTCTGTCGGACGTGTACCTGCGCTGCCCCGACTGCAACGGCAGGCGCTTCCGCGACGAGGTGCTCGAGATCGCGGTGAACGGGAAGTCGATCGCCGATGTGCTCGAGCTCACCGTGTCCGAAGCGCTCGCGTTCTTCCGCGACCATCCCGAAGTACAGCGCGCATTGAAGCCGCTGGCGGATGTGGGTCTCGAATACCTGCGCGTCGGCCAGCCGGTGCCGACACTCTCCGGCGGCGAAGCGCAGCGGCTGAAACTGGCCGGACACCTGGTCGAATCCGCAAGCGACTCCGCGGGAAGGGAACGCGGCAAGTTGTTTCTTTTCGACGAGCCGACCACCGGCCTTCACTTCGACGACGTGGCGAAGCTGCTCTCCGCCTTCCGCCAGCTGATCGCAGCGGGACATTCGCTCGTCGTGATCGAGCACAACCTGGATGTCATTCGGGCCTCCGACTGGCTCATCGACCTCGGCCCGGAGGGCGGCGACGCCGGCGGCGCGATCGTGTGCACCGGGACGCCGGCGGAAGTTGCGATACACGCCGGCTCGCACACCGGCCGTGCGCTGCGCGAATACGAGATCGCGCTGGCCGGCTCTGCCGTTCTCCGCGCGGCCGAGCCTGGAGTGCCGCTTCAGGCCCGCATCAACCAATCGATCCGGATTCACAACGCGCGCGAGCACAACCTGAAGTCCATCGACGTCGCGATCCCGCGCAACGAATTCACCGTCGTGACCGGAGTCTCGGGCTCCGGAAAATCGACCCTCGCCTTCGACATTCTGTTCGCCGAAGGCCAGCGGAGGTACCTGGAGTCGCTCAACGCCTACGCGCGCCAGTTCGTCCAGGGCGCGGCGCGGCCCGACGTCGACGCGATCTTCGGCATCCCCCCGACGGTCGCGATCGAGCAACGCACCAGCCGCGGCGGAAGCAAGAGCACCGTCGCCACGCTCACGGAGATCTACCACTTCCTGCGCCTGCTCTACGTCAAGCTCGGCACTCAATACTGCCCCGACTGCAATGTGCCGATCGAGCCGCAAAGCGAAGACGCCATCGCAGCGCGCCTCTTGCGCGAATACAAGGGCCAGCGCATCGGCCTGCTCGCGCCGCTGGTCGTCAATCGCAAGGGTTACTACACCGACCTGGCCAAGTGGGCGCGTGCCAAAGGCTACGAATTTCTGCGTGTGGACGGCGAGTTCCTGCCGACCGCAAAGTGGCCGCGGCTGTCGCGTTTTCAGGAGCACACCCTCGAGCTGCCCGTCGCCGACCTGCGCATCGCCGCGGACAACGAAGCGGAAATTCGCCGGGCGCTGACCCGCGCGCTGGAATTCGGCAAGGGCGTGGTGTACGTGATCGCAGGACTCGACCGCCTGGCCGAGGCCGCCGCGAAATCCCGATCGGCGCGCGTGGAAATGGATCTCCCGCA
>Ga0209811_10000446_pt1 | contig 17562 bp, 12 predicted proteins | sample Coa_R1_6_FD_187161 | JGI IMG/M metagenome (GOLD analysis project Ga0209811, IMG submission 187161) | Surface soil microbial communities from Centralia Pennsylvania, which are recovering from an underground coalmine fire. - Coalmine... | ecosystem: Environmental > Terrestrial > Soil >...
TCTGCTGCAGGCCGACAATCTCGGAACCTTTGGCCACATGATCACTAAGGCCCACGAGTTGTTGCGTGACGATCCCCCAGTTCTGGCCAGGGAGCAGCAGCGAGCGCGCTTCATGCTGGTAGACGAATTCCAGGACGCCAACTTCGCGCAGGTCAAGATTCTATCGGCGCTGGCCGGTACCGAGCGCAATGTCTTCGCGGTCGGCGATCCCGACCAGGCGATCTATCGCTTTCGCGGCGCGTCGAGCGCAGCGTTCGGCTTGTTTGAGCGCAACTTCCCGGGAGCACAGCTGGTGGTCCTCGAGAAGAATCAGCGCTCACTGACGCCGATTCTGCAATGTGCCTTCGCCTTGATCGACCGTAACCCGCCCGCCTTTTCCGCAGGCGGTCCCGCCAGCAGTCTCGATTACCGGCGTACTCCGCTTCGTTCCGCGCGCGAGGAGCGCGCCGCCGAAGAAGCCAAGCCACTGTCCGGCGAGCCAGTTGAGATCGTCCCCCTGAGCGCCCGGGATTTCGAAGCCACCGACATTGTGGCTGTGATCCAGGAACAGCGTCGCCAATCTCGCTGCCGCTGGAAGGACTTCGCAGTCCTCTACCGCTCACACTTTCACCGGGACGAGATCGCCAAGGAACTAGGCGAGAAGGAAATCCCGTTCTCCATCGAGAACATGGACGTGCTCGACACACCCGAGGTCCGGGATGTGCTCGCCTGCCTGGGCGCGGTGGATTCGACTGCCGACGCCGCCAGCCTGTTGAGGGTTGCGGCGCTGCCGCGTTTCCAGATTGATCCTGAGAAATTTCGCGCAGCCATGCGTGCGCTTCCTCGAGACGCGTCGCAAGGGCCACCGGCGCCCCTGGCCGTCCTGCTAGGGCAGATTGAAGGTGGGCCGGCAGTCCTCGATACTCTGCGCAAGGTGCGGGAAGCGATGAATAGTTCGGGAGCGAAGACTCTCGCGACTCTCCACCTGCTGGTAACCACGTTCGGCTTCGATCGCACTTCTCCTCCGCTCCGGGCGCTTCTGAAGTTCGTAGGAGATTGGGAAGCGAAGCCACTCACCAAGACCGGCGGCGTGGGAGAGTTCCTAGAGTACTTGCGCTATTTCCGCGAGGCGCGGGGGGCGGTATGCCTGCAGTCCGACGAGCCCGATGCGGTGCGCTTGATGACGGCGCACTCCGCCAAGGGGCTTGAGTTCCCGCACGTGTTCATCATCCGGGCCACATCGAATTCCTTCCCCTCGTCGTACAAAGAATCATTGATCGACTTTCCCCAGGCCCTTCGTGACGCGGATTCGATGGCCGAGGGTGATGGGAAGACGATGCACGAACAGGAAGAGCGTCGCCTGTTCTACGTGGCAATGACGCGCGCGCGTGACTCGCTGATCCTCTATGGCAAGCAGGGAACGGGGAAAGACAAAACGCCTCCTGGCCTTATGCGCGAGCTGATGAAGCACCCGGCTCTGGGATCCTGGCGGATTCAACGGGCGGCGCGCGAATTTCAGACCGACCTGTTCGGGGGTGCTGCCCCGCCACCCGCATTCGCGTCGCGTACCGCGGAGTGGCTGGCCATGCCACCGGCGTTCCCGCTGACGCGCTTGAGCGCCACCGCAGTCGAGAGCTACGAGATCTGCCCGCTCCAGTTCAAGCTCGAGCGGGAGTGGAGAATCCCGCGGGACGTGCCCGCCGCCATGCTCTACGGCGCCTCCATGCACCGTGTGCTCAAAACTTATTACGAGTCGATCCGACTGGCGCGTCCCCTCGCCGATGAAGACGTGATCGAGTTGTTTCGGTCGGATTTCGACCAGGCAATCATTGACGACCCCTACCAGAGGGAACTGTACGAGCGGCAGGGCATTCAGCAATTGCAGGACTTCCTGGCCATCGCCAACAGATCTACAAAGCCTCGCGTGCTGCACACCGAAGAACATTTCGAAGTCAAGGTCGGAAGCGCTACAGTCGCAGGCCGCATCGACAGGATCGATGATCTGGGAAATGGCCAGGTTCTCATCGTCGACTACAAGACTGGCAAGCCTCGCGCGCAGGAGGACGCCGATGACAGCCTGCAACTATCGATCTACGCAATGGCGGCGCGCGAGAAGTGGGGCTACGAGTCAGAGCGCCTGGTGTTCTACAACCTCGAGGAAAACAGCGCGGTTGCTACGGTTCGCGATCACTTGCAACTGGAGGGGGCGCGCGCCAAGGTCGAAGATGTCGCGAATCAGATTGCCGTCGGCAACTTCGATCCCACCCCCGGCTATCACTGCCGCTACTGTTCGTACCGCAATCTCTGTCCTGCTACAGAGAAGCCCTTGCACAGCGCACCGCCCAAGCAACGCGCTGCCAACAACTGATTCGGGTCTCGCACAAAAAACTTTGGGGGACGCTTTTGGCGTCCCCCATTTGCCTGTTTGAAGCCAACTTCTAGTGCTTCTTCTTTTTCTTTGCTGCCTTCTTCTTGGTTGCCATTGATCTATTCTCCCTTTCCATTGTTCATGGACTATGCAACGGTCTTTTGTTGCAACTATTGGAATGTATAGAGTCAATGAAAAATGATGTCAAGAGAAAAATGGTGTTGCATGATCGCCCGAAGCGTGCACTAAAGTCACCGCGAGTACCATGACTTCAAATTTTCTTCGAGCATCACTTCACCGCAGCGCGTTGGAACACTGATGAACACACGCGCTCGCGCAACTCGTGCTTGCCTCATGAGTCGGTGCGATGCATCGATGAGTGTCGCCCGTGCCGTCGAACCTCGCGTCCGCAAATTTCAACTTTTCTGCGAGATGCACATCTATAATTGAGAATGAGAACTCATCAAGGAGCAGGAATATGGCTGCTTTGGACGATGTCGTCATAATTTCAGGGTGCCGTACGCCGGTCGGAAAATTTCAGGGAAGCCTCTCGGATTTAACCGCTCCACAGTTAGGCGCGGTAGTCGTACGCGAAGCGGTGAAGCGTGCGAATCTCAATCCTAAGCAAGTGGACGAGTGCATCATGGGCAATGTTGTCAGCGCAGGACTGGGTCAGAACGCCGCCCGTCAGGCTGCCATCTTCGGTGGATTGGCCCCGGAGACAGGTGCCATGACAATCAACAAGGTCTGCGGCTCAGGATTGAAATCTGTCGCTCTGGCAGCGCAGGCAATTCAGACAGGGAACAGTTCCATCGTGGTCGCGGGCGGCATGGAGTCGATGACGAACGCGCCCTACCTTCTTCCACAAGCGCGCAAAGGCTACCGGCTAGGGAACTCCACGATCGTCGATTCCATGGTCCATGACGGACTGTGGGACATTTACAACGACTACCACATGGGCATCACCGGCGAGAACGTGGCCGAGAAGTACGGCATCACGCGCGAGGAGCAGGACGAGTTCGCTCTCAACTCCCACCGGAAAGCACTGGCTGCGATGAAGGAGTGTCGCTTCAAATCGCAGATCGTCCCGGTGGAACTGCCCACAAAGAAGAAGGGCGCGCCACCCGTGATCTTCGAGAAAGACGAAGGGCCACGCGAAGACACCACCATCGAAGTCCTGCGCTCTCTCAAGCCTGCGTTCAAGAAAGACGGCACCGTTACGGCCGGCAACGCGCCCGGAGTCAATGATGGTGCGGCCGCGGTCGTTGTTACGAGCGCAGACCGCGCCCGCGATCTGGGTGCGAAGCCGATGGTCCGCATCGTTGCCCAGGCTACCAGCGGAGTGGAACCGAAGTGGGTGATGATGGCGCCTGTGGGTGCCATCAAGAAAATCTGGGAGAAGACGGGCTGGAAAAAGGACGAAGTCGATCTCTACGAATTAAACGAAGCTTTCTCAGTGCAGGCGCTGGGCGTGATTCGCGAACTCGGCCTCGACATGAATCGGGTGAACGTCAACGGAGGCGCGGTCGCGTTAGGCCACCCCATCGGAGCCAGTGGGGCGCGCGTACTAGTGACCCTGATCTACGAAATGACTCGCCGTGATGTGCATCGCGGGATCGCGGCTCTATGTCTGGGCGGGGGAAACGCCGTGGCAATGGCGGTAGAGCGCTAATCGAGGTTCGATGGAGCGACGGGCGCCCCGCGTGTCGAAGCGCGAGGCGCCTTCCTTGAAGAAATCTCAGTTCATTTAATAAAGCCGACGGGTGAGGACGCCCGTCGCTCCATCGTCAGATTCAAGCCACGAATCCCCCGCTCACATTGATCGAGTCGCCGGTAATCCAATTCGATTGAGGCGAGCAGAGGAAGAGCACGACATCCGCTACTTCATCGGCACGCGCCAGTCTCCCGAACGGCTGGCGATCGATCGCATGCTGCAGTCGCTGCTTGTCTGCGAAATATTCCGCTGTCATATCCGTATCGACATAGCCCGGCGCAACCGCGTTGACCCGGATCTTCCTGGGCGCAAGTTCCAGAGCCCAGTTGCGGGTGAAGGCGTCGATGGCCGCTTTGCTCGCGCCGTAAAGGCTGCGCCTTCCGGCCCGGCCGATCCTGCCCGCAATCGATGAAACATTCACGATCCGCGCGCCATCACGCAGAAGAGGAAGCAGGGCCTGTGTCAGCCAGAAGACTGCTTTCACATTTACGTCGAGCATCGACTCCAACGTCTCAAGCGTTGTCGACCCTAAAGCCGTTGGTCCCCATAGCCCTGCATTGTTGACCAGGATGTCGATCTTTGTTTCGCCTAGCGAGCGCACCATGCGGTCAATCTCTTGCGGAGATCGCAGATCAGCCTGCACAATCGGCGAGGGCCGTCCCACGTCTCTCGCTACCGCCTCAGCGGCTGCCTTGTTCGTGTTGTAGTGCAGGATGACGTTCGCCCCGGCCCAGGCCAGGTGCAGGCTCACAGCGCGCCCAATGCCGCGAGAGGCTCCCGTGACCAGCGCAGTTTGACCTTCGAGGACCTGCATCAGGCGATCAGTATATAAGCGGGTCAGGGTCGCGGCAGGATCGGCAGCGACACGGTGAAAACCGCGCCACCACCGGGTGCGGAGGTCGCCTCGATATTCCCGGAATGCTCCTTGAGAACGGCCTTGCAAATACTCAGCCCCAGACCCGTACCGCGGCCCGGACGCCTGGTCGTATAGAACGGATCGAAAATGTTGGGCAGGATTTCTGGGGCAATACCGGGACCATCGTCTTCGAAGACGACTTGGATGTGGCCATCGGTCTTGCGAAGCCGGATGCGCAGGGTTCCTTTATCGCGGGCTTCCCGGATAGCCTGTTCCGCATTCAACATCAGGTTCAAAAATACCTGCATCAGCTGGTGCGGATCGCCCGTGATTTGTGGCAGGCTTTCTTCCGGAAGAAAGTCGACCGTGATATTGCTCTTGCGCAGCGAGTAAGCGTGCAGGTGCAGTGTGCGAGTCACCAACTCGCTCAGGTTCACGGGAGTCTTGCCAGGTGCGGGTGGCCGCGAGAAATACATCAGGTTCTGCACAATCTCCGTTGCCCGCCGTGCCTGTTGATGCAGCATGTTGAGCTGCTTGATCCTCGACTCGCTGTTCTCCCCCTCGCGCAGCAGATCACTGACGCCCACGATGGTGGTTAGCGGATTGTTGAGCTCGTGCGCGAATCCGCCGATCATCTGTCCCATAGCAGCCAGGCGTTCGCTCTGGATGATCTGCTGCTCGAGCTTCTTTTCGACCGTGATATCACGCACCGAGATAATTACGCCGCTGAGCTTGTTCTCCGAGTCGAAGAATTGGCTGGCTGAAGCGCGCATGGTCCGCCAGTTGCCATCGCGGTGCAGGGCCCCGTATTCCGATGCCGCAAACAGTTGCTTGCCCGACGCAACATCGCGGTACAGTGACAGGAATTCGGGCGAGTGATCCTGCAGGTCTTCGATCTTCCTTCCGACCAGTTCTTCAGGCCGGTACCCCAGCAGGTCACGAATGCGGGAACTGGCAAACGTGTAGCGCTCTTCCAAGTCCACCACCAGAATCAGGTCCGGGAAGCTCTCTAACAGCTTCTGGCGGAATTGTTCCTGCCGCCGGAGCGCCGACTCCATCTTTCGCTGCTCGGTGACGTCGGTGAGCGTGCCCTGATAGCGGATGATTGTGCCCGCCTGATCCCAAACCGCGCGCGAGGTGTCGAGGCAGATCGCCACACTGCCATTGCGGCGGCGTAACTGGATTTCTCGCGTGCGCACGCCTCCGCGATCATCGGCGCTCCGACCCAGGACCGGCGTTTGCGCCGGATCGACGTTCAACGCGTTCGGATCCAGCGCTAACAGATCGGCTTTGTTAACGTAGCCGAGCATAGTGACCAGCGTTGGATTCCCATCCAGCAGCTTACCTTCCGGCGTGCAGAAGTAGACGCCTTCCTGCAGCGTCTCGAATAGCTCCGTGAAGCGGCGTTCCTTCTCTCGCTCCTCGGTAACGTCTCGCGCCAGGACGCTCGCGCCCACCACTTCATCGCCTTTGATGATCGCGTTTAGAACGCAGTCGAAGTAGAGCACCCGCGAACTGTCCTTCAACTTGACTGGAACAATACCTGCCCAGCGCCGTTTGTCGAGGAAGCGGCCAATGCCAGCTTCTATCTCAATGCGCGTCGGTGCCTCGCAGAACTCATCAAACTTGTGGCCGACGATCTGCGGGTATTGCAGGTGCACGAGGTCTGTGAGCCGGCGATTCACCGTGCGGAAGGTCCCATCCAACGACATGGCACACGCAATGTCATCGAACGAATCGATCAGCTCCTTGAAGCTGCGTTGCGACCGCAGAATGACCTGGCTTAGTTGATCAAGCTGTTCTTCGGAGGGGGCGACGCCGACCCGGTCCTGCAGATCTTTCAGTAGGACCTTAAGTTCGGAAACTTCACGGCGGCGGCCATAGGCATACGCTGCGAACAGAACGGCCAGAATTAGCAGACCCGGAGCAATGGCTCCCAGATGATAGGGAACTGTCTCCAAGCGCTCCCACATCAGCACGGCCAGTGCCACGGCGAGCAGCACCATGAACAACAGAGCAAGACGCCACAGCCGGTTTTCTTCTTGATCCAGGTGGCCCGGGGACCGCTGCGAACCTGGGGGTTGGTTCTGTTCCGCAGCCATATTTAATTCCATCCCCGACATCGAAGGCCGATCATCGCCTTGGGCACGGGAATCTCGTTGCCATCGTAGAGCACATGACGCAAAGAAAACAGGACTGCCTTCGGCAACTTGTTGGATGTTTTGGTACGCGTTGCAAAGAACGTGTTTACATAGCGAACCTGACGCCGACGGCCCCGGTTACTTTGCACAGCATTCTTCATCATCGGGAACCGGGCGCTAAGTGCAAGGCGGAGTGATCACGCCTCTAAGTGACAACAATCACCTTCTGTTCTGTGGGGCGGCGTCTACGCTGGAGCAGGCGATCATGGAGCAGTCTCTCCCCGTTCGCCTGCCTTCGCATGCTCTACAAAACCTTCAGCGCCGCGGTCTATGGAATCGACGCCAACATCATCGAGGTCGAAGTCGACGTCTCCGGCATCAAGACCAACGATGACCACTTCCACACCGTGGGCCTGCCCGACGCCGCCGTCCGCGAAAGCCGCGACCGCGTCCGCTCCGCCCTGCGCAATTGCGGATACGACATCCCGCCCACGCACATCACCGTAAATCTGGCGCCGGCCGACATCCGAAAGGAAGGCTCCGGGTTCGACCATTCCCATGGCCCCGGGAATCCTCGGCGCTTATGGAGGGCTCAACAAGAGAGAGTTGCTGGATAGCGTGTTCGTCGGCGAACTCTCTCTTGATGGCGGCGTGCGCGGTATTCGCGGAACCTTGCCGATTGCGATCGAGGCGCGTGGCAGAAAGCTGCGCAGATTGATTGTGCCAGCAGTGAACGCCCGTGAAGCCGCCATGGTGAGCGGCATCGAAGTCTATCCGGTGAAATCGCTGCGCGACGTGATCCACTTCGTGAACACGGGCAACGGCATCGCCCCGGTAACAGTGGATGGAGACACGCTGCTCGGAGAAGCCCAGCACTACGCAGTCGACTTCAAAGATGTTCGCGGACAGCAAACCGCTAAGCGTGCACTGGAAATCGCATGCGCGGGCGGCCACAACATTCTGATGATCGGCCCGCCCGGCTCCGGTAAAACAATGCTCGCCAAGCGCATGCCGACCATCCTGCCACCCTTCACGTTCGAAGAAGCCCTCGAGACGACCAAAATCCATAGCGTGGCGGGAGTGCTCGACTCAGGCGCTGGGCTGGTAGGCGTGCGCCCCTTCCGTTCCCCGCACCACACGATCTCCGACGCAGGCCTGATCGGCGGCGGCGTCATCCCGCGCCCGGGAGAAGTCTCGCTAGCCCACAACGGCGTCCTGTTCCTCGATGAGTTACCGGAGTTTCCGCGCAATGTGCTGGAAGTCATGCGCCAGCCCCTCGAAGATGGCACGGTCTGCATCGCCCGCGCCGCCATGTCGCTGACCTTTCCCGCGCGCTTCATGCTGGCCACGGCCATGAATCCCTGCCCCTGCGGATTCCATAACGACCGCACGCGCGAGTGCCGCTGCTCGCCGCCCATGATTCAGCGTTACGTCGCGAAGATTTCCGGACCGCTGATGGACCGCATCGACATACATATCGACGTGCCGGCAGTGAACTACAAAGAAATGCGTTCAACCAGCGTGCCCGAGGCTTCCTCCCAAATCCGCGATCGGGTGATCGCCGCCCGTCAAATCCAGCTACAGCGCTTTGCCGGGAACCGTCAAAAGGTCTACTGCAACGCTCAGATGTCCTCCAGCCACGTGCGCACGTTCTGCGACCTCAGCGCGGACTGTGAGCGCCTGCTCGAGCGCGCCATGACCCAGCAAGGCTTGAGCGCTCGCGCCCACGACCGCATCCTGAAAGTCGCGCGCACGGTCGCAGACCTCGAGGGCCAGCCCGCCATTCAATCGAAGCACATTGCAGAGGCAATTCAGTACCGAACCTTGGACCGGACGTACTGGGCTTAGGGGAGAAACCATCCGCTTGCGTGATGTGGTTCAGGGAGTTTCACCCCGACAATTTCTTGACAGTCAGGGCTACTCGGCGACTGTTTGGCTCTTCCCCGCAACTTCGGTCCTGCCTGCCCTTAGAGTAGAGCGACATGGCGCCCTAGCTGCGCGCATTGTCGATATCAATCACTTGAGCCGCCCGCCGGGCGCGCGTACCGTGATCGCTGCGATACTGCCGCTGAATCCGAGCCACGGCTCGATCCACGATGCGGGCAAGATCCTCTCCGTAGTCGTCGGCGCGCTCCTCGCGCAAGCGGCGTTTGGCTTTCTCGGCGGAGAACCAGGTCGGCTCTCGATCTTTTTCTTCCGGCTTCCCAAGTCGACGGACTTCACATAAATGTGCGTTGATGACGACCTCGATCTCGCTCGATAGCCGGTTGCGGCCAGCCTTCACGCGAACGTAGCGGGCGAAAGCAGCTTCCTCAATTCTGCCGTGGACTCCTGCTTCCTCGAACGCCTCAAGCGCCGCCGCTTGTGCGTTCGTCAGGCCCGACTCGATGCTGCCCTTAGGGAAGGTCCATCGTCGCCCGCGCGTACGCACTAACAGGAACTCGATGCCGCGCTTGTCCAGTCGATAGCAGATGGCCGCCACTTGCTCAGATCCGCGCAAACGGCGCAAATGCTCGAGGCGCACGAAACTCCTAGGCCGCCCGGGCCTTCGGCTGTTCGACACTTCAATCGCAAAGTGCTCGCCCATGTTCATAGCAGCAGATTGCCCGAATCCCGCTGTGCCTGACTAGAGCACAGCTTGGTTCGGGCTGGACAGCGCACCACTCTGGAAGGCCTTCAACCGATGGAGCGGCGGGCGACCTCGCCCGCCAAGACAGCTCGGGACGCACGTCGCTTCCCGAAGCTCGGTACCGGTCTAATCGGGCGGAAACCCCGATCCGCACGATTGTGGTATCTCGCTGCGTACTTGCGCCTGCAAGCGTCCTGGCAACATTATTTTTGCGAGGGGTGAAGTTTCCTAGGGGAGAACTTTTGGAGAACCTTTACTGTCTGCGCTGCAATCGAGAGCTCGGGCCCGGCGACAAGTCGGTCGCGGTTTACATGTTCGCCCAAACGGTGGGCGTCCGGCCGCGCCAGAAATCAACTTCGCAGCGGATCTGCTTCTGCTCCCAGTGCTCGGTGTCGCTGGCCATGGGCCCGGCTCCCGAGGGAGCGCTCAACATTGCCGCTTGGCAAATGATTCGCGACCTGGTGGGCGCCGATCCCGCTCTCAATCAGGCTGCCTGGGAAACGCTGCGCGGCATCGTAGGATTGCTGCCCGCCAGCGGCACCGATGGCACCGAACGTTCTTCACGCGCCGGCTATTTCGAGTTCTAACTCACCTCTGAATCGAGGGTGCCAAAGGTTCGCGCCGGTTTGTGGCGCTAACCTGGGAACTGCACGCCTCACTCGCGACATCCCGGGCATGCGGCCAAAGCGCAGGTTAGCGTCCAAAGAACGGACGTGAACCGGCACCATCTAGCTCGCCAGGTTGCGGCCTTCCGCTCGGATCAGGCTCAACAAATCATCGGGATGCGCCGCGTAGAGCATCGCTTCCTCGCGGTCCACGTCGCCCTGCCGTACCAGTTGTTGCAGTGACTCTTCCTGGCTCACCGAACCCTTGTTCTTGGTCATCGTGATTTCTTGATGCAGGTGCTGCAGAGCATTTCGTCGGATGTGCTGGCGCGCGCCATACCCGATCATCAGGAGTTCCGCGACGGGCACGCGCCCTCCGCGCTTGCTGGGCAGCAGAATCTGCGTGAGCACGGCGGAGATCGCCATCGCCAGTTCCTGCCGAATCGTGGGCTGGCGTTCGGGTGGGAAGGAATCTGAAATTCTGGCGATGGTCGAAGCCACGTCGGTAGTGTGGAGCGTCGAGAGCACCAGGTGCCCGGTCTCAGCCGCAGCAACTGCGATGCGCATGGTTTCGGGATCGCGCATTTCGCCCACGACAATCACATCGGGAGCCTGCCGCAAAGCAGCCCGCAACGCCGTAGGGAAGTCGGGTGCGTCCACACCGATTTCCACCTGCTCTACGATGCTCTGCAAATGCTGGTGCTCGTACTCGAGCGGGTCTTCGATAGTGATGATGTGCTGCGCTTCCCGGCGATTGATTTCGTGAACCAGAGCGGCCACGGTCGTGGATTTCCCCGAGCCCGCAGGTCCGCCAATCAGAACGAGGCCCCGCGGCAAACGCGAAAGTGCCTCCACCGCGGGCGGCAGACGCAGTTCCTCGAGCAGCGGAACTCGCACCGGCAGGGCGCGCACGGTGGCCGCGGCCATGCTTTTCTCCCGATGGAGATTGATGCGAAACCGCCCAACGCCTGCCAGCCGGTAAGAGGAGTCCGAAATCTGACCCTCCTCATATTGCCGTACAGCGCGTGGGATCAATGCCGGCAGGACTGCCGCCTCGATTTCCGCGCCCGAGAGCTTTTCTGACCCGATCGGCTGCACTCGCCCTTCAAAGCGGATCGACGCCGGGACCCCTGCCACCAGCAAAAGGTCGCTGCCGCGTTGGGCTACTAGGGCGGAAAGCCATTCGTCCAGCCGCCGAGTATGCGAGCCTTCCTGCCGTCCGCGCGGCCGGTCAAAATCCGACGAATTGTGCGATAGATCGCTCATGCAAGACGCGAACCTTCACGCGTTCCTTGGGAAGATACCAAACCTCTCGAGGGATTCGGCTAAATCCTGAAAAGTTTGGCCTTTAAGTTGAAGATAAATAAAGAATTCTCCCTGGGAACCAAAGGGCTAAATCGGTTTAATCGCGGGTCAGAAGGAAATCCTTGACGCTTCGCCTTTTTGCCATTACATTAGCGCGTTCCAAAGGATTTGCTAGTCGTTCGCGGTCCAAGCTGGACGTTGCCCCTGCGTCGAACCAGGCCATAAACCCAGAAAAAAGCAACTTTCAGGGTAGGTGGAGCATCTATAGGATTGACCCGTTCAATCCGCGTAAACCCATCTTAAATAGTGACTTACGCCTAGCTGAAGGCGCTGTATTGGGTTGACCAGGTGAGCGAACAAACGTAAAAGGAGAAGTTTACAGCCATGCGCTCTGATCGAGTTTTTGAAGCTTTACATACTTTGCGAAACCGTTATATGCTCTGTCAGCTTGCCTCCAAGGCCACGCGGAAGTTTCATCGGCCTAGCACCCGCATTCAAGAAACCATGAATCAGGTATTGGACCGGATCGCTGGCGCGGAGCGGCAGGCCGTTCTGTCAGAGCCGGAGAATTTTGCCGAGGCGCAACGGCGGGCTGCTTAAAACAGCCCCGCCTCCAGCCCCGCAGTTGCAAGTCTTCCAGCCGCACCCCCCTGTAAATTTCCCGTAGGTGATCAATGACCATCGCTGAACTCAAAGAAAAGAATATTACCGAGTTGACCAAGATCGCCCGATCTCTGGATCTGCCCGGGGCCAGCGGCCTGCGCAAGCAGGATCTGATTTTCAAGATCCTTCAGGCGCAGAGCGAAAAGGAAGGCCACATCTTCGCCGAGGGCGTACTCGAAATTCTGCCCGACGGCTATGGCTTCCTCCGCTCGCCGGATTACAACTATCTCCCCGGGCCCGACGACATCTATGTCTCGCCCTCACAGATCCGCAAGTTCGATCTCAAGACCGGTGACACCATCAGCGGCCAGGTCCGTCCTCCGCACGAAGGTGAAAAATACTTCGCGCTGGTCAAGATCGAAGCGGTCAACTTTGAGTCGCCCGATGAAGCCCGCAACAAGATCCTGTTCGATAACCTCACGCCCCTGTATCCGCAAGAGCGTCTGAAGCTCGAAACGACGCGCGAAAACGTCAGCGCCCGGGTCATGGACCTGCTTACGCCCATCGGCAAAGGGCAACGCGGTCTGATCGTGTCGCCGCCCCGCGCCGGCAAGACGATGCTCTTGCAGAACGTCGCGAACTCCATCACGACGAATCATCCCGAAGTCGTGCTGATCGTCCTGCTCATCGACGAGCGTCCGGAAGAAGTTACCGACATGCAGCGCTCGGTGAAGGGCGAAGTCATTTCGTCGACCTTTGACGAGCCCGCTGCCCGCCACGTGCAAGTCGCGGAAATGGTGATCGAAAAGGCCAAGCGCCTGGTCGAGCACAAGCGCGACGTCGTCATCCTCCTCGATTCGATTACGCGCCTGGCGCGTGCCTACAATACGATCGTTCCGCCCAGCGGCAAGGTTCTCTCGGGCGGCGTTGACTCGAACGCGTTGCAGCGTCCGAAGCGCTTTTTCGGATCAGCCCGCAACATCGAAGAAGGCGGCTCGCTGACCATCATCGCAACGGCCCTGATCGATACCGGATCGCGCATGGACGACGTGATCTTTGAAGAGTTCAAAGGCACGGGCAACATGGAAATCATTCTCGACCGCAAGCTGGTCGACAAGCGCACCTTCCCGGCGATCGACATTCAGCGCTCGGGCACCCGTAAGGAAGAGCTGCTGATTCCGAAGGAAGATCTGACGCGCATCTGGGTGCTGCGCAAGGTGCTGAACCCGTTGAGTCCGGTCGAAGCCATGGAACTGCTCATCGAGCGGTTAGCCAAGGCAACAAGCAACAGCGAGTTCCTGGCGAAGATGAGCCAGCTGTAACTCAGTCTGCAGCAAGTGAGATATCCGAGGCGAGGATTTGAATCCTCGCCTTTTTATTGTGCTGAAGACTCTGCAAGAACCGGCGGTTCCCCAGGTTCGTGGCCCGCCCTTTGGGCGCAAACCGAGTGCCTAGGAAGTTCGCATAAGCGGCAGGAACCCGCGTTAGCGCAAAGGGCGCGCGAACGTGGGGCACCGTCGGTTGGAGAAATTCCGATCGATTCGCAACGATAACCTTTTGCTGCACCGTGTCGAACGCCTCGCGACTTAGCGGATCTGCGTGACGAACTACTCTCCACTTATAATCAGGATAAGTTCAGCGCATCTTTGCCGTGGAGATTTCCGGTGAAAATAAGGCCTAGCCTCTTCGTGTTCGTGTTGACCGTGGGCTTCGGTCCACCCTGTGTGCTCGCCCAAAACCCAAAGTTCCCACCGATGCCGGAGCCATCCCAAACGCAGCCGCCCTCGCCCGAAGACCAAGCCAAATCGAAGCTCGAGCGCGATATGGCAAAGAAGGCAAATCAGGAGCGCCAAGCCGCGTTAAGGCGAGACACCGAAAAGCTCCTCAAACTGGCCACCGAACTCAAGGACTACGTCGACAAAACAAACGAGAACGTCCTCTCCTTCGACGTAGTGAAGAAAGCGGAAGAAATCGAAAAACTGGCGCATAGCGTGAAGGAGAAGATGAAAGCAAACTAGTCAAGTCACAGTTCACAGTTCTCAGTTCTCAGTTCTCAGTTCTCAGTTCTCAGTTTCGATCGATGCAACAGTGACCATCTTGAACGACAAAAATCGAGGGAGACTCAACACTCAAGCCTAAATCCTGGGATCTGTCAGTTGTCGTTGATCATCTTTACCTGAGACCTGAGACCTGTCACCTGTGACCCGTTACCTGCCCCACGTTATAATCCCCTATCCCCCCATGCCTCTTGCCAGCGGCACAAAACTTGGGCCCTACGAGATCGTCGCGCCGGTCGGCGCGGGCGGTATGGGAGAGGTCTATCGCGGAATCGACAAGCGCCTCGATCGCACGGTCGCCATCAAAATTCTTCCAACGCAGTTCGCTGAGAAGCCAGCCGCTCTCGAGCGCTTTCAACGCGAGGCTCGCGCCATCTCACAACTGAGCCACGCCAACATCTGCCAGCTGTACGATCTCGGCGAGCAGGACGGCATTCACTTCATCGTCATGGAGTTCCTTGAAGGCGAGACCTTGGGTGCGCGGCTCGCGAAGGGGCGCCTGCCGATGGAACTGGTGCTGCGCTATGGCGCCGAAGTCGCCGAAGGACTCGAGCAGGCGCACCGCATGGGTGTCGTGCATCGCGACCTGAAGCCCGGCAATATCATGATCACGCGCACGGGCGCCAAACTGCTCGACTTCGGACTCGCCAAGACCGCCCAGCCCGCCTTGCAGCAATCTTCCGGCCTGTCGGCGACCATGACCTCCGCGAACTACTCCCAGCCACTCACCGCGGAAGGCACGGTGATGGGTACCTACCAGTACATGTCGCCCGAGCAGATCGAAGGCAAGGAAGCCGACGCGCGCAGCGATATCTTCAGCTTCGGTGCCGTGCTTTATGAGATGGCCACCGGACGTCGAGCGTTCGAAGGCAAGAGCCAGGTGACGGTCGCATCGGCCATCCTCGAGAAAGATCCCGATCCGGTTTCCATACATCAGCCCTTGGCCCCGCCGTCGCTGCAGCACGTCATCCAGGGCGCGCTGATGAAAGACCCTGATTCCCGCTGGCAGAGCGCAGCGGACGTTGCTCGCCAGTTGCGCTGGATCAGTTCGGTCGACAGCACCTCGGGTGCGCAACGCATCGCGCTGCCTCATCCGCGCTGGCGAGAGCGTGCGTGGTGGATCGCGGCACTCTCCGCTCTGCTCGCTCTTGTTTTGTGGTTTGCGTTCTTCTCGCGGCCTCACCCGCGCGTGATTCGCGCTTCCATCATGCCGCCCCCGGATGCCGGATTCGATTTCGTGGGCGACTTCTCCGGTCCGCCCGTGCTCTCGCCCGATGGCACTCGTGTCGCATTCGCGGCCCGCACGGGGAAAGAAGGGAACTCGCTCTGGGTTCGCCGGCTCGACAGCTCCGCGGCAGAAAAGCTTGCCGGCACCGATGGGGCGTTTGCACAGTTCTGGTCACAGGACGGGAAGTACCTTGGGTTCTTCGCGAATGGCAAGCTGCGGAAGATCTCTGCTGCCGGCGGCCCGGCCAGCGTTTTAGCCGACGCCCCCAACGCGCGCGGCGGCGCCTGGAGCGCGAACAACGTGATCCTGTACGCGCCTGACTATCGCGATTCGCTCTGGAAGGTAAACGCCAATGGTGGTACTCCCGAGCGCGTCACGAAACTCGATCTCAGCAAGCACAGCACCCATCGGTGGCCCACGTTCCTTCCCGACGGAAAGCATTTCTTGTTCTACGCCACAAATCATGCCGGAGGCCGCCGAGAGGACAACGGCATCTTCATGGGCTCGCTCGACAGCGATGCCACCCGGCTTGTGCTCGCAACCGACTCTGGCGGGATGTATTCCTCGGGATACTTGCTGTACCACCAGCAGAACGCGCTGGTGGCGCAGAAATTTGATCCTGACCGCGGTACGCTCTCCGGCGACCCTACCGTGGTTGCGAACGATGTGCAGCACGACAGCGGCGTTTTTCACACCGTCGCTTCGGTGGCGGATCGCGGTGTCCTGATCTACGAACCCGGCTCGGAAAACGGCTTGGGAGACACCGACTTGTTCTGGATGGATCGCGGTGGGAAGGTTCTGAGCCGGGTAGGCGAACGCGCGGGCTTTCGCGGAGGTCGTCTCTCACCCGACGGCAAGCGCTTTGCCGTCTCGCTGGGCAATCCCAAGTCCGATATCTGGGTGCTCGATCTCGAGCATGGTTCCCGCGCTCGGCTCACCTTTGACGATGGCACACATCTGATGCCGTCTTGGTCAGCCGACGGACAGCGCGTCGCTTACATGATTCAATTCGGACCCACGGTGCTCGGTGGAACGTCGCTGCATGCGCGCCTTTCGACCGGTGGCGGGCAGGACGAGTTGCTGCTCTCACCCGAAAACGATCGCGGGTTGCCGGTTTCGCTGACTTGGCCGGAATGGTCCCCGGACGGCCGCTACTTCCTCTACATCCAGCAGTCTGGACCCACGGGCGCGTCCGTGTGGGTGAAGCCGACCGTGGGCGGAGGCCAGGCGCAGATGATCGTGAAGCCAGAAACGTCCACCGGGAAAATTGCTTTCGCGCGGATTTCTCCCGATGGCAAGTGGCTCGCCTACAGCGCTGATGACGGTGGAAGGGAAGAGGTCTACGTCACGTCGTTCCCGAACGGCAACGGCCGCTGGCAGATCACGCGAGAAGGTGGAACCTTTCCAGTGTGGAGAGGCGATGGGAAAGAGGTTTATTACGTCGGGTACGACTCCCACCTCTATGCCGTTGAAGTGAACTCGCGAACGGGTGAGTTTGAAGTGGGAAATTCTCAGAGCCTGTTCGACCTGCGAAATGTTTTCGCCTTAGGAGCTCCGTTTGACGTGGCGCCCGACGGCAAACGATTCCTCGTGCTCACGCAGCCTCCAGCGTCCGCCCAACCCATGACGCTCGTATTGAACTGGGCAGCGGACCTGAAGCAATAGTTCGCCAGTCTTCAGTCACGAGTCGCTAGCCTCTCAGGTTGACGCATATGTTAACTAAAAGATACATTTTGCGATTGCAGGGCCGGTGGCGGCCAATTGGAGGGTCGGATGACTTGGGCAAGGAGACGGTCTTAGAATGCACCCAGCGGGCCCCCAGAACGCATTTAAATGGCATTCTGCGCGATGGTCGTCGGGTGTTTTGGCGCGTCCGGAGCTCAAAGACGAGTGTTCAATAACTTAGCTATAAGAGAACCAGCGAAGCCACTTACCCAAAGATGATCACAGGTTGACTTTCGACTGAGAACTGAGAACTGAGAACTGAGAACTGAGAACTGAGAACTGAGAACTGAGAACTGAGAACTGAGAACTGAGAACTGAAAACTGAGAACTGAGAACTGAGAACTGAGAACTT
>Ga0209811_10000447_pt1 | contig 17562 bp, 14 predicted proteins | sample Coa_R1_6_FD_187161 | JGI IMG/M metagenome (GOLD analysis project Ga0209811, IMG submission 187161) | Surface soil microbial communities from Centralia Pennsylvania, which are recovering from an underground coalmine fire. - Coalmine... | ecosystem: Environmental > Terrestrial > Soil >...
ACCATGCGGCCCTAGTCAGCGATGCCGACGGCTACGACGAGTCGGCTCGCATCACGCTGATGACCCTGCATGCTGCCAAAGGGCTCGAGTTCCCGCTCGTATTTCTCTGCGGCCTCGAAGAAGGCCTGTTTCCGCATTCGCGCACACTGCTCGAAATGGACGACATCGAAGAAGAGCGCCGCCTGTGCTACGTGGGCATGACGCGCGCCATGGACACGCTCGTGCTGAGCCGCGCCGTCTACCGGCGTCGCTATGGAACTGATCTCCCCGAGGCCAGCGTGCCGTCTCGATTTTTGGAAGAAGTGCCGGCGGGATTGATGGAGGAACTGGGAGGTTCGCAGCGCAGGCCCTGGATGGGTGGTTCCCCGGGCGGCAGGCGGACAGGAGTGTCCGCCCTACAACGGCGGGGCTATGGCGACGAACACACTTCGTCGCATTACTCCTACGAAGACGAAGACCAGAGCGCCGCCTGGCAGCGCGAGCGCGCCGAGCGGGCCAAGCCGACCTACTCCGGCAAGAGCTACAACTCCATCGACAACATCGCCGAGTTCTTTGCCTCGCGGGGGAAGAAATTCAGCGTGCCGAAGACTGTGGTCGAGGAGCCCAAGGGGAAGAAGGGCTTTCGCCCGGGGCAGAAAGTAAGGCATCCGAAATACGGCGAGGGCACCGTCTACCAACGAGAAGGAGATGGGGAAGACGCCAAGATTACGGTACAATTCCCGAGGTTCGGGCTGAAGAAGCTGGTGGAGAAGTATGCCCAGCTGGAGAAGGCCTAGGACAGATTGGGAAATTGGGAAATTCAGTAATTGGGAAATTTGTAATTTTGTAATTGGTGATCTGTATTTTGAAAACACGTTCTGCTCGTCGATTTTCAATTTCTCAATTACCAAATTTTCCAATTACTCAATCGCTCGACATCGCCTTTAAATTTCAAATTACCGATTACCAAATTACAAATATAGGACTAACCATTGGCTAATACTTCGAAGTTGAGCAAAGACGACCGCAAGAAAGCGAAACGCGCTTCGCGCAAGAAGCGCAAAACCGAGACCCCGCTCAAGCCCCGCGACTACGCGCGCGGATCGAAAAAGAGCAAAGTGAAGAAGCTGGCGCGCGGTCAGTCCAAACGCGGCTAAAAATTGAAGAATTAGGGCGGATCTTGCGATCCGCCCTTGATTTTTGCAGGGCCTGAAAGCAACAAAGCTCCGTCATTTCGACGTCTCAGGTGGAAGCGGTTCTGCCGCTCGCCCGGGAAGAGGGTCTCATTGACACAGACATCCACCGAACCTGCCGGATCGTCCCCTACCATCACGCAGAATCAACTTCTCTGCTGCAAGTCCATCGACAAGCTGATTGCCGACGCCGACGCTCCCGGCCACCGGCTTGAAAAGAAGCTCGGACCCTGGTCGCTGACCGCTCTGGGCATCGGCGCCATCATCGGGTCGGGCATTTTCGTTCTTACGGGAACAGCCGCGGCTGGCGAACACTTCGAAGCGCCCTCCATCCTGCACGCGCAAGTGCTCGACCTGTTCGTGAATTTCCTGCGCACGGGCAGCACCGCCGGGGCGCTGATGCATGGCCGCCCAGCGGCGGGGCCGTCGATTGCGATCTCGTTCCTTCTGGTGGCGGTGGCCTGCAGCTTCGCCGGCCTGTGCTACGCCGAACTGGCATCCATGATCCCGATTGCAGGCAGCGCCTACACCTACTCCTACGCCACGCTCGGTGAAATCTTCGCGTGGATCATTGGCTGGGACCTGATCCTCGAGTACGTCGTCAGCAACGTCGCCGTCGCGGTCGGCTTCAGCGGATATTCCAAGGCGCAGTTAGCCGCCTTCGGCATTAACTTGCCTGAAAAATGGGCGAGCCCGGTGTTTGCCGGGGGCCACTGGACGGGCGCCTACTTCAATCTGCCCGGATTTCTGATTGTGTTTATTTTGACGTTGCTGTTGGTGCGCGGCGTGCGCGAGTCTGCCGAAGCCAACAACATCATGGTCCTGATCAAGCTGGGCGCGATCCTGACGTTCCTGGTGGTGGGCGGCATGCTGGTCAAGCCTGCAAACTGGACGCCATTTGCGCCTTCCGGCTTCGCTGGCATCGTAACGGGCGGCGCCATTGTCTTCTTTACTTACATCGGCTTCGATTCGGTATCCACGGCAGCCGAGGAATGCCGGACGCCGCAACGCGACTTGCCGTTCGGAATCATTGCCTCGCTCGTGGTATGCACGCTGCTCTATGTGGGCGTGGCGGTCGTACTGCTGGGCATGCTCAAGTACACGACGTTCGTGTCCGGCGAAGCGGCTGAGGCTCCGGTGGCCTACGCGCTCAAGGTGCTGGGGGCGCATCCCTTCTACCGGACCGTGATCGTGGTCGGCGCGCTGATGGGAATGATTTCCTCGCTGTTGGTTTTCCAGTACGGACAGGCGCGCATCTGGTACGCGATGTCGCGTGACGGCTTGCTGCCCAAGCTTTTCTCCGCGGTGCATCCTCGGTTCAAGACGCCGCACTGGTCCACCTGGATTGCGTGCTTCGCCGTTGGCATTCCGGCCGGCATGGTGGACATAGGGGACGCGGCCGATCTCTCGAACATCGGGACGCTGTTCGCCTTCACGCTGGTATCGCTGGGAGTGATCCTGCTGCGCCGGCGGCAACCAGACCGCCCGCGCGCTTTCCGCGTGCCGTTCGTACCGTGGTTTCCGCTGATCTCGATCGTGTTGTGCGGCGGCCTGATGACGGGACTGACGGTAATCACGTGGATTCGGTTTGTGGTGTGGCTGGGTTTGGGGTTGCTGATCTACTTCTTCTATAGCCGGCACCACAGCGAGTTCGCGCGGAGTAGGGCGTGACGAGCTTGGGCGAGAAGCGTTGCTAAAGGGACGCCGGACAATGAGTATAGGCCCGTTTACAACAGTCTTTGCTGACCACGACAATTGCGTTGGGCGTCTGGATGACCTACTTAAAGTGCAAATGGAAGCATGACAATCCGGACCATCCCATCCTGCTCTACAGCGAGTTGGACGAGGAACGTTGGGAGACTCGCAAGGTCGAGATATTCCGGAATGGCAAATTGGGATTTGCGGATCGTGATACCGAGTTCGGCGGTTCGGGTCTTGGACTTGAGCCCGTGCCGCCATTGACGGCCATTGCCGCCGATCCTGAATTTGAACCTGAGGCGATAACAAAAGCTGAGTTTGAGTTGGTTTGGAGCGCGGCTGTTGAGAGTGCGAGTACGAAATGATTTGCGCGAGAACGGCACCGGAGCTGAGTGTAGTGGCCTGTTTGCGACAATTGGCCTGCTGTAGAGATTCGTGTACACCTAGATTGATTTTATGGGCAAGCGAACTGCGCTGCTGACCATGTTGGTTTTATCTTCCTTTTGTCTTGCCACCCAGAAAACAATTGTCGAGAGATGCGGGGCCCCTTCTGCCCCTTTTGACAATCAACCGATTCCAGAGCAATTGAAGATTCCAGACGCTGCGAAAACAGCGAGGCAAGTGAGTTGCTTTACGTCGTTCAACAAAGATTCCACGATGCTTGACGTTGTCAGGAAATGCGGGCTACCGGACAAGCACGCGGGAAGCGGCATTTACATTTTTGTCTACTACATGAACGACTGTTCAACGGTGTCGGGCGGCACCCCCGACTTGAAGCGAATAGGAATCAGGCACGTCAGGCGCGGAAAGACCACAGTTCTATTGGGCAACTGGTGAAGAATTGCCATTACTCCAAAAGGCTCCATCGCTCTTTCTAGGAGCGGCTCTAGCCACTCACGGACTTGCTTCGACCCTCGAAGCCTAGAGTCTCTAGCCAAGCACTGCTTTCTCAATGCACTTCATCCTCGGCCGGCGCGGCATCGGGCGTGTCCACCTTCATCGCCGACGGATTCGGCGGCGTCATCGGCGTTGTCTGGAACGAGCCCGGATCTTTTCCTGCCAGCACCGTCTTCATGAACTCGATCCACATCGGTAGCGCGGCGTGCGCACCGCTTTCCTTCGAGCCCAGCGTCTTTTTCTCGTCATAGCCGATCCACACGCCGCAAGTCAGTGTCGGAGAAAATCCCACGAACCACGCATCGGTGAAATCGTTGGTCGTGCCTGTTTTTCCGGCAAGCGGCAGCTTCAAACCTGACGCAGCCGCGGCAGTGCCATGCTGCACCACTTCCTGCAGCATCCCAGTCATCACGCGCGCGGTGCGTGAGGAGATCACGTCCTTGGCGTCGGGGAAATCTTCTTCGAGGACGCGGCCTTCGTAGTCCGTCACTTTCGTGATGTAGCGCGGGATCAGGCGTACGCCATCGTTGGGAAACACGCTGTAGGCGCTGGTTTGCTCGATGAGCGTGACTTCCGCCGCGCCTAACGCGACCGGCAAGTATGGTGGCAAATTCGATGTGATGCCGAACTTCCGCGCGTACTCGATCACGTTCTTGATGCCGAGCCGGTCGGCCAGGCGCAGCGTCGGGATATTGCGCGACTGCGCCAGCGCGCGCCGTAGCGTGATCGTGCCTTCGAACTTCTCGTCGTAGTTGTGCGGCGTGTAGGTTGAATTTCCGGTCTCAAATGAAATGGGCGCGTCGAGGATCGTCTCGTCGGGGCTGCCGCCCTGGTCGATGGCCGCTGTGTATACGTACGGCTTGAACGACGATCCGACCTGCCGCAACGCCTGCGTGGCGCGGTTGAATTTCGATTCGTTGAAGTCGCGTCCGCCCACCATCGCCTTGATTTCGCCCGTCACGTTATCGATCGCGACCAGCGCCCCCTGCGCGCCCGAGTCCTGCTCGAGCGAGACGTGCGCCACGCCGTTGTCACTCAGGCTAAGCACTTTTATGTAACAGAGGTCGCCGAGCTTGAAGAGTTCCGGCAGGCGCTTCTGAGTCCAGGCTGCGTCCTGCGGGGTGATGGTTGCGTGGTAGCGTCCAAACTTCACCGTCGCCGACGCGGGAGTTACGGCGATTACCAGCGCGTGGAGATAGCCGTTGACCTCGGGCTCATCGTCCCAGTCGGGATGGTCGTAGTGCTCGAGCGTCATCTCGCCGGAAAGAATGTTGGTGAGGTGATTCTTCCAGCCGTGGCGGCGTTCGTAGGCGGCAACTCCATTCAGCACGGCCTGATTCGCGGCCTTCTGCAGATCCATGTCGAGCGACGTGTAGACGCGCAGCCCGCCTTCATGCACCTGGTCGCTTCCGAATTTATTTTCAAGATAACGGCGAATTTCTTCGACGAAATACGGCGCCAGCGAATTGGGATCGTGCTGCACGTTCAGCTGCAGGGGCTTCGCCTTGGCTTCGGTGGCCTGCTGCGCGGTGATTTTGCCATCCTCGAGCATCGCGTTAATGACGAGGTTGCGACGCTTGAGCGCGCGATCGGGATGCAGCACTGGCGAGTAGTACTGCGGCGCCTTGGGAAGCCCGGCCAGCAACGCGGCTTCATCGAGCGTCATCTTTTTCGCGGGCTTGCTGAAGTAATACTCCGAGGCCGACTCGAAGCCGTATGCGCCCTGACCGAGAAAAATCTGGTTGGCGTAGAGCGTGAAGATCTGTTGCTTGGTGAATCGGCGCTCGATCTGGATTGCGAGCAACGACTCCTGGATCTTGCGATGAAACGATCGGTCGGGGGACAGGAAAAGATTCCGCGCCAGCTGCATGGTCAGCGTGGAGGCGCCCTGCACCTTGCCTCCCGACTCGATATCGCGATAGGCCGCGCCCGCAATTCGCCAGACGTTGATGCCAGAGTGCGCGAAGAAATCCTTGTCTTCGGTGGAGATGAGCGCGTCGCGCAGCACTTGCGGATAGTCGTCGTAACTCGCCACCACACGGCGCTGCAAGGCAAAGGTTCCGATGATGCGCTTCTGGTCGTCGTAGAGCTCGGTAATCGATCCTGGGCGGTAATGTTCGAGCTCGTCGACCTGGGGAAGGTCGTTGGAATAGACGAGCAGCAATCCGGAAGTTGCACCAATCAGGGCCGCCGCCAAAACCAGCAGCCCCAGCAACACGCGTCCCACAAGCTTACGGCCCACCACCTCGGTGGGAGGAGAGTCCTGGAAAAGCGTGTTCATGGGGATGAGATCAGGATATCAGTAGGTCAGGGGCTAGTCGCTGGTCGCTAGTCGCTGGCCCTCCGGCGGCGGTCGTTAGGAGCTAGGCTCTAGGCGCTGGGGGCTAGGCGGCAGCCCGTTGAGCTTCAGCATGAGTGCGGACCGGTGGCAGAGGGGTTGTATCAGGGCGCGCCTTCAGGCGCACCGTATCGCGCCGAGACCAGGGCGCCTTTAGCCGCTGTGTCGAAACTTATTCCGTTCGCGGGGTGGCGCTGGCAAGCGCGAGAAAAACGGCGCCGAACAGCAGCGTATCTGCGAAGTAGTTGATCCCCTCAATTTGGACGCCAGCGCTTGGGTCAGCCAGCGCTGCGATCAAAATCGGGCCATAGATGAATAAGACGAGCAGCACAATCCAAGTCCCGAGATAAGTTGACGCCAACCGCGTCTTCCTGGCGAAGAGAATGGCTGTCCCGGCAACCAGGAGAATTGCTCCCGTCAGATAGCCAATGAGCAGACGCGCGGGAATCCACACGGGCATCAGTTTTACGAGCGGAACTCCGGGGCGACCCAAGGGGTGAAGAAAATGCTCAACGCCATAAAATATGGCGGCGATCGCGATCAACACGCGTCCCACGGTGATGAGGGTGCGTTGGAACTGCCCGCGGTCCTGCTCGCGCATGGCACTGCCGGCAAGAATCCAGCCTCCTCCCGCGAATGTCATTTCGCGGATGAGCAGCGTCCATCCAAACCGGTCTCCTGGATTAGTGAGAGCTCCCGGGATGTCCAAGGTCAGCACAAAAAGAAACATCATGATCCCGAACAGCAGGCCGGACCAGGACACCTGAATTTTTGTGGCAATGCTCAAGGACGCGGCCAGCAACGCGAAGCCCACGAAATAGGCCCAGAACAAGCGCCATGGCATATACGAGGGCACCATGGGCAGGAGGAGGTCGACGCCCGCGATGTGCAGCGCGCCGAACACCGCCAACGGTACGGCGAAACACAAATTGCTCAGGGCGACGATCTTGTCGAGGCCACGGGCCTCCGCGACATCGCTCCTCGCCGCCCACAGGGCGATAAGAAGAAGCACAACGCCGGCGATGCACATCGAAAACGGAATGCGAGAGATCCCAAGAAATGCGGCGAGCATAGTCATGTGCATGTGGCAACGTTGGCGTGAGTTGCGCTCTATCGCGAAAGCTCGCAAATCCAATTTACTTCCCAGGTCTTCCCACCGTCCGGCGAGAACGATTGTTCCATACGCGCCGAGTTCGGAGAGATATTGAGCCAGACGTAGCGAACCAGAATGGCTCGACCTTTGAAATCTTCCTGATCAAAAAACTCGCCGCGGTTGCCGCTGAAATGGCCGACGACGGGCGGCAAGCTGAGAGTTCCATTATCCAGATCGACGAGATAGATACTCCACTGATGCGAGGTGGGATTGTACAGCCGGAGCGTCTGCGCCTTGATGTGAAGTTTCTTGTCGCTGCTGGTCACGTCGAACTCCTCGAAGTTCGAGTTACTGTCGAGGAGTTTCTTGTGGTTCGAGATGCCATCGTATTCGACCCAGGTATTCGAATTATTGAGGCGGTCCGGGAGACGGCGGACGTGAGCTTTCCAGTTGCCGATCACGAAGTCGAAATCGTGAGACCCATCACGGCTGGGAAGATTCGCAGGATTCGTGGTGTTTTGAGCGCGCAGCGTGGCCGGCATCAGTGCGACAAGGAACGAGAACGACACGCATGTGAGCTTCGCTTTCTTCAATGTCCACCGCTTCAACATGGAGGTTACCCTCGAAGCAAAATCGCCCACCCGATGTTGCACGTCGGGTGCCAGCAGGCGTCGTGAGCAAGGAATAGACGGTTTTAGCGGAGATTCGTCTTCACTGCGCTGGGCGGAGGCGGCCAGCGCGATTAGGGATTATTCCAGAATTGGAATCTTGAGATCGCTCGGGGGCCCGGGAACGGGTCTCTAGTGTGGCGGTGAAACACCGTCAGCAAATCATTTTGAGTACAACTCCCCAATCACGGCGGGGCGTGATTGGATACACAGACATCCCCCTTTCGATCGCCTAGACTATTCAACCGTGGAGAAGGAAGGATGCAATGTCTTCCACCTCCGATATATCTCGTCTCCAGAAATTTGTATCCCGACAATGGACCGTGCGCACATCCCGTGTGCGCAGTGCGCTGAGCAGAGCAAATGGGAGCATCTTACTTGCGGGATTGGCTCTCACCCTGCTGCTTCCCTCGTGTGGGGTAGAGTTCTGCGCATCCGTTCCTGTGCTTGAATCGATTTCTCCTGCAAGCGTGCAGGCCGGAGGGCCAGACTTTACCCTGACGCTCAAGGGGCGACATTTCCATTCCGATTCTTCCGTCTTGTGGAATGGTTCTTACCTCTTCGGCAAGACGATCAGCGAGAACGAGATCCAGGTAAAAGTCCCCGCTGAAAGTATTCTCCATGAAGGCAACGCGCAGGTTTGGGTCGTCAATGACCCGGGCGGAACGAATCTGAACGGCCCGTGCGGTGGAGGCCCTTCGGCGAAATTGACGTTCACCATCACTCTGTAGTGGGGATGCAATTCAACCTTCACGCCGACCTGCCGAAAACAAAAACTGCGCGCCCAAGGCGCGCAGTTTAGATCCTGCTAACGACTAGCGACTACCCCTTGGCTTCCCGCTTCTTCAGAACGTCAATGGCCTTGCGCAGTTGTTCGTCCGTCTGCGGGGCTTTGACTTTGTTCTCGTCGGCGGGCGTCGCTGAGTCGGGTTCCTCGTCCGGAGCCGCGGCGTCATCGTCCGTATCAGCGATCAGAACATTCGGTGTGATCGCCACGTCCTGGATCGCCTTGCCGCTGGGCGAGTAGTACTTCGCCACCGACAGGATCAGCGCTGAGCCGTCCGGCAGATCGATCAGTTTCTGCACCGATCCGTCGCCGAACGTCTTGTCGCCTACCACGTCTCCACGCGCGTTCTCAAGAATTGCTGCGGCCACGACTTCCGCTGGGCCCGCCGTTCCGCGATTCACCAGCACGGCCACCGGCAGCGTGGTGATAGCCTTCGACGGGTCAGCCGTAAATGCTTCGCGAGGATACTTCTGTCCCTGCAGGTAAGTAATCGTGCCGTGATTCAAAAACAGATTGGCAGTCGCGATGCCTTCGGACTCGTCGCCTTCGCCGTTGTTCCGCAGGTCAAGCACGAATTTCTTCGCGCCCTGCTTCTGCAGCGACTTGATGCGGTTGGCAATCTCCGCCGACTTACCCTTGGTCAGGGTGTCGACCTTGATGTAGCCCACGCCATCTTCCATCAGCTTTTCGGTTGCGGTCGGGATGGCCACCACGTCGCGCGTGACCGTCAGTTTCTGCGGCTCGGCGCGGCGCGCGCGCACCACGGAAACCGTCACCGGCGATCCAGGCTGTCCGCTGAGCAATGCGCGGATTCCGGCCAGCGACATCTCGCGCGTGCTGTGCCCTTCGATCGCTTCAAAAATGTCCGAACCCTGGATGCCGGCCTTGTCAGCCGGGCCGCCGGGCACCACCGAGATCACCGCGGCATAGCCGAAGCGCTTCGAGATGGCGGCGCCGATATCGGCCTTGGCGTCGCTCTTCTTTGATTTGTAGTCGTCATATTCGCGCGGGCTCAGGTAGCTGGAATTCGAATCGAGCGCTTCAAGCAACCCGTGCAGCGCGCCGTCGGTCACCTTGGGAATGTTGGGGTCTTCGACGTACTCGCTGTTCACGCGCGAGAGAACTTCGCTGTACACCTGCAGCTGACGGTAGGCGCCGTCGTTGGAGGAGGCGCGCACGCCACCCAGTCCGCCCACCACCATGAACAACAGCACAGCAAACGACGAAACGAGAATTGCAGCTTTGGCTTTCATTGACATCGCTTTGTGATCATCCAGCGCAGGAAGGAGGAGGTCACTTCCAGAGGAATGCTTGCATTATATCCTTATTGATGTTCGTTCCAGTCCAAGGGCTGCTCGAAATGACACGGTGGTAACCGTTGGAAGTACCTTGATTTTGTTGATTTGTCGGGGTTGGGTGAGGAGCTTCCTAGGATCCCGTTTCGGGAAAACCGATCGACGTTCCTAAGCTGTTCAGGAAAAGACGTTTAGGGATAAAGTTCTGGCTTAATTGGGAATTTTGAAGTTCAAGGTCAGGACCGTCTGGAAGTCGACGGCCTTTCCATTGGGACTATAGGGTTTGAAGCGCCACTGCTTCACGGCGTCGAAGGCGGAGCGGGCAAGGACGAAATATCCTTTGACGAGTTTGACGTCGCGCACCGTACCGTCGCGCGCGATCCAGGCCTGCAGCACGACCGGTCCCTCGAGGTGCTGCGCGAGCGCCTGCTGCGGATAGTCGGGATCCACCCGATGAATCAGCAACCCGAGCGAGGTCTCTTCGGGAACGCTTGACGGCTCGAGTGAACTGGCTGGGGACGCCGCAGGAGAATTCCTCAGACTGTCGGGAATGATGACCCCCGTTCGTCCTTCGCCGGGTGCGGTCGGCACTGCGGGCGCTGGAGGCTGAGGGCGAACGGGTGGCGGAGCCACCGGCGGCGGTTGTACCGCGGGCTGCGAATCCGGCGCAGTGGCGGCCGGGGCCGGGGCGGTCGTTTCATCGGGCGTCGCCGCAGGCGTTGTATTGGGAACCGGTGGCTGCGTCATGTCCGGCGGGTTCGCGGTTTGGTTCGCCGGATCTTTCGGCGGCTGCTCCGCGCCCGGTTTCGGAATCACCTTGGTCTCGATGATGTGAATCTTACTGGGGTCAATTTCGCCGGCAACAACCGGAGGAAGATCACTGGGCGGAGCGTCTTCTGCTGTTGGTAACTCGGTTCCAGCCGCAGGCTTCTCCGCAGTGGCCTCTTGCGTCGCAGGGGCGGGGGCGGGAGTCGTGACCGGCGCGGTACTCGTTTTGGATTTCGCGGTGAATGAATGGAAGGCCGACATCACTTTGCCAACATAGGAATTTCCGGGCGCCCACACATAGAGCACAGCCGCAACCACCACACACGCGATCACGGCGAACACCAGGTACCGTGGAAGCGAGGCACTCTCCTGTTCCGCTGCCATTTCCTCGAAGGGCACCGACTCTTCCGATAGCGAAGAGAAAACACCCGTGGAGTCTTGCGAAGTCTGCGGGGCCGAGATTGGAACGATGTCCGATTCCGGCTCCGGTTCTTCCTGCTTTTCTCGAAACACCGAGCGCACTTCATCCCAGCGCTTCTGGCTCACCGGCTCTGGCGGAGGGGCTTCCTCTTCCTGCACGGCTGAGGGACCGCGAGCGACTTGAAAACTTGAGGGAGCCGATTCGTACTCCGGCTTCACCATGTTCTGCTCGGCTTCGAGCGCGCTCTTTGACATGGACTGAGCCAAATAGCCGCTCTTAGGCGCTGCGTCTTCGATCACCGGCATTTCAGGAACAGAATCTTCTTGCGCCTGCAGTTGTGCTTGTGCGGCGGCGGCGCGGGTTTCCTTCTCGCGCTGCTCGGAGCGCCGCGAAAGAATAAGATCGCGCGCGGTGGAAAGCGTGTCGCGCGCCGCGGCTGCATCCACCGGCTTCCTGATTACGGAATTCGCGCCCTGTTGCAGCGCTCGGCCAATCGCAGCCTCATCCGCAACCAGGGCAACATTCAGCGCGAGCGCTTTTTTCTCGCGAGCCGTCTTCAGCAGGATGGCGGCTTCGGTTTCCTGGCTCCAGTCGACGATGATCGCGTCATAGCGCTCGGTGGACAGACGGCCCACGGCCACTAGCAACTCGGGACAGATCTCCGCCTGCAAGCCCAGTTCGTCGAGAACATGGCAGAGCGTGGCCGTGCTTCCTCCATCGGAGGTAAACAAAAGCGCGCGGAGTTCCATCTCTGACAGGCTATTAGTCGCTATTGGTTGCAGCAAGTTACGGAGGTGGAGCAGCATGGCACGGTAGGCCCGGTTAGGTCAGAACAAGGACATGTCCATCCGGGGGAGTACCTCATTCAATCGCTAAGGGGGCAAATAGCATTGCTCCGCGATCCTGTGATCACGGGCGTTCGCGACTACGGTTGAATAACCCGAAAGTCAGAGGGCGGACAGGACGGCCAGATCTTCTCGGCTTTTGCTGGCGCCCTTCGCGTTTACGCTTTGCAGGCTTCGATGGCTTACAAAATCGATTTTGTGCTATACAATGCCTGGACGCAGGCTGGCGCTGCAGGTGGGCGTCCGGGTACAATGCCGCGCCGGCCCGAAGTGCTTGCGAGTGACCACACTGAAATCTATGCCCAAGGACAGAAAGCCTCGCCCCCAAAAATCGGGCGCGGTCACGCTGAAGGCGGTCGCCGATCACCTGGGCCTTACTCCGGGAACCGTCTCATCCGTCCTGAACGACGCACCTTCCTCGCGCTCCATCCCGCAACGCACCAAGAACCGCATCAAGGCGGCGGCCCGCGAACTGAACTACAAGCCGAACTTCTTCGCGCAGAGTCTCCGCAAGAAGCGAACCTATACCATCGGCGTGATCGTGGAAGAGATCGGCGACGCGTATGGCTCGATGGTGATCAGCGGCGTGGAGCAATACCTGCGATCCAAGAATTTCTTTTTTCTGACTGTAGTGCATCGCCACGATCCTGAGTTGCTCGACCGCTACGCGCAGATTTTGCTGGAGCGCGGCGTCGAGGGGTTCATCACGATCGACATGCAGTTGCGCGAGGCGCCGTCGATCCCGACCGTCGCGGTCGCCGGACACAAGGCGTTCCAGGGCGTCACCAACATCGTGCTCGACCATCACCACGCGGCGCACGTGGCCTTGCAGCACCTGGTCGACCTGGGCCACCAGCGGATTGCTTTCATGAAGGGCGCGAGCTTCAGTTCCGACTCGGAAGTCCGGTGGGACGCGATCCTGCAAGCGGCGAAAGACTTGCACATTGAGATCCGGCCCGAGCTTACGGTTCAGATCGATATCAACGACGCCACTCCGCAACTGGGCTACCCCTTTGCCAAGCAGTTGCTGGAGCGCAGCGCGCCGTTCACTGCGCTGTTTGCCTACAACGATCTTTCGGCGCTGGGCGCGATTCGCGCATTTCAGGAAGCCGGGCTGCATGTGCCGCGGGATATCTCGGTGGTCGGGTTCGACGATATTCAGGGCGCGGCCTACAACACGCCAAGCTTGACCACCGTGCGCCAACCTCTGGCGCGCATGGGCGCGATCGCGGCCCAGACTTTGCTCGAACGAATCGAACAAAGCACCGACGATCCCAAAGAAATCGCGGTCGAGCCCGAATTGATGGTTCGCGAGTCGACTGCGAAGAGAACCGGCGCTTGAGTGTTGCGAAATGCAACAGTGCCACGACACCGGCGGGGCCGGTTGAATTGTCCCGACCCCTTCCCTGGCAAGTTCTCCAGCATGGCGCGAAACAATTACTCTACCCGAACGATCTCGTTCTCTTTTAGCTAAGTTATTAAAATCCTGTCGGCATGGCTTTGTTCCCTCCAAAAGCACCCGCGGCCATTCCCTGCAATGCCCATTAATGGCCATTAGAAGGCCGCTGGGCGCAATCTGGGGGCTAAGTGATTCCCCAAGCCATCCGGGCTCCCAGCCGTGCATCGTGGAGCTTCTAATGCGCAAATAGTATCTACCAGCTATTGTCGGCAGCGCTACCCCTCCACGAGGCCGCGGTCTCCAGTTGTCCTCTCCTGGCAGCGGGGCCACGTCCGGAAAGGGCGGTGGAGGTCACAACCGCGAGTGATTTCCGGCACAGCCTAAGGCCCACGGGGCAAGGGAAGATGCAGGGTAACTTCAGCGCGGTGAGGTCATCATGAAAACCGTCCTTTTGCTCGGCGCTGCGGGCCGAGACTTCCATAATTTCAACGTCTTCTTCCGCCACAACCTCGATTACCGGGTGGTCGCCTTCACGGCCACGCAGATTCCCGACATTGCCGGACGGCAGTATCCTCCGTCGCTCTCGGGGCGGCTCTATCCCGACGGCATTCCCATCTTCGAAGAGAAGGACATGGAGAAGCTGATCGCGGATTACGGCGTCGACATCGTGGTCTTCTCCTACAGCGACATCGCGCACCAGAATCTGATGCACCTGGCCTCGCGCGCGGGAGCGGCCGGAGCCGATTTCTGGTTGCTGGGCGCGGAGCACACGCAGGTTGCGTCGCATCTACCCGTGATTTCCGTTTGCGCTGTGCGCACAGGATGCGGCAAGAGCCCGGTGTCGCGACTGGTCGCGGACCGCCTTCATCAGTTGGGACGCAAGCCGGTGGCGATCCGCCATCCCATGCCCTACGGCGATCTGGCAGCGCAGGCCGTACAGCGCTTTGCCGTGATGGAAGATCTCGACCGGCACCAGTGCACGATCGAAGAGCGCGAGGAATACGAGCCGCATATCCGTCAGGGCACGATTGTGTATGCAGGTGTCGACTACGAACGCATTCTGCGCGAAGCAGAGCGCGAGGCTGATGTCATCCTTTGGGATGGCGGCAACAACGACACACCCTTCTACAAGTCGGATCTCGAGATCGTGGTGGTCGATCCGCATCGGCCCGGCCACGAGCTTGCCTACTATCCCGGCGAAGTCAACCTGCGCCGCGCCGATGTTGTGATCATCAACAAGGTCGATACCGCGCAAGCGCATGACATCGAAACCGTGCGCCGGAACATCCAGCTGAGCAATCCGGACGCGATCGTCTTCGATACCGCCTGCCGCGTCTTCATTGACGATCCGGAATCGGTTCGCGGAAAGCGCGTGCTGGTAGTGGAAGACGGCCCGACACTCACGCACGGGGAGATGCCGTACGGAGCCGGTGTGGTCGCAGCGCGACAGTATGGCGCTGCGGAATTGATTGATCCGCGTCCGTATGCGGTCGGATCGATTCGCACGACGTACGAGAAGTACGGACACTTGACCAGCCTGCTGCCGGCCATGGGCTACAGCGACATGCAGCGGCATGAACTGGAAGAGACGATCCGGCGCACACCTTGCGATCTGGTGCTGATCGCGACACCGATCGACCTGGCGCGCGTGATCAAGATCGACAAGCCGAATCTGCGCGTGACTTACCAGGTGGAAGAGCGCACAACTCCGGGCCTGTCGGAACTGCTGGCCAAGTTTGTGCACGAGCACGAACCGCTGGTGGCGGGAGGTACGCGATGAAAGGAAATGATTTTCTCTCGATCCGGGACTTCACGCCCGACGAGATTCTCTACTTCCTGATTCTGGCGCGGCAGATCAAGGCGCATCCGACCACATACAGCGATGCTTTGAAGCGCGAGACGCTTGCCTTGATCTTCGAGAAGCCTTCGCTGCGAACCCGAGTGAGCTTCGATGTCGGCATTCAGCAGCTGGGCGGATTTTCCATCTACCTGTCACCAGCCGAGATCAACCTGGGCAAGCGCGAGTCAGTGTATGACGTTGCGAAAAACCTGGAGCGCATGGTGCAAGGCATCATGATCCGGACGTTCGCGCACGAGATCGTGGAGCAACTGGCGGAGTATGCCACCATTCCTGTCATCAATGGGCTGACCGACTACAGCCATCCCTGCCAGGCCATGGCCGACTACCTCACCGTCTGGGAAATGAAGGGCAAGCTGGAAGGGCTGAAGCTGGCGTTTGTGGGCGACGGCAACAATGTGGCGCATTCGCTGATGTTTGCCGGGGCGCAACTCGGCGTTCATGTGGCGGTCGCGACTCCGGAAGGGTACGAACCCAAGGCCGAAGCCGTGAAGTGGGCGCGTCATCGAGCGAAAGAGACGGGCGCAAGTTGCACGATCACGAATGATCCGGTGGAGGCGGTCGCCGGAGCGGATGTGGTCTACACCGACGTCTGGGCGAGCATGGGGCTGGAATCCGAAACCGAAAAGCGCGCCAAGGTTTTCCGGCCATTCCAGGTGAATGCGCAGCTGTTCCGCAAGGCGAAGCGCGATGCGATGTTCCTGCATTGCTTGCCGGCGCATCGGGGCGACGAGGTGACCAATGACGTGATCGACTCGCCTCGCTCGGCGGTGTTCCAGCAGGCCGAGAACCGGCTGCATGCGCAGAAGGCCATTCTGCTGGAACTCATGAAGGGCGAGTTTGTGCGCCTGCCGAGCCTGGAAGAGTTGCACGAGACGCTGCACGTCTGAGATGGCGGAGTGTTGAGCGTTCCGTTGTTGCTGAGGCTACAGGTGTGTCGTCCTGCGAATGGCCGGTGACTATGAAAACGATCCTACTGGCAGTCGGCGGGAATTCGCTGATCCGCGCGGGAGAGAAAGGCACCATCGCCGAGCAACTGGCGAACGCGCGCCGCACTGCGGAACAGGTCGTGGCGTTATGCGCGGCCGGTTGCCGGATCGTGCTCACGCACGGCAACGGTCCTCAGGTGGGCGCAGCGCTGTTGCGATCCGAACGCGGAGCCAGCGAAGTTCCGGGACAGCCGCTCGATGTGTGCGATGCATGCACCCAAGGCGAGATCGGCTACCTGCTCGAGCAATCGATCCAAACGGAGCTAAGGGCGGCCGGCCTGCACGTGCCCGTGGTCACGCTACTGACCCAGAGCGTAGTCTCTCCACTTGATTCTGCCATGCAGAACCCGACCAAGCCGGTCGGTCCTTTCTATTCACAGGCTGAGGCCGAGGCTCGCCAGCGGCAATTCGGATGGAAGATCGTGGAGGATGCCTCGCGCGGCTATCGCCGGGTGGTGCCTTCGCCCGAACCGCTGGAGATCGTCGAGATCGAAGTGATCCGCGACCTGGTCGAGCGGAACGTGCTGGTGATCGCGTGCGGCGGCGGCGGGATTCCCGTGATGTGGAAAGACGACAAGCTGACAGGCGTGGAGGCGGTGATCGACAAAGATCGCGCTTCGGCACTGCTTGCGACGCTGCTGGGCGTCGACCTGTTTGTCATCTCCACAGACACAGACTTTGTGTACCTCGACTACAAAAAGCCTGCGCAGCGTGCGCTGCACGAAGCACACGCCGACGAATTGGAGCGTTACCTCAAGGCGGGACACTTTCCACCGGGAAACATGGGTCCGAAGATCGAGTCGGTGCTGCGCTTTTTGAAGAATGGCGGCCAGGAAGCGATCATCGCTTCCTGCGACAACCTGCAGCAGGCGGTTGCTGGATTGGCGGGGACTCACGTGCTTCCCGCAGAACGCAGTATGCAGGTGGACGTGGAGTTCGACTCGCACGTTCCGATGGGAGGACGCTGACCATGGCAGAACCGACTACGTTGTCTCCTTCTCCCGTAACTGCATTGCGAGGATCGAAGCTGCGGCATGTGGTCGAGTCGCAGCAGTTCACCGTGCCGCTATTGATGGAGTTGTTCGACCGAGCGCGCGGCATGGAGCGCATCGTGGCGCGCGGCGGTTCGCTCGACTACCAGAACCGCATCATGGCCACGCTGTTTTATTCGCCTTCCACGCGGACACGCTTTTCGTTTGAAGCGGCCATGCACCGGCTGGGCGGTCGGGTTCTCTCGACCGAACACGCGAGCGCGTTTTCGTCGGAGATCGACGGCGAGCAGGTGGAAGACTCGATCCGAATCCTGGGCTGCTACTCGGATGTCATCGTGATCC
>Ga0209811_10000448_pt1 | contig 17554 bp, 12 predicted proteins | sample Coa_R1_6_FD_187161 | JGI IMG/M metagenome (GOLD analysis project Ga0209811, IMG submission 187161) | Surface soil microbial communities from Centralia Pennsylvania, which are recovering from an underground coalmine fire. - Coalmine... | ecosystem: Environmental > Terrestrial > Soil >...
CCATCCACGAGGTGGCCGAGGAATTGAAAGTCGAAATCGATCCTGAGCTGACGGTCCAGATTGTTATCAATGAGGCTACACCACAGATGGGCTATCCGTTTGCTAAGCAATTGCTCGAGCGGAAAGTGCCGTTTACCGCCTTGTTCGCGTACAACGACCTTTCCGCGCTGGGCGCGATCCGTGCTTTTCAGGAAGTGGGGCTTCGCGTGCCGCACGATATTTCAGTAGTTGGTTTCGACGACATTCAAGCTGCAGCCTACAACACTCCTAGCCTGACCACCGTGCGGCAGCCTCTCGCGCGAATGGGAAAGCTAGCGGCGCAGACCCTACTCGATCGGATCGAGAGTCAGAAAGACGAGCCCAAAGAAATCGCGGTCGAGCCGAAACTGGTGGTGCGAGAATCGACGTCCGCGATCACGTAGACCCAGAACGCCGTTTGGGCGCAAGGCGATTAGACGGGCTGGTTGCATTCCGAGATCGAACCGATCCCTCCAATGGTACCGAGGTTCACCTGCGGAGCCGGCGCTCCGCTGGGCAGCCGAGAGGTTATGGCTGACAAGCTCTACATCGACGGCTACAGCGCTGTCATCAATAAACCACCAAGAAGCTCTGCGGTATCAGTGTCTCACCACGATCCAAGTCGCGGCAGAAAAAGGTTAGGTTCGCAAATCCCTTGTGTGCCCGAATAGATTGTGGGCACCTGATGAGGCGAGTTTCGCCCACGCGTTATCAGGCCCTTGCGGCGATCGCCGCTGCAGCGTTTGTGGGCATCCCCACCCGAGCTTCCGAGCCGGCAAGTTTCAGTTGGTGTATTGGGGATGTTACGCAATCACTCATTTCCAAGGCATTTTGCGTGGCAGTTTCAGCAGAAAGAAAACTGCCATCCGGCTGCCGAGGTTGCGAAAGCAAAACAAGCCAGCAGTTGCGCTGACTGCTGTTGAACGTCCCCATTACACTCAAACCCCTACCGAAGATCGTGGAGGGGGTTTTTGTGTAAAGGCCTGTTTGCAGCAGCTAGACGTCTAATACCACATGCGGCGCGTGCGCAGAACATTGGCGGCAGTTCGGTTGTCGTTTGCGATTGTGATCGGCTTCTCGAATTGGTTCGTCAACAAATATTTCTATTTGGTGAACACTGAAACATCCGCCTAGCCCACGGCTGAAGAAATCCTCTTAAGCCTTCCGCGTGATTGCAAAAGAAAGCCGCCACTGCGATTGATTCAGGTCAGAGGATTAAGAGAAAACCGTCGTCCGACCGTGCAAGAATTGGGTGCATACTTGGGTGCATAAAATCTCCCAAACAGCCTGATTTCACCCGAACGGGCGCATCTACGCTGAGGGTATGTACTTGATTCCAAGCAACAGGGACGAGGCGGGCCGAATTTGCGAAACCGGCAGCATCGCTCTAACATGTCGGCTGAACCATTCGTCCCCGGGACGGAGCTGCCGCAATGCTGCACTGATAATCCCAGTCCATTTCCACCTAGGATTATAAATCTTGTTACATCAGCAAGTTATCAGCGTCCTTGAGCTGTGTCGATCGGCTTTGCAGCAGGCGGAATTTGTGCCTGTACACGAAATGTTACACGGCTTGAACGCCTTCGCGATTCTGAGAGAAGTCGGCGATGACGCGTCGAGCCGCACTGCTTTGCTCAAACTACCAAGTTCAGCTGGGTCGGATGAAAGATTGGTTTCTCCCAGAGCTCTTTCCCGATATCTTTTGCTCCGTTCGGCAGAAACTGCTTTGCCCCTCATTGCAGCTTTACCCGTGAGCGATGCCGTAAAGTCGCTGATTTATCGGGAATTCGGATTCTTCGCTACTCCAGGGCGTGGATTTGAAACATTATTTGACCTAACTAATTATTCCTTCTCTGCAATGGCGAAGATCGCCACTCTGAGGCGATTTCCGGCAGGACCGCTTGATTGGGAGGTGAGCGGCCTGCCCCGCTCGTGGTTGTTGAAGGTTCCGAGGAAGAGGGTTTCTGGGCTGCTTAGTTTTGTTCTGATGGAAATGAAAGGGTTCTCGCCAGCATTGTTCACGCATGTGGCGCGTCATCGTCCTGGCCGTCTGGTATTCCTGGAGAAAGAGATTAAGAGGTCTTATTACCAGATCATAAGGTCTATGGAACTCCAGCCCGCAGTAAAAGGAATTTTGTCCTCTTCCTGGTTCTATTCACCAGAAATTGGTCGTGTAAGTCCACACCTTGATTGGATGCCTCGATTTTTCGAGGAAAATGGTGGATGGGTGTCAACCATGGGAACGGCACCCCACAATTCTGGCGTGTTTTCGCGCAGCCCCGAGAGGATGCAGAGCTTTAAGAACAAGGAATTTACGCCCAAGCTAGGGTTGGTACTATGGCCCCGACGTGCGGCGTTGGATTGGGCGCGTCGACACGAGGAATTCAATTGATGAGTGGAAGGCCAGCCCGAGAAGGCAAGTTCCCAGAGTGGAAAGCTTTTCAGGTCATTGAGAATCCACTTTCCTCGACAACCGAACTTGTCAGCGCAGTGAAAACGCTTACAGTGCACATGGAAAGCGCTGTGCTTGAGAGACTAGCCACACTCCTCGTGGCGAGAGTGCGTCCGGAACTCCTTTCCGAGATTCTCAGTGCGGCAATGTTGGGGAATCCGGTCGTTCTATACCTCAAGATGAAGGTTCTCCAGACCGCGGGACAGCCCCAAGCCGCCGACGTGGCGGCGGAAATCGTTAGCCGTAGCTCCATCGAAGACCCCATTGCCTTGTTGGAGGCGGCCCAGATTCTTATGGCGGGGGAACGGTACGACCTCGCGGCTCAGGCGTTGCGGAGTGCTCTATATCTGAAACCGGCGTACGTTTTCTTTTCTCGTTCAGAGAAACTGATCCGTGATGTCTGGAATGTAAGGCCTCCGCTCTTGCGGAAATTGAAAATCGCTGTCCTTGGTTCCAGCACGACGACTTTCCTGATTTCCGTTCTCCGTGCGCTATGCTTTCGCGATGGGATCGACGCGGAGTTCTACCAGGGGCTTTACGGTGCGGTGCATCAAGAAATTTTGGATGGTTCGAGTGGGCTGTACAAGTTCCAACCGAATCTGGTTGTTGTCATGCCATCGTGGCGGGAGGCTTTCAACTTCGAACTGATCGACAATGATGAGAATCTAGCTATCGATGGGATGCTTGACCAGTACACGTCCCTTTGGGCGGCCTTGTCGGCACGCTGTTCTTGCCACATCATTCAGCACGACTTCGATCTTCCGGCACAAGACCCCATAGGCTTACCCTCCACTGCAGCACAGGGCGGACGGACTCGGATCACCAGGCTCTTGAATCTCGCTATGAGCAACCGGGCTCCGAGCTACGTGTCGGTGTTGGACACGGACGAGGTGGTGCGGCGCGTCGGATCGCAGTGGCACAATCCCTTGTTGTGGTACACAGCGCAACAACACCCTGCACTGGCGGCCCTCCCAGAGTTAGCCGAGGCACAAATGGCTCATGTCCGCTCCGTGGTGGGATTAACTCGTAAGGTGTTGATTTGTGACTTGGATAATACGTTATGGAGCGGAGTCATTGGCGAGGACGGATTGGCAGGAATCAAGCTGGGTCCGGGAAGCCCTGTCGGGGAAGCTCATGCTGATCTTCAAGGTTATTTGCTGGATTTGCGTCGTCACGGAATCTTGCTGGCGGTCTGTTCAAAGAACAACGAAGAAGATGCCAAGCTTCCGTTTCTGGAACATCCATACTCCCGCCTGCACTTGGAAGACTTTTCTGCTTTTGTCGCCAACTGGGATGACAAGGCAGTCAACATACGGAACATCGCAGGCCAACTATTGCTGGGCACCGATAGCTTTGTGTTCCTGGACGACAATCCAGTAGAGCGTGCCTGGGTACGCTCGCAGTTACCGGAAGTTGCAGTCGTCGATACCGGATCTTCGGTTTTCGGATATTTGGATGCGCTTGAACGAGGGCGCTATTTTTATACGCTGCAAGTTTCCCAGGACGATGTTGCTAGAGCAGACCGATATCGGACTCAGGCAGCCGCCACTGCCTTGCGCCAAGCTAGCGAATCAGCAGAAGCATTCCTGCAGTCACTGCAGATGACGGCGATAACAACGCGGATCACTCCCAACAATATATCCCGGGTTACGCAACTCCTGAACAAGACAAATCAGTTTAATTTGACTGCGCGCCGTTACACGCGGTCCCAAGTGGAAGCAATCTGCGGCGACAAAATGAATTTTACTGGCGTTTTCCAATTGTCTGACCGATTTGGCGACCACGGCATTGTGGGAGTGATGATTTGCAGACAAGTTGAACGCGGCACATGGGAAATCGATAGCTGGTTGATTAGTTGTCGCGTACTTGGTCGGCGCCTGGAGTTTTTCATGCTGAACCGCGTGCTGCAGGCTGCGGCCGAGGCGAGTATTGAGAGGATTGTTGGTGTTTACCGCCCCACGGCCAAAAACTTGCAGGTCGCTGATTTGTATTCTCGCCTGGGATTTTCCGAGACTGATAGCACCTCACAGGAAAAACGGCATATCCTCACGGCGCGCGAGGCAAATACCTACGCCTGTTTCATTGAGGATCGCTCCTCAGCAGAGGTGAAATCCTAGGGGACGTGGCAAAACCTACAAATCCGAAAAGGCGTTGTGCTCCTGTAGCAATCTGAGAAGATCGCCAACAGTATCGCAACCAGTAAAGGCGTCCAGGAAATCAGCATCGGGTTCGACCTGGAGATCAGATTCGATGAGCGCTAAAAGCTGGACGTCGGCCACAGACGACCATCCTGGGTGCGTGTCCCGCGTGTCGGTTTTCCGAAGTTCCTCGGGCTTACAATGAATCAGATCAGCGAGAATTGTCTTGAATCTGTCCGATGTCATGCTCAAGCTTAACATCTCAGGTTCACATAAAATGTCGTCCATAAATCGAAACAAGTGGGCCATTGTGCAAGCGAGATCGAAGCTTGGGGCCGAGTAGCGTCTTCCGAGATCATCCCTTTTGTATTCGGAAACACAGGTTGCCTTAGGCACACTCCATCATGCAGCGCGCCGTATAAGCGCTCCAACATGAGATATAAGCGCTCCGACTCCCACTAGCCAGCTTTCGAAACCCGTATCCGATATGTACGAGGTATCAATCAGACGAGGAATTAGCATGGGATCAGTCTTCGCTGAGCAAAGTCCAAGGTCACATGTGGTGGCAGATGCAACTCCGTCGTCCCGAAGCCACCTCACTGATTCTTTATTGTAGTTACCGCTTGGATAGCAGAAGTGGTTGGGTTCCAATCCCGTCATTTCTGTGATGAACTGACGATTCGCTCGAAGATTGTCAATGAAAGCTCCGTGCGTGACCGGACTCGTATGGTGATGCATGTGCATCTGCACGGAAACGCCATCGCTGGCGAGTTCATGAACTTCTTCAGGCCTGAGCAACTGACAAATTCGGCTGGCGCATAGCGCATCAAAGTCAATTCCCAGCAGGTGCGCTAACTTCGCCGAGAGAGCGTTCTTGCCATGACCATCCATTTTCTCGGCGTCAGCGAAAGACACTAACTTACGGAGTGCCTCTTCGCGACCAGACTTGTGCGTAAGGTTGAATATGACATCCTTCCCCAATATTTCCCGGGCATTCAACCTTGAACTGTCTGCTCTCCGCCACAACATATAGGGCCAAATTTCTCGAGGGACGGGGTAAGGATGTTCTACGTAGTAGGTGGTGAGGTACAGCGTCACGGGATACCCAAATTCTTTCAGTATGGGCCAAACAATTTTGTAGAAATCGTATGTGCCGTCGTCGAAGGTAAGAGCGACGGCTCGATCCGGCAGTCTTTGTTCGGCGGTGAGACGAAGACCTTCCTCTAAACTTAATAGGGTACAGCCCCCTCGTTTAAGCGCCTCCATCCGGCGCCGAAATACCTCAGCACTAAGGAAAAGGGATGGGTCCCAACGATGTTCATCTTGCAGCGAAACACCGTGATAACCCAAAACAAGCAGGCGGGAGTTCCGGAGGCGGCTGGATGAAGCTAGCTTGAGTAAGCCACATGACTTTCCAGCGCCTAAACACGCCTGTTTGAGGGTTCGTAGCACTGATTCGCCTCCGCAAACAAGACTCCAGACGACTCATTAATGATAATCCTGGAGTTACCCATACAGGCGGCGAAGGGACGATACCATTTTGCCGGGACTCTGTAAAGCCGGCGGGGAGGACACGGCTAGGAGAAGACCTAACGCCGCGTATCTTAGACCGTCCGATGCCGCGATTTATTCGACCCGAATCTAACTTCTGAAGCCTAAGTCGTAGCCGGTGAGGGGGTTCTGATGCTAATGGTGATCCCAGTCACCACTCTCAAACAGCTTTACAGACGAGGGAAAACGTGTAGGACGGCGTCGTTGTGAGTTCTTGCCTTCTCGAGTTTTCGGGGAAGCTCGTTCCTCGGGTCGTCGATGCGCTTTACAAGGCACCGCCTAGATTTCCGTGCGGATCAAACTCGCTTTGGCTGGGCTATACACGATCACTATGGTTAACGGTCAGAACCTACTGTCGGAGGGCCCGTTGCAAATTGCTTTGGACGCCACATCCACCAGATAGGCCGGTCTGCTCGGAGCGCCCTCGTTCAGTGGTGCATGATGTTTCTGGGATACGGTAGCAGGTCCCAAATCCTCCAAAACGCTTGCATCTCCTCTGGCAAGCCGAGGGATACCCGGATATAAGTATTCATTGGAGGGAAGTGACGTCCAATCACGATATTGTGCTTGCGAAACTGCTCAATGATTTCATCAGCTTCATGAAACGTATTCATCATCACGAAATTAGTGTGTGAGTCAATCGGTTTCAACCCGCGTGTCATTGCCTGGTTGAAAAATTCTTGCCGATCATTCGTATTATGCTCGATAAAATTGCTCACTTCCCCGAAATCATCCAAAGCGGCGAAGGCAGCTAGGGTAGCAATCGCATTGATGTTGTCTTCGGTGCCGAATTTCTTCATTCGCTCAAGAAGGGCCGGCGATCCGACCGCGTATCCCAAACGCAACCCAGCTAGTCCATAGACTTTCGAGAACGTGCGCGCGACGATCACCTTGTCGTCGTGCACCGGATGGTCTATGAACGAAGCGTACGTCGCCGAACTTTCCGCATAGTGATGGTAGGCTTCGTCGACAATGACCACGGTTGGCACTTTGGCGATGAAAGCTTCCAAATCCTTCCTCGGTGTCAGCGAGGCGGTGGGATTGTTGGGGTTGCAGATGTAAACCAGGGTAGTTGATGGCGTCACCGTAGCCAGCATTCGCTCCAGGTCATGCGCAAAGGACGCAGTCAATGGAACTTCCACCACTTGGGAATCGACAGTACGAGCATAGTGCTCAATGGCCTCGAATGTGGGCGAAGCGTGAATCAACTGCTTACCTTGACCCAAGAAAGCGCATGCAGCCATGCGCAGGATCTCGGTAGATCCACACCCCAGGAGAACGCGATCGGCTGCAATCTTGTGGTAAGCGGCAATGCGTTCCTTCAACTCGCGGTATCGCAAACGCGGATAACGATTCGAACCGCCGATCGCAGACCTGATCACTTCCGTCACTTTGGGTGACGGACCATAGGCATTCTCGTTGCTGTATAGAAGGATCGGGGCATTTTCTTCAGCAACCAGAGAGCTCGGGCCCTTTTTCAAAGTGACGACTTTTGAGGACCAGGGCAAAGCGACGCTTGCAATACCCGCACTAAAACGGAGAAATTCCCTTCGCGAAGTAGTCATCAATGCTCCCCTATAAAACCGGCTTCCCGAGATTCAGGATCGAAGACGAAGCTGGAGACACAATTTGGTGAGGAATGAAACGAGCCTGTCTGGGCTTGCTCTGGCTCAAACGCCTCGCCGTTGGCTTTATTCGTTGTCAGTCTTTTCAAGTCCTCCACTCCGTCACCCGCTTATTCTGCTTACTGTTCAATACTGAACAGCTTTTACAGGATAAAACATCGACAATCCCTGGCGTCATTGGATCATTTGCAGGCCTCCACTCGAAGTCTAGCTCGGAGAATAGAACGTGAAACTTGCAAGTGGCGCCAGTAGCAGATCCCTTCGTGTTCTCGTGGCCGATTCCAACCTGACCCACGCCAAACCATTCTTCACGCGGCACTGCGCTCCGTCTTCATTGTCTCTTCCTCCTTGTGTGCGTTACTTTCTCTGTATAACTGTTTTTGTCGTTTCTGCTTCGGGCCAAGCCAATGTGCAGGGGCGGTGGAACACGTTACTGAACACGATTCCTATCAATCCTGTCCATGCGACGCTTCTGGCGAACGGAAAGATTTTGATCGTTGCTGGATCGGGAAACTGTTCTCCTTCCCTGACCGGCTGTCCATCCGGGCCGCCGTACGGTCCGTCGAATGGGTCCGGCGCACTGCTTCTTGATCCCGTGACCGGGCAAACAATCCGGCAGTTCACCCTCTCGTGGGACATGTTCTGCAATGGCATGGTCATGCTCCAGGATGGACGCGTACTGATTGACGGCGGCACTATCCAGTACGACCCTTTCTACGGAGCGGCTAACGCTTCCATCTTCGATCCCGTCACCAACACGTTCACCGACACACAGCCCACACTTCATGGCCGATGGTATCCAACGTTGTTGACTCTCGGGGATGGCAGGGTCATGACTTTCTCCGGCGTTCTGGAGGCAGGAGGGACAAATAAGGCGATCGAGTTTTACACGATTGGATCCGGTTGGGCCCCGCCTTTCGACGCATCCTGGACACCTGACCTGTATCCCCGCTTGCACCTTCTGTCTGACGGAAAAGTGTTTTATTCCGGTGCGCAAACTAAATCCAAATTGTTTGATCCATCGACGAACACCTGGAACATAAACTTCGCCACCACCAACTACGGTGGACTGCGCACCTACGGCAGTTCTGTGCTGCTGCCGTTGTCTCCAGTAAATAACTACGATTCCAAAGTGCTCATCATGGGTGGTGGCAATCCGTCCACCAACACGACCGAAATTATCGATTTCGGTTCGGCCAGTCCAGGCTGGCAATATGGTCCTCCGATGAGCCAACCGCGCATTGAAATGAATGCGGTTCTTCTGCCCAATGGGAAGGTTCTCGCGCTTGGTGGCTCGTTGTTCGACGAAGAAACCAGTACGGCGAGCTTCAACGCTGACCTTTTTGATCCTGCAACAAATACTTTTTCGTCGGCCGGTGTGTATTCGTACGCGCGCCTGTATCACTCGGTAGCCTTGTTGCTGCCCGACGCCACCGTATGGTCTGCGGGTGGAAATCCTTTGCGCGGCCACTATGTCCCACAGCAGGAAATCTACAAACCCGCATACCTGTTCAATCCTGACGGTTCCGCGGCGACTAGGCCCTCAATCACAAGCGCGCCCATTTCGATTTCGTACAGCGATTCCTTCACGGTTCAAACTCCGGACGCTGCCAATATTTCCCATGTCGTTTTGGTGAGGAATGGGAATGTGACGCACGCTTTCGGGATGGATCAACGTCTCGTTGAACTTTCTTTCACAGCTGGGAATGGAAGCGTTACGGTTACTGCTCCACCCAACGGCAACATAGCGCCTCCTGGATATTACATGCTCTTCCTGTTGAACAATTCCGGCGTGCCTTCGATCGCACCGTTTCTTCAACTCATCGGCCCACCGAATTTCAGCGTCTCATCTCCCGCCTCGGTTAGTGTTTCCCAAGGCAATCAGGGGAACGCGGTCATCACAACAACCGTGAGTGGGGGCTTCAATAGTTCCATCAGTCTTTCGATTTCTGGTGCACCTTCCGGCACGACAGTGACATTGAACCCGGCCACGATTGCCGCCTCCGGTGCGGGGACCTCAACGATGAATATCGCGGTCGGATTGAGCGCGCCTATTGGTTCCTATCCGCTTACCATAGCCCTTAGAGGAGGAGGTATTCAGCGGACCACAAGGGTGAACTTGGTTGTAGGTGTCGCAGCCGTCGCGACTCCGGTCTTTTCTCCGAAAAGTGGCACATATACCTCAGCACAATCAGTGACGATCACGGATGCTACCGCTGGCACTGCCATTCATTACACAACTAACGGCACCACGCCTACCACGGCATCTCCTTTGTATACCGGTACAATCCCGGTGGCTTCAACCGAGACGCTGAAGGCGATGGCAGCAGAGAGCGGATACAGCAACAGTGGTGTTGCGACAGCAACCTTCACCATTGCTGCCGCGGTCCCGGTGTTTTCACCCAAACCAACTATCTACACCTCGCCACAGTCAGTGACTATCTCCGACTCCACCGCCGGAGCCGACATTTACTACACAACCAACGGCACCACGCCAACGACGTCTTCCAACCTATATACTGGGCCCATCACCGTCTCCTCTACGCAGACGATCAAAGCCACAGCGAAGGCCCCAGGGTATAGCAATAGCGGAGTTGCCACCGCACTCTACACCATTGCTGCGGTGGCACCTGTCTTCTCACCCAAGGCAGGCACCTATACCGCGCAGCAGTCCGTATCCATGACGGATACAACTGCGGGCGCGTCGATCTACTTCACTACCGACGGTACCAAACCAACCACTTCGTCCACGTTGTATGAGGTGCCGATCACGATAGCGACAATGCGGATTGTGAAGGCGATTGCAGTCGCACCCGGCTATGGGAATAGCTCCGTGACCTCCGCCGCGTATATTATCGCGGTTCCTACACCGGTCTTCTCGCCCAAGGCCGGCACCTACACCTCCGCCCAGTCCGTAGCTATTACCGATTCGTTGTCCGGAGCTGCCATTTACTACACAATCGACGGCACAGGTCCAACAACGGCTTCGAACTTGTACACCGGTCCGGTCGTCGTCTCATCGAACCGGACGATCAAAGCGATCGCAGTCGCGAGTGGCTACGGCAACAGTGTTGTAACCACCGCAACCTACGCAATCTCCGCTCCGAGGCCTTAGAACTCGAAAGAACTTCCAGCCGAAAACAAGAAAATACCTGGCGCGGCGCGGGCCGCGTTGTCGCCTCGCAAATCCACGCATCTCTGGCGCCCTTGGAGTAAAAAAGGCGGGCAATCCGGCTTCGTCGCTGCTATACCAACAGTCTCCCACAGACTAGGCCCGAGTCATACCTCGTCGATTTCAAAATCGCACCACTACACTGAGTTCCCCGTCAAGAACGCACCCGACTCCACACCTCAACTCAGACGACGATCTGAAGTGGGACGCCACGCCGCCCTACTTCCGCTGCATGGACTCTAAATACTTGGTTACATTTTCTAGTCGTACATTGCCCAAGTCCTGGTCACACTCGATCTCGTGGAACGTCGGCCCCCCAAATTGGCATCTCCTTCGAGCCATGTGCGGGTAACCCGATGGGCGAGGTAAGGGGCTGGTGTCTAAGAGGCTGAAACGAGGTCGTCTGGGAGTCGATTCGCAGTTCTTATGTCGTGCATCTCCTGTATTGAAATGGGCCAAACACCAAGCTTAAGCTCCCCAAAGAGCGCCTTTCCTGGTGCTCGCAATCCGTTGCGTGAGGTGGTTTCCATGGCCAGCACTAAATTGTCGATGACGGCCAAGCCCGTCGAGCCGATGATAGAGCACGAAATCCGACTTCGCGCGTACGATCTTTACGAACGACGCGGAGCCGGCGACGGACATGCGCTCGATGACTGGCTTCAGGCAGAATACGAAGTACTAGGACAGAAGGGGGCTATCGGTCTCAGCACGCCGAGCGAGCGGGCCTATCGATGATCGTGAGTCGCTATAGAGAAAATACAAAAAAAGAAGATTCGTGGGCGTCTGCGGGTTAGCCGTTTGCCTCAATTGACTTGGGCTCCCTCGACTTCCCTAAGATTTCAACTTGATGATCGGCGAGACGATCTCTCACTACCGCATTCTCGACAAACTGGGCGGGGGCGGGATGGGTGTCGTCTACCGGGCCGAGGATACTCGCCTCCACCGTTTCGTGGCGCTGAAGTTCCTTCCCCCAGCACTCGCCGACGATGAGCGCGCCTCGCGCGTTTTCGCAGGGAGGCGCAGCTTGCCTCGGCGTTGAACCATCCCAACATCTGTTCGGTCTACGACATCGGGGAGCAAGACGGCCGAGCCTTCATCGTGAGGGAACTGCTGGAAGGGCTCAAGCTGAAAGTGCGCGTCGCCGGGCGTCCTCTTCCCATTGAAACGGTGATATCGCTCGGCATCGAGATCGCCGATGCGCTCTATGCCGCGCACTCCGCACAGATCATTCACCGCGACATCAAATCCGGCAACATCTTCGTTACCAAGCGCGAGCACGCGAAAATTCTGGATTTTGGTGTTGCCAAATCCAGTACGCCGGCTTCCGGCAGCGGCCCCGACGAGCTCACCCAGGAAGTCCGGGACCTCACCACCGACGGCGCCGCCATCGGCACTGTGACTTACATGTCGCCCGAACAGGTGGAAGGAAAGGAACTCGACCCACGCACTGACGTCTTCTCGTTTCGCATAGTGCTTTACGAGATGGCCACCGGCAAAGCTGCCTTCGAGCGCGCACGACAGGAGCGACCTTCGGCGCGATTCTCCATGAGCAGCCGGGCTCACCGTCGCGCCTCAATGCAGCCATCCCGCCCCGCGTCGAAGAGATCATCCAGAAAGCGCTGGAGAAGGACCGCAACCTGCGCTACCAGCACGCTTCCGAAATCCGCTCCGACCTGAAACGTCTGAAGCGAGATACTGAAAGTGGCCGCATTGCACTGACGGAAGGAAAATCCGGGCCCTGGAGGGGGAACAGGGTTACATCCGCCGCGCCGACTGCCGCTGCGCTCGTGCCGGTGACAGCACGCTCGTCGCGCTGCAGGCTTCTCTGCACAGCGATAACCCTTCTCGTGATCCCAGCAGCTGCTGCTGCTCTCTGCTGGTTCCACGCCCGACGACAAGCGACTTCGACGATCACGGACAAAGACACCATCGTGCTCGCCGACTTCACCAATACCACCGGGGGCCCGATCTTCGACCAGACGTTGCGCCCCCTGCTCGCCGCCAAACTCGAGCAGTCGCCGTATCTCAAGATTCTCTCCGAGAAAGACGTGCTTTCGGCACTGAAACAACCATTCGACGTTTCGAGGGAAAGTTGAGCAGCGGCGCTTTGCTAACGAGGAAGGAGGGAATACACTGGCGGCTATTTTCTGGGCCTGCCCCCCGCAAGTAGACATCTCGGCTCACGAAAGGGAGAAGCACGATGTTTTCCCGATTACTCCCAGTTTTCGTATTTTTGTTCGCGGGCTGCGCCCTCTTTGCGCAATCTGCGCTCCCGTCTCCGGTTCAGGAACCGTCAACCCAATCGTTGCTCGACCAGATCCAGCAGCTTCAGAAACGTCTGACTGACATGGAAGAGCGTCAACGCAAAACCGATGCGGCGCTGGCTGCCCTTTTGAGCTCAGAGGGGGTTGCGGATAAGACGCCGCCGGCCGCGCCGCCCGGCGCGGCACATCCGCTTGAGCACGCCGCCGGCGGCCACGACCACACAGAAATTAGGGAGGCGACAATCCATTACCCTTCGCTGCAGATCCGAGGTTTCGGAGATGTGGACTTTGCCGCCACCGACCAGAAAGGGACGACTAGCGGCTTTGACCTGGGACAGTTCGTGCTCCACTTTGCTTCTCCGCTTTCAGCCAAGGTGAGTTATTTCGGAGAAGTCAGTTTCACGGCGCAGCCTTCCACGTACGACGTGAGTGTCGAGCGATCCATTGTTCGTTACGACTATAACGACTATTTCAAAGTGTCTTTCGGGAAGTATCACACTCCGATCGGGTACTGGAACGACACCTTTCATCATGGAGCGTGGCTACAGACGACCATCAGCCGGCCAGAGATGGTCAAGTTTGGCGGGACGTTCACTCCCATTCACTTCGTAGGCATTTTGGCCGAGGGCAACATCCCGTCGGGCGGCCTCGGGCTGGCGTACAGCGCAGCGGTTGGCAACGGTCGGTCATCCATTCTTTCCAAGGCTGGCGACAGCGGGGACATCAATGACAACCGCGCATGGGTAGCTAGCTTATTTGCGCGGCCGTCTCGGCTCTACGGATTGCAGTTCGGGGGCTCAGTCTATCGCGATAGTCTTACCCCAATCCCGGGACAGAACTTCGACGAGTGGATCGAATCCGCGCACGTGGTCTGGACCAAGGAACATCCGGAATTTCTCTCGGAATTTTCGAACGTTCATCACCGCGACCTGCAAACCTTGCAGACGTACAACAGTCAGGCGTTTTACGTGCAACTCGCCTATCGCCTGCCCTGGCAGGAAAATAAATGGAAGCCCTATTATCGCTTCGAGTATATTCATAGGCCAAACACCGAGCCGGTTTGGGACATCACCGGAACGCCGAGCGTGAAAGATCTTGTGGGTTCGACCCTCGGACTCAGGTACGACATCACCAACTACGCTGCCTTCAAGGGCGAGTACCGCAATACCCGCCTGGGTGTGAACGAGCCGCACGTGAATGGAGCATTTTTCCAGACGGCCTTCACATTCTGAGAGACCACTATGCCGATCCGATGGAAAATCGCGTGCGGTATGTTGGTCGTAGCGAGTCTCTCGCTGTTCGGGCCGCAGCGGCTGTTTGCCCAGGCGCACGACGTCGACGTTGCGGTGGTGGTCCAGCCAGACACCCCGGTGAGCAATCTGAGTCTCGCCGAAGTGCGCAAGATCTTCCTTGGCGATCGACAATACTGGACGGCGAATACGCCAGTGGTATTGCTCATCCGCGCGCCGGTGGCGAGAGAGCGCAACGTCGTGCTGAGAATCATTTATCAGATGTCGGAGTCGCAGTTCAAACAGTATTGGATCGCCAAGATCTTCCGCGCCGAATCCGTTTCCGCCCCGAAAGTGGTCTACTCGAACGACATGGCTAGCGATCTGGTTGCAGCTCTTCCCGGAGCGATTGCTTTTATCGATTCCCGCGACGTTCGGCCAGGCACAAAAGTAGTGCGTGTTGATGGCCGCTTACCGGGAGAGGCAGGTTATCCTCTGCGATGAGTGTTGGGTTCGCGACGTCACTGCGGTATGGCCAAATTGAGTAACAGTGCTTGAAATTGCGCATCTGAACGAAGATCGTCGAAGGCAGGGTCTATCTTCACATATGTAAGGTTGCCATCACGGGAGCTGTAGGCGCGTTCAAGCATGGCATGCGCTTCCGGCTTGTGGCCAAGCCGGGCATGGATTTGAGCGATGTTGTATGACGAAACGTACCCGCGTTTGGAGACTTCGTTCAGGCCTTCCAGCCAGCTTTGTAGGACACCCTCGTATCCCGATTGTCTGTAGTCGTCACCGATGGCCGCCGCAAGGTCGGGACTGCCCGAAAGCGTCAGGACCTTTTGCCGCTCGGCAACCGCTTCACGGAACATGCCATTTTGCGCATAGGCCAGTTCAATGCCGTGTTGAGCTGGGACAAAGTTGCGGTCCATGTCGAGAGTTTTGCGGAATTGTTCGATGGCGGCTGGGTATTGCCTCGCATAGTAAAGCTCGCGGCCGGCGCTGGTGTTTATCAGCAGGGACAGCGGATCCAGCTCCTGTGCTTTCTTCAATTCTGCTCTAGCCTCGTCGAAGCGGCCTAACCGCGTCAGGAACTCGCCGTACCAGTGATGAGCCTCGGCCGAGTTCGGATTTAACTCGATGGCGCGCTTGAATTCCTTTTCCGCTCCTGCCCAGTCCCAGTCGAAGTTTTCTCGAACCAGCGCAAGTGAAATATGCCCTTCCGGAAGGGTATCGTCGATTTTCACGCTCTGCATGGCCGCCGACTTTGCACTTTGCCACACCTGCTGGGGCGCAAGATACCCCGAGGCACCCATGAATGTATAAGCGTCCGCGAGGCCGGCATAAGCTTGGGCATAGGCGGGATCTTTTTCGACGGCTTGGCGGAAGAAATCGATCGCCTTTTGAAATCCATCCTGAGTCCACTTGTTCCAATAGAAAAGACCTTGGAGATAAAGCTGGTAGGCCTCGGGATTCTCAGTGTCATGTTTGGCGAGTTGTTTCGCCTCTGCTCCCACGAGTTTCGGCCGCAGGCTGTCGTAAATCTCCTTGGAGACGTCCCCCTGTACGGCGAACAAGTCGGATACTTTGCGGGTAAACTGATCTCCCCACAACTCCGAGCCATCGGATACACGGACGAGATCGGTCTGAATGTTCAATGTGTCTCCGCGTTGTGTGATTCTGCCCAGCAGCACGGCGTCGACCTGCAGGTCCTGTCCGACTTTCTGCGCACTAACGTCGCGGCCTTTATAGCTGAACACAGTACTGCGAGCCATCACACGCAGTTGAGGTACGCGGGACAGGCTGCTAATGATGCCTTCCGTCACTCCGTCGGCAAGGTATTCCATATTCGTATCGGAGCCCACATTCGCAAATGGCAGAACGGCGATCGAGTGAATGCGATCAGACGATCCGCCCATCACTCCCCTCCAGATTCGGCGGCCCGCAAAGGCGACGAGCGCGAGAGCCGAACAAATAACAGCCGCCGCCACGATCATTTTTTTGCGACGGCGTTCTGCGGAGGGCTGCGTCGCTACGAGAGTGGGAACTCCCGCGGATTCGGTATCGCGCTTAACGCGCTTGAGATCGGCTCGCAGTTGGGGTGCAGCCTGGTAACGCAGCTTGCGGTCTTTTTCGAGCAACTTAGATGTAATCCAACCCAGGTCTGGGAGAAGTTCGGGATTCACTCGAGTGGCGGGAATTGGAGTCCGGTTCAGGATGGCCTCGAATACGACCGCGGTCGTTCCGAAACCGAAGGCCAGCCGCCCGGTCGCCATCTCATACATCACCGCTCCCAACGAAAAAAGATCGCTGCGCTGATCGAGCTCCTCTCCGCGAGCCTGCTCGGGAGACATATACGCTACGGTGCCGAGCGCTACCCCCCGGCTGGTCAGGTCGCGCGTCTCTGCCACTGTCGGAAGAACGTCCGACCCCTTTTCGTCGGCGGCCGGGGGTGGGCTCTGCATGAGCTTGGCTAGACCGAAATCCAGCACTTTCGCCGGCCCACGGCGCGTCACAAAAATATTGCCCGGCTTCAGATCTCGGTGGATGATCCCACACTCGTGGGCGGCGTCGAGGGCCTCGGTGATCTGGATTGCAATCTCCAAGATCTGGGTGTTGCTCAACGGCTTGTCTGTGATCATCTGTTTCAGCGACTGGCCTTCCAGGTACTCCATCACAATGAAGGGATGGCCATCACACTCATTAATCTCGTGAATGGTGCAAATGTTGGCGTGGTTGAGTGCTGAAGCTGCGCGAGCTTCGCGCTGAAATCGCTCGAGCGCTTGGTGGTCGCGAACCATCTCTGTAGGCAGGAACTTGAGGGCCACATTTCGACCGAGTTTGAGATCACGAGCGCGGTAAACCACTCCCATCCCGCCACCGCCCAGCCGGTCTTCGATGCGGTAATGGGAGATAGTTTTGCCAACCATAGCGTGGCCACCCACGGACGGCCAATGTTAGGACGCGTTTACAAGCAAGTCAACGCCGACCGGGGTTATATACGGTGGGACGCTAAAAGCCCCCCGGCGTGCGGCGAGAGAAACGTCCGACGAGCGACGTGCGGGCGAACGGTGTGCGGACGAGCGACGAGCCGCCATGCAACGA
>Ga0209811_10000449_pt1 | contig 17512 bp, 18 predicted proteins | sample Coa_R1_6_FD_187161 | JGI IMG/M metagenome (GOLD analysis project Ga0209811, IMG submission 187161) | Surface soil microbial communities from Centralia Pennsylvania, which are recovering from an underground coalmine fire. - Coalmine... | ecosystem: Environmental > Terrestrial > Soil >...
GGTGCGGGGAGTGGTGCCGGCGGGCCACGTGCCATGCCGAAGCTCGGTACACCGACGCCACCGACCCAACGAAGCGGCAAATTGGACAGCGGTTCAAGCGAAACTTCAGTTCCGAGCAGCAGCCCGGTTGAAGCCGCTCCCGCGCCCAAGCCGGTGACATTGCCCGGTCCAAAAGTTTTGGCCGCTGATCAACACTCCGAGTCGGTGAACGTGAAAGAGACGTCGGTGGACTCGTTAGTTCGCTTGCCGACAAAAGAGAGTCCGACTCATCTACCGGGAAGCAGCGCCGCCGATCTCGAAGCTAATCAAAAAACTCTGGCTGCGCTCAAAGGCGCCGGCGAAGGACCCGGCATCAAAGGGCTGAAAGAAGGCGCGCAAATTCCCGGCGCGCTCAAAGGGACTGGCACGGGGTCGGGTCCTTACGGCGTCCCCGGCGGAAGTCCGAGTGGAAGCGGCTTGGCGGGAAACGGCACGGGCGCGGGCAGCGGCGGCGGCAGCACGACCGGGTTGAAGGGCTTGTCGAGCGCCGATTACAATCAATATCTCAGTCAACTGAAGAAACGCGTCGAGTCAGTCTGGAAATATCCCGACGGCGTCGCCGGAGTACAAAAAGTTGCGCTGCTATTTACACTCGATAAAGCCGGCCGGCTTGTGCGCTCTGAAGTTCTAGACTCGACCGATGCAAGACTGAACGCGAGCGCGGTGGAAGCGATGAAGCGCGCCGCGCCTTTTCCGCCGATCCCGGAAAGCTTGAAAGATCTCGCCAACACTCCATTGCGCATGCAGTTCACGGTCACCATAGGCGTGCGCGGCTAAGCAGCCTCATAGCCAATCACAAACCCGCATCCGGTTTCATTGCAATAATTTTCATTTAAGGTAATCATCATCCGAACTGCACGAAGGACGTGTCATGCAACCGCAAGGTCTCGATCTCATCGATATTATTCACAAGGGCGCCATCGCCACCTATCCATTGATTCTTCTGTCGATCGTCAGCGTCGCGGTCGTGTTTGAGCGTTTATGGTCGCTCCGAAATATTGGCGCGATCACCCTCAGAGTGACGGAATCGATTCTCGAACCGATTAAGAAAGGACAAAGAGATCTGGCCATTGCGATCTGCAAGCAAAACTCGCACTCGCCGGCGGGCCGCATATTTCTGAACATCTTGGAACGCGATGCGAGCGCCCGCCTGGAAGTCGCCAACAGCATCGCCGCTGAAGCGATGTTCGAGGAAAACCAGAAGCTGAAAAAACATCTCTGGATTCTCGGCACGGTTGCCAGCAGCGCGCCGTTCATCGGCCTGCTCGGAACCGTTGTCGGCATTATTAAATCGTTCGAAAGCATGGCGATCGCCGGCACCGGCGGTTTCGCCGTTGTCGCCGCAGGTATTTCCGAGGCGCTGGTCGCGACGGCGCTCGGATTGGCCGTCGCGATCATCGCGGTTATCTTTTACAACTACTTTCAAACGCGCATTTCGACGCTCAACGGCTTGTTTCGCATTCAAGTCGGCAAAATCGTCCAGAACATGAGCGTCTGAGGAATTCCATGGCGATCACCCCGCTCGGCGGCAACGACGACAGTTCTGAAATCGTCGCGGAGATCAATATCACGCCGTTGACCGATATCTTTCTCGTGTTGCTGATCATTTTCATGATCACGAGCTCGGCGATGATCGAGTCAGGCGGCAAAATAAACCTGCCGAAAGCCGTCGCCACCCAGTCGGAATCGCGCGGCACGACCGTGACGATCACACCTAAGCATGAAATTTTTGTCGATCAAAAAGTCGTCAAAGAAGAAGCTTTGGAAAAAACCCTGCAGGACGCCTTGAACACGCGCACCGACAAGACCGTGATTCTCCGCGGCGATAAGGATGTTTTACTGGGAGACACAGTGAAAGTGATGTCGATCATCAAGCGCGCCGGCGCTTCGGAGATCGCCATCGCGGCGGAGGCGGAAAGAAAAGTTCGCTAGCCTGCACCGCCTCGAGATTCAAACCAATCTTCTCATCTCGGCGGTCCATCGCTCGGCGGCGGCAGTTGTTGTGGCCGCCTGAGAGTATCTTCACGATTGTGCTCGACTTCGCGCTGGATTTCCGCTGAGCTTTTTCCGAGCCGGTCAACCTCCAGTTGGAGGTTTTTTTCTTTTTCCAGGAATACTTCCAACTCCAAAGATTTTTGCGTTCCGGGCTGGTAGTAAACCGTGATCGACTCGCGGCTATTGGTGCCGTCGCTGGCGCGCGCCAAGACCTCAATCTGATTTCGACCTTCCGCTACCGGCACCGCCGAGGAAAAAAATCCGTCGGCGGCAAGCCGCAGCTGCGTCGCCTTTTGCCCGATCGTCTGATTGACAACTTGCACATAATCAACACCAACGACGGAGATATTTTCGAGCACCGCCAGCGCGTCCGCCGGACGCATCACCGGCGTATAAGTGCCGCCGCTTTCTTTGGCGATCCCCATCGCCGCGCGCGGATAGGAAAGAGCTTCGTCGCCGAGAGCGAATACATGAACCTTGATACCCGCTTTGCCGGACAGTCGCGCCGCGTTGATCGTTAAATCTATGTCTTCGGGGGCCATTCTTTTACCGCCGCCGATCGGCAACGATGGAAATCCGTCGGTCAGCAGAAACTGCACTTTGATCGCATCGGTTCGCTTTTCGCTGGTTCCCAATCCCATTAATTCGGTGATCCCCATGCGTATACCTTCGACCATGTTGGTGCCGCCGTAAGGACCCGCACGCAGCACCTCGGCTAGAATGCGGCGCACCTGATCGAAATCTTGGGTCAGTGGTTGGAGCAATCTTGCGTTTTCGCTGAAGGTCAATACACCGACCCGGGTCGTGTCGCGATTGAGTTGAAGAAGCAATCGCCGCGCCGCGGCGACTTCGGCGGCGAGGATCGAGTTGCGCGGGTTTCGTAGCGGGGGCCTGCCGAGACTCATGCCGCCGATCGAGATCTGCGGCATGGGAAATCCGGAAGTTTCCGGCGGTTGATCGGCCTCGCCCAAATCCGCGCCGGCATACAATGCGGTGCTGCCGGAAATATCGATGACGAGGAAAATGTCGACCCTTTCGGATCGACCGGCCTCGCGCGCGACTTTTCCGCTGACAAAAATTGATTTCTGATCCTGGGTGATGCGGCTGCCATCCTTGGGTGAGAGGATTTGCACCTTGGGCTCGGCAAAGCCGACACTGTCCAAGCTGACGGCAAAAAGAAACACGCAAAAAACAACGAGCGACAATCGAAACAGGTTCATGACGACCTCGCCGACATGCAAACGCTAGCATGATTGAACTAAGCGTAAAAGAGCCGCACATTGCCAAAATTCCGAGATACCAACGACCGCCTCCGCGTGCTATAATCGGCTCCATGTTTAGACCGCATTTTATCGTCATGCTTGTGGGAGTCATAAGCTGGGCAGGTGTGGCGCAAGCACAATACCTGCTGGTCTTGAAAAATGGCCGGCAAATCCATGTTCAGAGTTATCGCGACGACGGTTCAATGATCAAATTTTCCGGCCTCGGCGGCGAGATCGCTATAAGTAAGGACCAAGTTCAAACCATTCGCCGCGCCGAAGAAGGTGACCGGCTCGGCTCGCCTAGTCTCAGTGTGAATCAGGCTCCCACGACGGTCGCACCGGAGCCGCTGCCGAGACCGACCAAAGCCCCAGAAGTAAAACCGCCTTCGGTATCTGCGGGAGACGGACAGCTAGCCAAGAAAAGAGCTGAGGAACAAAAAGCGTATGAGGATAAAGTGAAGGGGCTTACCGCAGAGATCAAAGAATTACGCGATCGGTACTCCTGGATTACGCGCGGAACCAAGGGCCCCGAGCCAAGTTTCTTTACCACCGAAGAAGCATATAAAGGCCAGCAGGCCGACTTGATGTCGCGTCTACGCGACGCTCAAAATAAGGAGCAAGGACTGCCCACTGAGCGCGCATCGGCACGGCGCGATTTCGACGCTTCAAATGTCAGCGCGTTTCAGACGCCACCTTTTTCGATTGATCCGCCACCTCCTTATACCGAAAGGGAGAAGGAGCTGAGCGATATGCGAGCTCGGATAACACAAGCTGAGAACGAGCGCCAGCAACTCATCGAGGAAATGAAAGCAAAAAATTTCGAGATCGGCTCGCTATTCTTGGATTAAATCGGCCGCGGCGCGAAGCCCCAACAGATAACTGTCCACCCCAAATCCAGCAATTTGCCCAACCGCAACTTCGGAGATAAAGGAGTCGTGGCGGAACGGCTCACGCTTGTGAATATTGGAAATGTGAATCTCCACAGTGGGGATGCCGACCGCTGAAACCGCATCGCGCATCGCCAAGCTCGTATGAGTGTACGCGGCAGGATTGATCACGATTGCGCCGAACTTATTCGCGGCTTCTTGGATCCAGGTGACCAGCTCGCCCTCGCTGTTGGACTGGCGCACCTCGATTTCGATGCCGAGCTCCTTGGCAAGCGCGCGAATCCTCTGCTCGATTTGTGCCAGCGTCAACGTCCCATAAATCTCCGGCTGGCGTTTGCCCAAAAGATTTAGATTGGGACCGTTCAGCACGAGGATTTTTTTCTTCGCCATGAAAAATACCTTTGCGGGCAGAAAAAATTAGCCACCCAGTGCGTCTAAAATCTCACCAGGCGCAAGCCAATGAAAACGCGTCTTGCCGAGACCTTCCGAGATGACAAACTTGATCTGCCCGGCTGTCGCTTTTTTGTCGACTTCCATGCCTTGAACCAAACTTGACACCGACATACCGGGAGGAAACTCGGTCGGCAAACCTGCCTTTTTGATCAGCCTGGTAATCCGCTCAAAGCTCTTCGGGTCACAAAAACCCTGCTGCACAGAAAGCGCAGCTGCTTTTACCATGCCGATGCCCACCGCTTCTCCATGCAGAAATTGGCGGTAGCCGGTCGCGGCCTCTAAAGCGTGACCGATCGTGTGGCCAAAGTTGAGCACGGCCCGGTAGTCGTCCTCGCGCTCGTCGGCCTCGACGACGCGGACTTTATTTTCACAGGATCGGACGATGATCTGGGTGAGCAGCTCGCGGTCCAGGGCGAGGATTTTTTCCAAATTTTGCTCGAGCAACTCGAACAAGTAGCGGTCGCAGATAACACCGTATTTAATCACTTCAGCGAGACCGGCGACGAGCTCTCGGCGCGGCAGCGAACGCAAAGCCGCGACATCGATCAAAACCAATTTAGGCTGGTAAAAAGCACCGATCAGATTCTTACCTGCATCGTGATTGACGCCGGTCTTGCCACCGACGCTGGAATCAACCTGGGCGAGCAGAGTCGTCGGCACCTGCACATAAGGAATGCCGCGCAGATAAGTCGCCGCGGCGAAGCCGGCGAGATCGCCGATCACGCCGCCACCGAGCGCCAGCACGCAAGACTTTCGTTCGAATCGTTCGGCAACTAAACGATCGTAAATGGTCGAGAGTGATTTGAGAGTTTTGTGCTCCTCGCCGTCCGGCAGGAGGACCGGCGTCGTTTCGAATCCGGCTTGACTCAAAGCTCCATGGATCGGGTCGAGATAGAGTTGCGCCACCGTCGGATTGGTAACGATGGCCACCTTGCCGAGCAATCCCGCCTGCTGCATCAGTTGGCCGGCGCGCTCGATGATTTCGGCGCCGACGTGAATCGGATACGAACGGTCGCTAAGATTGACGATTAGAGTCTGCATGTGGCTCTTTTTCTAAACCGAGAGCTTCCACGATTTTTCCCACCACTTGATCAATGACCAAATCACTCGTGTCGATGATCACATGAGCTTGTGCATACCTCGGCTCGCGCTCCTTTAACAAGGTCTCGATGCGCTCCTTGCGATTGACTCCCTGGAGCAACGGGCGTTTAGCTCCCGTGCCGGCCCTGGTCAACAAAATATCGATCGACGCGGTCAGGCCGACAAGCAATGCTCTCGCGCGCAGCCAATGGAGATTCTCATCGTCCATCACAACGCCGCCGCCGGTGGCGATAACTTGCCCTTCCCGGCGCAATACGTCGTCGAGCACGCGCTTTTCCAGTTGGCGAAAATAGTTCTCGCCTTTTTGTGCGAAGATTTTCCGCACCTTCATCCCTTCGGTTTTCTCAATCAGCGCGTCGAGATCGACAAAGCGCCGATGCAGCCGCTTCGCTAAGTTCCGCCCGATGGCACTCTTTCCGACGGCCATGAAGCCGATCAGTGCGATGTTTTGAACCGGCGTTTTTGACAACGGCTTAATAATTTTTGATCTGTTCTAAATAATGTTCATAGTTGCGCCGGATTTCGCGCAAGGAGTCGCCACCGAATTTTTCTAAAAATGCCTTGGCGACCTCGAATGCAACGACGGATTCGCCGACGACGGCGGCGGCTGGAGCGGCGCAAACATCGGACCGCTCGACGGACGCATCGGTAGGCTGCTTGGTCCGTAAATCCACCGACTGCAACGGACTCATGAGAGTCGAGATCGGCTTCATGGCGACCCGGGCAATCAGCGGGGCGCCGTTCGTCATGCCGCCCTCGGTGCCGCCGGAATTGTTGCTACCCCGATAAAACCCCGTGGGCACGATTCTTGGTGTGCCTTCCGTGACATCCTTGGTCGGATCGAAGAAAATTTCATCGTGCACCTGAGACCCACGACGCCGTGCCATCTCGAATCCCAGGCCGATCTCCACACCTTTCATCGCCTGGATGCTCATCAGCGCTTGGGCCAAGCGCCCGTCGAGCTTGCGGTCCCACTGGGTGTGCGAGCCCAAGCCGGGCGGCAAACCGAGCACGACAACTTCGAAGATACCGCCGAGCGTGTTGCCTTCTTTCTTGCACTCTTCGATCAAGGCGATCATCTTTTCTTCGGCTGCGGGATCGGCGGTTCGAACCGCCGACTCTTCCGAACGCGCGTAGATTTCATCGAAAGTAAGATCTTGCAAATTCGCCGCGACGTTGCCGATCGAGCGAATGTAACCCATGACACGAACGCCGAACGGCGCCAGCAGTTGTTTAGCAAAAGACCCGACGGCGGTGCGGGCCACCGTTTCCCGCGCACTAGCGCGTTCTAGGATATCGCGAACGTCCCGACGGTCGTACTTGAGCGCGCCATTCAAGTCGGCATGTCCCGGACGCGGTTTGGTGACGGCGATTTTATCATCGCGATCTTCAGGCAGAGGGGACATTTTCTTTGTCCAGTTTTTCCAGTCACGGTTCTCGATTCCCAAAGCTACCGGGGCGCCAATGGTTTCGCCCCAGCGAATCCCGGAACGAACCTGTGCTTCATCTTTCTCGATAAGCATGCGTCCGCCACGGCCATAACCTTGCTGACGGCGCCACAGGTCGTGATTTATTCGGTCGATTTGAACCGAAAATCCCGCCGGCACGCCGTCGATGATCATCGTCAAACAGGGACCGTGGGACTCCCCAGCCGTGAAGTAGCGCAACATTTCGTAGTTGTCCTAATCAGTTCAGCTTAGACTACAGAGAGAGCCGGATCCTTTCAAGTCAAGCTCGGCGCTGAGCGACACTCGATGACGGCAAACGCGGAATCGGATCGGTTACTAACGAGTTGATGTCGAAGTGATACTTACCAAGCTTTCTTGAGCAAATTTCAATATCGTCGTCTGAGCGTCGAAACCGGAGCGAATATAGTACCAATCAGAGATTCTGATAAGCCGGCCGCCGCCCCCCTGATAATAGGATTCTTCGTGATCAGGCTTGCCCGCGATAGCAAGTACTTCGCCTTTATTCATGCCAACGGAAATCAAACGATCCGGATTGCTATACGGACGCCAAGAACTAAAGACAGAAACTTGCGCTGTCTGGAAAGATCGAAACTCGGCTGGCGCGAACGCCAGTGAATTAATAGATGGAATTAACGCGAAACAACAAAAGCCGGCGATTAGTATCTTCCTAGGCCTCGGTCGCGGCATTTAATGTCTTTCTTATTGCGCTGCGAGGAACCGACGACACTATGGCCAATCAACGCCGGCAAATTCATGACCCCGTCGCAAGGACGCGCCGACTCACCTTTACGATGAGCTAAGGACTGCTTTGAGAACTCGCCGGTTGATTCCCACTAGTTTTTTTCATTTGATCGCGCCAAAGCTCCTCGGCGGTAGGCATATCCGCAGAGCCGGCCGAAGCAATCCGTGGAGTGATGAAAACCATCATCTCTTCAAATTGTTTTTGCCACGAGATGGTCTTAAATAGCCAGCCGAATACGGGAACCTCTTTAATCCAAGGAATGCCCGCTTCGTTAGTCGAATTGGTATCTTTTAGAATGCCGCCAACGACGATAGTTTCCCCATCTCTGACCAGGACGTTGGCGATCGCTTGTCTACTAATCTCGTCGAAAGGTATTACTCCCGAAGAGCCGACTCAAGATGAAGGACTCGCTGTCGGTGCAACAGAGCTGGATTTCACGCCGATTTTCATCAGAATAAACCCATCGGAAGACACTTGGGGTGTTACCGTAAGAGTGATGCCGGTTGGAACTTGTTCCGTAGCCACAGCCGTGCCCGCCGCCGCACCGCTTCCGCTCGCGATATTCGTCGACGAGGGTAGAGCAATTCGGAGAATCCGCAAGGCCTGTATTGTCGACTCCACATTGTTAAGAGTCGCAACAGAGGGTCTCGATATCACCTTTACCAGTCCTTCGTTCTCTGCCGCGGTTAACGTCACATTGAGATCTGTCAGACCTCCGACCCTATTCTGAAAAACCGAGACTATCGGCGCCACGCCTGCAGCCGCTGTGCCGCCACCTGGGGTGAAGTCACTCGTAATTGTCGCGCCTCCTCTGGTGAAATTGAACTTTGTTCCCAAGGCTCTTGCGAAGGTCGGGTTTGTCTCAATAATATTCGACTCAATGAGAACTTGGGGCGTTCTCGCGTCAAGCTTCGTAATCAAAGAAGCGACGTCTTCGACGCTTTTCTGAATATCGCGAACCATTATCGTGTTGCTACGGTCATCGGTGACGAGCGCGTTATCAGACCGTTTACTCATTAACGGCCGAACCTTGCTTTCAAGGTCTTTGGCTCTTGCATAATTTACGCTGAAATAGATAGTCTGTAATGGTTCCAAGTCCTCTTTTGATTTCTTCGCCGCTACCAAAGCATCCTTTTCAGTCTTTAAAGTTCCCGCGGTGGAGATGCGCACCACATTACCGATCTGCTCCTTATCGAGGCCATTGGTCGTGATGATCAAGTCCATCGCTTGATCCCATGGCACTTCCACGAGCCGCACGGTCACCCGGCGGTTTACATCGTTCGTCACCACTATGTTCAACCCGCTCACTTCCGCGAGCAAGCGAAAGACGTTTTTTATATCAGCGTCTTTGAAGTCCAGCGATATCTTTTGACCCGTGTAGGTTTTCTCACTTGATGATCGATCCTCCAAGCCGCCTGATGACGCTCGCGCTTCCGCGCCAGTAGCCGGCACGAGTTGACGCGCACCCACCCGCCGGCCGCCTTCAACCAGTAAGCTATTTCTTCTCGCGGTTGCGTTTGGATCCCGGGCGCCGATAACGATCTTCAATCCACCATCCTCCGCTGCGATCGTGTAGGCGGGAACGGACGCGGCGGATATTTCGGCAACCAGACGAAGATTGCTGTCGTTGGCGTTTAATCGTAACGCCGATACCCAGTTAGTATCGATGCGGTAGGTTTCGTCTGCCGCAGTTGCTTTGTTGACTTCGAGGACATCCAGTACAATCCGCGCGGGTTGTGGGAGTGTAAAATGGCGGTACTGGGTTACAGGCTGAGCAAATTTCACCAACAACGTAGTCTGGCCCTGCTCCTCGCGTACGCTCAACTCTTGTAAGCTTTGGCTTGGCGCACCGGAACTTTGCGGCTTCGCCGGCGCGGGCTTAGCCGGGCTCGCCGTTTGACTGTCAGGTTGCAAGACCGTCTCCTTGCCGCTTGCACAACCGGTTAGGCCGTGGGCTCCAACAATCGAGCCAAGCAGAGCGAACATTGAAAGCGTCTTGGCGCAATTCTCGCGGAGCTTGTCGGGAGGCAATATAAGAAAGTTTCTGGTTTTTATCATCGTCTTTACTCCGTCGAGAGTCTCATTCTGACATCACGTTTTTTTTGTCCACCGTAGGCATCCGTGTAGTTTTCTTCTATAACAATCTGATCGCGGTGGATCGTCTTCACTTTGCCATCGTTGCTCCCAATCGGAGTCCCTATTTTTACGACGTAACCGAGCCCTGCCGTGTCCTCGATCATCGCCCGCGGTTCTTTTATATCCCAGACGATGCCGACAATTTTGAGTTGACCGAGCTCGAAGCGCTCGAGCGGCGAGAGATTTTCACGCTGCCGCGAAGTGACCTTGCTGCGCAGCGTCATCGGCCTAAACGGGTCACGACCGTTTTCTTTCAAAGCCGAGGCGCCCGCCGGAATTTCGGCAGCTTTTTGCGGCAGGTCGAGATCGACCGGAGCCGCTTTGGCGTCCGGCTTGGCGCCGGCGCCGAGAGTTTGTTTTAACTTCGCCGCTGCCGCATCGCGTAATCCCTGCAACGACTGGCCGATCGTCGCCGGCGCTTTGTTGAGCTTGCCGACCGCCTCCTGCATTTTTTCCGACGGGGTCGGGATCGCCTCTTGAGCGCGCGTATTTCCGGCCGTAAGGCCGACGAAACATGTCAACAAGGCTAGTCTTTGGATATTGCGTAAATTCATCGTGCCGCTTATTTCTTGGTCTTGGCCGCTTTGGCCTTTTCCTCGGCGATTTTCTTGCGCTCCGCTTCATCCAAAAAGCGAAATGCGGTGGCTACACTGGTCGTTTCCAACAGGACCTGGTCGCCGTTGACCGTGGGATTTTTAAATCCGATGTTGTCGATGTTGACCAGCCGGCTTAGATGCCCGACCTCGTCAAAGAAGCTGACGGTGTTCTGAAAATTGCCCTTGACCGTGATATCGACCGGGATTTCCGCGTAGAAATCCTGAAAGGTTTCCACACGCGGACGAAACAAAAGAACGTCTAACCCGGACTGCTGCGCTTTCGCCGAGATGCTGCTGAGCAGATCGGGGATTTCCCTTTTCTCAGGAAGTTGGGAGATCGCCAGCTTAAGCTCGGCGTCGAGTTGCTGCAGGTCTTTTCGCAGCCGCACCAAGTTTGCCGCTTTCTGGGTTTTCACGGCTTTTTCATTGCGCGCGATTTCGACGCTGTCCGCCAACTTGGCCGTTTCGTCGGCGCCCGGGCTATATAAAAAACTGTAGTAAAGCGCCGCGAGCAAGATAATCGTCCCGCCGAGGATCGCAACCTTTTGCGCCGTCGATCGTTCGAGAATGTTGTCGACCAACTGATTCAACCCTTCTTCTCCTCTTTTTTCGTAGGTGTATCAATTTTAGTTTTCGTCGCCGCGGGACCCGCCTCAGGCGACCTGTACACGACCCCGGTCTTGATGGAAAATTTCTTTAGCGCCGCCGTCGGTCCCGCCCCCTGGGTAGTTTCGACGAGCTCGACGTTGTTAAAATGTTTCGAAAGCGCGATCGCCTTCATAAAATCCGCGATCGTCTGATTATCGACCGCGAGACCGTTCATCGTGACATTGCCGCCGCTTTCTCTGAGATCGGTGAGCCAAAGACTGTTCGGTGTCGCGCTCGAAAGGTTTTCCATGACCAGCACCGGGCCGCTTTTTTTCTTATTCAGATTCTCAATGATCTTGTTCTTGCTTCGCAGGTCCTTGATCTTATTTTGGAGATCGCCCACTTCCTTGATTTTTACGTTGAGCGCTTGAAGGTCGGCGCGCAACGAGGCGAGCTCGCTCTGCAAGCCCGACAGCTCTAAAGTTTGATAAATATGAGTACCGATCAGTAAAGCCAGCACAGCGCCGAACACCACTGCGCCGATGACGATTTCACGGCGCCGGGTCACTTCCGCCTGGAGCGCTTTGACCGGTAGCAGATTGATGCGGATCATTTATCCCCCGGCCGACGGATCGATAATCCCGCTCCCACCGCAAAATATGGCGCCGCGTCGAGGAGGTAATCGCGATCGATGTTCTTACTGACGTTAAAACCACGAAACGGCTCGCTTAGCCGCACCGGCACGCCCATGCGCTCTTCGAGTAAGATTCGCAGACCGGCGAGTTTCGCGCCGCCACCGCTGAGAAAAATCATTTTGAGCCCGTCGCCGTCCTCGGATGGGACCGCCCCGTAGAGACTCACGGTTCTCCTGATCTCCTCGGCCAATTCTTCAGTTGTCGAACGCAGGGTCGCATCGAGGTCCAAGCCTTTCTTGCCGTCGAGCATCCCGGTTGCTTTGAATGTCTCGGCGGCTTCAACGGACACGCCCAGTTGCTTGGCAAGGCTGTCGGTGAAATAAGCTCCACCGAGTGAAAGATCGCCGGTGAACGTGGAAATACCGTTTTGCAATAGCGTAATGCTGGTGTATTGCGCGCCGATATGAATGATTCCGACCACGCCGTTCTCGCTTTCACCGGCGTAATTGGCTTCGTACATATTTTCCAATGCGAAGTAGTCGACGTCCATCACGGTCGGCATTAGCCCCGCTTCTTGGATCGCGTCGGCATAGCTGTTGACGATTTCCTTCTTGACGGCGACCAAAAGCACGTCCATCTTGTTGCCGTCTTCCGCCTCTTGCAAAACCTGATGATCGAGATTGACGTTTTCTAAATTCTCGGGAATAACGTTCTGCGCCTCAAACTCGATATTCGCTTCGAGTTCCGCCGGCTCCTGTTTGGGCATTTGCACTTTCTTCATAATCACCGCCCGGCCGGGAACTGCGGAGATGACCTGTTTGGATTTGACCCCGTTTTCGTGAATCAACTTGCGAATAATTTCCACCACCGGTTTCGAGTCCACAACCATGTTGTTTTGGATAGCGTACTCCGGCAGCGGCAAGATGCCGAGACTCAGAACGCGATAGCCGTTCTTATCGACGACCGTTTCCACCAGCTTGATGGAACTGGAGCCGATATCGAGAGCGACGTAATCGTCGCCTGCGCCTAAAGGATTCAAAAATCCCAAGTTAACGTTTTTCAAAAATGAAAACATGAATTCATTGCTCAAAAAGCGTCTGCTTTTGTTCGATGGTTAAACCGAGAGCGAAAAGGATTTTCCGTTTGGTCGCCATGCGGCAAGCTTTGCCTTTCTCAATGCGATCGAGGGTCAAAGGAGATATGCCGGCCAAGCGCGCGAGCTCGGTCTTGCTCAACATTTTCGCTTCGCGCAGCTTCTTGACGTTGTTTTCTTGATCCATCGCCGCTAGTCCCTCCTAAGGAAGGACCTAGGAGTGCGTAAGGGATTGATTTTTTAACCAATCAACAATTCCAAGTAAGGATACCAAGCCAATAAAATTGTGCGGAATTATAGCTAATTATGACATTTGGTCGTGCTATTACAGCAAAGTAGTTGCCAAACAGTGTAATTCCTTGCTGACATGAATTTGCCGCTATTATTCGCTATATCGGGAATTTTTTGAAAACCTAATTCCGCTCCATGGGCAATCTTCGGCAACAGAATTGGACAAAATAGTTCGCCGACGGCGAGTTTCCCCTCAGATTGCTTTTATCCAGGTCGCTGGATACAAATCGAGCGATGACCGAGGGAGAAAAATTTGCTCTCGTTGTCGTGCCGGCGCCGCTAAAAGAGCCGCTCGTTTACAGCATTCCCAAAGCCCTAGAAGGCCATCTTAAGCCAGGCACCAGAGTCTTGATTCCGCTGCAAAAGCGAACGGTTACAGGAATTGTGATCGAAGTTGTTGGAGCCAGCCCGGTGGCCAAGACCAAGTCGATCGTCGCACCGTTGGATGAAGAGCCAATTTTCGATCATCATCTGCTCAAGCTGGCCCGCTGGATTGCGCAGTACTACTTGGCCTCTCTGGGCGAAGTTATCGCCACGATGCTGCCAGCGAAATCGCGGCGCCAAAGCCAAAAAACGATCACCCTAGAGAAAACCGAGATGTTGAACACGGAGGGATTCGGACGAAAAGTGCTCGACGAGTTACAGCGCCAAAAAGGGAAAATGACCGTGAAGACACTCGCGGCGAGATTTCCCGGCCGCAGTCTCGATCGCATTCTCACTCGCCTCGAAGCGCTCGGAGCGATCCGAGTTGACGAGCATTTGGCCGGACAACGCCGTAAAAAAAGCCAGCTTCTTGCCGCGACCGACCTACTGACAATCAACATTCCAGTGAGATTTGACTTGACCACCGAGCAGGACAACGCGCTGCGCGCAATCGAAAGTCGAATCAAAATGAGCGGCTTCGAAACTTTTTTGCTGCACGGCGTCACTGGCAGCGGCAAAACCGAAGTTTACATCCGCGCGATGGAGCGAGCCAAAGAGCTTGGCCGGAAAAGTCTTATTTTGATTCCCGAAATCTCCTTGACACCGCAACTTTTGGATCGACTCCATGCTCGCTTCCCACAAAAGGTCGGCGTGCTTCACAGCGCCCTCACCGAGGCGGAACGCTGGGCGCAGTGGCAAGAGATCTGTCATGGAAAGGTCGATGTCGTCGTCGGCGCTCGCTCGGCGGTGTTCGCGCCGATTCCCGGTCTCGGTCTCATCATCGTCGATGAAGAACATGATTCGTCGTACAAGCAAGAAGATGGACTCCGTTATAACGGTCGCGACGTGGCCGTGGTGCGCGGCAAGTTTCTCAACTGCCCTGTCATCTTGGGCTCTGCCACGCCAGCCCTCGAGAGCTATGAAAACTGCCGCCACGGCCGTTATCAACTTCTTGAGATGACCCGCAGGGTCGAACAGCGTCCTTTGCCGACGATCGAGGCGATTGATTTACGCAGGCAATTTCGCGTGCAAGCCCGTCAGGCCAACGCGAAACAATCGACGGCGACAACTAATGTCAATGACACGGACAGCCAACTCATCACCGAGCCCTTCGCCAATGCGCTCAAGGAAAATCTCCAAGCTGGCCACCAGACGTTGATATTTTTGAATCGCCGTGGCTTTGCTAACTTTCTTCAGTGTACTTCATGCGGCTACGTGTGGCGCTGTCCGTATTGCAGCGTGACGTTGACCTTGCACTTAAGATTGAAAAGAATTTCCTGTCATCACTGTGATTATCGCCGGCCGACGACCGACATTTGCCCACAGTGCCATCATCCGACTCTTACTGGAATTGGCAGCGGCACCGAGCGGATCGAACAGGCGCTCAAGGGTTTTGTGCCGCAAGCGCGCGTGGCGCGGATGGACCGAGACACGACGACGAAGCGCGGCTCTCATGAACAGTTAATCCGCCGGTGGGAAAGAGGCGAGATCGATATTTTAGTTGGCACTCAGATGATTACCAAGGGCCACGACGTCTCCGGCGTGACGCTGGTCGGCGCTTTGCTCGCCGATCTATCGCTCAATTTGCCGGATTTCCGCGCCGCCGAGCGAACCTTTCAGTTGTTAAGCCAAGTTGGCGGAAGGTCGGGGCGCGGCGATAATCCCGGGCGAGTTATCGTCCAGACTTACGCGCCCGATCATTACGCGATTCAACATCTCGTGCGTCACGATTATAAAAATTTTTTCGCCGCCGAGAGTGAATTTCGCCAGGCGCTCAACTATCCGCCCTTCAGCCGGCTGGTGAATTTGCGTATCGATGGGCCTAAGCTGTCGGAGGTCGAGGAAAAATCGCAAGAGTTGGCGCTGCAATTAAGGGAATTGAAGACGCGCAAGCCCGAGGTGTTCGCGCAAATCGAAGTGCTGGGGCCGGCGGCCGCGCCGATCGAAAAGCTTAGAAATCGTTATCGTTGGCAGCTTCTTCTCAGAGGCAAACAGAGCTCAGCTTTGTTGGAATTTGCCAGGCAGGCAAGACAACTCTTGCCGCCTGGGCGCGCCGTGCGCCTCCACATTGATGTCGATCCCTACAGTATGTTATGAATTTTTTCTAAGTATGGCGATTTTGGAAATCCTAAAATATCCTGAGCCGACGCTGCAAAAAACCTCGGCGCCGGTGAAAAACATCACCGCCCAAACGGTGCAACTGATCGATGACATGCTCGATACCATGTACGCGGCGCCTGGGGTTGGGCTCGCTGCGCCGCAGGTCGGCGCGTTGGAACGAATCATCGTCATGGATGTCGATCACGAAAATCCGCATAAACAGATCTATAAGCTGATCAACCCGGTGGTCACTCGGGCGGAAGGGGAAATCATCTGGGAAGAAGGCTGTTTGAGCGTCGTCGATTTCACCGCCGAAGTTAAACGCGCGGCGCAAGTCGAAGTGGTTGCTCTCGATGAAAACGAAAAGGAGTTCAAGATTGAGGCCGAAGGGCTGCTCGCTGTCGCCTTGCAACATGAAATCGATCATCTGGACGGGAAACTTTTCATCGATCGAATCAGTCGGCTGAAACGCGATCTCTACAGTCGTAGGCGCAAGAAAATGCTGAAGACCGGCATTGAACCACCCAAAGAAGGTGCTCGCGTAATGATTTAAGCGTGCGCCCACGCTCCCAACACAGCATTTCCGAATCGTGTAATCACAACGAATTTCCAATGTCCACGAATTGGCCGATCGTATTCATGGGAACGCCCCAGATCGCCGCCGATACGCTGGAGCGGCTTTGCGATGGATCTGATTCCGTCGTCGGCGTGGTTACACAGCCCGATCGTCCGTCCGGTCGTGGTCAAAAGACGGCACCACCACCTGTGCACAGGATTGCTGAAGCACGCGGCATCCCCGTCGTCGCGCCGGAAAAAATCAGAACGCCGGAGTTTCTCGACGTGCTGCGTGCTTGGCAGCCAATGATCATCGTCGTCGTCGCTTATGGCAGAATCTTACCCAAGGCAATTCTTGAATTGGCGCCGCACGGATGTCTCAACGTGCATTATTCGCTTTTACCCAAATATCGCGGCGCCGCGCCCGCGGCCTGGACAATCATCAACGGTGAACCCCAGGGCGGCGTGACGACGATGCGCTTGGTGGAAAAAATGGACGCTGGCGCCATCTATTTGCAAGAGGCGCTTCCTCTGGCTCCTGACGAAACCACCGGCTCGCTGCAAAAAAAACTCACACCTATCGGCGCTAGTTTGCTCTTGGAAACCATTCGCAGACTCAAGCAAGGAACGCTAAGGCCCCAGGAACAGGACGAAGCGCAGGCGACTTTGGCGCCGATCTTAAAAAAAGAAGATGGGTTGATGGATTGGCGCCGGTCCGCGGTCGAGATCGAAAGGCGTGTGCGCGGTTTCGATCCTTGGCCCGGCAGTTACACTTACCTAGCCGGCAAATTGCTTAAAGTACACCGCGCCACGCTCATATCTAGTGAATTCGCAGGAAGTCCAGGCGAAATCGTGCGCGCGCACGCCGATGCTTTCTGGGTGAGGACCTCTTCGGGGGTCATCGCCTTGGAAGAAGTACAGCTAGAAAACAAAAAACGACTTCCCGCCGCTGAATTCATCAAAGGCGCGAGGATCAAAGCCGGTGACCGCCTCGGCTGAAATAGCAAAAGCGAGCGTTCGTCGCCTCGCCTGTGAGATCCTGCTCAAAGTCGATACCAAAAAATCCTATGCCGACATTCTGCTCAATCAGGCGTTAAAAACCGAGTCTTTGACCGAGCGCGATCGATCGCTCCTCACGGAACTGGTC
>Ga0209811_10000450_pt1 | contig 17503 bp, 16 predicted proteins | sample Coa_R1_6_FD_187161 | JGI IMG/M metagenome (GOLD analysis project Ga0209811, IMG submission 187161) | Surface soil microbial communities from Centralia Pennsylvania, which are recovering from an underground coalmine fire. - Coalmine... | ecosystem: Environmental > Terrestrial > Soil >...
GACCTCGCGCTCATTAGCGTATGCGGCTGCTGTATCAATCAGCCGGTACCCGACCGCTATGGCCGAATCGACGGCGGCCGCTGTCTCGGCCGGCGGGCTCTGGAACACGCCGAACCCGAGGGCGGGCAACTCGACGCCGTTGTTCAGCGTCACGTGAGGGTAGCGAATGGTCTTGGGCATGGCTTCTCGTCTCCGTGTGTGTCCTCGTTTCCGCCTTCCACCGCATGGGCCCGACTACGCCGTCTATCCGATTGCAGCCGCTCGCCCGGCGATCGTCCCCGAGGACCACGCGAATTGGAAGTTGAACCCGCCCAGCCTCCCCTCCACGTCCAGCATCTCGCCGCACAGGAACACGCCGGGCGCGAGCCGCGATTCGAGCGTCGATGCATCCACCTCCGACAACGGCACGCCGCCGGCCGTCACCTCGGCCTTCTCGTAACCGAGCGTCCCCGTGACGCCGACGTCGCGCTCGGTGAGGCCGTGCAGCAGTGCGGTCCGTCGCTCACGCGGGACCTGCGACATCGCTGCGCCGCCCACGCCACTCTCGGTCGTGAGCACGTCGGCGAGCCGCTCGGGCAGCCGCTCGCCGAGCCAGGCGCGAACGCCGCGGCGCGCGTGGTCGGCCGCGTAGCCGACCCAGTCGTGCTCGAACGCCTCGAACGAGCGCCCGGGCGCGAACGACAACGTCACGCGCCGCGCATGGCCCTCTGCCCGGTGCCAATGGCGCGACAGGTCCAGAGCAGCGGGCCCCGTCAGGCCGAAGTGCGCGAACAGGAGCGAGCCCGTGACGCGCGACTCGATGCGGCCATCGACCCAGAGCGCCAGCTCGGCGTCGATCGTCACTCCCTGGCACGACCTGCATATGGGATCGACCGCGACGAGCGGCGTGAGCGCGGGCACGGTCGCCACGAGCGTGTGGCCGAGCGACTGCGCGAGCGCGTAGCCGGCGCCATCGCTGCCGGTACGAGGGAACGAGAGACCGCCGCACGCGAGCACGACGGCGTCGGCTTCGAGCCATTCGTCGGGCTCGGCAACGGGAAGCGTGAACGACGTCTCCCCCGCGCGCGCCGTGCCTTCACCGAACTCGGCACTTCCGGTGACGTGCTGGATCCCCGCGCGCCAGCAACCAACGCTTCGATCAAGCCGGCCCACCCGGGCTCCGGCTCGCAGCTCGACGCCGGCCTTGCGAGCGGCCGCAAGCAGCGCATCGAGAACCGTCTCTGCGTCATCGCTGGCCGGGAAGTACTTGCCGGTCTCCTCCAGCTTGAGCGGCACGCCCAACTGGTTCTGGAACCAGTCGACGGTCGCCGCCGGCGTGAATGCGCGCAGCACTCGCCGCACCACGTTCGGCGAGCCGCCGTGGTAGTCGCGCTCGGTGACCTCGCGGTGAGTGACGTTGCACCGAGTGCCGCCGCTCATGAGGATCTTGAGCCCGACGCGCGGGTGCGCGTTCAGGAGCGTGACGCGCGCGCCGGCCTGGCCCGCGCGGATCGCCGCGGTCAGGCCAGCGGCGCCGGCGCCGACGACGAGCACGGCACGAGGGGGCATCCGGGCAAACTAGCTCGCCTGCGGCGTCGTCTCCAAGCCACGCCGGGGGACCGTATGGCCCGCGCGATGCCGGCTCCTTTCGCCCGTGCTCCACGAGGGATCCCTCTTGCGGCGCTCTTTGCGGACGGCCGCGCCTGATTGATAGTTTGCGGCTCGATGAGCCCAGAACCACTGATTCATTGGCCCGACCCGCTCCTCGAGCTGCTTGGATTCGTGGCTGCGTTCCTCTCCTCGGGAGCGGTCGGCTTCCGCCTCTCGGCGCTCCGCGGCATGGACGCCGGGCCGGAGGCCGAGGAGCGCGCGTTCGCCATCCGATCCGCCCGGCGCGCCGCATGGCTCGGGGTCGTCGGCGCCGCCGTCGGCGCGGTCACGCTCGCCCAACGCTTGCTCGAGCTCGCGGCGAGCCGGCATCTCACGGTCGCAGGGCTCCTCGCGTCGCGGCCCATCATCGCGATGCAGGTATCGCTGCTCGTCCTCGCCCTCCTCGGGTTCCTCTTTGCCACGGGCGGTCGCCGCTCGGGTTGGTGGATCGCCGCGGTCGGCGTGCTCGTATCGCCCGTGCGCTCAGTGTTCTTCGGACAGCTCGACAAGATCGTGAACCCGGTGCACCAGCTTGCGGGCGGGCTTTGGATCGGCACGTTGTTCATGCTGATCGCCCTCGGCATCGCGCCCGTGCTCGTGGCGCCCTTGTCCACCGATCGCCGCGGTGCGCTCGCGGCGAGGATGGTGAACCAGTTCTCGCCGCTGGCGCTCGGCTCGGCCGCGGTGCTCGCCGTCTTCGGCGTCATCACCGCCTGGACGCACCTCAAGAAGCTCGATGCGCTGTGGACGACGCCTTATGGCTACGCGCTGATCGCCAAGCTCTGCGTCGTCGCCGGGGTCGTGGCGCTCGGCGCCTGGAACTGGCGCCGTCAGAAGCCGCGCCTGGGCACCGAAGCCGGTGCCATCGCGCTCCGCCGCTCGGCCACCGCCGAGCTGGCGCTCGCGGGCGTCGTTCTGGTCCTCACCGCGGTGTTGGTGAGCCTGCCCTCGCCGCGCTAGGCAGCCGCGCGCTCGTCAGATCTCCTCGCCGCGCGGCTTCGGCGCCGCCGCCACCGGCCCCCTGATCTTCACCGGGCCATTCACGGTCGAGAGCCGTACCCGCACCGGGTCGTTGCCGATCCGGTAGGTTCGCGAGCCGTCGCCCGAGCGCCACGAGGACCACCGCGAGCTCGTCACCTCGACGCCGCTCTTCATGTCGTCGGGCACGCTCAGCTTGAGCGGACCGTTCTGCGTGCTCGCCTCGAGCCGCTTCCCGGTCCACTCCTTCGCATCGAGCTCCACGCTGATAGGACCGTTCTGCGCGATCAGCGACACATCGCCCGAGTGACCCTGGAACTTGATGGGGCCGTTGTCGGCCCGGGCGTCGACCACGCCGCCCACGTTCACCACCTTGATGGGGCCGTTCGTCGAGCGCAGCGTGAAACTCCCGTTCACGTCGCCGACCCGAAGCTGACCGTTCGTGGCACTCGCAGCCAGCGTCAAGCCGTTCGGCACCGAGAGCACGACCAGCGCCGCCCAATCGTCGTCCTCCGGCCCATCGACACGCAGGACGCCGCCCTCGTTCACGATGCTCAGCTTGTCGAGGATCGCCTCCGCGGACTTGTCCGAGGTGGCGCCCGCCGCCATGCAGATGAGCGCGGAGACCTTTCCGTCCGTCGACGGCTGGACACGCACGCCCCCTGAGTTGCTTCCTTCTATTCTGAGCGGCGTCGAAGCGTTCGTGGTGAGCGAGAGCGTCTTCGATCGGCGCGCCGTCACGATGTCGTCCCCGCTCCAGCCGTTCCTCGAGAACCTCATCTCGACGTCCGAGCAGGACTCGATGCGCTGGTCCCCATCGCTGTAGTTCATGGTGAAGCTGAGGCCGTGGGCGTGCGAGGGCGTGACGCCCACCGACGCGAGCGTGACCGCGAGGATCCAGTGGATGGGGCGCGTGGACACGGCAGCCCTCCCGAGGGTTTGGGGGTGCGGGGAGCGGCCTTCCCGTGAGGCGACGCGGCCGCTTCACTGAGCTTGGACGGGTGGGATGGCCCTGGGGTTGGACTCGCTCCGAAGTGGCCTATTCACGGCGCCAGCACGAACCTCACCGCGCGCCGCTCGGTCCCGACCGACAAGTTCGCGACGTAGACGCCCGGCGCGAGCAGCGTTCCCGAGGCATCGCGACCCTGCCAGCGCGAGCGGTGCGGGCCGGCGGACCGCTCGCCGGATTCGAGCGTCGCGACCAATCGCCCGGCGACATCGTGGATCGTGAGCTGCACGGTGCCGCGCGCGGGCAGCGACCAGGCGAACTCCGCGTCGCCGCGCATCGGGTTCGGGCTCGGCACCGCGAGCCTCACGCCGGACGCAACCTCGGGCGCGACACCCGCCGTGGGCGGATCCCACGCCACGCGATGCACCGCGCCGTTCGTGTACTGGCCATCGACGCCCTGGAGCAGGTACCAGAGCGCGCCGTCGGCGCCGACCGCAGCGTCCACGAACTCCGGCGCACCGGTCGCCCAATCGTCGGCCGTGGGCTGGCCGGGCGCGGGCTTCGGCGCCCAGGTGCTCCCGTTCCATCCGATCCGTCGTACGACGCCCGTGAAGTAGTCGGTGAAGAAGTAGTCGCCCTCGTACTCCGCGGGGAACGGCTTCGTCGCCCCGGCGGGCGCTCGATACACGCCCATCGACATGATCGACTTGTTGGGCGGGTTCGGGAGCGTGGCGATGGGGAGCGTGAGGCCGGTGGGCGCGGTGGGGCCGCAGGTGATGACCGGCGTCGAGCCCTCGTACCAGGGCCAGCCCATGTTCGCGGCTCCCGTGATGCGGTTGATCTCCTCGATGCCGATCTGGCCGACGTCGGCGATGAACAACGCGCCGTTGCCGGGGTCGATGTGCATGCGGAACGGATTGCGCAGGCCCATCGCGTAGACCAGGCGGTAGTGCTCGTCTGGGCTCGCCGCGTGCGGGTTGTCGGCGGGCGTGATGAGCGCGTGCGGGAACGGCCCCCGCCCGATCGCGGGCAGCGTGGTGATGTCCATGCGCAGCACCTTCCCGCCGAGCGACGTGGTGTCCTGCGAGTTGCAGGCGTTCTGGTCATCGCCCGTGGTCATGTAGAGCATGCCGTCGGGACCAAAGCGGAGCGTGCCGCCGTTGTGGTTCTCGTTGACGTCGGGGATGTCGGTGAGCACGTACGTCTTGGTCGTGGTGTCCATGCTCACGAGGCCGTTGCCCGCGAACGTGAGGTCGCCGGTCATGCGATAGCGGACGAGGTGAATCGCGCCGAACGAGGTGTAGTGCAGATAGATGTACGGCTGCGCGGGCCAGCGCGGGTCCACGGCGAGGCTCAGGCAGCCGCGCTCGCCAGCGACCCAGTCCACCTCGCTCACCTGCTGGAACGGCGGTGTCGGGCCGGGCACCCCGTTCACCAGCTCGGAGACCCGCTGGCCCTTCTGCTCGGTGACGAGCAGCCGCCAGCCCTTCTCGGGCGGCCCGGGAAGGAAGGCCATGGCGACGGGCAGGCCGATCCCCGAATAGATGGTCGAGTCGCGGAATCCCGTGGGCAGCGTGAGGTTCGCGCGCGCGGGAGCGACCGAGAGGAGCGCCGGCAGTGCGAGGCCGAGCGCAAGGGTGCGGGCGAGGATGCGGAGCATGGCAGCGAGCTCCCGGGGGTGAGCGTGTCGACCACGAAAGTATGCTGGACGGACCGGGACTAGGTCGAGGTATCCCCCTTGACCTCGCGCCTCGCGCGTCGCGATACTGTCCGCAAGGGGTTCCCACGCGAGTCCCTCGTGAGGCGACAGCCAAAACTTCGCGTCCTCTGAGTTTCCTTTCACTCTCCAGGAGGACGTATGCCGTCTCCCACCGAGATCACCGTTTCGCAGCTCGCCCGCCTCGTGGCTACACCCGAGGCGCCCGCCATCGTCGACGTGCGCAGCAGCGAGCATTTCGACGCCGACCCGCGGTTCATCCCCTGCGCACTGCGTCGGGATGCCGCCAAGGTGGATGCGTGGGCGCAGGAGTACCGCGGCCAGAAGGTCGTCGTCACCTGCCAGCACGGCGGCAAGCTCAGCCAGGGTGTCGCCGCGTGGCTCAGGAACGAGGGCATCGAGACCGAATCGCTGGAGGGCGGCCACGATGCCTGGGTCACCGAGCGAGGGCTGCTCGTCGACTCGCGCAAGCTCCTGCCGCGTGACGCGCGGCAGCGCACGGCGTGGGTCACGCGCTCGCGGCCCAAGGTGGACCGCATCGCCTGCCCGTGGCTGATCCGCCGCTTCGTCGACCGGGACGCGGTGCTGCTGTTCGTCAATCCCACCGAGGTCGCGGGCGTCGCCGAGCGTTTCAACGCGGCGCCCTACGACGTCGAGGGCGTGTTCTGGAGCCACCGCGCCGAGCGCTGCTCGTTCGACACGTTCATCGCCGAGCTGGGTCTGGTCTCGCCGGCGCTCGACCGGCTGGCGCTGATCGTGCGCGGCGCCGACACCGCGCGACAGGATCTGGCGCCGGAGGCGGCGGGCCTGCTCGCGGCGTCGTTCGGCTACTCGCGGATGTACAAGGACGACCTCGAGCAGCTCGAGCACGCGATGGAGCTCTACGACGCGCTCTATCGCTGGGCCCGAGACGCCGTGGAGGAGACGCACAACTGGCCGGCGACCAAGCCGAAGCCGGCGAAGGCGCCCGAACCGTCGCGCGCGTGAGCCACGAAGCAAGTACTCCCGCGACCGCTCCCGAAGGGGCGGTCGCGGGTTCCAACGTCGCGGCCGCGGGTTCCAGTGTCGTCACCCTTGCCGAGGCGAACCGCGTCTGGGCGAGCGTGGGCCTGCGATCGTTCGGCGGGCCCACGGCGCAGATCGCGCTCATGCACCGCGTACTCGTGGACGAGCGCCGCTGGCTCGGCGAGCGCGAGTTCCTGGACGCCCTCGGCTTCTGCATGCTGCTGCCGGGCCCCGAGGCGATGCAGCTCGCGACGTACGCGGGCTGGAAGCAACACGGGCTCGCGGGCGGACTCCTGGCGGGGCTGTGGTTCGTGCTCCCGGGCGCGCTCGTCGTCGGCACGCTCGCCGCCATCTATGCGGTCTTCGGTCACGTGTCGTGGATCGTGGCGGCATTCGCGGGCATCAAGGCCACGGTGCTGGTGTTGGTGATCGAGGCGATGCTTCGCATCGGCCGGCGCGCGCTCACCGAGCGGCGACAGGTCGCGGTGGCGGCAGCCTCACTGGTCTCGCTCGGCATGCTCTCGGTCCCCTACCCCATGGTCGTGTTCGCGGCGGGCGCGTTGGGCTGGAGCTGGACGTGGAAGACCGCTCCCGAAGCGCTGCCGGCGCACGCGAACACGTCCGTGCTCGGGACGCTCAGGACCATCGCCGTCTGGCTCGCGATCTGGGTGCTGCCGCTCGCCGCCATCGCCGTGGTCGTGGGGCCCGCGCACATCCTCTCCCAACTGAGCCTGTTCTTCTCGAAGCTCGCCATCGTCACGTTCGGAGGTGCGTACGCGGCGCTCGGCTACATGAGCCAGGACGTGGTCACGAAACACGGCTGGCTCACGGCGGGCCAGATGCTGGATGGCCTCGGGCTCGCCGAGACCACGCCGGGACCGCTCATCCTCGTCACCGAGTTCGTGGGCTTCGTCGCGGCGTGGCAGTCGCCGCCGCACCTCTCGCTGCTCAGGGGCGTGCTCGGTGCGGCGGTGGCGGTGCACGCCACGTTCGCGCCCTGCTTCCTGTGGATCTTCGCCGGCGCGCCGCATATCGCGCGCATCCGCAGCCTGCCGCGGCTGCAGGGCGCGCTCGCGGCGATCACCTCGGCGGTGCTGGGCGTGATCCTGAGCCTGGCGCTCTGGTTCGCGGTCCACGTGCTGTTCGCGCGCTCGCAGACGCTCCACTGGGGTGCGGTGCACCTGCTCGTGCCGGAGATCGCGAGCGTGGACCCGCGCCTGCTGGCGCTGTCGCTCGTCAGCGCGTTCCTGCTCCTGCGACTCCGCTGGAGCGTGCACGCTGTGATCGGCGCGGCGGCGGCGCTCTCGCTGCTCCTCACCTGGGCGGCGTGACCCCCATCCACCTCAGGTACTCGCGGTCCCACGCCGCCGGGATGCTTTCGCGCGCCGAGTACGGTCCCGGCTCGTAACGGCTCGACGAGATCCCGAGCTGGCCCCGCTCGACGATGTCCCAGTCCTGGCGGTTCGTGAGGTCCCAGAACTCGATCGCGTCGCGGATGTTCGTCGAGCCATCGCGCACGGTATCGGGATGGAAGAGCCACTCGGACTCGATCCGCGTCTGTCCAGGCGAGATCGGGTGCACGAGGTAGTAGTTCACGTAGTCGGGGTGCAGGCTCAGGAACAGGTTCGGCATGAGCGTGTAGTAGAACGCGCGATGGCGGTCGGCCTCGGGCAGCGTCGGACTGACCAACGCGCCGGCCGGCGCGCCGCTCATCGTCGCGCTCTGGTTCGGCGGGGTGATCTCCATGTAGCCGCCGAGGAAAGGACCCTCGGTCAAGTCATTCGCGCCGCTCTGATACGGCAGAACGGTGGCGAGCTTGGGGTGGATCGTCGGGCAGTGAAGGCACTCGGAATAGTTCTGGAAGGCCAGCTTCCAGTTGGCCTTCACGTCGTAGACGACCCGATGGCCGACCACGAGGTCACGCAGTCCGTAGCGCGACAGCCGACCGATCATCGGGCGCCACGCGGTGTCGAACGGCTGCGGTTCGTGGGCGACCGACACGAACAGGAACCCCTCCCACTCGGTGATCGCGGCGGCGTGGAGTGGAAAGTCCTTCTTGTCGAACCCGAAAACGTCCTGCATGTGGGGGGCGCCGACAAGCTGGCCGTCGGTGCGATAGGTCCAGGCGTGATAGGGACATTGGAGCGTCTCGCCGAAACGCCCGGCCTCCTCGCTGCAGATCCGCGTCCCTCGATGACGGCAGACATTGAAGAACGCGCGAAGCACGCCCTTGCGATCGCGGAGCACGATGACCGATTCGCCGGCGATCGTGCTGAGGAAGTACTGCCCGGGCTCGGACACGCGGGCGGAGCGGCCGACGCAGTGCCACGCCTGCATGAAGATCTTCACGCGCTCTTCGGCGAGGATCGCCTCCGAGGTGTAGTAGTCGCCTGGCAGGGTACGCGAGCCAGGCCTGAAGCTCGTGGAGGTGGGTTGGAATTCGCTCATGGCGTCCTCGACCCGGCGGTGCGGCGATCACGGACCAGACGTTGCGCGGCGAGATGACCGGCGCCGCCGAGGATACCCGGGCCGGGATGGGTGCCGACTCCTCCGAGGTACAGACCAGCGATCGGCGTGGCGTGACGGCCGTAGCCGGCAACCGGCCGCATGAACAGGATCTGATCGAGCGCGAGCTCGCCCTGAGTGGCCGCCCCCTCGTGAAGCCCGAAGCGCTGCTCGAGGTCGGGCGGCGACCAGACGACGCGGTGTATCGCCCGTGACCCGAACCCGGGCGCGTATCGCTCGATCGCCGCGCTCACCGCGTCCGCGAGGGCCTCGCGGCCTGCGGCGGTCCAGCCGTCGCCCGCGCGCAGACGATACGGCGCGTACTGGGCGCGCGCCACGACCACGTGGCGACCCTCGGGTGCGAGCCCGCGCTGGGAAAGGGTGGGCACGCTGAGCTCGACGTGGGGAGCGCCCGAGACCTCGCCATACTTGGCGGCGTCGGCCGCGCGCTCCATCGTGACGAGGTCCGCCGTCAGCGACACGATCCCGCCGAGTGCCTCCTGCCGGAGTCCGCGGAGGTCGGGCGGACCCTCGAGCGCGTAGAGCACGAACGCAGTGCAGCCGCGATGACGGACGTTTCGCACCGCGTGCAGGAAGTCAGGATCGAGCCACACCGGGTCGACCCAGTCGAGGAGCGTGCGGGCGGGGTCGGCGGTGGATACCACCGCTCTCGATGCCAGCTCCTCGCCGTTGGCGAGCGTCACGCCCGCGACGGCGTCGTTGGCCACACGGATGCGCGCGACCTCGGCGCCAGTGCGGATCGTGACGCCCGCGGCTCGCGCGGCGCGCAAGGCGGCTTCGGTGAACGCCTCGGGCCCGTCGCGCCACGGCAGCCGGCCGCGAACCGAGCCCGTCGGGGCGCCCACCAGGTGGTGCAGCAACACGAATCCGGTGCCTCCCGAGCGCGGGCCCTGCTGGTGATCCAGGATCCCTCCAGCCGCCACCGCGGCCTTGAGCGGGCCGCTCTCGAACCAGTCGTCGAGCAGCTCCCACACCGACATCGGCAGCGTGCGCAGGAGCTCGACCATGTGGGTGCGGCCGAGGGCGCGGAACTTGCGCCCAATGTCGAGGAGCCCCAGCAGCTCGCCCGGCGCCTGCGCATCCACGTCGGGCGCGGGGACCTGATAGAGAGCGCCGAGGAAGCCCGCGATCGCGGCGAGACGCGCGGTGAACGCGGGCCATTTCCCGGCATCGGCGGCGGAGTGGGCGCGGATCGCCTCGGCCGCCCGGCCGGCATCGCGCGCCAGGGTGAGGAAGCGCCCGGGCTCCAGCCCCACGCTCAGGGCGCCGTCACCGTTCGCGCGCTCGAGCCGTTCGAGCCCCGCGGCGCGCGCCACCGACGGCGGCAGCCAGCCGGGATCGAGGCCCAGTGGTGCTGCGCGGAATCCGGGCGCGAACTCGACCGCTCGACCCTGGCCGCCCGGGACCTCCGCGCGTTCGAGCAGCGCCACCTCGAGCCCGGATCTCGCCAGCACGGTGGCGGCGACGAGGCCGTTGGCGCCGGCGCCGATCACGATCGCGTCGAGGCGCGCGCTCACCGGCCGCCCCCGCCGTTTCCCAAGATCTCGAGCGCGGCGAGCCGGCCCGAGGCGCCCATGATGCCGCCGCCGGGATGCGTGCCCGCGCCGCACTGCCAGTAGCCGTGGATCGGGGTGCGATACTTGGCCCACGCCGGCACCGGGCGCAGGAAGAACAGCTGCTGCAGCGCCAGCTCACCCTGGAAGATGTTGCCCTCCGACAGACCGGTGATGCGCTCGATGTCCGCGGGGGTCAGCACCTGGCGGTGGAGGATGAGCGACTCGATGTTGGGCGCGTAGCGCGCGACCGTCTTCACCACCGTGTCGCCGAACGCCTCGCGCCGGGCGTCCGACCATCCGCCGTTCAGGGCGTAAGGCGCGTACTGGACGAAGATGCTCATCACGTGCTTGCCCGGCGGCGCCATGCCGGGATCGATCATCGAGGGAATGACGATGTCCATGTAGGGATGGCGCGAGAACTCACCGTACTTGGCGTCGTCATACGCACGTTCGAGGTAGTCGAGACTGGGGCTGATGGAGATCGCGCCGCGCAGGTGCGGGCCCCTGCCGGGCAGACAGGTGAAGTCGGGCAGTCCGTCGAGCGCCAGGTTCACCTTGCCGGACGAGCCACGGAACTTGTAGCGGCGCACCCCCTCGACCAGGTCCGGCGGCAACTCCGAGGGGGAGACCAGTCGGGTGAACGTGAGCCGGGGGTCGAGACCGGAAACCACCAGGTCGGCAGCGATCTCCTCGCCGCTCGCGAGCACCACCCCGGTGGCGCGGCTGTTCGCCACCCGTACGCGCTCGACCGCGGCGTTGGTCCGGATCTCGACGCCGGAGGCGCGCGCCGCACCGGCGATGGCCTCGCTGATGGCGCCCGTGCCTCCCTTCTGGAATCCCCAGGCGCGGAAGGCGCCGTCGATCTCCCCCATGTAATGGTGGAGCAGCACGTACGCGGAGCCCGGCGATCGGGGCCCGAGGAAGGTGCCGATGATGCCGCTCGCCGACTTCGTGGCCTTGAGGGTGTCGAACTCGAACCACTCGTCCAGGTAGTCGGCGCTGCTCATGGTCATGAGCTTGTGGAGCGCGTGGAAGCGCTCGCCCCCGAGCGAGCGGAAATGCCCACCGAGCCTGAGCAGCCCCTTGAGGTCGGATGGCGAGAGCGAAGCCGGATCGGGCGGCACCATGCCGAGGATCGGCTTCACCGCCATCGCCATGTGGTGCATCAGCCGGCCGAACAGCACCATGGCGTCGGCATCGCGCGGCGAGTGCCGGCACAGCTCGCGACGCGACTCGTCGGGATCGGCCCACGAGCCGAGGTAGTCCCCGTTCTCCATCGGTGTGATCGTGCTCTCGAGCGGCAGGATCTGGAGACCGTGTCGCGGTAGCTCGAGGTCGCGGATGATCTCGGGGCGCAGCAGGCTCACCACGTAGGAGAACACCGAGAACTTGAAGCCGGGGAACACTTCCTCGGTGACCGCCGCGCCGCCGATCAGCGGCCGGCGCTCGAGCACCAGCGTCCGCCGCCGGGCGCGCGCGAGGTAGGCGGCCGCCACCAGCCCGTTGTGCCCGCCGCCGACCACGATCGCGTCGTAGCGGGTCATGACTTCTTGCGCTCCGGATCGTAGAAGGGAAGTTTGCGCACCACGGCATCGGCGCGGCGGCGTTGGTGCTCCACCGTGATCTCGATCTCGACCGGGGTGCCGGGCTCGAAGTGCGGCGTCTTCAAGTGCGCGAGGGCGAGCGACTTCTTGAGGAGCGGCGACCAGCAGCCGCTCGAGGCGTACCCCACTTGCGCCCCGTCGCGATAGACGGGTGCGCTCGTGCGCCAGGCGACGTTCGGCACGTGGGGGGGCAGGCGATGCGCGGCGAACAGGCGCTCGAACGACACCCAGTCGATCTCGAGCCCGACGAAGCTCCATCGCGGGCCCCGCGCCCGCTCGGCAGCGAGCGCGCGCCGTCCGTTGAACGGGCCCTTGGCCGGGCTCACCGCCCATCCGAGGTTGATCTCGAATGGCGACGACTTCTGCTCCTCGATCAGCGCGTGGTGCGCGGAGTGATAGTCGACGTCGAGCATGATGAGCCCGGCCTCTATGCGCGCCAAATCGAGTGCCCAGACCCCGGCGGGCGTGAGCCCGTAGGGTGTGCCCGCGGCGATCAGGGCGTCCCACAGGGCCAGCGCGTCGGCGGCGTCGACCCAGATCTCATAGCCCAGGTCGCCGGTGTACCCGGTGCGCGAGATCGCGACCGGGATCCGATCGACCGTCGTCTCGGCGAGGCGGAAGTACTTGAGCGTGGCGATCTCCGCCGGCGCCACCGCTTCGAGGATGGCGCGAGACAGCGGCCCCTGGAGTGCGAGCGTGGCCACGCGTTCCGAGATGTCCTCGATCGCCACCTCGAGCCCGACGGCGTTCAAGTGCAGCCAGCGCAGCGACGAATCCGCACTCGTGAGCCGGAACGTGCCCTCGTCGAGTCGACTCACCGTGCCATCGTCGATCACCTTGCCGTGAACGTCGCACCACGGCGTGTAGTAGACCTGGCCGACCTGCAACCTGGTCATGTCGCGCGTGATCATGCGATCGAGCAGGCGCGCGGCATCGCGCCCGGTGAGCCGATATTTGTAGAGCGGCGAGACGTCGATCAGCGCCGCGGCGTTGCGGATCGCGGCATACTCGCGGTCCGGATGGGGATCGTAGGCGCTCGCCATCTGGTACCCGGCCCATCGACGCCAGGTCTGCGCACGCACCAGCGGTGCGGTCCGCGGATGGAACGGAGTGGTCTTGAGCATGAGCGGCGTAGTGTAGGAGCCACGCCGTCGCCTGGACAATGCGGCGCCTACCGGGCGGCTCAGTGCGATGACGGCGCGTCGGGTCTCAGTCCTTGTCGCCCGACATCTCCCGTACCTTGCGCCTCGCCCCGGCTGCGATGCAGCGGTAGTGCGGCTCGCCGCTGAAGTTCATCGAGAAGTCCTCGGTCTGGATGAGCTTGGCGTGCGAGAGCACTGCCAGCGCCGCGGCGGCGCGCCTCACCGGCAGGGTGAGACGCGCAGCCAGCCGCCGCGGCGTCCACGCGCGCGTGGGTTCATCGTGCATGAGTCGCGCGCAGTGGAGGACATCGGGATAGAGCGGCTTCGCCGGCTCGCCGGCGAGGACGCCGTTCATGACCTCGGCCGCGATCCACGCCGCGAGCGCGGCGTCGTCGGCCTCACGGCACTCCACGAACACGTCGTTCCGCTCCGGCGGGTCGGTGTAGGCGCAGGTCACGCCCGAGAGCCGGCTCGACGCCTCGTCGATGGCGCCCAGCAGCTCCAGCGTGACGTGCTCGTACACGTGCGCCTGGTTGGCGGCGGAATCGCCGGGGATGAGCAGGATGCTTGTGCCCTTCGCAGGCACGGCGCCCTGGTCCGCGCCGGCGCGGCACTGGTGCCTCGCGAGGCCGGGGAACGCGCCCACCAGCTCGCTCACGACCGCGGCCTCGGCCAGCCGCGGCACGCGCTCGGTGTCCACGGTCACGCGCAGCTTCTGCTGGCGTGCGTGGAACGCGGGATTCAGGGGCTCGATCTCGGCGAACGTGCCGAAGGCCATGGACCGGATGTGGATCACTGCGCGCTCCACCGGACCCACGCCTCAAGGCGCGGGTTCCCCGGCCGGGTTTCAAGCTGCGGATGGGGTTGCGTCGTGAATCAACCGGCGGAAGGGAGCCCCGAACCCCTCCCGCCGAGGGCTTCACTGATCAGGGTATCTGCTTGCTCGTCTCGTCCAGGTCCAGCGTTCCCTGGAGGACGACCCGGTATTCACCGGTTTCGACGTTGAATCCTTCCACCTTGGCCCGGGTCGAGATGGAGTGGCTCACGACGTCCCAAATGCCCGTGGACAGGGCCTTCGGAGACATCTGGGCGCGCTCGATCGCGCTGAGGGCGTTGGGGTCCATTCTGGGCATACGCCACCTCCCAGTTAAGAGTGGAGGCCTAGCCCTCGTCGAACTTGGTCTCCTCCTTGTCGAGTGTGCCCTGAAGAACGATGCGATACTCCCCGGTCTCGGGGTTGATCACCTCGACCTTCGCTCGCGCGTTGACCGAGCTCAGGATCATGTCGCTGAGCTTGTTCTTCAGCGACGCGGGTGAGGTGGGCGTACGCTCGATCGCGTTCAGGTCGTGAATGCGGAAGCGTGCCATGTAAGAGTCACCTCCCTTCCTAGGGGACGACCGATCCTGGTCGTGAGTGCCTCGGGGCGTGCCTGCCCGACCCGGACCGAACCTCCCGTGTTGACCCCGACCGCTCAGACGATCACTTCGTCGGGGTGTCCGTCGCCTCCATGCAGCAGGCGAAAACCGCTCTGTATTTCATGCTCTCCATCCCTGGTGATGCGCGCGGCGCGCGCCGCGCAGAGGGTCGTGGAACCGTGGGCTCGATTCGTGGGCCGGGGCGGTCAGCGAACTTCGGCGGCGCCGATGGCGCCAGCGCGGGGTCGGGACCGCTCACCGCCAGGACGTGTGCGGCGCTCTCCGCATCGGGCGCCGCGCTCAGCTGCGGCACCGGGGCGGTGATCGCCGCCTCGCCAACCTCGGCACCCGCGTGGGCGATCACAGCCCCTGCGGGCGTCGGCCTCTCGATCATGCTCGAGGCCTCCCTGGATCCCGTCGCGGCTCGGGCCGCGACGTCAGCTGAAGTCCGTCGCCGGAGCAGTTGCTCTCGCAGCCAGCGCTCCTCCGTGCTGCTCAGGGGTCGCGGCGCACCCTCCGTGCGAACCCGTCCCGTGCTCACGGTACGCTGGCTCCGATCAGTTCCGGCGCGTGCTCCCTGCCCGCTCGACAACGCTTGTCGTTCCACCCCAACCGCCGCCAACGAAAACGCCCGCGGCGAAAACATCGCGGCGGGCGATATCAGTGGATCGATTGGAGTCGCGCAGGGCTATCACGCTGGCCTCCGTGGCCGACGAACTTCTCCGTAGCGCAACGTACGGCTCCGCCTCGACGGGCGTCAACGGCAATTCCTCTACGCGCGGGTAAGAAGCGTGTCGTGCGACGGATTTTTCAGAGGTCGAACCTCAGGTCCTTCAGAAGTCCGACTCCTGCACGTGGCGCTCGGGCGGATGCTTCACCCGGAGTGCACCCGGCTCTGACGCGGTGAGGAGCACGGCACCGCAGGCGAGGCACACGCGCGCGCCGACCGGGCTCGAGTGCATCTCGTCCACGACCAGTCGCAGCCCCACGCTGCCCGCGAACGTCGCGTCCGCCAGGTCATTGGCTTTGCAGCGGATGCATGCCGTGGGCTGGGACATGGCGCCTCCTCTTCAGTGGAACGCCCGACTCGAAAGCTGCCGGCGCTCCGGACCCGTCTCCCGTGGGGGATCAGATCGCGTCGCTCGGCTTCCCCCGGAGCTTGTTCCAGATCAGCCTCAGGAAATCGTAATGCCGGTCCACGACGCGCTCTTTCAACGGGATGATGGCGTTGTCGGTGATGTGGATGCCCTCGGGGCAGACCTCGGTGCAGCACTTGGTGATGTTGCAGAGGCCGAGCCCGGCGGTCTCCTTGAGGAACTTGGTGCGGTCCTCGCCGTCGATCGGGTGCATCTCCAGCGCCGCGACGCGCACGAAGAAGCGCGGCCCGGCGAAGCGGTGCTTGAGCTCGTGCGCTCGCAGCACGTGGCAGACGTCCTGGCACAGGAAGCACTCGATGCACTTGCGGAACTCCTGCACCCGGTCGACGTCGGACTGCTGCCACTTCCACTCCGCACCCTCGCGCGGCTTGAACGGCGCGATGCGCTTGTTGACCTCGAAGTTCCACGACACGTCGGTGACCAGGTCGCGGATCAGCGGGAACGTCTTCATCGGCCGCACGCTCACGGCCTCGTCCGCGGCGAAATGGTCCATGCGCGTCTTGCACATGAGCGATGGTCTACCGTTCACCTCGGCGCTGCACGAGCCACACTTCGCGGCCTTGCAGTTCCACCGCACCGCGAGATCGGGAGCGCGGTGCGCCTGGATCCAATGGATGGCGTCCAGGACCACCATGCCCGGCTCGATGGGGACGCGGTACTCGACCTCCTGCCCGCCGCTGGCGTCGCCGCGGAACACGCGGACCACCGCCTCGCGACCGCCGGTCTCGTCGATCATCGCGCCACCTCCTGCTTCGCGGCCGGCTTCGCCGCTTCGAACATCGCCTTGAGCTCGGGCGGCATCTGGGGCAGCGGCGTCGCGGCGACCTGCATGCCCGAGGCGCCGCGCGTGACGCAATGGTTGACCTGTCCCAGCGCCGGATCGGGCGCGGGGAAATCGAGACGCGAGTGGGCGCCACGGCTCTCCTTGCGGAGCAGCGCCGAGCGCGCGATGGCCTCGGACACGACGATCATGTTCTTCAGGTCGCGCGCAAGGTGCCAGCCCGGATTGAACATGCGCGTGCCTTCCACGCGAACGTCCGCGGCGCGTGCCTCGAGCTTCCGCAGCTGCTCGATCGCGGATTCGAGATCGCCGGCCACGCGGAAGATGCCGACCAACCGGTCCATCACGTCCTGGAGCGCGCGGTGCACCTCGTACGGGCTCTCGCCGGCGGTGCGGTCGAACGGCGCCAGCAGCGCGCGCGTCTCGGCCTCGACCTCGGCGTCGTTCACCCGCGGGGCAGCGCTCTGCTTCTTCGCGTAAGCCGCCGCGCCCGCGCCGGCGCGCCGGCCGAACACGAGCAGGTCCGAGAGCGAATTGCCGCCGAGGCGGTTGGCGCCGTGCATGCCGGCCGCCGCCTCGCCCGCCGCGAACAGCCCGGGCACGGTGGCCGCGGCGGTGTCGGGATCCACGCGCAGCCCGCCCATCATGTAGTGGGTGGTCGGTCCCACCTCCATGGGCGTTTTCGTGATGTCCACGTCGGCCAGCTCCATGAACTGGTGGTACATCGAGGGGAGCTTGCGCTTCACGCGGTCGGCGGGCAGGTAGCTGATGTCGAGGAACGCGCCGCCGTGCGGGGAGCCGCGCCCCTCCTTCACCTCGGTGTAGATGGCGCGCGCCACGTTGTCGCGCGTGGAGAGCTCGGGCGGGCGGCGCGACTTGCCCTGCCGGCCGGCGACCGCGTCCTCCACCCACTGGCGCGCCTCGGCGTCGTTCTCCGCGTACTCGTGGCGCCGCGCATCCGGGAGATACTTCCACATGAAGCGCTCGCCCTTGCTGTTGCGAAGGATGCCACCCTCGCCGCGCACGCCCTCGGTGACGAGCAG
>Ga0209811_10000451_pt1 | contig 17441 bp, 7 predicted proteins | sample Coa_R1_6_FD_187161 | JGI IMG/M metagenome (GOLD analysis project Ga0209811, IMG submission 187161) | Surface soil microbial communities from Centralia Pennsylvania, which are recovering from an underground coalmine fire. - Coalmine... | ecosystem: Environmental > Terrestrial > Soil >...
GGGCGGAACCGACGATCGCGACCCGCGCTTCCTCCAGCGCCGGGACAGCCGCGGCGTCGAGGCCGGCCTGTCGCGCGAGTTCTCGAACATCTTCAAGGGCAGTGTCAGCGGCCACTCGGCGCTGGTGCACCAGAGCTACGAGATACTGGCCGTGGACAGCACCGGACTCCCGAGCGTCGGGCTGCAGGACACGGTCGACAATTCCCTCGGACGCTACTACGACAACGGCCTCACCATGTCGCTGATCCGCGACACCCGAGACGACCGCATCACGCCGAACCGCGGCTCCATCCAGGCGCTCGTCGCCGAGCTCGCCGGCGGTCCGCTGAAAGGCGCGAGCAGCTACCGAAAGCTGGCGCTGGTCTCGAGCTGGTACACGCCGCGCGCGAACGGCTGGACGATCGCCACCCGGTTCTCGGGAGGTGTCATGGGCCCGACCGGGAGCGACGAGAACACGTTCCAGCCCGGGACCTCCGACAGCGTCGTGGCCCGCGTGCCGCGCGAGCGAAGGTTCTTCATCGGCGGCGTCAATTCGATGCGCGGGTTCAACGAGAACTCCATCCTCCTGGACGGCGGCCTGGCCATGCTGCTCCTGAACGTCGAGGCCCGGATCCCGCTCAAGGGACCGTTCGGGGTCGAGGCTTACGTGGATGTTGGCAATGTCTGGTCACGGACGGAGTTCATCCAGCTTTCGGATTTCATCCCCCCGTGGGAGGCTGCCCACAGCGACCCGGGCGACATCCGGTACGCGGCCGGGGTCGGGGCACGTCTCCTGCTTCCATTCGGGCCGCTCCGCATGGACCTCACCTGGAGCAAGCACCCCGATTTCCACGGGACGGTGATCCGCCATCGGCTGTTCCCGTTCGACGTGCAGTTCGCCATCGGGCCGAGCTTCTGACATGAGGCTGACCCTGGCTGTCTTGACCAGACCCGCCGGCGAAGCCGCGCCCGCGCGCCGCGACCCCGACCTCCCGATCCAGCCATGAGCGACGAACCCACCAAACACGAACGCGAAGACCACGAGGAGTCGCACGGCGTCGTCGAGACGATCCGCGAGGAGATCGAGGACGCCGTCGAGGAGGTGGTCGAGCACGTCCCGCAGCCGGTGCGCTGGACGGTGGGGAAGCTCGCGCGCCTGGTGACGCTCGTGTTCCTCGGGCTGGCGGTGCTGGCGGTGATCTCCGCGGTGCTGTTCTTCATGAATCGCACGGAGTTGGTGGCTCGCGAGCTGTCGATCCTCTTGAACCGCACGCTGCGCGAGCACAGCGACCTGGTCCTGGACCTGCGCGACATCCGCGGCAACCCGTTCACGGGATTTCGCGCCGTCGAGCCGCGCGTGCGCTTCCGGGATGGCACGACGTTGATCGCGGCGCGCGAGATGAAGGTGGACTATTCCGCCTGGGGGCTCGCGTTCGGGAAGAGCGGCCAGATCGAGCTCACGCTCGAGCGGCCGGACGTGCGGCTCCTGGGCAAGGACGGGAACTGGCGGCTCCCGGTGTGGCGTTCGGACCCGAGCCGCAAGGGAGCGCACGAGGTGCGCGAGCTGCAGATCCGATTGCGGGTGCGGAACGCCTCGGTGCTGGCGCCGGCGCCCTACGGGCGCGCCAGCGACGTGTCGCTCGACGCCATCGCCAACCTGGGCCACACCTCGCGCGTGCGCCTGGAACGCATGACCTGGGGCTACGGCCCGTGGGGGAGCAAGCTCGATGGACTCACCGCCGACCTCTCCGCCGACAGCACGGGCGTGCACGCGAGGCTCGGCGACCTGCGCACCGCGGATCTGGAGATGAACGCCCGCGCGGACTGGCGCGCCGGCGATCCCGATCGCAACGTGCACGTGGTCGTGGGCCGCGTGCGCTGGCGCTGGCTCGCGACCGTGTTCGACAACCGCTCGTTCGACGTGCCCGGCGAAGGCGCCTTCGTACTCGACGCGCGCGGCTCGCGGGAGTGGAACGGCCGCTTCGAGAGCACGGCCGATTGGGACGGGCTCACCGCCGAGGGCACGGGCCGCGCGCACTGGCGCGGCGGCGAGTTGCTGCTCGACTCCCTTGCGGCGAACTCGAACGCCGGCGATCTCCTGGGCACGCTGCGCTGGACGCGCGCCGGGTGGGAGGTGGGCGGGGAGGCGCGTCGCGCCGATCCCGCGCACTGGCACGCGCTCCACCTCGATGGCTGGCCCGCCGGGAACCTGAACGGTCGCTTCCACTACGCGGTGGAGACGCACGGACGACCGACCGGCGTGCTGGAAGCGACGCTCATCCCCTCCGAGTGGCAGGGCTGGCGCGCTGACAGCGCCGTGGTGCGCGTGGACTTCCCGGCCAACGCGCCGGACTCGTTCCGCGTCGTCGGCGTGCGCCGCGGCGGGCACTTCGTGCTGCGCGGGCGCACCCAGCCGGGCGGCGGCTGGAGCGGCCCGTACACGATCCGCGAGCTGCCGCTCGAGGAGTGGCCGGACGGCAGGGCGACCGGTTTGACCGGCGTGCTCGAGCGCGGTGAGGGCACGGTGGAGAGCCGCGAGGGCGGGTTCTACGTGACCGGTGACTTGAGCGGGCGCGAGACGAACTGGGCCGCGGCGAAGTTCTCGCGCTGGACGCTCGCCGGGGTCCACGGCCGGCTCCTGCCCACACCCGACCTGACCGCACAGGCGGGTGCGACCGACGGCAGCTTCCTCGGCATCCACCTCGATCGCGCGAGCGCGCCCATCGCGCTCGGCGACCAGGTCGTGCGCTTCGCGCCGGTCACTGCCCAGGCCGGTGACACGACGATCGCGCTCACCGGACAGGCCGCGTGGCGCGACGACGGCTGGTGGATGACGATCAGTTCGGCGGAGATGAGCAGCACGCAGTTTCACTACACGGCCGAACCTCCGGTTCGGCTGTCCGGGGACGCGAGCGGAGGGTTGTTCGAGCGCCTCGCCGCGAACGACCGCGACGCGCACATCGAGGCGCGCGGGCGCTGGGCGTCGCCGGGCGGACCCTACGACTTCGAGTTCACGGGCCAGCGCCTCGACCTCGCGCGCATCGGCCTGCCGCCCGACTGGGGCATCGGGGGTCGGGCCGACGTTCGCCTCACCGTTCAAGGGCGCTCCGGCGACCCGCGCTGGCGGTTCGAGGGGCGCGCCGGGCGACCCGCTTTCGGCGGGCACGCCGCCGACTCGCTGTCGCTCGTGCTCTCCGGCGGCCCGCACCGGCTGCAGCTCGAGGACGGGCGCTACGAGCTCTCGGGCGGCACGCTGCGCGCCGCCGGCGCCGTGGAGCGCACCGCCGCCGCATTTCCGGACTCGCTCTCGGCCACGGCGATGGTGCGCTGGTTGAAGGACGCCGGTAACTGGCGCGGCGAGGTGACGTCGGAGGCCCTGCCGGTGGCACCGTTCATCGCCACCAGCACGGCCGGGTCGGGGTGGAACGGCCTCGCCTCGGGGCGCCTCACCCTCTCCGGCAGCCCGGCCCACCCGGTCGCCGACGTGGATGCCGAGGCCGACGGCTTCGGCTGGCGCGACATCAAGGCGGAGCGCGTGGAGCTCACCGGGCACTATGCCGATGGCTGGTTCGTGGTGCCGAAGCTCACCGCCCGCCGGCAGAACGTGCAGTCCACGGCCAGCATCCGGCTGCCGCTGCAGCTCGCGCTCGGGGCTCCGGCGCGCGTGCCCGAGCTGCCGATCCAGGGCCAGGTGGACATCCCGGCCGGCGACCTCCAGGTGCTGCCGCTCGTGGTGCCGCAGCTGCAGTCGGCGCACGGGAAGTTCCAGCTCCGCGCCCAGCTCGGCGGCACGCCACGTGCGATCCAGCTCTCGGGCACCGGGCAGATCCGCGACGGCGTCGTCCGTCCCATCAACCGCAGCGAGGTGTTCCAGAACCTGAACGCCGACCTGCACTTCGACGAGAAGCGGATCACGCTCGACACGCTCTACGCCAACCAGGGCCGCGCCGGGCGCGTGACCGCGAGCGGCGACGTGCTGCTGCAGCACGGCCGGCTCGACAGCTACCGCTTCAATGTCTCGCTGCGCGACATCGCCGCCGCCGAGGAGGGGCTCTACGCGGTGCTGTTCGACGGCGACTTCGTGGTCAGCGATGGGGCGCGCATCGGCGGCGAGGTGCTGCCGGAGGTGGCGGGCCAGGCGATCCTGAAGCGCGGCGTGATCGAGTTCGACTTCGCGAACCAGTCCGAGGTGGAGAAGCGCGCCGCCACAACGCAGCCGCTGTACTGGACCTATCGCCTCCAGCTCGAGGCCACGAACAACCTGCGCTGGCACACGAACGACGCCGACATCGAGATGGACGCCGACCTGGACCTGCAGCAGACGGCGGACTCGCTGCTGATCTACGGCGAGATGAAGTCGCTGCGCGGCACCTACTGGTTCCTGAGCAACCGCTTCAAGATCGACAACGCCACGCTGACGTTCGACAACCAGCAGGGGGTCGACCCGCTGCTCGACGTCGCCGCCGAGGCCAAGGTGCCGTCGTCCGATCCCAAGACCAATGCCCAGGAGACGATCACGGCGAAGATCACCGGCCGCTCGAGCCAGCCACTCATCGCGCTCACCAGCTCCGACCCGAGCGCCGACCAGAAGAGCATCCTCTCCGCGCTCACCGTGCGCGGGTTCCGCTCGGACGGATCCCAGCCGTTCGCCGCCGACCCGCTGGACAATTACTTCACAAGGCAGCTCAACTCGCAGCTCTCGGCCGGCCTGTCGGAGTTCTTCGCCGGCGCCATCACCGACTGGGAGCTGCAGCGCCAGCACGGCGGCCTGCTGACCGGGGATGGCGCGCTGGTCGTGGGCGTGGGCTCGCAGGTCACGGACAAGCTCGCCGTCCGTTACCAGCAGCGCGTCCCGGGCACGGACAAGGCGGTCACCAGCACCGCGAACCGGGTGGACAGCAGCGACCTCCTGGAGCAGAACGTCGAGGCCGAATTCCGCGTCAACCGTTTCATCTACCTGACAAGCGGCGTGTCGCGGCGGCGCGTATCGCTCAGCGCCACCGCCCCAACGACCGATTACAACGTGAACCTCAAGGCTCGCTGGGAGTATTGAGCATCTGAACGGTCTACCGGAGAACGCTCCCCGGGACCCGGTGTACCATGTGCAGGGCCGCCCCGACGCGGCCCTGCCGGGAAGAAAGGACAGGCGGTCGAGATGAGCACCCGTCGCATCGTGGGCCCAGGCCGCTGGGCGCTGGCGGCCCTGCTGGGGCTTGCGGCGTTCGCCGGCACCGCGCAGGCGCAGTACTTCGGCCAGAACAAGGTCCAGTACCGCGACCACGTCTGGAACTCGATCTCCGCGGACCACTTCGTCGTCTACTTCGACAAGGGCGCGGACAGCCTCGCCATGCGCACGCTGGACCTGGCGGAGAAGACCCAGGCCGTGTTCTCGAAGCGGCTGAACCACCAGCTCAGCAAGCGCATCCCCATCATCCTCTACGCGTCGCACCAGGACTTCGCGCAGACGAACATCACGCCGGAGCTGATCGAGGGCTCGACCGGCGGCTTCACCGAGGCGCTGCGCGACCGCGTCGTGGTGCCGTTCTCGGGCTCGTACGAGGACTTCCGCCACGTGCTCGTGCACGAGCTCGTGCACGCGTTCCAGTTCGACATCTTCTACAACTCGCCCGGCACCTCGCTGCTCTCCGGGCAGGGCCTGTTCCAGGTGCCGCTGTGGTTCGCCGAGGGCATGGCCGAGAACTTCTCGCTCGGCGAAAGCGATCCGAACGCCGAGATGTACGTGCGCGACGGCACCATCAACGGCTACCTGCCGCCGCTCGACTGGGCGGGCGGCTACCTCGTCTACAAGATGGGCCAGAACGCGATCGGCTACCTGATCGACCGCTACGGGGAAGACCGCTTCCGCGACATGATGCACCGCGCCCGGCAGATGCACGGCTTCGAGCGCGCGTTCCAGCGCACGTACGGGATGATGCCGGAGCGCTTCGACCAGCAATGGCGCGACATGCTGCGCAAGAAGTACTGGCCGCAGGTGGCGGAGAAGGAGCATCCCGAGTCGTTCGCGCGCCGGCTCACGGATCACCGCACCGACGAGAGCGTGCTGAACTTCTGGCCGTCGGTGTCGCCGCAGGGCGACCGCATCGCCTACTTCAGCGATCGCCGCCAGTACACCGACGTCTACCTGATGTCGGCGTTCGACGGCCGCGTGCTGCACCGGCTGGTGCGCGGCGAGCGCAGCGTGCAGTTCGAGGCGATCCCGCTGCTGAGGACGTCGATCACCTGGGCGCCGGACGGCAACCGCCTGGCGCTGGTGGCGAGCAGCCAGGGCCGTGACCGCATCTACGTGGTCGACGCCAACTCGGGCAACGTGCTCCGCCGGCTCGACCTGCCGTGCAGCGAGCTGTCGTACCCGTGCTGGTCGCCGGTCTCCGACTCGATCGTGGTCCTGGGTCTGACGCAGGGCCGCTCCGACCTCTGGCTCGTGAACGCGGACAACGGACAGTCCACGCGGCTGACCGATGACTCCTGGGACGAGAAAGAGCCCACGTGGACGCCCGACGGCAAGAGCATCACGTTCGCCTCCGACCGCTCGGCGCCGATCGTGCTCGAGCCCCAGGCGCACGTCGGGTCCGACAGCCGCTACGGCATCTACCAGATCGACGTCGCCACCCGCGAGGTGCGGTTGATCCTCGACACGGCTGGCGAGGACCACGCTCCGGCGTGGTCGCCGGACGGCAAGAAGCTGGCGTTCATCACCGACCGGAGCGGGTCTCCGAACCTGACGCTGTTCGACACCGCGGACAGCACGGTCACCCAGCTCACCGACCTGGTGGGCGGCGTGCTGTCGCTGTCGTGGTCTCGACAGAACGACCGCCTCGCGTTCGCCGCGTTCGACCGCGGCGGCTACGACATCTTCACCGTGCAGCAGCCGCTGAGCGTGGACCCGGTGCTGAAGCGCCTGCGCCAGCACGCCCCGGGCTCGGTGGTGTCGGTGGAGGAGGCGCGCAAGCCGGTGCCGCTCGCGACCGTGCCGACCGCGGCGACGGAGCACGGCGCGCTCGCGGCGGCGTGGCCGGATTCCGCATCGGCCCCGGACACGACGCGCGCGCTCGGCGCCGGGCATCACCCGGGTGGTGCCGCGCGTCCGCCGATCAGCTCGGTGGCGTTCGAGCCGCCCGCGTGGAACGGCGGCGGGTTCCCCACGCCGCCGCCGGCGGCGGTCGAGCCCGATTCCTCGGAGCTGCGTTCGCAGCCGGAGCACACGCCGCTCAAGGAGCACGGCGGGCCGTTCGCGCTCTCGGACAGCGTGCTCGCGCAGCCGCCCTCGCCCTACCGGTGGAAGCTGGCACCCGAGGCGGTGCAGGTGGGCGCCATCGCCGCCAGTACCTACGGGTTCGCCGGCTCGACGCAGGTGCTGTTCACCGACTTCCTCGGCGACCACAGCCTGTACTTCGCCGGCGACGTGTTCTCCAACTCGCTCCAGGACGCGAACGCGCTCCTGGTCTATAGCGTGATGCCGCGGCGGCTCGACTGGAACGTGGGCGCGTTCCACTTCAAGAACTACTACCAGTCGAGCGTGACCTCGCTGGGCGAGGGGCTCGGCACCGCCAAGCTCTTCTCCGAGCGCTCGTTCGGCGGCCTGGTCGGCTGGAGCTACCCGTTCAGCCGCTTCCGCCGCGGCGAGTTCCAGTACACGCAGATGTTCGTCGAGGAGCAGTTCTTCCAGACGCTTTCGGACGGCAGCCTGATCCCGTCCAACACCGAGTACCGCTCGGTGGCTTCGCCGTCGGTATCGCTGATCGGCGACCACACGCTGTTCGGCAGCTCGGGGCCCGTCAACGGCTCGCGCTGGAACCTCACCTACGCGCAGTCGATCGCCTGGTTTCCCAACGCGCTCCAGTACCGCACGGTCACGTACGACTACCGGCGCTACGCGGACCTCACCCACGGCTACTCGTTCGCCTCGCGGCTCCTGACGGGGGTGAGCGGCGGCCGCAACCCGCAGGTGTTCCGGATCGGCGGCTACAACACGCTGCGCGGCTTCCCGGACTTCACGTTGCTCGGCACGCGGCTCGCGATGGGCAGCCTCGAGCTGCGCTTCCCGTTCATCCAGGACCTGGGCGTGGTGGGCCCGCTCCCGATCGGCCACATGGCGGTGCGGGGCGCGGTGTTCACCGACTTCGGGTCGGTCTGGTACGGCGACACCACGCCGCGCTTCGGCGAGGTCACGAACGGCGTCTGGCACCTGAAGGACCCGTTCTGGTCGTTCGGCACCGGCATCCGCACCTGGCTGCTCGGCATGCCGATGAAGCTGGACGTCGCCTGGGCCACGAACATGCAGTTCGTGGCGCGGCCCAAGTGGTACTTCAGCATCGGACCGGAGTTCTAAAGCTCCGCTGCAGATGGCCCGATGACCTCGAGGCCCGGCCGGGCCCGGCCACCTTTCGGGTGGCCGGGCCCGTACCATCCGGGTTAAGCTCGTTCTTTGGTCCGGAGCTGTCCGCGGGTCGATCCGGCTCGCGCGAGGCTCCACTGCACACACGATCTCGGCGGGTCCATGAGACGCATGGGGCTCGTCGCGGTCACCACGCAGGAGGAACCCGGCATGACCATGCCCAGGAACGCCGCCCGCATCGAAGTCTCGAGCCGGCAGCCGCGCACGTTCGACGCCCCGCGCATGCCCGATGGGCACCGCGCCCCGGTGAGCACCTACTTCGGGCGCCACGTCCTCGATCTCATCAAGCTGCGCGAGAAACTGCCGCGTGAGATCTACAACGCGCTGCTCTCGACGCTCAAGCACAACACGCCGCTCACGCGCGAGGTCGCCGAGTCGGTGGCCTCGGTGGCGCGCGACTGGGCGGTGTCGCACGGCGCCACCCACTTCACGCACTGGTTCCAGCCCATGACCGGGCTCACCGCGGAGAAGCACGACAGCTTCGCGGACCTGAACGTGCAGCAGTCGGGCGAGCTGCGCGTGCTGGAGAAGTTCTCCGGCTCGCAGCTCTGGCAGAGCGAGCCCGACGCCAGCTCGTTCCCCTCGGGTGGCATGCGCAGCACGTTCGAGGCGCGCGGCTACACGGCGTGGGACCCGAGCTCGCCGATGTTCCTGGTCGAGGGCACGAACGGGCGCACGCTGTGCATCCCCAGCGCCTACATCAGCTACCACGGCCACTCGCTCGATCACAAGACGCCGCTGCTGCGCTCGCTCGACGCGCTGTCCAAGCACGCCGCCGCGTTCTTGAAGCTCCTCGGCGACGTCGACGTGAAGAGCGTGGCGGCGACGATGGGCTGCGAGCAGGAGTACTTCCTCGTCGACCGCACGCACCACGCGCTGCGGCCCGACTTCGTGCTCGCCGAGCGCACCCTCCTCGGAGCCTCCTCGGCGCGCCACCAGCAGTTCGAAGACCACTATTTCGGCTCCATCCCCGCGCGCGCGCTCGCGTTCATGGAGGAGATGGAGTACGAGATGCTGCGACTCGGCATCCCCGTGCGCACGCGGCACAACGAGGTGGCGCCGATGCAGTTCGAGATGGCGCCGATCTTCGAGGACGTGAACCTGGCGAACGACCACAACGTGCTCGCCATGGACGTCGCGCGCCGCGTGGCGCTGCGGCACGACTTCGTGTGTGTGCTGCACGAGAAGCCGTTCGCCGGCATCAACGGCAGCGGCAAGCACTGCAACTGGTCGATGGCCACCGACCGCGGCGAGAACCTGCTCGACCCCGGCAAGACGCCGCACCAGAACCTGCGCTTCCTCGCGTTCCTCGCCGTGTGCCTGAAGGCGGTGCACGACTACTCGGTGGCGCTGCGCTGGTCGGTCTCCGGCGCCAACAACGACCTGCGCCTGGGCGCCAACGAGGCGCCGCCGGCGATCCTGTCGGCGTTCGTGGGCGAGCAGCTCACCGAGATCATCGAGCGCATGATGAAGGGTGAGGCGACGCGCGATCCCGAGCACTTCCTGCTCGAGATGGGCGTGGGCAAGCTGCCGACGCTGGCGAAGGACAACACCGACCGCAACCGCACCTCGCCGTTCGCGTTCACCGGCAACAAGTTCGAGTTCCGCGCCGTGGGCAGCTCGATGAACTGCGCGGTGCCGATGACGGTGCTGAACGCCGCGGCCGCGGCGGCGCTGGCGGAGATGACCGAGCGGCTGAAGAAGAAGCTCGGCTCGGATCCCAAGCTCCGCGACCAGGCCGTGGCCGATCTGCTCCGCGAGGTGTTCACCGAGACCGCCACGGTGCGCTTCGAGGGCAACGGCTACAGCGAGGAGTGGAAGCACGAGGCCGAGCGTCGCGGCCTGCCGAACCTCACCGACACCGCCGCCGCGCTCGGCGAGGTGATGAAGGCCGAGGAGCACCGGTTCCTGATCGACATGGGCGTGCTCTCGCAGCTCGAGGTGGACGCGCGCTTCAATGTCGCCGCCGAGCGCTACATCAAGCAGGTGACGCTCGAAGCCGAGACGATGCTCGATCTCCTGAACAGCGCCGTCGTCCCCGCCGTGGAGCGCCAGCTCTCGATGACCGGCAGCGCCTGGCGCGTGCTCTCGGAGGCGGCGGGCACGGCGAAGGGCTCGGCCTACGGCAAGCGCGTCTCGGCGCTGGCCAGCGGGCTCGAGTCGCTGCAGGAGGGGATCGGGAAGATCCAATCCCTGCTCTGTAGCCTGCACCACGGCCACGACGAGCTGGCCACGTGCCGCACGCTCGGCGCGCAGATGCGGCCGCTGATGCAGGAGGTGCGGGCTACGGCGGACAAGCTCGAGGCCTGGGTGGACGACGCGCACTGGCCGCTGCCCAAGTACCGGGAGATGCTGTTCGTGAAGTAGGACGTCGCAGGCGCGGACGGGCCGTCGATGCGGCCCGTCCGCGTTCAGAAGAGCCCGTCGGGGGAGACCCCGGCGGCCCGTTTCGCTAGACTCGGCCGATGCGCATGTCTCCACTCGCGGCCAGCGCCCTGCTCGCCCTGCTCCTCGTCGGTCGCGCCGCCGGCGACGCGCCGCATCCCCTCGGCAGCTTCACGGAGACCGCCCGCCGGCCGGTCTTCCACCCGCCGATCGCGCTCGCGGTGGGCGACATCGATGGCGACGGTCACGCCGACGTCATGGTCGCGAGCGACGACAGCGCGATGACGATGCTGTTTGGCGACGGGGCGGGATCGTTCCGGAGCGTCGTCTCGGGCCCGTTCCCCTGGGACTTGGCCGCGCTCGCGCTCGGCGACATCGATGGGGATGGCCGGCTCGACGCGGTCGCCTCCGCCCCGAGCGCGGGCAACGTGATCGCGATGCAGGGGAACGGCAACGGCTTCACACTGCTCTCGACGGTGCACGCACCGTGGTCGCCCGGGGCGCTCGCGCTCCGCGACCTGGACGGCGATGGCCGGCCCGAGCTCGTGGTGGCGGACCTGTTCTTCCAGGCCATCGTCGTGGGGCGGCTCGGCCAGGCCGGGGCGTTCGACTTCGTGAGCCAGGCCTCGGGATTCGCAGAGCCACGGTCGATCGCGTTCGGCGACGTCGATCGCGATGGGATCCCGGACCTGGCGGTCGCGGACGGGACCGAGCATGCCGGGTCGGTGCTGTTCGGCGACGGCCACGGCGAGCTGGGCGCGCGCCAGGACGGCGCGGTGACGGGCCAGCCCGTGGCGATCGCGGTCGGCGACATGGACCGCGATGGGCACGACGACCTGGTCCTCGCCACCCGGGCGCCGGGCGCGGTCGCGGTGCTGCTGGGGGCAGCCGACCGCTCGCTCCGGCCGGCGGGGGAGGCCGCCGCGGCGAATGACCCGAGCGGGATCGCGCTCGGCGACTTCGACGCCGACGGCATCCTGGACGTCGCCGTGACCGACCGTACGCTCAGCGAGATCCGCATCCTCCACGGCTCCGGGCAGGGAACGTTCAACGGCAGCGAGAGCATCGCCACCGGCCACGGGCCCAGCGCGATCGCCGTCGCCGACATGAACGGCGACGGCTATGCCGATGTCGTGGTGGCGAACCACGACGAGCAGACCGTGCAGGTATTCGTGAACACCGCGCACCCCGCCGCGCCGCTGCTGCTCGCCCCGCCCATGCCGAACCCATCCTCGGCCGCAAGCACGCTTTCAATCGTGCTCGCCGCGGGCGCCCACGTGCAGATCGACATCCTCGACTTGAACGGCCGCCTCGTCCGCCGACTCCTCGACCGTGACCTGCCCGCCGGCGCCCACCACGTCCACTGGGACGCCCGCACCGACAAAGGGTCCACCGCCCGGAGTGGCCTCTACTTCGTCCACGCCCAGGCAGGTGGCTCCGAGGCCACCACCAGACTCGTGCTGACGCGATAGCGCGACGGGGGATCCGTACGCTGCAGAGGCTCTCTTGACGAAGACGGACGGTCGCGGTTGGAACCTCCACAGGTTGGAGACCCGCACGCCCTCGGATAGATTCCCACGAGACCCCGAGACGACCCGCACGGAGCGCACTTGCCCGAATCGACCTACAACGAAGCCCAGCGCGCCGCCGTAGAGCACGGCGACGGCCCCGCGCTGGTGATCGCCGGCGCCGGCTCGGGCAAGACGAGAGTTCTGACCGGCCGCGTCGCCCAGCTGCTCGAGCGAGGCGTGCCCCCGTACGCCATCCTCGCCTTCACGTTCACGAACCGCGCCGCCCGCGAGATGCGCGGCCGCATCGAGGCGAGCGTCGGCCCCCGTGCATCGTCACTGTGGATCGGCACGTTCCACGCCACCGCGCTCAGGATCCTGCGGCGGGAAGCCGGCACGCTCGGCCTGCCGCCCGGCTTCACGATCTACGACCGCGACGACCAGGAGTCGATCCTGCGCGAGTTGATCAAGGACGCCGCGCTCCCCGACACCGTGTACCGGCTCGGGAACGTCTTGGGCCGCATCTCCGACGCCAAGAACGCGCTGGTCACGCCGGCCGAGGCCGAGCGCGTGGCGCAGCACGAGTTCGACAAGCAGGTGGCCAAGATCTACGGCCGCTACCAGGCGGCGCTGCGGCGCGCCGGTGCGCTCGACTTCGACGACCTGATCGCCGAAACCGTGCGGCTCTGGCTCGACCATCCGCAGGCCGGCGAGCGCTGGTCGCGCCGCTTCCGCCACGTGCTCGTGGACGAGTACCAGGACACGAACCACGCCCAATTCCGCCTCGTCCACTCGCTCGCCGCGGTCCACGGCAACGTGTTCGTGGTCGGTGACGACGACCAGAGCATCTACGGCTGGCGCGGCGCCGACCTCGCGAACGTGCTCGACTTCGAGCGCGCCTTCCCTGGCGCGGTGACGTTGCGTCTCGAGCAGAACTATCGCAGCACGCGCAACATCCTCGACGCCGCGAACGCGGTCATCGCGCACAACGCCGCGCGCAAGGGGAAGACGCTGTGGAGCGAGCGCGAGGCCGGCGCGCCGATCGCCTTCGCGCTCACCGCCGACGAGACCGCGGAGGCGCGGCGCGTGCGCCATTGGCTGCAGCGCCAGCAGGCGCGCGGCCGGCGGCTCGCCGAGTGCGCGGTGCTCTACCGCACGAACGCCCAGTCGCGCGCGCTCGAGACCGAGCTGCGCCAGCACGGCATCCCCTACGAGATCGTGGGCGGGCTGTCGTTCTTCCAGCGGCGCGAGGTGAAGGACGTGCTCGCCTACCTGAGGCTCGCGGTCAACCCGCTGGACCAGGCGTCGTTCTTCCGCGTCTGGAACACGCCGCGGCGCGGCCTCGGGCCCGCGGTGGAGGCGCAGGTGCGCGCGCGCCTGGTCGCCCCCGGCGCCGACCCGGTCGGCGCGCTCCGCTCGCTCGTGGCCGACGGTGCCTTGAAGGGCGCTGCCAAGACCGGCGCGGCGGCCTTCGTCGCGCTCATGGACGAGCTGCGTGCACACCTCGACGAGCCGGTCGAGCGCGTGTTCGCACTGCTGCTCGAGAAGAGCGGCTACCTCGACCACCTCGAAGCCACGAGCGACGAGGATCTCGAGGACCGCCGGCGGAACGTGGAGGAGCTCGGGGCTGCGGCCGCGGGATTCTCGGCGATGCGGGGGCTCACGGGCTCCGGGCTCGCCGCCGGCGAGCCCGGTGAAGATGCAGGCGATGCGCCGACCAGCGACCTGCTCGCCTGGCTCTCCGAGTGCTCGCTGCTCACCGACGCCGACCGGACGAGCGAGGGCGATCGCGTGCTGCTGCTGACGGTGCACAACGCCAAGGGCCTCGAGTTCGACGCGGTCGCGGTGGCGGGGCTGGAAGAGGGGCTGATGCCGCACGCCACCTCGCTCGAGACCACGGCCGAGCTGGAGGAGGAGCGCCGACTCTTCTACGTCGCCATCACCCGCGCGCGCGACGAGGTGCTGCTCACGGCAGCCGCGTACCGGCGCCGCTACGACGGCGCCCGGGGTGCCGCGGTATCGCGCTTCGTGGGCGAGATCCCCGAGGCGTTGCTGGAGCGCGAGGACGGGGGCGGGTTCGGCGGTCGCAGCGCGCGCACCGGCTCGCCGGGCGGGGCGCGTCGGACGTGGCATTTTCGCGATGACAACGAGGTGCACGACGGGGCGTTCGACGACGACGCGAGCGGCGCGCACGCCTCGCCCGGGATCCCGCTCGTGAGCAGCGGCCGGAGCGCGAGCGCCCGCCGCGCCGTGGGCCGGCGCGTGGCGCACGACACGTTCGGCATGGGCACGGTGCTCGAGGCCGACGGCGACGGCGCCGACTTGAAGCTCACGGTGCGCTTCACCGGCGCCATCAAGAAGGTGTACGCGCGGTTCGTGACCGGGATCGACGATGGCGATTGACCGCGCCGAGGCCGCGCGCATCGCGGAGCTGGCGAGGCTCCACGTGCCCGGATCGGAGCTCGACCGCCTCGCGCTGGAGCTTTCCAAGGTGCTGGAGTTCGCCGCCACGCTGAACCAGCTCGAGCTCTCCGACGAGCCGCTCACGGCGTTCGCGCCCGCGGCTGCCGCGTTGCGCGCCGACGCGCCCGACGGCCGCACGTTCGCTGCCGAGACCGCGCTCGCGAACGCGCCCGAAGCCGAGGGCGGGTTCTTCCTCGTGCCGCCGGTCGTCGAGGATTTGGAGCCGTGACCGTGGTCGAGACCTGGCAGAAGAGCGCGCGCGCGATCGCCGCCGACGTGCGCGCGGGGCGTCTCACCGCGGCCGCCGCCGCCGCCGCCGGGTTCGAAGGCCCGGCCGCGCGCTGGGAGCGCGAGGTCCACGCCGTATTGAGCACCGATGCGGCCGCGCGCGCGCGCGCCGCGGCCAAGGCTCCGACGTCGGCGAGGCTCGCCGGTGTCCCGGTGCTGCTCAAGGACAACCTGTGCACCGTGGACCATCCCACCACGTGCGGCTCGCGCATCCTCGGCCAGTGGCGCTCGCCCTACGACGCCACCGTGGTGCGCCGGCTGCGCGAGGTGGGCGCCGTGGTGGTGGGGAAGGGGAACATGGACGAGTTCGCGATGGGGTCGTCCACCGAGTTCAGCGCCTTCGGCCCCACGCGCAATCCCTACGACCTCACGCGCGTCCCCGGCGGCTCGTCGGGCGGACCCGCCGCGGCCGTGGCCTACGGGCTCGTGCCGCTGGCGCTCGGCAGCGACACCGGCGGCTCGGTGCGCCAGCCCGCCGCTTTCTGCGGGGTGCTGGGCTTGAAGCCCACGTACGGCCGGCTCTCTCGCTACGGGCTCGTGGCGTTCGGTTCGTCACTCGACCAGGTGGGGATCTTCGCGCGGCACGTGGGCGACGTGGCGGAAGCCTACGAAGTGCTCGCGGGCGACGATCCGTTCGACGCCAGCATGGGCGAGGGCCCTGCGCCCGACGTGAGCACGTGGGACGCGGGCGTGAAGGGACTCCGCTTCGGCTGGCCCGCGAACCTGTGGCGCGCAGGTGTCGACGGCGCGATCGTCACAGCGCTGGAGACCGCGGCCGGGCACCTCGAGCGCGCGGGGGCGACGCGGGTGCCGTTCGAGTTCCTGCCCGGCACGTTCGCGGTCGCCACCTACTACCTGCTCGCCACCGCGGAGGCGAGCAGCAACCTCGCCCGCTTCGACGGCGTGCGCTACGGGCAGCGTGCGAGCGCTGACGAGCTCACCGCACTCTACGCGCGCACGCGGGGCGAGGGCTTCGGTCCCGAGGTGCGTCGCAGGATCCTGCTCGGCACGTACGCGCTCTCGGCCGGCTATCACGACGAGTTCTACCTCAAGGCCCAGCGCGCGCGCACGCGCATCGTGCGCGAGTACGCGGCCGCGTTCGCGCGCTGCGACCTGATGCTGATGCCGTCAACACCCACGCTCGCGTTCGCGCTGGGGGAGAAGACCGATGACCCGCTGGCCATGTACCTCTCCGACGTGTTCACGATCGGCGCGAACCTGGCCGGCATCCCGGGCCTGAGCGTGCCCATGGGGCTTGCGGGCGGACTGCCCGTGGGCGTGCAGCTGCTCGGGCCCGCCGATGCCGAGCCGGTGTTGCTCCGGGCCGCGCGCGCGCTCGAGACCGAGGGAAGAACCGGCGACATGACAAAGGGTTACGAACGGGAGTTCGCATGGCCTGGGAAGCGGTGATCGGGCTCGAGTGCCACGTCCAGCTCAAGACCCGGAGCAAGATGTTCTGCGGCTGCCCCAACACGTTCGGCGCCCCTCCCAACACGAACGTCTGCCCCGTGTGCCTCGGGCTTCCCGGCGCGCTGCCGCGCACGAACGAGCGCGCGATCGAGTTCGCGCTCCGGCTCGGCCTGGCACTCGGCTGTCGCATCGCTCCCGAGAGCGTGTTCGCGCGCAAGAACTACTTCTATCCGGACATGCCCAAGAACTACCAGGTGACGCAGTACGACCGGCCGCTGTGCGAGGGCGGCGAGCTGACGATCGTGCTGGAGGGTGGGCGCGAAGCCGTGCGACTGACGCGCATCCACTGCGAGGAGGACGCGGGGAAGTCGTTCCATCCCGAGCGCCACGGCGACCGCAGGCTCTCGCGCGTGGACTTCAACCGCGCCGGCGTGCCGTTGCTCGAGCTGGTGACCGAGCCCGTGCTCGAGAGCCCCGAGGCATGCGCCGCGTTCCTGACCGCGCTCCGCCGGCTCGTGCGCTGGCTCGGCATCTCGGATGGCGACATGGAGAAGGGCCAGCTCCGCTGCGATGCCAACGTCAGCATCCGCCCCGCGGGTGCCACCACGCTCGGCACCAAGACCGAGTTGAAGAACCTGAACACGATCAAGGGTGTCGAGCGCGGCGTGGCCGCGGAGATCGAGCGCCAGACCGCGCTCGTCACCGAGGGCGGGCGGGTCTCGCAGGCGACGCTCCTCTACGACGCCGACCGCGACCGGCTGGCGATCATGCGCAGCAAGGAGCACGCGCACGACTACCGCTACTTCCCCGAGCCCGACCTGCCGGTGCTGCGCGTGAGCGAGCCACAGATCGCCGCGGTGCGCGCGGCGGCGCCGGAGCTACCATGGGCGCGCGAGGCGCGCTTCCGCGATGTGCTCGGCCTGACGCCCTACGATGCCAGTGTCTTGACGCAGTCTCGCGAGCTCTCCGACTACCTCGAGGAGCTGATTGCA
>Ga0209811_10000452_pt1 | contig 17436 bp, 8 predicted proteins | sample Coa_R1_6_FD_187161 | JGI IMG/M metagenome (GOLD analysis project Ga0209811, IMG submission 187161) | Surface soil microbial communities from Centralia Pennsylvania, which are recovering from an underground coalmine fire. - Coalmine... | ecosystem: Environmental > Terrestrial > Soil >...
CGGTGTTGTTGGGCGCGGCGGGCTGGGGGGTCTCGGAGATCATACCTCCGGTGTACGAGGCCACCGCGCGGCTGGCGATCCAGCAGCCGGCGCAGCGCACGGCGTGGAGCGAGCAGGCGCTCGGCGCGAGCAGCGCCCAGGTCGAGAACCTCAACCTCTATACGAGCGCCGAGCTGGTGAAGAGCCGGGCGCTGCTCGTGCAGCTCGCCGAGGAGCTGGAGCAGAAGGGGACCTGGATCGCGAGCGCGCGACTGGGCGACCACGGCTGGTCGCTGCCGTGGACCGGCGTGGCCACGGCGCAGACGAGCCCGAGTGGCCCGCTATCGGCGGCGTCGGCGGGCACGGTCGACGCCTGCGTGCTCGAGCTGGGGACGATGATCAAAGTACACCCGGTGCACGACACGCGGCTCATGGACGTCGTGGTCGACGCCGGCGCGCCCGAGGTGGCGCGCACGATCGCGAACCGCCTGGCCACGCTCTACGTCGAGGACGAGCGCCGGCGGTCCTCCGCCATCGACACGGCCGGGATCGCGACGCTCGAACAGGAGCTGGCGGAAGCGAGGGACAGGCTGCGCGCGCGCGGCGATAACGCCGCCGCACCGGCGCCCGCCGCCGACGAACTGGTGCGCGCGCGCCGCGCGCGCCTCACGCAGGCCATGGCGCAGCTCGACGAGGACCGCCAGCGCGCCGACGAGGCGCGCCGGGCCGCGGGGTTCAAGGCTGCGCGGATCGAGCACTACGCCAGCGCGCCGGACACGTCGCTGTGGGAGCCGAGCGGGAACGAGTCGCTGGACGCGATCCACCGCGACCTGGTGGCGTGCTCGCGACGGCTCGTCGCGGCGCGCGCGATCTACCGCCCGCTCCATCCCAAGCTCGCCGCGATCGATTCGGAGTACGCCGGGATCCAGGCGCTCGAGCGCCGCGCGCTGCCCGCCGCCGCGCGTCAGTTCCAGGGGCTCGCGGCGTTCGAGGCCGCGCACGCCGCGCGACTCGAGGCGGCGATGGCCGACAGCGAGCAGGCGCTCGCTGGCATCCAGGCACGCGAGGTCGCGCTCGGCGGCGTCGCCGCTCGCGCGCAGGTCGATCGCGACCTCGAGGGCCGGCTCGTCGACCGCATCCGCGACCACCTGCTCGCGGCGCCGCTCGATCCGCCGCCGGTCGAGCTGGTCGACGCGGCGACGGTCGATCCCGATCCGGTGCGGCCGCGGCGGGCCCTGAACGTGCTCGCCGGCACGCTCACCGGGCTGCTGCTCGGTTCGGGGTTGGCGTTCGTCCGCCGCCCGCGGACGCGCGCGCTCGAGCTGCCGGACGAGGTCGAGGACGAGCTCGGGCTGCCGGTGATCGCCGTGCTGCCCGAACGGCTCGGGGAGGTGCGGTCATGAGCGTGCGCCTGGAACCCCCGCCGGCGTTCGACGCGCCCGATGAGCCCACGGGGGCCCACTTCCGCGTCGTGCACCCGGAGGGCGCGCGGCGGGCGAACGGCCACGGCCACGCGCTCGCACGCCGCGCACCGCTGGCGATCGCGCGCGAGCCCGCGCCCGCGCCGCTCGAGTGGCTCGAGCCGCCGGGGCGCCTCCCGCTCCGCGACACCGCGGGCCCGCCGCGGCACGCGCTCGAGGCCACGTTCGCTGCATTCGCCGCCGCCGGCGCGCGCACGCTCCTCGTCACCGGCGTCGGGCGCCACACGGGGACGACGTCGTTCGTCGAGTCCGCCGGCCGGGCGATCGCGGCCGCGGGCCGCGGCAGCGTCGTGCTCGTGGACGCGCACGCGCAGCACCCCGCGCTCCACCGCCGTTTCGGGCTGCGCTCCGAGCGCGGGCTCGGCGAGGCACTGGACGAGCTCTACGGATTCGACATCACCCGCGAGGAGGGGAGCCAGTTCGGCGTCGGCGACTGGCTCGAGGTGCTGCGCGCCCAGGGCCGCACCGGACGGCTCACGGCGCGTGGCGAGAACCGCACCTGGGTGTTCGAGCTGGCCGCTGGCCGGGCGAGCGCGCTGTGGTGCGCGGACGCGCCCCCGGCGGCGCGGCTGGGCGAGCGACTGCTGCAGCGCGGGCGCATCACGATCGAGCAGCGCGACGCGGCGCTCAGCATCCACGGGGCGACCGCGCGGCCGCTGGGCGAAGTGCTCGCGGCCCTCGGCTGCATCGAGCCGCAGGACCTTGCCGAGGCGCTCCAGCAGCAGAGCTTGCGCGGGATCGTCGAGCTGGTGGCGATGAACGACCCGGTGTGCCGGTTCGACGAGCGCGCGGACGCGCACGTCTGCGGCGGCGGCCCGGGCCGCTTCCGGCTCGCGGGAACGCGGGCCCTCGAGCGGCTGCTGCGCGGCTCGGTGCTCGACTACCTGAAGCAGCCGTTCCTCCGCAGCCAGACGCCGAGCTTCGTCTGCGACACCGACGAGCCCGAGCTCAAGGTCGTGGTTGCCGGCCAGCGCGCGAGCGGGCTCACGAGCGCGTCCCACCAGGCCGCGTTCGGGCTCCTGCTCGAGCGGCTGGCACGGGCGTTCGACCACGTGCTCGTCGACGCCCCCGCGGTGGGCACGTGCGGCGGCGCGGCCTCGCTTGCGGCGCACGCGGACGGCGTGCTGCTCGTGGTCCCGGCGGAGTCAGCGGCGGGCGCCGCCACGCGGGGCGCGATCGACGTGCTGCGCCGCGCGGGCGGACGCGTGCTCGGCGTGATCATGAACCCGACCGCGACGCGGAGGCGGTCGTGAAGCGCCTGTTCGACATCGTCGCCTCGGCGCTGGGACTGGTCCTCACCTCGCCGCTGCTCCTGCTGTCGGCGATCGCGGTGCGGCTCGAGGGGCCAGGGCCGGTGCTCTTCCGCCAGGAGCGCATGGGGCGCGGCCTGGTGCCGTTCCGGATGCTCAAGTTCCGAACCATGGTGGTGGGCGCCGATCGCTCCGGGCCGGGGGTGACCGTGCACGGCGATCCGCGCATCACCAACGTCGGCCGCTGGCTCCGCGATACCAAGCTCGACGAGCTGCCGCAGCTCGTGAACGTGCTGCGCGGGGACATGAGCATCGTCGGACCGCGCCCCGAGCTCGAGCGCTACGTGCGCCGGTTCGAGGCCGAGTTCCGCGACGTGCTCCGCGTGCGTCCCGGGCTCACCGATCTCGCCACGCTCGTCTACCGCCGCGAGGCGGAGCTGCTCGAAGGGGACGAAGACCCCGAGACCAAGTACGTGCGCGAGATCCTGCCCGAGAAGCTGCGGATCGAGCGCGCCTACGCCGAGCACGCCTCGTTCTGGAGTGACCTGGCACTCGTCGCGCGCACGGCGTTCGCGATCGTCTATCCGGCGACGGCGATCGACGAATGGTTCGCCTGGCTCGCGCGCCACCACGGCACCTGGGCGTTGCTCGCGCAACTGCTCGCCGCGCTCGTCGCCCAGGCGCTGGCGCTGGCGCTGCGCTTCGACGGCGCGCCGCCGGCCTCGGTGCGCGCGCTCGCGCTCCACGCGCTGCCGCTGCTCCTGGTCGCGCGCCTGGTCTGGCTGCGCGTGTTCCGGCTCGACCGCGACCTCTGGAGTCACTTGGGCCCCGGCGAGGCCGCGAACGTCACCGCCTCGGTGGCGCTCGGCACGCTCACGTTCTGGGGACTCGTGTCGTTGTTCTTCCCCGGCAGCGGTTACCCACGCGCCGTGATCGTGCTCGACGCGTTGCTCTGCGCCGCGCTCTGGACCGGGCTGCGGGCGCTCCGGCGGCTCCATCGCGGCCTCGCGCGCCACGTGCCCTCGACACGCCGTGCGATCGTCATCGGCCCGGTGGACGCCGCAGCGCAGTTGCTGCTCGACCTCGGTGGTCGCGAGCCGCGCACCCACCACGCCATCGGGCTCATCGTCGACGCCGCGGGCCAAGCCGGGCTGCGCGTGCACGGCATCCCCATTCTGGGTGGCTACGATCGACTGGAGACGATCGTCGCCGAGCGAGCGCCGGATGCGGTGCTGGTGACCGCGTCCGCGCTCGCAAGCCCAGAGGTGCGCGATGCGCTCGGGCGCGTGCGCCAGGGCGGACGCGCGGTGCACGTGATGCCCGGGCTCGCCGAGGTGCTCGAGGGGCGGCCCGCCGCTGCGCTCGAGGCGCTCACGACCGATGGGCTCCTGTTCCGCGATCAAGTGCAGGTGGACGTGGCGGGGCTCGCCGAGCGTTTCCGCGGGCGGCGCGTGCTCGTGACCGGCGCCGGCGGCTCGATCGGCTCGGAGATCTGCGAGCAGCTGGCGGCGTTCGCGCCGGCGCAGCTCGTGCTGCTCGAGAAGCACGAGGCGGCGCTCTACGAGATCGACCGCCGGTTGCGCAACCGTCACCCCGCGCTCGACCTCGACAGCCGCATCGCCGACGTGCGCGACGCCGAGCGCGTGGAGGAGATCGTGGCTGCGGCGCACCCCGAAGTGGTGTTCCACGCCGCGGCCTACAAACACGTGCCGCTCATGGAGCGGAACCCCGGCGAAGCGTTCAAGACCAACGTCGTCGGCACCAAGATCGTGGCCGAGACCTGCGGCCGCGCGGGCGTGGGCACGTTCGTGCTCGTCTCGACCGACAAGGCCGTGGAGCCGGTGAGCGTGATGGGCGCCTCCAAGCGCCTCGCCGAGCTGACGGTGGCGGGCCTCGCGCCCAAGCACCGCACCCGCTTCCTCACCGTGCGATTCGGCAACGTGCTCGGGAGCAGCGGCAGCGTGGTGCCGCTGTTCCGCGAACAGGTGCAGCACTCGGGCCCGGTCACGGTGACGCACGCGAACATGACGCGCTGGTTCATGACCATCCCCGAGGCGGTGCGGCTGATCCTCGAGGCGGGGCGACTCGGACAGGGCGGGGAGGTGTTCATCCTCGACATGGGCCGGCCGGTGCGCATCCTGGACCTCGCGCACTCGATCATCCGCGAGCATGGACGCGAGCCCGGCCGCGACGTGCCGGTGGTGTTCACCGGCCTGCGCCCGGGCGAGCGGCTGTTCGAGAAGCTCACGCGCGACGACGAGACGCTGTGGAAGACGACGCACCCGCGCATCCTCATCGCGCGTCCCGGGCTCTCGAACGGGCACGGTGCGGCGAAGCGGCTCGCCGAGCTGCGCGCGCTCATGCGCATGCTCCACGGTGACCCGGCGGCAGGCTCGCCGGAGCTGCGCGCGGCCACGCTCGAGCTGGAGAGGCTCTGCGCCTGAGGGCGCGGACCAGCGCTCGGTCATGACGCTCGCCGGAACCCTGCGCTCGCCCGGGAAGCGGGCGAGCGCCCGCGCGCTCGACGGCCGCGGCTGGGATGCCTACCTCGTGGCGGTGGTGGCGCTGATGCCGTTCGTGAGCGGCATCGGCGGCACGCCGCTCGCCTGGCCCGATCTGCTGAACCTGGCAGCGCTCGCCGTGTTCGCCGCTACGGTGCTCGTGCGCCGTATCCGTTTCGAGATCCCGATGCTCCCGGCGATCCTGCTCGCGGCCATCGGCAGCGTGCTCGCGGTGGCGGACGCCGAGAACGTCACCGCGAGCGCGCTGGCGCTCGCGCAGGACGCCTACCTCTATCTCTGGGCGATTGCGCTCGTGGCGCTGCTCCGCGGGCGCGGCGAGATGCTCGCCGCCCGGCGCGCGACCGTCGCGGTCGCAGTCCTGGTGGCGCTCGCCTGCCTGGGAGAGAGCTGGAGGAACGGGGTGCACGGCCTCGGGAGCCTGCTCTCGCCCTCGGGCCATCGCTCGTCGGCGTCGTTCGGCAACGCCAACATGGCCGCCGACTTCCTGCTCGTCGGCATGTTCACGCTGCTCGGGCTCGAAGGGCGGATGCCGCGGCTGCTCGCGGCCGGCGCGTTCGCGCTGCTCGTGGCCGGCATCCTCACCACGCGGTCCAACGGACCGCTGATCGCGCTCGCCTCCGGGCTCCTCGCCTGGGGCCTGGTCCGCGCCCGTGCGCGCGGCATCTCCGCCCGGCGCCTCGCCGGTACCGGTGCGCTCGCCGCGGCCGCGCTCCTGCTCTCGGGGTGGCTCGTGGGTGCGACCGGCCTCGGCGGCGCCTGGCTCGGGGCGATCGCGGAACGCACGATGTTCGCACGCGTCGAGCACAGCTCGGAGACGCGCGGGCGCATCTGGGAGCGCCTCGAGCACCGGCTCGCCGAGCACCCGCTCGGGATCGGGCCCGGGAACTCCTCGGCCGGCGACGTGGAGATCGGCGAGCGCGAGCGCAAGGGCACGCTGCACTCCAAGGAAGCCCACAGCGACTACCTGGGTTACACGGTCGAGCGCGGCCCGCTCGGCGTCGCCGGGCTGCTCGCCGGGCTCGCGATCCTCGCGGTGCGGCTGCTCCGCGCCCGGCGCGCGCTCGACGCGCGCACCGGCGACCCGCGCCGCGGCGCGGCGATGCACGCGGCGTGCCTGGGGGCGTTCGCGGCGCTCGCCGTGCAGTCCACGGTCATCGAGCAGCTCCACTTCCGCCACGTGTGGTGGCTCGTGGCCTGGATGTGGGCGGCGACCGGGCCGGTGCAGGTGTCGACCGCCCCGCGTACCGTTCCCACCCGCGCGCGGTCCGACGCGGCGCTAGAAGCGGCCGCGGCGTGAGCAGCCGGGGCGGGAACGCGTTTCGGATCGTGGACGTGATCAACACCAGCGCGTCGGCGGACACGCTGCTCCGCGAGCGCGTGCTGGCGATGCGCGCGCGCGGCTTCGACAACCGCATCGTGTGCGGCGATGGACCGCACGTGGCGAAGCTCCGCGCGGCCGGGATCCCGGTCCACACCATCACGCTTCCGCGCGGCCTCGATCCCGTCCGTCTCGGCGCCGCGCTCGTGCGGCTCACCCTCTACCTCGTGCGCGCACGCGCCGACCTCGTCCACACCCACTGCTCGGTGCCGGGCGTGGTCGGCCGGCTCGCCGCCCGGCTCGCGCGCGTGCCGGTGGTCGTGCACACCGTGCATGGCTTCTACTTCCCCGCGCCGCGCTCGCGGCTCGGGCGCCGCGCCGCGCTGGCGGTGGAGCAGCTCTCCGGTCGCATCACCGACGTGCTGCTGACGCAGAACCGGGAGGAGCTCGGGCTGGCGCACGTCCACGGGATCGGCCCGCGCGACCGCCGCCACTGGATCGGCAACGGCATCGACGTCCGGCGCTTCGCCCCGGTGCGCCGCCGGGCGCGCGGGATCGTCACCATCACCTGCGTGGCGCGGCTCGAGCCGGTCAAGAACCACGGCATGCTGTTCGCGGCCGCCGCGCTGCTGAGATCACGCGGGACGCCGTTCCGGCTGCAGCTCGTGGGAGAGGGCCCGCTGCGCGCGGCGTGCGAGGCGCGGTGCGCGGAGCTGGGGCTCCAGGGCATGATCGAGTTCCTCGGCCGCCGCGAGGACATGGAAAGCGTGCTCGCGGCCACGGACATCGCGACACTGGTCTCGCTCCGCGAGGGCATCCCGCGTGCGGTGCTCGAGGCGATGGCGTCGGGCTTGCCCGTGGTCGCGACCGACGTTCCCGGCACGCGCGAGGCGGTGCGGCACGGCGAGACCGGGCTCCTGGTGCCGCCGGACGACGCTGCGGCGCTGGCAGACGCGCTCGGGTTCCTGATCGACCGTCCCCGCGCGAGGAGGTGGCTCGGCCGGCGCGGGCGCGCCCGGGCGGTGGCGGAGTTCGACGAGCGCACGGTCATCGACGCGCTCGAGCGGACCTACCGCGAGGCGCTGGGCGACCGCGTCCCGCGCGCACGACCCGCGCCGCTGCGCACACGTGCCCGTGGCGGGCCCGAGGTGCCGGCGTCGGCGCCGTCCGGCGGCGCGGTGACGGTGGGCCGCAACTTCTCGTTCCGTCTCGGCTCCCAGCTCGGCAGCGCGCTCATCAACGTCGCGGGCTTGGCGCTCCTCGGCCGCGGGCTCTCGGCCGCGGGCTACGGCACCTATGCCTTCTACTATTCGCTCATCCCGATCCTGTCGTCGGCGAGTGATGCCGGCGCCGGCATCGTCGCCACGCGGGAGATGGCGCGCCGGCCGGCACTGGCCCGCGTGCTCCACGGCGACGCCATCCTCCTCAAGCTCGCGATCACGACCGTGCTGTTCTCCGGCGTGCTCGCCGTGTCCGGTGCCGTCCTCGACCGCGCCCAGTGGGCGCCGCTCGCGATCGTCGTCGCGGCGGCGTTCCTCGACTTCAGCCAGGACCCGTCGATCTGGGTCCTGCGCGCGCGCGAGCGGCTGGACCTGGAGGGAGTGCTGCTGCTGACGAGCCAGCTGGTGTGGATCGCGCTCCTGGCGTTCGGCCTCGCCTTCCATGCCGGTCTCGTGGTGTTGCTCGCCACCGCTCCGGTGGCGTACGCGGTGCGCGCGGCGGTGGGCTGGGCGATCACCACGCGTCGCGGCGGCGGGCCGCGCTTCGCCCCGTCCCGCGAACGCTGGCGCGCACTCCTGTCCCAGGGCCTGCCGTTCGGCGTCGCCATGTTCGGCGCGGTGGTCTACGGCCGCGTCGGCGTGCTGCTGCTCAAGGCGTTCTCGAGCTCCACCGAGATCGCCCACTTCAACGTCGCCTACCTGCTCTCGCAACCGCTCGGCTTCATCGCCTCGGCGCTCGGCCTGGCGCTGTTCCCGGCGCTCTCGCGCCGGGCCCGCGGTGATGCCGAGGGCGTGTACCGCGCGCTGCGCCACACGCTGCGCGCGCAGATGCTGATGGTGTTCCCGCTCACCGCCGCGCTGGCGCTGCTCGCGGGCCCGATCCTCGAGATCCTGTTCCACGGCCGCGGCTTCGCGCCGGCCGCCGGGGTGCTGCGGCTCATGAGCGCTGGCCTGGTCTTCATCTTCTTCAACCTCGTCGCGCGCTACGCGCTCACCGCGCTCGACCGCCAGGCGTCCTACCTGCGAGCGGTGGCCTGGGGGCTGGCGTTCAACCTCGGCGTCGGTGCCCTGCTCGTGCCCCGGTTCGGGGCGCTCGGGGCGTGCGCCGCCTACCTCGGCGCCGAGGCGCTGATCGCCGTGTGCTGCCTGCACGCGCTGCGCGGCGCCGTGCGCCTCACCACGCTCGCCGGTGACGCCGCGCGTCCGCTCGTGGCGGCCGGAGTCATGGCCGTGGTGATGGCGGTACTGCGCGGCACCTCGCCCTGGCTCGCGGCCTTCTGCGGCGTACTCGTCTACGGCGTGCTCGTGCTGTGCTCGGGCGCGCTGCGCGCGACCGACCTCGAGTTCGGCCGCCGCATCGCGGCGACGTTCCGGCCGGCGTTGTCGCCGCGCACGGAGGGAGGAAGATCATGAGCGCCCTGTTGCAGAGTGTCCCCAGCGAACGACCGGTGCGCGAGCGCCTCACCGTGCTCACGTGCGGTGAGGCGCCGCCCGAGCCGCTGCGGGCGAGCCTCGGCGCGATCTCGCGCCAGCCCTACGTCGAGCATGTGCTCGCGCTCCCGGACCTCCACCACAAGTCCAACGCCGAGGTGCCGTCGAGCCTCGCCGTGGTCACGCGCGGCACGGTCGTGCCCGAGTTCACCTCGGTGGCGGTCAACGACGGCATGGGGGTGGTGGTCACCGACCTCGTCGCCGAGGAGGTGTCGTCCGGCGACCTCGCGCGCTTCTTCCGCCGCGTCAACGCGCACGCCGCGCCGCACCCCTTCGCGCACAACCACTACAGCCTGTCGGCCGGCGACCTCGCCCGCGCCGCGTACGCGGGCGGCGCCACCGCGGTCGAGCGCTACGGGCTCGAGCCTGCCGTGCTCGCCGCCATGGAGTCGGAGGGCCGCGCGGAGGTGCCGGGAACGGGCGGCACGCTCGGCCACGTCGTGCCGGCGCTGCTCCGCCACACGCCAGCCGGGCGCTGCGAGATGGGCTTGAACTTCGGCGGCAACCACTTCCTCGAGGTGCAGGTCGTGGACGCGATCCACGACGCCGGCGTCGCCGCCCAGTGGGGACTGGCGCCGGGACAGGTCGTCGTCAGCTATCACCTGGGTCCAGGACCGTTCTCGGGCACGCTGCTCCACTTCTACACGCGGCGGAAGGCGCTCAAGGGCCCGCGCGTGCCGTGGTTCTTCCTCGCCAAGCTCGGCTTCCACTTCGGCCGCCGGCAGGGGCGCGGCGATCCGGCGCGCACGTGGTCCGTCCACTTCCGGCGCAACGGGGTGACGCCGCTCGATCCCGACTCGATCGAGGGACTCCACTTCCGGCAGGCGCTCGCCATGGCCACGAACGTCGGCTTCGCCTACCGCCTCGCCACGGTGGCCGCGATCCGTGACGCGCTCGCCGAAACGTTCCGGCCGCCGGCCTCGGCGCGGCTCCTGTGCGACATCCCGCACAACAGCCTGATCGAGGAGCCGCGCGCCGATGGCCCGGTGTGGGTCGCGCGTCACAACGCGTGCCGCTGGCTGCCGGATCGTCCGGCTTTCATCGCCGGCGCGCACGACGTGCCGTCGTACCTCGCGGTCGGCCGCAGCGGGGGCCCGCCCGAGCTGCACTCCTATGACCACGGCGCCGGGCAGCTGATCGAGGCCGACCGTCGCGAACAGCGGCTGGCCTCCACCCGCGACACGACGCTGCGCATGACGCTCGCCCGAGGCGGGCCCGGCGTCGTGCGCGCGGTGGAGACCGTACCGGTGCTGTCGGCGCGGCCGATCGAGCGTGTGCTCGACGGCTACGAGCAACGCGGGACACTCACGCGCGTGGCGCGGTTGCGCCCGCTCGGCACGCTCAAGAACTAGCTCAGGGAGGAACCATGTCGACGCTTGCCGAACTTCGAGCCGTCGCACAGGAAGGGAAGCAGCGGGACCCGTCGTGGTACCGCGTCCACCGCCGGCTCTCGATCCACGTCACGCGCGCCGCCATGACGCTCGGCGTTTCCGCCGACCAGGTGTCGCTGGCGATGATGGGTGTGACCCTTGCCGCGGCGCTGTGCCTCGCCTCGGCATCGGCGTGGATCAACGCCGCGGGCTTCGCGCTCGGTTACGCCGGCTTCCTGCTCGACAAGGTGGACGGCGAGGTGGCGAGGCTCCGCGGACACTCGACCATGCGCGGCATCCTGCTCGACCGCCTGCACCACCGCGTGGTGGAGCCGATGCTGCTGCTCGCGGTGGCGTGGCACGAGTTCCACTTCACCGGGGCATGGACGGTGCTCGGCGCCGGGTTCGCCGCGGCGTGGCTCGGGAGCGTGATCGACGAGAACCAGCACCTGGCGCCGGTGATCCTGCTCAAGCACCTGCGCCAGGGCGGCGCGCCGCCCGCGGTGAGCCTGCGCGAGCGCGCGGCCTCGCCGCCGGGCGCGCTGGCGCGGCTCCACCGCGCGCTCCGGCCGCTCAAGGCCGCGCGCACGGTGGCGCTGTCGCTGCCGATCGCGGCGGTCGCCTACGCGCTCGAGCGGCTGTTCCATCTGCCCGTGCCCGCGTGGTGGCTCGAGATGGGAGCGCTCGCGCTCGGTGCGTTCCTGGTCGTCCAGTGTGCCTATTACTGGCGGGAGGGGCTGGAGCGTGAGGCGGGTGAGGCCGCGGACGTGCTCGGCCGCTCGCTCGCGAATGCTCCCGGCCCGGCGCGCGCCGCACGGCGCATCGTGGTCCGCTCGCTCCTCGTGGCGGTGGTCCTCGGCGTGCCCACGGTCGGTCGCGCGGCCGCGGCCGCGGACACGGTGGTCGTCGACATCGCAAACCCGAACTGCTCGCCAACCGCCGCCGGCACCGCGGCCGAGCCGTTCTGCAGCATCTCGGATGCAATCGAGGCCAACCACGCGCCCGGTACCGTCATCCTGGTGCGGCCGGGGACGTATCGCGAGCAGGTCACGGTCCCGGCCTCGGGGCTTCCGGACCAGCTCATCACGCTGCTCGCGGCGCCGGAGGCGGGGAACCCGGTGGTGATCGATGGCGCCGACGATTACGGCGAGGCCGGGCTGTGGACGCCGGCCGGCGACAGCGTGTGGCTCGCGACCAGCGTCATCTGGATCCCGCGCCAGGTGCGCGCCCACGGCGCACGGCTCACGCCGTGGGTGGGCGCCCTCGACTCGCTGCCCGCGGACAGCTGGAGGTTCGTGCCGGGCCAGGGACTGTTCGTGAAGCTGGGCGCGGACCCAGCGACGCAGGACGTGCGCGTGGGCCGCCGCCGCTACGGCATCTACCTGCCGAACCGCGAGTACATCCGCGTCGAGGGATTCACCATCCTCGAGCCCGACGACCGCGGCATCCAGTTGAACTCCGGCTCGAACCACGACGAGATCGTGGGCAACGTCGTGCGCTGGGCGAACAAGATCGGCATCCAGGCCATCGGCACCTCGGACTCACGCATCGCGAACAACGTCGTCTCCGAGTGCGGCGACCACGGCATCTCGCTGCTCTCGGGCACCACCGGCTGCGTCATCGAGGGGAACGAGTCGTCGTACAACGTCGACCCGGCGCGGCGCCGCGCCAACGGCCTCTACCTGTTCGACTGTCCCGCGAACGTCATCCGCAACAACCGCTGGCACCACAACCAGGACTCGGGCCAGCAGGTGCAGTCGGGCTCGGACGACGTGCTCTCGATCCAGAACGTGTCGTGGATGAACGGGGACCACGGGTTCGACCACCTGCACGCGACCGGAGGCGTGACCGTGGGCGATGTCGCCTACGCGAACTACAAGGACGGTTTCTCGTTCGAAGGCAACTCCGCCGGCAACACGATCTTCGACGCCATCGCGGTCGAGAACGGCCTGACCACGAACGAGGCCGACCTGTGGGTGGACGACAGCTCCATGGTCGCGTTCCAGTCGGACGACAACATCTTCTGGAACTCCACCGGACAGCCGCCGATCAAGGCCGGCCTGAGCCGGTTCCCGAGCGTGTCGTCGTGGACGGACACCACCGGTCACGACCAGCGGACCCTGCAACTGGACCCGATGTTCGTGGATCCCGTGAACGGCGACTTCCACCTGCAAGCGGGCTCGCCCGCGATCGACTGCGCGAACTCGGGCGTGCCGCAGTGGCCGCTCGCCGACGCCTCGGGCCTGCCGCGCACCGACGATCCACTGACGCCGGACTCGGGGATCGGGGTCGTGGCCTACGCGGACCGCGGCGCGCTCGAGTACCAGCCGCCGGTCACGACCACGGCGGGCGCGCCCCGCATCCACCCGGCGCTCGCGGGCGAGCTCAGGATCCGGCCGAACCCGATGCGCGCGGCGGCCGAGCTACAGTTCGACACGGGGCGCGGCGGCCCGCTCACGGTCGCGGTCTACGACCTCGGCGGGCGCTGCGTGCGCACGCTGCTCGCGGGAGCCGCCGCCGCCCCGGGCGCCCAGCGTCTGGTGCTGGACGCCCGCGGCGACGACGGCAGACCCCTGGAGTCGGGCGTCTACTTCGTCCGCGTGCTGAGTCCCGACGGCGAGCGCTCTCGCCGGCTGCTGCTGCTGCGATGAGCCGGCTGGGCACGGTCATCGCAGCAGGACGATGCGCGACGCTGTCTGCCCGCCGCCCTGAGTGAGCCGGAGCCAGTAAGTGCCGGGCCGGATCGAGGCGCCGTCGCCGAACGAGGCGTCGAACATCCCGGCGCCCGGGGCGCTGAGCGCTTGCGCGAGCACGCTGCGGCCGGCCACGTCCACGAGCTCGAGTCGCGCCGGGGCGTTAACCGGGAGCGCGAACGTCACGTGCAGCGGCAGGGTCGAGGGGTTGGGCCAGATGCGCGCCAGCGCGAGCGCGGAGGCGGTCGGCTGCGGCGTGTCGCGGGCGTCGGTGGTGGCCACGCCGGTCATCACCACGTAGTCCTTGATCACGCTCGACGAGCCGCAGCCCGAACCGCAATCCTGCGCCCAGTTGCTCGCGAACGCGATCATGCCGCCGTCGGGAGACGGCACGGCGTGCTCCTCGCAGCGATAGCAGCCCGAGACCGCCGAGTGCATGTGGGCATAGCGCTCGACCGCCTTGCTGCCGTCGAGCTTCACCGCGATCAGCTCGTCGCTGAAGCGCTTGCCGGACTCCTCGTAATAGCCCACGTACGCCCAGCCCGGGCGGTCGATGCTGCGTGTGGAGATGTGGTGCGGGAACGCCTCGTTCGTGGGGTCGGTGAGCGAGGTGATCGTGCCGTCGCGCAGCCGCACCATCACCACCCCGCCCGTGGACGGGCAACCCGATCTCTGCTGCCCGATCAGCACGTCGGCGTTGCCGTCGAACGGGTTGAGGGTGAAGTCGGCGTGGCCCAGGCCCAGGATGTAACCTCTCGCGGGGTCCCGGCCGCACGCGGGCGTGCCCGAGGGATAGACATGGGGCGTGAGCGCCAGCGTGTTGGCGTCGATGTCGAACACGCGCGGGTAGTCGCCGTCGTAGCTCACCACCGCGTAGCGGCCCGACGACGACACGCTCACCCAATCGATCGAGCAGCTCGAGAGCCCGCAGTCGGCAACCGTGCGCGACGGGCCGATGCGCCGGTTCGGATAGGGTGCGAACGGCAGCTTCGGATCCATGTCGACCACCACCATGCTCGAGCCGTTGGAGAGCGCGATGAAGCGCCCGTCGTGCGAGGTGTTGCCCTCGCCGGACCCGAATCCCGAGGCCGCGAACGGCACCGTCCATGTGCGCGTCTTCTGGCCGGTCGTGGCGTCGACCCACGACAGCTCGGTCCCCGAGCTGTTGACGTTGACCATCTCGTGCGCGTGCGTCTTCGCCGGGTGCCAGCGGAAGTCGTAGAGCCCCGCACTGGTGGGCACCGAGAACAACGGCGCGAACGTGTGGCCGTCGAGGATCAGGATCGACGGCGAGCCACCGCCCTCGTTCTCGATGGAGTAGAACGCGCCGTCGGCGCTCCACGGCTCGTCCTTCGAGTAGTGGTGCCGTGTGTCGGTGCCCCAGGTGCCGGAAACCGGCGACGTGGAGGCGCCGGGATCCTTGGCGATGCGCTTCAGTGGGGTGCTGAACGTCGGGTCGGTGAAGGTCTTGAGGTAGACCGGCTCCCCCATCGCCGGCACGCTGTAGACCGCCGACGGGTTCGTGATCACGTCCGGCAACGCGCCGGGCTTCGATTGTGCCACTGCGGCGGGTGCCGCTAGGCAGAGGACCAGCACGGCGAGCGTGCCGTTGCGGCGATCGAGATTCGACACGTTTCATCTCCTTCTCGGGGGGAGCGCGTGCGAGCGTCCGCACGCGGGAAGGAGGCGCGGCCCCGGGGCGGGGCCGCGCGTGGGGGGGACTTCAGCGGATGACGACCACCTGGGTGACGACGCCATGTCCGGCCTGGGCGAGGTGCAGCCAGTAGACGCCGGGGCCGGGGAGGCCGCGCAGCGACACGGTCGCCTCGTGCTGGCCGCGGGCGAGTGCTCCGAGCTCGTCGTGCAGCCAGCGTCGGCCCGCCACGTCCACGACCTCGAGCGTCGCGGGCGCGTCCGAAGCCAGCGAGAACTCGACGTGGAGTGGTGACGACGCGGGGTTCGGCCGCACGCGCGTGATCGCCAGGTCGGCGCCCGCGACCGGCATCGGCGCGTCCGTCGTGACGTCGGTGCCGATCACGAACGAGTCGATGACGTTGCCCGAGGCGCAGGAGACATCGTTGGTGCCGCCGCCCGAGGGCCCGCACAGCATGTCGCCGTGGATCGACGTGGATGTGAAACTCAGGCGCAGCGTGCCCAGGTGGAAAGCGCGGAACGCCGACCACGACGGCTGCGTGCACATGAGCCACAGGCAGCTGCCGTCCTCCTCGAGCGACGAGCCGCCGGTGCCCACGGTGAGGTGCACGACGCCGCCCTGCGCCTTCGTGCGCTCGTAGTCGTGGCTGTGGCCGTTCAGGTTCAGGACGTACTTGCTGTGCCCGGCGCCGAGCGCGTCCATGTAGCTCTTGAGTGTGCCGTCGCCCGGGTGGTGCCCGCTCGAGTAGGCGGGGCGGTGGCCGTAGGTGATGATGAAGCGGATCGCCGGGTCGGCCTGGGCGGCGTCCATGATCGTCCTCGCTTTCGTGTTCCAGTCCGCCCAGGCGCCCGAGAACGGCTCGGGGTAGGCGATGAAGCGCGCGTTGCCGGCGTCGAACCAGTACCAGTCCTCACCCGGTCCGCCGGCGGAGGGCGCGCCCGGCGAGGTCTGCGGGTTGGGGAGCGCGAACCGGCCTTTGTAGTTGCGGAAGTCGTCGGTGCTCGCGTCCCATTCGTGATTGCCCCACGCGGGCATGTACGCCGCGTCCTGCGACCACTTCATGACGTTGTTGAAGTGGTTGTCGACGGCCGCCTGGCCGTGGGCGTTGCCGTACGTGAGATCGCCGACGGCGAGCACGAACGACGGGGCGCCCTGGGCGATCTGCTTCTGCACCGCGCCAACGTTGGCGTAGCTCGTGGTGTCGCCGATGTCGCCCTCCACGTACACGGTGAATTTCGTGCCCGCCGCCGGCAGCGTGTGGAACGTGTGGTCGGGGCCGCCGTCCAGCGAGTAGTGGTAGGTCACGCCTGGCGCGAGCCCGGTGATGCGGGCCTCGCGGAACGGGCCCGACGACGAGAACGGCAGCGGCGTGGGCGTGGCCCCGGCCACGCTGAGGCCGTACGCGGTCGTGGTGCCGTAGCGGAGCGTCGTGCCCGTCCCACGCCAGTCGAACGCCACCGACGTGGTGCTGAGCATGGTCCAGTGGATCTCATCCGCCGCGCGCACGGGCGTAACGAGCAGCAGGGACGCGGCAAGCAGGGCAAGGGCGAAGGACAGGCGCAACGGGACCTCCCGGGATCACGGCTGCGCCCTCGCGTGGGGGGATCGGGCGCACAAGTGGGATGACTGGAGGGGAGCGGCCGTTCGTCCGGGGCTCTGGGCCGGGAGGTGTTACTCAGCCCGCGGTTTCTACAATGTGCAATCGACACGGTGTCGAATCAAGACCTGAGTCTGACCTGAGGTCGAACATGCACGCGTTATCAGGTGAAGACCGGACGCGCGCGGGCACATGACATGCGCATCCAAGGTGAGTCAGTGACCGTGCCCCGGCGGCCGACACTGCCGATGCCTTGCCTGGTGGTCTTGCGGCAGTTTCGCGGGGCACGGGTGCTAGCGAAGGATCACGACACGTCAACACCGCGGCCTCGTTCGCGGGATCGGTCAGCACGGTGACGAGCGCGTTCGGCAACCCGCCGGTCCCCTGCGCCCGGACGGCGGGAGCCGCCAGGCAGCAGGAGAGCACGACGAGCGCGTGCGGCAGCAGTCGGAAGCAGCGGAATGGGGTGGGGTCGCCGACGGCGGTGGAATGGCCGCGCCAGTGGACGTCAGCTGGCGGAAGGTGAAGAGCGGCGACCGGTGAACCGGGGCTCAGGGCCGGGAAGTAGTGCTTGAGCCCCCGAGTGTGTCGAATGTGCATTCCACAATCGGTCGAGTCAAGCCATCAATCTGACCTCAGGGCTTCACCGTGTTCTCGCGTCGGGTCCCGGCGCGAGTGCGCGTCGGCCGAAACGCGCACGAACGCGTCAGGCGCCGTCGCTGCGGCCTCCGGCACAAGCGTTATCACGCCACGAGATACGCGTCCTCACCGTCGTCACGCGGCGGGCCCGCACATCGCGTCGCCGCAGCGCGCTCGGCGCGCGTGAGCGCGCGAGACTCACATTGAAGTTCGCGGGTCGAC
>Ga0209811_10000454_pt1 | contig 17395 bp, 14 predicted proteins | sample Coa_R1_6_FD_187161 | JGI IMG/M metagenome (GOLD analysis project Ga0209811, IMG submission 187161) | Surface soil microbial communities from Centralia Pennsylvania, which are recovering from an underground coalmine fire. - Coalmine... | ecosystem: Environmental > Terrestrial > Soil >...
AAACGGTTCCGTCAATCCATGCACAGAGGCAGGCCCATGGGAGAGTCGTTCGATCATCGCCCGGCGGGTTGGATCAGACAGAGCCGCAAATGTTGTATCCAACTTATCCACAACCGTATGGTAGTGAATTATCTGTCGATGTCAAGTGTGGATTTTGGAGGTCCCGATTCTAGTTTCCTGATCTCTGAACCCTGACACCTGCGCTAATTTATGCTTCCCCATGCGCCGCGTATCGCAGCTGGGTGCATGGTTTAACAATAGGCTTCCTTGAGCAACTACTCATTAACCTGATGCTTACAGTGCCACCGCAACCTGCGCAGGAGCGCGAGCCGTAACGGCGGAGGCCCTGGCATCAGGGGCCGGGGGATGCGGATGGCCGTTGGAACCTGTTCTCGATGTATTGCCGGCCCGTTGTCCAGCCCTAAATAGCCTCATGGCCGACGAGCGAACGTTGCGAGGACAGCACCGGAACCGAGCGGCGCAGAAACACCTGATTGTGGGCAGTTAAGAAATCAAAGCTGGCTTGTGTCAAACCAAGGTCTTGCGGGGTCGATTGCAACGGGGTTTTTGGGCAACCTCTAGCCGACCGCGGCCTGGGCCCCGTTTCCTTTGTGACAGGTTCCGAACTGGTCGAAGTCCGGCCTCAATCGGTATACCGCACTTCGAACGGCAATTTCGTCGCATCGGGACTTGCAAGGGGACTCCAATTCAAAGTTGGCAGGTATCTGTTCAAATCTAAAAATCCATTGTGAGGCCAGCAACTTTCTGGGGTCCGTCCGATTGACCGGAACCTCCTTGTCGTCGGCCCTCTCAGTGGCGATCGCATCGCGCGTCTTCCGAGTCTTCTGCGCGATCCGCGCGATCGCGTCGTCCCACGAGATGTCCTCCCACTGGTCGCTGCCCGGCGCCCCGTAACGGGGCGTCGTGAGTCGGTTCGGCGAGGCATGGGTTGCGAACATGGAGATGCCTTTGACGCACAGCGATCCGCGGTTCCCGATGTGGTCGTAGTCGCCTTCCATCGAAATCAACTTGCCTTCGCGTACGGCCGCGATCATGCCGCACCCACACGAGCAGAAAATCGCACGAGGTCGTGCACTCGCATACGTCTGCGAGCAGTAATTGTTGTGTGGCAGCTGCGCTTAAAGACACGTTCGAGCCACTGGGTTAACCCAATCTTGTGCAGTGATGCTAGTCGGTGCCTGACCGCGACGGAAACTGACAGTTTTGCCAGTGTGGTTGTCCCGCGAGCGCCACTTACACTCCCTTCACTTCACATGTGGGTTGTCCCATGATCTATGCATGACACAAGCAAAAGGCCGGCATGGTTCCTGCTGACTCAGCACTGGCTGAGTCTGCTGGGTGCGGCCCTGGTCGCGACGGCTTTAATCTCCTGGCTCTTCGTGCTGCCACAGCAGATTCGCGGCCATGTGGATAATCCCTACGTCGGGATTGTCGTGTTTCTCGTTATTCCAGCAATCTTCTTCACTGGGTTACTCCTGATTCCTGTCGGCGTGTACCTGAGCAAGCGCCAGATTCGCGGAGAGCTGGCCGAAGCGACCTTCGATCGCAAGTTGGCGCTGAAGCGCGTCGCCTGGTTTTTCGGTGTCACAACTGTCTTCAATATTCTGATTGGAACCCAAGTCACCTATCGGGCCGTCGAGCACATGGAGACACCACAATTCTGTGGAGGAACCTGCCACACGATGAATCCCGAACTTGCCGCCTATCAGAATTCGCCTCACGCGAGGGTGGAATGCGTCGAGTGTCATGTGGCACCAGGTGCAGCCGGTTGGATCACCAGCAAGACAAGCGGAATTCGTCAGCTCGTCGAGACGGTGTTCAATACCTATCCAAGACCAATTCCTTCCGCTCTGGAAAGCAATCGTCTCGTACCCGCGAGAGAAACCTGCGAGAACTGCCATTGGCCGCAGAAATTCGGTGGCGTGCGTCTGCGCGTATTCAGCAAGTATGCCGACGATGAAGCAAACACACGATCGGAAACCGTTCTCCTGATGTTGGTGGGTGGAAACCGGATCTCCGGAATTCACGGAGCGCACTTTGGTCCAGGAGTTCACATCCGTTTTGCCGCGGCCGACGCGAAGCGTCAGACTATCCCGTGGGTTGAATACCGGAATACGAACACGGGCGATTTCCGAACCTTCGTCAATCCCGAAATGCCTTCGGATTCGGCCAAGGGTCTTCCGAAATTCGACATGGAATGCGTGGACTGTCATAACCGCCCGACGCACACCTTCGAGTTGCCAGAACGAGCCCTGGACAAGGCGCTCGCCCTCGGTGACATTCCTGTGACCTTACCCTACGTCAAGCGGAAGAGTCTGGAGTTGCTGAAGACAAACTATGCGACAAGCGCGGAAGCGGCTGCGAAATTGCCGACCGGGATAGTCAGTTTTTATCAGCAGAGCTATCCCGATCTGTACGCAAATCGATCCAAAGACATTCGTGAGGCTGGCCGAGCTGTTCTTGCGATCTATAACCGCAACGTCTTCCCAGACCTGAAGGTTTCATGGGGTACTTATCCGAACAACCTTGGCCACATGGATTTTCCGGGATGTTTTCGTTGTCATGATGGCTCGCACACATCCGGCGAGGGTAAGACGATCACCCAGGACTGCAACAGTTGCCATGAGCCACTCGCAATGGATGAGGCGTCACCGGAGATCTTGAAAACGCTCGGCATCGCAGAACGGATGTCGAAAATACAGAAACAATAATTTTGGCGATACGAAATAGCCAAGACAATGAGCAAAGTGAGTTAAATCAAGGAGAACAGTATGAATAGCAAGAATGTGGTGGCATGGATAGCAATCTTCGTAGTTGCATTCACGGCGTCTTTGGCTGCGGAAGATGGTGCTGCGCTCTACAAAAAGAAATGTTCCGGCTGCCACGGTGGAAGTGGAGAAGGCAAGCCTACTGTCAAAGCTCCTGCGCTCAAAGAAACGAAGCTGGAAGCCAGCCAAATCGTGGAACACACCGCGAAAGGCGAACCCAATAGCAAGCCGCCTCACAACAAACCGATTGCAGGGCTGAATGACGAGGAAGCGAAAGCCATAGCAGAGTTTGTGAAGACGCTCAAGTAGGTTACCTGCTGATGAAAAGCGGCTGTGCATTGAAATTTACGCAATGTACATTCAGGTGTTCCTTGATCTTGTGCATTGTTTCGTCGGAAGGAAGGCAGGCTAGGTCTATGACTTGGACGCGAGCAATATTGATCACGGCTGCACTGGCCTGTGCGGTCATTACAACGGCGGCGCAATCGAATCCTGCGCCATCGAACGCGACCGCAACAGATCCCGCAAACCAGATGCAGGATAAGGGGGCCTTACCTGCTCAACAGGTTAAGACAGATAACACCAAGGCTGATGGCGATTACGTCGGTAGCGAAACGTGTGTCACCTGTCATGAGGAGCAGGCCCGACGTTTCAACAGAACAGCCATGGGCAAAGCGATGGCGCATCCGCACTCTCCGGACGAGGCTCATGGTTGCGAATCGTGTCACGGCCCTGGTCGTGCACACGTCGACGCCGGCGGTACCAAGGATTCGATTCCGGTCCGATTTACTGAAGATTCCAAGAACACAGTAGCCGAGAAAAATTTCGCCTGCCTACAATGTCACTCCCGCAAAAACCAGCTTTTCTGGAGAGGCAGCCCGCACGAATCGCGCGCCATGGCTTGCGTGGATTGCCACCAGGCGCATCAGGAACTTCATTCTCCATTGTCCCATGAGGCGCGCTTCAACTCACCGCTTACGGAAAACGAAAGTCTGAAAGAAATGCAACCTGAACTTTGCCTTCGGTGTCACCAGATGCGTCGAGCACAGTTGCAACGCTCCTCTCACATGCCATACCGCGAAGGCAAAGTGACGTGCACCAGTTGCCATAACCCTCATGGCACGCCCAATCCAAGCCAGCTTCGGCAGGCAACCGTGAACGAGAATTGCCTGGCTTGCCATACCGAACGGCGAGGCCCGTTCCTGTGGGAACACCCCCCAGTTATGGAGAGTTGCGTCAACTGCCACGAGGCGCACGGCTCCAGCAACCCGCAATTGCTAAAGATGCGGATGCCGCGAGTGTGCGATTCCTGCCACGTCACCAGTCGGCATCCCACGACTCCAACCCTGCTTAATTCTGTCCGCGACTTCAATCGCGGCTGTACAAACTGCCATTCCGCGATTCACGGGTCCAATCACCCGTCGGGGAACGCGTTCTTGCGCTGAGGAAGGAAAGCGAAATGAAATCGCAAAAGATCAGTCCGTCTCTGAATCTGATTCTCGCTCTCCTGCTGCTTTCGATTCCCGTTCTTACGCAGGACAAACCAGCCGCAGAAAAGCCCGCGGAAGACAAAACTTCCGGCGCGAACGTCGTCGAGTTCGGTGTGCGATACCGATGGGGGGATGTCTATGGACGTCCCGATTTAATGCTCGGCCCGGGGGGACCTGCCGCTTCGGGTAATCCGTCGATCGCTCCCGGCTGTCTGGGTTGCGGAACAGCGTTCAATCCATTGTTGAGCACTTCGAAGTATGAGGAATATCGCGATCTGCGCAACGGCCTCTTCGTCCGTAAACTCGATGCCACGTTCGATAATCTCCTCGGGTCGCACAATTATGTCAGGATGCAATCGCAGAAGACCCTCTATCGCGATCAAAGCTACCTGGTTACCTTCGGGCAGTACGGCAAGTTCAAGTTCCAGTTCCGATACGACGAAATTCCCCACGTCTACAGCAACACGACGCGGACGCTGTTTGTTCCGACCTCGCCTGGCGTCTGGAGCTTTCCGGCAGCAATCCGATCGACGCTACAAGCCAGCCCGTCTACCGACCTCCCATCCTTGATTGCCGGCACTGGGACGAACGCACAGCAAGGCGTGGTGACAAATTTCAACTTCATCACTCCCAGCATCACCCGCAAGGCAGGAACGATTTCAGGCTCGTACGACCTTACTCCGAATTTCAATCTGAATGCGATGTACTGGCGTGAGAGCCAGAACGGCTACCGCCCCATTGGTCTGATCATGAACTCCAGTCCGAGTGCGAGCGCCACCTCCGGGTTTGGAGTCGAACTCCCCGAGACCATCAGTTACTTTAACAATTTGGTTCGCGTTGGGGGCGAGTACGGTAAACGTGATTGGGGCATTGAGGCAGCTTACGAGGGGTCCTTCCTGCAAGAGAATATTCCGTCGATGAGGTGGGATAATCCTTTTATCCTCACTCAACCGGTGGGCGCAGAAGTCTCCAACCCCACAACTGGTCGCTCGAGCTTGTATCCCAGCAACCAGGCTCACTATCTGGACCTAGCCGCTGCAACAAACCTGACTAAGTACATGCGCCTGCAGGCGGTCATCAGCCCTGGTTGGTTACGCCAGGATGAGCGGTTCTTGCCGTACACGACCAACGAAGCGATTACCGGATGTGGGAACACCCCGGGGGCTTCATGCACTACCACGGCGTCGCTGCCCGCATCAAACCTGGAAGGCAGCAAGCAAACCCTGGCGATGAACTTCACACTCGTCAGCCTGCCATGGAAGAACTTTCAGATCAAAGCGGGTTACCGTCACTATGATTACAACAACAATACTCCAGTTCACACGTTCACTCCGACTGAAGGTGATGCCTCAAATCCGGGGAGCGGAGACGAGAACACCCCTTTTGGCTTCAATCGCAAGAATTTCGAGTTGACCGGTAACTGGTTCTTTGCGAAGAAGAGTTCAGCAAAGCTCGGCTACCAGGTGGAATGGATGGATCGCTCCCATCGCGACGTGGAACATTCCATAGAGCAGACGTTTCTGGGAGCGGTCGACGTGGCGCACTGGAAGGACCTCCTGTTCCGGCTTTCATATCGACATTCCGTTCGCGACCCTGATGCATACCAGGATGATCAATCCAGTGATCCAGGGACAGGTGCCCCGATCCCATGCGATAGCACTAGCGTAGCCTTCACCGCTGACCATCGCTGCAGCCGGAGATTCGACGAGTCACACCGGGTACGAAACCGCGGTGACGGGCTGATCGAGTACGATGTTTCTGACAGGCTGAGCTTTTCCGCGTTCGGGGGGACCACTCAGGACGATTACAACCAAAGAGGCAAAACCAACAGCTCGACCGCTTTAAATTTCCTTACGGGTGCGGCAGCCACGACCAGTCCTTACTATCTCTACGGAATCCTGAAGGACATCTCTTACAACTATGGTGTCGACTCAGACTTCACGCTTTCGCAGCAGGTGTCGTTGTTTGCCGAGTACTCTCGTGAGCACAACTATAGAAGAATGATCTCGCGGAACCGCACGCCTGCCGGCACCGGCCAAGACATCCTGACCTGCGCTGGCTGCGATACAGCCAATAACGATTGGGAAAGCACCACTCCAGAGAAGGTTGACATCTGGACAGTTGGGGCCGACACCTACAGCGGCAAAAAGATATATCTCACCACCTATTATTCGCTGTCGGCGGGACGCTCGGACACCTTGTCACGTTTCTTGGGAATTAACGGCATCAATCCCAGTACCGGCACCGACTGTGCTAATTCCGCGTCTACTTCTTTTTGTCGGTTCCTTCTAGTCGGCACCACGGCCGCTACCAGCTACCCGGAGAGCGTCAGCCGCACTCATGAAGTTGTCGCAGTGTTCAAATACAAGCTGACGCGAAACATCACGCCGAAGGTTGAATTCCGCTACCAACAGTTCGACAACAAAGATTTCCAGACTTCACCCATGACCCAGTATATGGGTTGTATGAGTTCGGCAACTACACCTGTACCTGGATGTCCGATTCAAACGATTAACAGTACGACATCTCCTACACCGATCTTGAGCCCTAACGGTCCCAATTCGTCTTATCCTTACTTTCAGGTGGGTGATACATCGGCGGCGCGGTACCTGTTTCTGGGTGTAGACCAGCCGTCGTACAGGGCCTATTCCATCTCGGCGACATTAGAGTTCCACTTCTAATTGCCAGAGGTGAGCATCCGCTTGACTGAGATAGCCCCATAGCTCTCATGCGGCGCCGTGGGAAAATACCCACGCAAGTCACGGCGGTAACTAACGGTCAGACATGCCGCAACGTCAACACGACGGATTCTAGGTAACAGCTTCGTGACAACTAAGGGAGAGAAAAAGGGGCAATGCAGAGGCCAGCCATTGCGTCGGTGAAACTCGCGAATCAACTCATCAAGGCCTACGCAGTCGATATTCTGTGTGGGTATTCTGTCGGCCAGGGCGGGATGGATAGTCAGACCTTCCAGCGCATCTGTGCAGAGCATTCAGCTGTTTATTCCTGGTGAAGAAACGCTGTACAGCAAATTGCATGACTGTCCTAGTCCCTTCAACCCTTTTACCCTGCTGCCCGTGCGGATTGATCTTCTAACTCCAGAGGCACACGGGCATGGATCGAGGTGCCACTGTTCGGGTGAGAAGTGATCGTAAGCTCTCCCTTTAGCAGCTTTAGCCGCTCCTGCATGCTCGTAATACCCAGGCCTCGACCTTTCATGGCTGCTTCAGTGTCAAATCCTGAACCGAGATCACTGATTGTCAGATGAACGTCTCCCGACGTGGCCCACAATTGGACGTCGAAGCGCTTAACTCCACTATGCTTGGCTGCATTGTGCAGGGCTTCCTGTAGAACCCGGAATAGGCAAAGAGAAACATCCGGCGGCAACTGGCGTGGCACATCACGGCTTTGGAACTCAATCTCGAATTTGTGGTGTTCGCCGAATTCTCTGCAGAAGCCTCTCATGGCAACGGCTGCGCCTAAATAGCTGAGTTTCGCAGAGTGCAACTCGTGCGACATCATTTGGACATCGGTCGAAATATCAATGATTCGCTTGCGCAGTTCCCCAATCTGTTTGCGGTTTTCAGAAACCGAATCGGGAAGCTCTCGTTGGACTTGTTCGAGTTGGATGGAGACCAGCGCGAGCTGTTGGCAGATGTCATCATGGAGGTCTCTAGCGATCCGGCCACGCTCTCTCTCCTGCGCTTCAATCAACTTGCCGCTCACGCCTGAGATTGCCTCTTCCATCTGTTTGCGGCGGGTAATGTCCTCGGCGAAGATCAGAATGCCTCCTACCACCCCGCTGGCTGTCCTCCAAGGACGAATCTCCCACCGAACCCACGCCGTCGTTCCACCTTCACGGTCCCAACGGTCTTCGTCGGCTCGCAATGTTTCTCCCTCAAGAGCACGGCGATGCATTTCTTTCCAGCGCTGGGGAATGTCAGGAAAAAGCTCCCAATGCGAACGTCCAAGTACCTGGGAACTAGCGACTCCATAGTCTGCACACCAGCGGTCGCTGACTTGTAGATAGCGCATGTCACGGTCGAGCATCGCCACTCCTGCTGGTACATTCTTGACGAATATCTTCAGCAGTTCCTCCCGTGATTGCAGTAACACCGTCTGCGTCTCTAAATTGCGGTTCACCTCCAAAAGCGCCTCTTCTGTCCGCTTGCGCGCCGTCACATCCATGTTGACGCCAACCACTCGGAATGGCTCGCCAGACTCACTCATAAGGACCTGCCAGCGGCCCGCAATCCAATGAACACTGCCGTCGGGCCAGACCACGCGCCATTCTCCCGTCGTCTGTTGTCCCGTTTTCAAGGCAAAATCAACCAATTCGGTAACTCTTGCCCGATCATCGGGATGGATAAGATTGTCGAAGGCCGTTTGTGTTTTCTCAAGGTCGCCTGGCGGCAAACCGTACAGTGCCTCCAGTTCTGGCGTCCAGGTTAGAACTCCCGTTTGAACATTCCGTTCAAACGTTCCAATGCCAGCCGCCTGCTGTGCCAATCGTAGCCGTTCCTCGCTGGCACGTAGTACGTGCTCGGCCTCTAGCCGTGCCTCCAGCGCGCCCTGCTCGCGAACACCCTGCTCTCGCTCGCGCTGCGCTTGCTCCCTTTCTGCAATTACCGAGGCCAAAGTAATACCCGTCACTGAAAGAACGGCAAAGAACGCACCTAGCAGAACAGCGTTTGTGAATGGAGTGCTGATGGCGAAAGGGCCTGACCCCAACGCTGTCTCTACGGTCGCAATTGTGGCAATCAAGAGAACCGACAACCCGGCTCCCATAACTCCGAAACGGATCGCTGCCCACATTACAAATGGCAGCACCGCGAAAGCCAGAACGTGCAGCCTTACCGGGATGAGACCGGGATCGCCAAAAATTAGGAAGCACGCGGCTGTGAGTAAAACGAAAAGAACGGCAAGTTCTGTGATCCGAGTGTGGTGCTGACTCCGTAAAACGTTGGGGATTGTTAATACCAAGGGGGTGACTAAAAGCACCCCTGTGGCGTCGCCCAACCAATAAATCAGCCATGCAGAGCCCAATCCGGAGTACGCATGCACTTCTGTTGCGTAGAGCACTGACGTTCCGATTGATGCGCTCACCAAGGCGCTGCCTAGCGCACCCAACACGATTAGTGCGAGCGCATCACGCAAGCGCGATAGAGATGTGTCAAATTTGGCAACGTGCTGGAGAAGAAAAGCACCACTGAAAGCAGCGAGTGTGGCCCCGGCCGATTGACCGAGAGCCGCCAGGTGACTAACGGGACTAAAGAATGCAATTGAAAAAGAGCCTAAAGCAATGGCAGGCCAGATTCGATACCCACACACAAGGAAGGCAGCCAGAGCAATCCCGTACGCAGGCCATACAGGGCCAAGGTTGCTACTGCGAATGTTGGTGGTAGCTTGGCCAACCTTGCCTGCAATGCCGTAAGCGACAAGGAAAACGGTGAACTGCACAAGATACGGCTTGCGGAGAATTGACAACAGCGATCGAGTCTCGGTCGCTTGGGTAACTCGGTTTGCTCTCTTACGGAGTACACGTTGCAGTATGGCTGACCCGTTGGAGTATGACAAAAACGCCATGGATCATCCCCCTGGACCTGATCACTATTTGGAGACACCGTAATACTCGCAATTGACCGCCATTGCAAGTCGGTTTAATCGGCGCTTATCAACTGGTGCCCCTTTACCCTAGGTGCATAACTGCTATCGTTAGAATCCAAGAACCTTGGGTGCGGGGCAGAGAGCGGGGAAATCGTCGAAAGTGGAAAGAGCGAATCTCCTGCGGTGGAATCGCCCAAGCGCTCCGATCGGCATATCCCCAACTACGAACCAATGAGAGAGCGCTTGATCAGGACTGCTGTGAGATCGTCTTGCTGCGGAGTTCCCTGGGCGAAATTCAGCACTGAGTCGTAAAGCTCTGCAATAATCATCTCCGGTTCGCGGTCGCTGAATTGCCTCACAGCTGCGGCGAACCGCTCGTTTCCGAACTGTTCTCCAGCGATGTTCTCCCATTCAAGAAAGCCATCGGTAATCAGGAGCACGATATCGCCAGGTTTCAAGATAAGCTTGACAGGTACCGCGTCCCATAAATCCGGGAGGATTCCCAACGGAAGTCCCTGGGCGTCTATAAGCCGGAACGATTGGTTGTCCGACGAATACACGAAAATCGGTGCGTGACCGGCAGAGAGAAGCTCTACCTGGTCGCTGCCTTCCTCGCACACCGCCGCCACAAAAGTGGCGAAACGCTCTGGAGTGAGGTCCTCAGCAAAAGCCTGGTTAATGTTTTTGAGCATCGTTTCCAGACGATCGCGCACATTGAAGCTTGCTCGAGAATACGCACGGCATACTGAGGCCAGGATCGCTGGCCCGATGCCGTGGCCGGTTACATCTGCCAGGACCACGACCCAGCGGCCATCTGCCAATTTCTTCCAATCGTAGAAGTCCCCACCGGTGTCGTCCGCGCTTCGACTCCAGCCGGTTACCTGGAATCCAGCAATTTGGGGTCGAACTTTTGGCAAGAGCGATTGTTGAATGGAGCGGGCAATCTGCAGTTCGTGTGCAACCTGCTTAAGTTGGTGCTGGGTTTCGGCTTCGCGCAGTGCGGCCTCGACATGCGCTCGGATTTCGGCCGCCACTCCGGCGGCCAACGCGCCCGTGATCAGAAGAATAAACGCGAAGTACTTCACAGCCGTCTGGGTCACCGTGAAACCACTCGGTCCTGGGCTGAAGTGCCAACCTGTCACATAAGCAGCCGCCATGTATCCGAGTGCTGAGACAATTCCGCAAACCCAGCATAGTCTCGGGGTCAACCGTAGAACGGACAAGAGCATGAACGGAAAGAAGGCGAGGACCCATGGTGTAGCCAGGGGTCGATAGTCGGGCAGGAGTCGGGTGCTCGTCAGGAAAGCGACACCGACAGCAGGAAACAGGCACTCAAGGACACTGCTGAGGTACCACACGCAATTGGAGATATCCCTGCCAGAGTGCAAACTCCCGTTCACGGCGCGATACAGGCCCAACTCGAACGCGATCACCAGAGCAGCCACGACCAGACCCCAGCGGCTCATCGCCGAGCCCAGCACGAATATACGTACGGCCGCTAGTGCTGCAAAGCAACATACAAAGACAATGACACCGGCGATCCGTTTTTTTTCGCTCTTAAGCAGTGCATGGCGGAATGCAACCGATGTCTCGCGCATTTGTTGAATCGCATGGGTCATTGCAATCGTGCCGAACGGCCTGGACTACCTGTGAGCCTGAAGTCCTTACTTATTTACGAAAACTAAATGGAAACATCCCCTAGAAGAACTGCCTAGACTGACAGTGCGTTAAATGTTGATGACATCAAGACCGCGATGCGTCATGAAATTTCCACCGCAAAGATGCACACCGATGGAAGGGTAGTCTAGGGGAGTGAACGATCTGTGGAAAGGTTATCCCTCAACGTTCTGAACCCGGGCCCGATTCAAGAGTCTCACCCGCTAGGTTTGCACCAAGTCTCAACTTTATTCGGGTCGAAGCGACTGTAATTTCTGCCAGTGTCGCCACTGTCCGAATCTCCTTACGATTTTCGAGGATTTGGCCTTAAGAAAGGCCGGAGACGCTGCGCGACGGGAGGGAGAATTGCATGCTCGCTAACTTAAGGATTCAGAAATTCGTGGCTCGAATGTCGCTTCTGATCGGGGTGCTCACAATCACCAGCGTACCCGGGGTTGGGCAACGAGGTAGTACCGAAACCATCGACGCCACCGCCTTTGGTACGAGCACTCAGCTCGGAAGAAATTTCGGAGTGAAAATTATTATTTACGAATTCTCGGACCCTGAGGACAGAGACATTCTGGTACAGGCATTCTCGAAGGGGCAGAACGACGGATTGAGAAATGCTCTTGAAAAGATGAAAAGCGTGGGCCGAATACAGATCCCCGGCACGCTTGGATTTGACCTTAGCTTCATTCGAGAAATCATAACCCCGAACGGCCGGACCATTCGTTTTGTTACAAACCGGGAGATTGCTTTCGGCGAAAGTTATTGGAGTACCCAGACGAAGAGTTTCAATCTGACTGCCGGTGAAATCAACCTGGATGATAAAGATAGAAGCAAGAGTGGGGGTGTTCTTTTCCCCGCCGCGCAGCTCATTGTCAACAAGGAAGGGGAGTTGCAATGGGAGCTTAACCAGAACGCTTGGAAGCTCACGAACATCATCGAATGGAAGTGACTTCGGCGAAGTCGCAGGCGAGCGAGTAGCTATGACTATGAAGATTCAGCAGCAGTCCAACACTTGGAGTATGTCGCTTCTTCTGTATTGTGTCATTCTGCTGTGCTGCGCAGTCGCGCAGGCACAAAAAAAGAGCAAATACGCTTGTGAGGAGGAGCGGCCCGAGAGCATGTGCAATGCGGCCAACACCTGCGGTTCGGCTTCTTCTCCGTGCACGATTGACATTACCAGGTCAGGGGATTCTGCCAACGCGAAGCCTGGCATACCCAACGCGAAGAATAACCAATTGTTCTGCATCAAGGCTGGTACTACCGTGGTATGGAAGAGCTCGAACAAGAACAATGGATTCACGGTCTCGTTCGGCACCGACTCTCCGTTTGACCCCGACAGCCCGATTATGGGAGGCGGCAAGAAGCAAGTGACGACGAAAGCGAGCACACCTGGCTGCTACAAGTACGACGTGGGTGCGTTCCGTTCAGGAACTGTCTATGGAATGAGCGGAGGCACCAAGTCGGAACTAGTTATTTTGCCCTGACATAGTAAGGAGTGGCGACAACCGGGCGAGTCTGCGGACATATCAGCACCTTAAGGTGTGGAGAAGAGCAAGTTTGTGCCTTCCCACGTTCGAACGAGTCAAGGCAAGTCTGAACCATTCGTAGCGCGACGCAAAATACCAGCGAAAATTGGGACGTCCAAACGCGTTCCAGTCATCCCGGACGAGATGGAGGATGAGTACCAGGAAGCGAGGTGCTGAGTGCAAGTTGCTTTCCGTCGGATGCGTTTTGCGTGGGGAACCGCTCTCATTGTCCTGTCCCTAGTGTCTCTTAGTGCCGGGCAACATCCCGACATTCAGAATCTGATCGCAAGGGGGCATCTCGATGGCATGCGCTGGCCGAACTTCAGCGACTGTCGCAACTGGCTTCAGAAATTCTACGAGCCGACAGGATACGCTCCAGCCTGGGTCCAGGGGTCGCAGCTGGTACCGCAGGCCACAGCATTGATTGAGATCTTCAAAGTCGCCAGCAAAAAGGGGCTCGATCCAGAGGACTACGACACGTCGCGGTGGGAGGAGAGAATCCGAGCGCTGCAAGACTCGTCGAATGGCCCAGCTGTGGCCCGTTTTGACCTGGCACTCACCGTTAGCACCATGCGTTATGTGTCCGACTTGCGCATCGGGCGGATTAATCCACAACATTTCAAGTTCGGATTGAACGCGGAGCAGAAGAGATACGACCTGGCCCAGTTTGTGCGCGACCGAATCATGACCGCTGCGAGCCTTCAAGCAGTTTTGGACGAGGTGGAACCACCGTTTGCAGGCTATCGCAGAACCGAGCAGGCGCTCGCACACTACATCGAACTGGCAAGTACCGACGATGGGGAAAAGCTTCCTGCCGTTACGACGCCCATCGATCCGGACCAGCCATATGCCGGCGTGCCTCGCCTCGCCCGTTTTTTGCGACTCGTGGGCGACCTCCCGGCAGATACTACTCTTCCAAGCGACACGCATACTTACCGCGGGCCACTGGTGGAGGCGGTCAAACGTTTCCAGCGGCGCCATGGTTTGGATGCTGATGGCCGGCTCGGTGCCACCACTATCAAACAATTGAATGTTCCTCTGCAGGGACGGGTCCTCCAACTCCAGCTCACTTTGGAACGTTGGCGCTGGTTGCCGGCCGAGTTTTCGGCGCCTCCGATCCTCGTGAATATCCCCGACTTCCGGCTTCGTGCCCTGGATGAAAATAATAACGTCGTAATGGATATGCGCGTGGTCGTCGGAAAGGCGATGCGCACGCAAACTCCCGTCTTCACTCGCGATATGACCTATGTTGTCCTGCGTCCGTACTGGAATGTTCCCCCCAGCATTCTCCGTAGCGAAATTGTTCCCGCGATCCAGCGCGATCGCAGCTACATTGCCCGCAAGAACTATGAGGTCACGACACAAGACGGTAGAGTGGTGACCTCAGGAGAGATTTCAGATGAAGTATTGACTCAACTGCAGGCGAGAAAGCTAGCCGTGCGGCAGAAGCCCGGTCCTTCCAACGCACTCGGCCTCCTCAAGCTTATTTTCCCCAACGAGCACAATGTCTATCTTCACAGTACGCCTTCTCAAACGCTGTTCTCGCGCTCCCGCCGCGATTTCAGCCATGGATGCATTCGCGTTGAAAAACCCGCGGAACTGGCCGCGTGGGCTCTTCGTAATAACCCTGGTTGGACGCTGGAGCGGGTGCAGCAAGGAATGCAAAGCGGAAGAGACGACGTCACCGTGAATCTCGTCAAGCGTGTTCCGGTATTCATCGTGTACGGGACAGCGCTCGCCTACGAAAACGGCGAAGTTCATTTCAGCGATGACATTTACGGACACGATGCCAAACTGGCGGCGGCGCTTGCCAAGGGTTATCCCTATCCCTGATCCGCGCCCGACTACCAGCGCCGGACGCGTCCCACGTCGACGTGCACGAAGTTCGACACCGCGTAATAGCCCACGCCACCTCGACGCAGTGTCAGAGCTGCATCTCTCAGTTGTGCAGTGGGAATCCCCGGTACGCGTATGTCAATGGCCATCGCCTGCATGTGGAGACTGTGACGGGCCACGCCGCGTCCATGAGTGCGAAGGAATTCGTTGCTCCAGGGCGTACGGTAACCGCAAATTACGTCAATCTCAAGATCGGGATTCCCAAGCGACGCTGTCAAGTCATGCAGTAGGTCAAATAGCCGGGGATCGTACTCGTGAATCTCGCCGGTCCGGTGGTCCCGCAGGTAGCGATTCAGTCGTGTCAACGATTCCTGATCGTAGCCTTGGTCATTGCGGTAGACGATGTTCAAACGCTCTCCGGTATGTGTGTGAAAGAAATGCAGGCGGTAGGAACTGTCGGCAACAACCTGCACTTTTGGTTCGGCCGTACCACGGCAGACCAGCCCGCCAGCGAAAATTACTGCCCAAAAAGGAAAATTGAGAAGACGAAGACACCTTGGCGACCAGGGCAACACAAGAACCTCAATAAGTAGACTGGCCACCCTGAGGTGGCGCCGGTTAATTGTACCAACCCGCCTTCACCCTTCGTTAACGAACGCAAAGGGTGGTCAAGCTGAGATCAGTTGCCAACAGCGGGTGCCTGCGAACGTGACAATGGATTCGCCAATGTGTCGCCTGGTAAGAGGACAAAAGTGCAGAGAAGCGCCACCAGAGATCGGACGGTTGCACTCTTTTTTTCGACGTCATGGGATCACTCCCATTTTCTGCGGAGCCTGTTCAGACTTGCGCCAGAACGGCGTTGGGAGTTCAAGGGGCCGCACGCAGTTCTTGTCTTGTGAGAATACAAGTGTTCACATCTCGCACTGTAGGTCAGCGGATTCCTCGGGTCATCTGGCAGAAAATGCAGGTGGAGTTATTCCCAGAACGTGAACCGCGTGATTCACCCTGTCGGGCTGTCGTGCGACCGGGGTGGGTGCCTGCTGGTAGTTGACACAGTGGCGTCGTGTGGCATCTAGGCCGACCATCTTGTCTGGCAAATGCGAGTGTTGAGTTCTCTGTGCTCGCAGTGTTACTGATGAAATCCAGTCGAGCAAAGAGGTCATTTTCTCGCGCACGGGGAAACCTGGTGGGCGTCACCATCTGACTATTGCAGTCTTCTCGGGGTGCGACTCGATGAGCGGGCCCGAAAAACTCGAGTTCGGGGTTTACCGCGTGATGAACAAAAGCATTCGTCGGCTGGCCATGTTTGTTCTCGTGTTCGGTCCGCTGGTGGCCGCACAAAACCAAAGTTCAGCAGATGCGAAGAAGAATCCAAGCCCAGTCGGGAAGGGGGTCGACTACCTCCTCAATTACCTCAACATGGCCGGTACAAAGAAGGGCAGCGACTTTCATCCATTGACGCAGCGGGAGCGAACCCAACTCTATTTGAAAACCATGGTGAACCCCTTGGGTTACATTAAAGCTGGATTCTCTGCAGGAATCGATCAATGGAAGGATAAGCCTCCGGAGTGGGAACAAGGAGCGTCCGGCTATGGCAAGCGATTTGCGAACATCGTAGGCCAGTATGCAATTCAGCGCACCGTGACATTTGGTCTGGCCAGCGGACTACACGAAGACAACCGATATTTCAATTCTGGCAAGAAAGGTCTCTGGCCTCGGGCTGGGTATGCGATAGCGAGTGGCATACTTGCGAGGCATGATGATGGAAGCCGGCATGTATCAATCTCTCAAGTGGGTGGAGTAGCCGCGGGTGCTTTCCTATCCCGCGCGTGGCAGCCGACTAGTCAGCACTCTGCCGGAGATGGGGCGGTCAGTTTCGGCATCAGCATGGCAAGCAATATGGGATTCAGTGTGGTAAAGGAATTTCTTCCTGACCTGGGGCGCATGATTACCAATGGCCCGAAATCGTCGACGACCAGAAAATTCGCTTCCGGAACTGGATCGACCAAATCTTTGCGCAAGTTGGTAGTGAAGGGTAGCACGGCGAAAACAAATCTCTCGTTCAGGGATTTCCCGTGATCCAGACTCTGTTAAATGTGCTGAGCTGCGATGTGCAGGCAGATTCCTCCGGTCTGCGCTGCGCTCGGAGTCGGAATGACAAAAGGGCGGAGGAATCGAGCTGTGGGACTGACTCAAAGGTCGCGCGGGCCAGCCGACCGCACTACATTGCCAAGAATTCCGACCTACACAGGGCCTCCCCGACTCAATTCGCCGTCACGTCAAAGTCCACCGTGTTGGAGGTCATCCCCCCGGTCTGGACGTAGACCTGAACCAGCCCGAAGATAGTGAGATCGTCGGCGGTGACCGAGACCTGCAGCTCGGTGGAGCTCACGAACCGAGCCATGTGCGGGACGTTGTTCCAGAACACGATAGCATCGCGACCGAAGTTGTGTCCGTTCAACGTCATGACGAAGGGGGTGCT
>Ga0209811_10000455_pt1 | contig 17348 bp, 19 predicted proteins | sample Coa_R1_6_FD_187161 | JGI IMG/M metagenome (GOLD analysis project Ga0209811, IMG submission 187161) | Surface soil microbial communities from Centralia Pennsylvania, which are recovering from an underground coalmine fire. - Coalmine... | ecosystem: Environmental > Terrestrial > Soil >...
CGTCCACGCCGGCCGAAACCCCGGGCGCGGCGGGTGCGCCGGAGGCAGCGGCGCCCGCGCCGGCGGCGGCCGGCACTGCGGCGCCGGCCTTGAACGAGCCGCAGGACGCCGCGGCCTGGGCGCGGCGCGGGTCAGCCTCCGCCGCGCGCCAGGACTACGAACACGCCCTGGCCGACCTGACACGCGCCTGTGAGCTGGCGCCCACCGAGTCCAGCTACTTCTACCAGCGCGGTCTGGTGCACTGGTCGAGCCAGCAGTACGAGCCGGCGCTGGCGGACTTCGGCCAGGCGCTCAAGCTCAGACCCGACGACGTAGCCGCGCTCATGGCGCGCGCCGGGCTGCGCGCTTCGCACGACGAGCCGGGTACGGAGCTGGTCGCGGACCTGGAGGCGGCCGATCGGGCCGCGCCAAAGGAGGCCAACGAGCGCCTGCAGCTCGGCGAGCTCTACGAGTATGCCGGCCTGTATCCCGCGGCGATCTTGCAGTACTCCAAGTGGATCGACTCCCACAACCGCGACGAGATACAGATGACTCGCGCGCTGAACTCGCGCTGCTGGGCACGGGCGCTCGCGGGTCAGGAGCTTGACCTCGCGCTCACAGACTGCAACAACGCGCTGCGACGCAGCCCCAATGCGGCTGCGATCCTCGACAGCCGGGGCCTGGTGTACCTGCGCCAGGGCAACTACGACCGGTCCATCGCCGACTACGACGCGTCGCTGCGCCTGCAACCCAAGAACGCCTGGTCGCTCTACGGGCGGGGACTTGCAAAGCAGCACAAGGGCAACGCCGCGGCCGGCCAGGCCGACATTGCCGCCGCCACCGCGCTGCAGCCGAAGATCGCCGAGGAGGCCGCCCGCCACGGCATCAACCCCTGAAGGCCGGGGCCGCCCGCGGGCATTGCGCCCTCCGGCGCGCGCCGTGGCGCTTTTTGCCTTATGCCCGGCGCTCCTTTAGAATCCCCGGCCCCCCGAGCGGCCGTGTCTTTCGGCGCGATCCGGTGGCAGGCGAGATTTCCAACCCGATCAACGATTTGAGGTTTCGATGCCGAGCGTCCGTGTGCGTGAGAACGAGTACTTCGATGCCGCCCTGCGGCGTTTCAAGCGCGCCTGCGAGAAGGCCGGCATCCTCACCGAGCTGCGCCGCCGCGAGTTCTACGAGAAGCCCACCCAGGAGCGCAAGCGCAAGAAGGCCGCGGCCATCAAGCGGCACATGAAGCGCGTCTCCCGCGACGGCATTCGCACCCCCCGCTAACGGGACGTGCACGCTTAAGGCGCCATGGCGCTCAAGGATCGGATCACCGAGGACATGAAGACCGCGATGCGGGCCGGCGACAAGGAGCGGCTCGCCACGGTCCGGCTCGCCCTGGCCGCGATCAAGCAGCGCGAGGTCGACGAACGCATCAGCCTCGATGACACCCAGGTGCTCGCGGTCCTGGAGAAGATGATCAAGCAGCGCCGCGAGGCCATCACCCAGTTCGCCAGCGGCAACCGCGCGGACCTGGTGGCCAAGGAAACCGCGGAGATCGGCGTGCTGCAGCAGTACCTGCCGGCCCAGATGAGCGAGGCGGAGGTCGACGCCCTCATCCAGGAGGCGATCCAGGCGACCGGGGCGGCCTCCATGAAGGACATGGGCAAGGTCATGGCCGCCGTGAAGGCGAAGGCCCAGGGGCGCACCGACATGGGCGCCCTCAGTGCGCGAATAAAGCAGAAACTCGGCTGATTTTCCCTGCTGCCACGGCGCGCGCGCCGTGGCAGGCTTCCCCTGTGTAAGTTTGCTTGGGCACCCGGAACGGTCGGCACTTGGGACGCATTCCGCAGCACTTCATCGACGAACTCATCGCCCGCGCCGACATCGTGGAGATCATCGGCGCGCGCGTGCAGCTGAAGAAGGCCGGGCGCGAGTTCAAGGCCTGCTGCCCGTTCCACGACGAGAAGACCCCTTCCTTCTGGGTGAGCCCCGACAAGCAGTTCTATCACTGCTTCGGCTGCGGCAAGCACGGCACGGTGCTCGGATTCCTCATGGATCACGACCACATGGCCTTCCCGGAGGCGGTGGAGGAGCTCGCCACGCGCCTCGGGGTGGAGGTGCCGCACGAGGGCGGCAGCGATGCGGGCCCGCGGCGCGCGGAAGACTCCCTCTACGACCTCACGAAGGAGGTGGCGCGTTTCTACGCGGAGTGCCTCACCCGCGATGCGCGCGCCCGCGACTACGTCGCGCGCCGCGGGCTCACCGCCGAGACGCTCGAGCGCTTCCAGATCGGCTACGCGCCGAACTCCTGGAACGAGCTGCTGCGGCGCTTCGGCGCTGCCGAGTCCGGCCGCAAGGCCCTGAGCGATGCCGGGCTCATCGTCGAGCGCGAGCGCGGCCAGGTACAGGGCGGCGAGCGCCACTACGACCGCTTCCGCGACCGCCTCATGTTCCCGATCCGCGATGCGCGCGGCCGCACCATCGCCTTCGGCGGCCGCATCATCGATGCCGGGGAGCCGAAATACCTCAATTCCCCCGAGACGCTGCTGTTCCACAAGGGCCGCGAGCTGTACGCGCTCTACGAAACCCGCCGCGCGCGCACCAACCTTACGCGCCTGTTGATCGTCGAAGGTTACATGGACGCGGTGCGCCTGCATCAGGCCGGCATCGACTACGCGGTGGCGACGCTCGGCACCGCCACCACGGCGGAGCACCTGCGACGCCTGTTCCGCCTGGTGCCCGCCATCGTGTTTGCCTTCGACGGCGATCGCGCCGGGCGCCAGGCTGCCTGGCGCGCCCTGCAGCAGGCGCTGCCCGAGGCGCGCGAGGGCCGCGAGATCCGCTTCCTGTTCCTGCCCGACGGGCAGGATCCGGACTCCCTCGTCGGACAGGAGGGGCGCGAGGCCTTCGAGGCGCGCCTGGCAGGCGCGCTGCCGCTCTCGGAGTACCTGGTGCGCGAACTGGCGCAGCACAGCGATCTGACCAACGCGGACGGCCGGGCGCGCTTTGCCGAAGCGGCGCGGCCGCTGTTCCTCAAGGTGCCCGAGGGGGTGTTCCGCGAGCTGCTGCTCGAGCGGCTCGCCGAAGTGGTCGGGCTTAACCCGCGGCGGCTGGGAGAGCTGTGGACGCCCGCCGCCGCGGCGACCGCGCCGCAGGCGCCTCCCACGCCGCTGCGGCGGCCGAGCGCGCGCGCCACCCTGGGCGCCGGGCGCGGCAGTCTCGTGCGCCAGGCCATCGTGCGCCTGCTGCACCACCCGCAGATCGCGCTCGAGGTCGAAGCCGCCGAGCGCGCGGGCCTGGAGGCGAGCGAGGAGCCGGGGGTTGCACTGCTGCGCGAGCTCCTCGACGAGCTGCGCGCGCACCCGGCGCAGATCCCCGCCCAGGTGATACAGCGCTGGTCCGGACGCGAGGGCGCCGAGGCGCTGCAGAAACTCCTGGAGCGCGAGGAAGTCATTACCAATGCCCCCGCCGCCGCGGGGGAACTCAAGGGGGCGCTGGCGAAGCTGGCCGAATTGGCCGCCGGGCGGCGCCTGGCGGCCCTGGAGGCCAAGAGCCGCGACAGTGCCTTATCTGAGGATGAACTTAAGGAATTTCAAGTACTTATCGTTAAACTGCGTACCCGCGACGCGCGCGGTGGGTAACTTAGATTTGGTGATTCCTCCGCCGTCTAATAAAATTGCGCGCTTTGCCTTCGCCCCCCTTGAGCCGCCCGCCGCTGGGCAGCACATAGGGTGGAACCACCAGCGCACCGCCTATACATGACACGTAAGCACAAGCCCACGACCGCCCATAAAAAGCGTCCCGCAGCACAGCCCACAAAGCCGGTAAAACCGGTTCCGACCGAGAAGACGGTGGCCGCCGTCGCGAGCCTGCGCGGCAAGGTGGCCGCGCCCGCGAAGAAGGGCGCGCCCGCGGCGCGTCCGGCGCCGGCGCACGGCAAGGGTGAAGGCACGCGCGCCGCGGCAGCGGGCAAGCTCGCCGCCGACAAGCGCCCGCTGGGAATCGAGCGGCGCGTGCCGGCGATGCCCGAGGACCGCCAGTCGCAGCTGAAGCTGCTGATCGCGCGCGGCAAGGAACAGGGTTACCTCACCTACGCGCAGGTGAACGATCACCTGCCATCCGAGATCGTCGATCCGGAGCAGATCGAAGACATCGTCAACACCATTAACGACATGGGCATCCCGGTGTACGAGAAGGCACCGGATACCGAGTCGCTGCTGGCGACCGAGCCTTCGCAGCCGGCCGATGAGGAGGCGATCGAGGAAGCTGCCGCGGCGCTCGCCGCACTCGATGCCGAGCTCGGCCGCACCACCGACCCGGTGCGCATGTACATGCGCGAGATGGGCACGGTGGAACTGCTGACGCGCGAGGGCGAGATCCGCATCGCCAAGCGCATCGAGGAAGGCCTGGACGCGGTGCGCCGCGCGCTCGCGATGTACCCGCCCACGTTTGATTTCCTGGCGCGCGCCTATGAGCCGGTCAAGGCCGGCCAGGGCCGCCTCGTCGACCTGATCGTCGGCTTCATCGACCCGAACGCGCCGGACGTGATCGCGCAGCCGCAGAACCCGACCAAGCTCGAAGTGGTCGCGGCCGCGGAGAAGGCGGACGAGGAAGAGGAAAGCGAAGAGGCGGACGACAGCGAGGAGGAGGCCGTCGACACCGGGCCGGACCCGATCGAGGCGGCCACGCGCTTCGCCTCCATCGCCAAGATCCACGCCCAGGTGCTCGGCTCGATCGCCAAGCTCGGCGCCAAGGATCCGAAGACCCTGCGCCAGCGCAAGCGGCTCTCGGATGAATTCATGGAACTGCGGCTGTCGCCGCGCATGTTCGATGCCCTGATCCTGAACCTGCGTACGCACGTCTCCGAGGTGCGCCAGCTGGAGAAGGAGATCATGGTCATCGCGGTACGCGATGCCGGCATGCCGCGCAAGGACTTCATCGGCTCGTTCCCCAAGAACGAGACCAACCCGCGCTGGCTCACCAAGCACGTCAAGGGCGGCAAGAAGTACTCCGCGCCGCTGGCGAAGTTCAAGGACGAAATCGAGCGGCGCCAGAAGAAGCTCGAGTCGCTCGAGGTCATCTATCACCTCACCATCAACGACATCAAGGACGTCAACCGCGAAGTCTCGATCGGCGAGGCCAAGGCGCGGCGCGCCAAGAAGGAGATGGTCGAGGCCAACCTGCGCCTGGTGATCTCGATCGCCAAGAAGTACACCAACCGCGGCCTGCAGTTCCTGGACCTCATCCAGGAAGGCAACATCGGCCTCATGAAGGCCGTCGACAAGTTCGAATACCGCCGCGGCTACAAGTTCAGCACCTATGCGACCTGGTGGATCCGCCAGGCCATCACGCGCTCGATCGCCGACCAGGCGCGCACCATCCGCATCCCGGTGCACATGATCGAGACCATCAACAAGCTCAACCGCATCTCGCGGCAGATGCTGCAGGAGATGGGGCGCGAGCCGACGCCGGAAGAGCTCGCGGTGCGCATGGAGATGCCCGAGGACAAGGTGCGCAAGGTGCTGAAGATCGCCAAGGAGCCGATCTCGATGGAGACGCCCATCGGCGATGACGAGGATTCACACCTCGGGGACTTCATCGAGGACACCTCGGTAGCCTCCCCGATCGATCAGGCCACGATGGAGTCGCTGCGCGAGACCACCCACTCGGTGCTGGCGCAGCTCACGCCACGCGAGGCGAAGGTGCTGCGCATGCGCTTCGGCATCGACATGAACACCGACCACACCCTCGAGGAGGTCGGCAAGCAGTTCGACGTGACGCGCGAGCGCATCCGCCAGATCGAGGCCAAGGCGCTGCGCAAGCTGCGCCATCCGAGCCGCAGCGAGCAGCTGCGCAGCTTCCTGATGGATGACTGAAGGAGCCGGCGCGCGGCCGGTTGCCGCACATCACAAGGCCCGGTGTGATCACCCACACCGGGCCTTTTTCTTGACGCTGCTAGATGCCGGCCTTGGCGAGCGCGTCGATGACTTCGCGCAGCGTCTCCGCCAGGGCCGGGTGACTCGCCTCGAACTTCACCGCCAGCTGCTCCAGGCGCGGCGTGGCCGCAGGCGGCGCCGCGGTGCTGCCCTCGCCCAGCGTGCGCTCGATGTCGCGCATCAGGTTGCCGAGCTGCCCGCGCGCCTCACCCTCCAGCGGTGCACCCGCGCTCAAGTGCTGATGCACCCGGGCGAGGAGTTCTCGCAGGCTCTCCTCGCTCATGCCGGGGGCCCTGGCCTCAGATCCCGCCACCCATGGGCAGGCTCGCACCCGAGGGCGCGGCATCCCCGCCCACAAGATCCTTCCAGGTGACCTCCTTGCCGAGGCGCTTGCCCTTTTCGGTGAGCTTGAGCCCCTCGGGCGAGAGCGTGACCATGTAGGGCTTGCCGTCGACTTCGATCTCGCGCTTGAGCTGCTTGTTGAGTTTGGTAGCCATTCTCGTCCTCTCACGTGCCACGGGCACGCGGTTGATGGTAACAGCAAGCGGCCGTTGGTCACCGGCAGCCCGCAGTGCGGAAAAAAGATAACCCTACTTGATGAGCCCTTCTGACTTCAGGGCCTCCATGACGTGCGGGCGCGCCTGGATGCGCTCGACGTAGCGCTTAAGCTCCGGCCACTTGCCCAGATCCAGCTTCACGAACGGCGCCCAGCTGAGCACCGTGAAAAGGTAACAGTCCGCGACGGTGAACTGCTCGCCCATGAGGAAGGGTTTTGACCCGAGGGCGCCCTGCAGATAGTCGAGGCGCTTGGCGAGGTTGCCGAGCACGTACTGCTTCGTGTCCTCGGGCGCATCCGGGCGGAACAGCGGCGAGAAGGCCTTGTGAATCTCGGAGTTGATGAAGGCCAGCCATTCGATGAGGCGGTAGCGCTCCATGGTGCCCGCCGCCGGGGCGAGCCTTAAGGCCGGGTTGCGGTCGCCGATGTACTGCAGCACCGCCACGTTCTCGGTCAGCGTCTCGCCGCTGTCTAGCGTGAGGGCCGGGACATAGCCCTTGGGGTTCACGGTGTTGAGGTCGAGGCCGTCGGCCGCCTTCCTGGTGTGCCGGTCGACCTTCACCAGCTCGAACTTCAGTCCCGCTTCCCGCAGCGCAATGTTGGAGGCCTGGGAACAGGCGGACGCGAAATAGTAAAGCTTCATGCGATGACTCCTGGGCCCCACGTTCCGCGACCCGACATATCCGTCGCGGGATGGCCATGCTAACGTTGCGTACAGCGATGGCAAGAGGGTAGTGCCATGAGGTCGCTTTTCATCACGGCTGCGGTCGTTACTGCTGCGGCCGCACTCTGCGGCTGCCCCTATCACAAGCAGCAACCCGTTCCGGGACCACAGTCCTCCGTCACCCTGAGCCTGCCGGCCGGCAGCCACTAGCGGCGCACGACCAGCGACGAGCGCGTGCACGCGGCGCAGATTCCGCTCGTCAGGCACGCCGGATGAGTCGTCGTCGCGCCGCCCGCACACCCTGGATCCTCCGCAGTTTCGCTACTGGCGCCGGGCCCCGCTGCTACAATCCGCGGCGGTTGGGCCTGTAGCACAGCGGTTAGTGCAGGGGACTCATCAAGCAAGGTGCCTTCGCGGGGAAACGCGCGAAGTGGACGGGATGAATTCAGGGAAACCTTCGGGAGACTTCCATCCCATGGCAATCCTGAGCCAAGCCGCCGGTGCACCGGCGGAAGGTGCAGAGACTACCTGAGGGCTGAAAGTGTCCTTAATGACAGGCGCCGAGCATCCCGCACCCACACGCACGGTCAGTGCGCGGGTGAAGAGATAGTCCACTCCCGCCGGAAACGACGGGGTCAAGTGAATCCCTTGGTCGTAGGTTCGAATCCTACCGGGCCCAGACTAACTAACAGTGCGCCGCAGCAGCGTCCAAGGGTTGCGGCAGCGCTGAGAGAAGCGGCGGCGCGGTGCCCACTGCCCGCGGGCATTCCTGTCGGACCGCCAGTCGCATAACACCGCGTGGAAGTGTGCAAGGGTCATGGCCTATGCTGACAGGGTTACCCGACCTGATTGGGGCGGCGACGCCCAACAAATTCTGGTGTTGTTCCTGTTGCACCGGGCGCTCAATGCGGAGCCCAACATCATGACGAAGCTCGTCCTAGTCATCGGCGTGATCAGCGTGCTGTTAGGCGGACTCTGGCTGCTTCAGGGGCTGGACCTCGTGCACGTCCGGCCAATCCTCTGCTTCGCCGATTGCGTGCCCCTGCAGGGGCCCTCGCCGACGTGGGCCATCATCGGATTCTTCGTGGTGACAGCAGGAGTCATTGCGATCCTCTACTCGCTGAAGCGTCGTACCCACCCATAGAAACAGCATCTCCAACGGGCGTTACAGTTGGTGTAGGAGTACATGCAGTGCCATGATTAAGAACGTTGGCCCCACCGCCATTCGTGAGAAGCACAGGGCTAGCTGTCACTGCGGAGCTGTAGTCCTTGAACTTGACCTGCCAGACGGCATCATCGATCCGCACCGCTGCGATTGCTCGATATGTCGAAGGAAAGGGGCGATCGTAGCTTCGGTGCCCTTGTCTGGATTGCGAGTCCTGAAGGGCCACGAGGTTCTCAGGCTGTATCAGTTCAACACGATGACCGCGAAGCATTACTTCTGCTCCAACTGCGGAATCTATACGCATCATCAGCGTCGCTCCAATCCCAACGAGTACAGCTACAACGTTGGATGCCTCGAAGATGTGAACCCTTTCGATATTCCCGAGATACCGACAAGCGATGGCGTCAACCATTCATCAGACCGTCGCGGCTCATAGCCATCGCTTGGAGCGACCGTGACAGGAGGCTTTGAGGCGCCGCGAGCGCTGGGGAGGATTGTGCGCCCGCCTCGCTTGCTGGGCGGTGGCCAGCCGCGCAGGATCGTCGTTAGGCGACGGAGGATAGCGTGATCTCGCTTTCGGTTAGCGTCGACGTTCCCAGCCTGGAAGAAGGACTTCGCTTCTATGGTGAGGCATTTGGATTTGACAAAGCCTCCGAACCCTTCCCCGGTGTGGCTGTCCTGCGTGCAGGGAATGCCGAGCTTCTGCTCTTGGTGAAGGGACCCGGCTCCGCCCCCAGTCCGCACACAGCGGAGAAGCGCCACTACGATCGGCATTGGACTCCGGTCCATATCGACTTTCATGTCGACAACTTCAAAGAGTCACTGACGAGGGCACTTGCGGCTGGTGCCAAGCAGGAGCGGTTGTTTGAGACTCCCGGCCGTCCCGCAGTAGCGTTCTGCAGTGACCCGTTCGGCCACGGCTTCTGTCTCATTGAAAGAAGGAAGACCTAGAGGTGGCACCGTCGTTGGAGCGGACCGTGATGCGTGGATGGCTGGCGCCGCGGACGCTGGAAGACGCGTTGCGCCGGCGGCGCTCCGGGCATAGCCGTCGTTCGCCGCTCGAACTCAAATTAGACAGCACGTGGATTGGGTGCACATTGAAGCAACTGCCAAGCGGCACCGAGGCGGTGCGACCTTTCCTCCCAGCCAGGGATTTCGAGCTATCCAAGCGTTTCTATGAGGCACTTGGGTTTAGAAAGCTCCTGGACGGAGACGTGGTCATATTTGAGGTCGGCGGTACCAGTTTCCTGCTCCAGAAGCATTACGAGAAGAACTGGGCGGAGAATTTCATGATGCAGTTGATGGTGGACGATCTGGACGCTTGGTGGGAGTACATCCGCTCGCTCGACCTGCCCAATCGCTTTGGAGTTGCGCCTCCACGTCCACCGGCGCTGCAACCCTGGGGGCTGCGCATAGCGTACGTTGCAGATCCATCTGGAGTCTTGTGGCACGTGGCCCAGCGCAGGCCTGGTTGCAAGTACGACTAGCAGGCAGCGGTGCGGTCGTGTACGCACCAGGATCCCATCGTGGACCCGAATTCCCACGAGGCCCTCCTGCGGCGGCGGGAGACGGCAAGGCTGACGTGGCGCGGCCCGGCACTGATGCTGTTTACGCGCGCGGCCTGTGCCGTGGGAGCGCGAGCCCTCGTCGCAGCCCTCTTCGCCCGGCGAGCATCGCCGAAGCCATGGCATGACGCCGAGCCATGGCTGCCGGTGTACGGGACATTGATCGACGCCGGATGCCTGGCGCTGCTTTGGTGGCTCACGCGCCGGGAGGGCATCCGCCTGCTCGATCTTGTCGGCTTCGAGCGCACACGCCTCGTCCGCGATACGCTGCTCGGCCTCGCGCTCATTCCTGTCAGCCTGGTATTCATTCTTGGTGGCATCTACGCAGTCGGTTGGCTTTTGTATGGGACGCTCACGCCGCCGTACCTCTTTGGGACCTTGCCACTGCCGGCCGCTCTCTATGGGGCGCTGGTGTTCCCTTTCATTTGGGGACTGACCGAGCAGATGACCTATAACGGCGATCTGGCACCCCGCTTCCAGGTTCTTTGTCGGAGTACGGGCCTGGCGATCGTACTTGTAGCGTTCGCCTGGTCGCTGCAGCATGTCTTCATGCCGTTGACCTTCGATGCGAAGTTCATGGCTTTTCGCCTGTTGTCGTCGGTGCCCAACTCGGTCTTCCAAACGCTTTTGTATCTGCGACTTCGCCGGTTGGTTCCGCTCGCGATTGCACACGCCTTGATGGATGGTGCGAGTGTGCTAATCGGCGTGCTGCTTCCGCTGGTGCGGGCATGACGGGACCGTTACCACTGCGCATGTGGCGACGAGCGCCGGGCGCTGTCTCAACGCGCTGCCTGAAAAATGGCTGGAGCCGACGCAGCGCCCAAGGCACCTCCGCGGCTCAACCATGACGTTGAGCTGCACATGAGTAATTGGCGGTGCGTGGCGGCACTCCTATTTGTCATATCGCTCAGCGGCTGCATCGAGATAACCACGTATGTCTCGCCGTCTGCGTCGGGCACGGTCATTGACGCCACCTCTCGAAAGCCTATTCAGGGAGCCACTATCGCGGTAGACGGCCACCCAGGCTTATTTGCGCAAACGAACTCCGAGGGTCAATTCCTCCTGGTGCCCGCTACGCGCAAGATACATATCTTCGTGCTCACCCCTTACGAATCGCTTCCGCCCGGCGGCACGGTAGTTGTTTCAGCCGATGGTTACGCTTCAAGTGAAATGGCTGTGAAAGGCAGCGCCAACTCGCTCCTCGTCCCTCTAGACAGGGTCCGCTAGTACCGCCTCATCAACGCTTGGCGCGGCCATGAAAGCGGAGCAATTCATCCGCGCATGTGTGCGAGGGTCTGTCTGACGGCCGGCGATCGCGCATACCCGGGTTGCCTGAACCGTGTCCGTAATGCATTCTGCGTCGGCGAAGTAGAAGAAGTTATAAGTGGGGGGAGGATCAATTTCGGTGCCGAGCGGGGCGGTATTCTTGAGTTACGCCTCGGGAGACGCCGCAGCGGCCGAGCGAATCTGCACGAGCTTGCGCGCCGCCGGGATCGAGGTCTGGTTCGACCGGAGCGAGTTGCGGGGCGGGGACGCCTGGGACCAGTCGATCCGCAAGCAAATCAAGGGCTGCGCCCTGTTCGTCCCGGTCATCTCCCGGAACTCGCACGATCGCGACGAGGGGTATTTCCGTCTGGAGTGGAAGCTTGCGGTCGATCGCTGCCACCTGATGGCTGCCGACAAGGCTTTCCTGTTGCCGGTCGTCATCGACGACACGCGCGATGATGAACGAGTGCCGGAGCGGTTTCGGGAGGTGCAATGGACGCGCCTGCCGAACGGGGTGACACCAGCGGAATTTGTCGAACGAGTACGTGCACTGCTCTCGGGCGGCCCGGCGACCGCCGCAAGCTCAGTCAGCCCCGTAGCAGGGTCTTTAGGGGATACGCCACCGGCACTCGGGCGCCGGGAGGCGCGGAAGTGGAAGCCCAACGCCGTACGCTTGGTGCTTGGCGCAGTGGCGGTGGCCGCAGTGGCTTACTTCGTTCTCGGGCGGTTCGCGCCCTCGAGGCCGGTCACGCGCACGGGTCCACCGAACTCCATCGCGGTACTGCCGCTTGCCAACTTGAGTGGCGACCCGGGGCAGCAGTACTTCTCGGATGGACTGTCGGAGGATTTGATCACCGCCCTCTCGCAGTTCCCAGGTTTGAAAGTGATTGGCCATTCCTCGTCGTTCAAGTTCCGGGATTCGAAGGAGGACAGCGGGAGTATCGGCACCAAGCTCGGAGTGGCACATCTGCTCGAAGGCAGCGTGCGCCGTGCGGGGGATGTGGTGCGAGTGAGCACCGAACTCATTGATGCGTCGGACGGCAGCACGCAATGGTCCGCCCGCTATGACCGCCCCTACAAAGACCTCTTTGCGCTGCAGGATGACATCACCCGCGCGGTGGCTGCCGCTCTCAAGGCCAAACTTCTGCTCCCGGAGAATGCCACCGCTCAGAGCGATCGCCCCCCGAGCGGTAACCTCGAGGCCTACAACAGCCTGCTGCAGGGGAAATTCTACGACTCCCGCGACACGCAGGCCGACCAGCGCAAGGCCATTGAGAACTATACCGCGGCAACGCAGCTCGATCCGCGCTACGCACTGGCCTGGAGCTTTTTGTCCGACGCGTTGATAGGCCTCGGCGAACAGTGGCTCGACGGCGCCGCCGCCCAGAAGGCCTATGCACAGGCACGCGCGGCATCCGCTGAGGCCCTGAGCCTGGACCCCGGCCTCGCCGCCGCGCACAGCGCCCGTGGTTACTTGCTCCGGGTCGCCGACTTCGACTGGCTTGGGGCAGAGGCGGAATACCGTCGCGCCCTGGAATTGGCGCCCAGCGTCGCCTCGACGAAGTTCTCGCTCGCCAATCAGCTTGCCACGGTTGGCCAGGTCGAGAGAGCCATCGAGTTGACGCGCGAGGCGCTCGCGACCGAGCCGTTGAAATCCGGTTGGCATGAGTGGCTGGCCGTGGATCTCCTGGGACTGAATCGTCTCGACGAGGCGGAAGCGGCGGTCCGCAAGGCGATCGAATTACAACCGCATGCGGAAGGGTATTACCAAACACTGACGATGATCGCGATCCAGCGTGGTGATCCCAGAGCCGCGCTGGCAGCGGCGCAGCAGGAACCGCCAGGGGACTGGCAGGACATTGCGCTGACGATGGCACGTCAGATCGGCGGTGACTCGAAGGTGGCGGATGCGGCGCTCAAGAACCTGATCGACAAGCATGCCGCCATCGCCGCGTATCAGGTGGCTGAGGTCTATGCGATCCGGAACGATGAAGACAAGACGTTCGAATGGCTCGAGCGCACCTGGAGCATCCGTGATCCCGGCGTTACCGGTCTGCTCAACGACCCCTTCATCCTTCGCTATAAGGGCAAGCCGCGCTTTTCCGCATTCTGTCGCAAGGTTGGCCTGCCAACGCCGGCGGAGGTCGAGACGCACGGATGATTTGCGAGGCGCGCGAGAAGGTCGCCTGCAAGCAGTCCGCGGCGCGCTGGATTATTAATGGCTGGCTCATCCGCACCGCTACTCCTCTGGCTGACGCCGGCTCTGCTGGCGCTCCTGCTCTACGGCCTGGGCCAGGGCTTCGTGAAGATGTGGATCACGGAGGTTCCGCCGGCGCGCTTCTGCCTCTACTTCGCGTGTGCCCGCGCGCTCGTGATGGGCTGCTACTTCTTCGCGAACCCGCACGCGCCGTTGTTCACAGTGGAAGGCCGCCACTTGCTCGCCATCGGCATATTTGCCTACCTGCTCGACGGTGCCGGCTGGATCATGTACTTCCAGTCGATCATCGCCGGCCCGATCACGATCGTGGGCACGCTCTCGGCCGCCTATCCGGCGATCACCATCGTGTTCGCGCACTGGTTCCTTGGCGAGACGCTCTCGCCGCTCCAGTACGGCGCAGTGGCTCTCGTGATCGCCGGCTGCATCGGGCTCGCGTACCAACCCGCGGACGCCGCGAACAAGGTTACCGGGCGGGCCTGGATCGCGTTCGCGTTCTCGGCCCTCCTGCTGTGGGGCAGCGCCCAGACGATCGTCAAGTACAACTACAGTCTGGGTGCCACCGACGCCAACATGGCGCTCTATAGCATGATAGGTGCGCTGCTCACGCTTGGCGTCTACGGCTGGTGGAAGGGACGCGCCGGCACGCACTCCGTGATCGAGTGGACGCGCTCGTTCCTGCCGATGGGGATGATGGCGTTGGGCGACCTTGGCGTGCTGATTGCGAGTCGCTACGGCAAGATCTCGATCGTAACGCCGCTGACGGGCGCCTACCCGCTGGTCACGCTCGCCTTCGCGGCGCTCGTGCTGCGCGAGCGGATCATGCTGCTGCAGTGGGGCTGCATCATCGCGATCCTGGTGGGCATGTTCTTCTGCACCTCCTGAACGCGGCCAAACCAACACTGGATGGACGTCATTGCGTAGACTTCGGACACTGGAGTGTTGGGAGGGTGGAGAGGCTGGTGGTTGCCGGGAACGACGGTGGAGGCGGTCATTGAGGCCTTCTGACACTCTGCCAGCGGACGGAAACATCACTGCGGCGCGCGCCCGTGCGCGCAAGAATGGCCTTGCGCTCGGGTCGCGTTGTGAGGGTCGATGCGCCGCCGCCGGACGCAGCCGCCCGAGCGGACGTAGTCAGCCAACTCGCCCCGGGGAGAGCCATTGAACACACCCATGCCCGCGAACCGGTCCGCCACGCTCTGCGGACTCGCCCTTGCCCTGCTCGCAGGGCCCGCCTTCACGCTCGCGTATCGCCTGATCACCGGCGAGAACCATTCGGATCTTCAGGTGGTGGGCCGGGAACTGGGGATCTTCCTGCTGGTTGGCCTGCTGTTTTGGATCGTGAAGCGTCGGGAAATGCTGCCGCTGAGCTCCATCGGACTGCACACCGATCGCCTGGGCAGGTCGCTCCTGCGCGGGCTCGTGCTCACCGTGATCACGCTCGGCGTCACGGTGGGCCTGTATCTGCTGCTGCAGCAGTTCGGCATTCGCCTCGGCGAGGGCAGCGGCGATCACTTCCACCCGGCACTGTGGGTGGTGGTGCTGATCATGCTGCGCGCCGGCATCGCCGAGGAGGTGTTCTACCGCGGCTATGCGATCGAGCGCCTGGCGAGCCTCACCGGCAGCACGTGGCTGGGCGCCCTGGTGCCGCTGGTCGTGTTCGCGGCGGCCCACTACCGCCAGGGTGCGGGCGGCATCATCGCAGCCTTCGTGCTCGGCGGAATCTTCACGGCCTTCTATGTCCGATACCGCGACCTGCTCGCCAACATCACGGCGCATTTCCTGGGCGATTTCGTGCTCAACGTGGTGCTGCCGCTGCTGGGCGCCGGTTAGCCGGCACTAGCGCCGGGCGCGTCCCGCCGCCTACTGCGTGCGCGTCGCCACGAGCTCGGCGGGGTCGAGCACGCGGCCGCCCAGCACGATCTTCACGATGCTCGCGTACGCCTGGATGGTGCGCGTCGGGTCTTCCCGCAGCAGCAGCAGGTTGGCCTTCTTGCCGACCTCCACCGTGCCGATCTCCCGCTCAAGATGCAGCGCGCGCGCGTTGGCCAGGGTCGCTGCGCTCCAGATCTGCGCCGGGGTCAGGCCGGCGGCCTGCAGGCGCTGCATCTCGAACCAGCCGTTGAGGCCGGGCGGGTTGGCGTAGGTCGGCGCACTGGGCGTGTCGGTGCCGAACAGCAGCCGGCCGCCGTACCAGGAAAGATAGGCCGTGGCGCGCGCAGCGCGCTCGATCGGCACGGCGTAGTCCTTGAATACCTGCGCCTGCAGGGCCGGTCCGTCCAGCTTGCCGGCCTGGGGAAGCTCCTGCGCCAGCACGTCGTGAAACCACTGGCCTTGCGGGGAGCGGTACCACGCGAGCAGTTCCGCGGGCAGCACCCGCGCGAGCTGTGGGTCGGACAGGAAGGCAGCGTCGAACAGGTCCCGCTCGCCGTACAGCACCTGCAGGGTCGGCTGCCAGCCGACGCGCGCCGTGAGCACGCCGTCGAGCACTTTCTTGACGGCCGGGCTCAGAGCGGGCCCGACGGAGGCTTCATCCCAGTTCCACAGGCCGTGGGCCAGGATGTCGACACCGGCCTCGAGCCCGAACGCCTGGGCTTCGGTGGAGTTGGCGTGCAGCAGCACCGGCAGCCCCGCGGCGTGCGCAGCGCTGACCAGTTCGCGGATGGTCGCAAGCTGCGGCACCGGCAGGTTGTGTGCCGCACCGAAGCCGCGCTCGTAGAAGGTCTTCACGCAGATCGCCCCGTCCGCCCGCATGCGCGCGACGACGGCGGCCGGCGTGTGCGCCGCGCGCTCGATGCCCGCGGGCACCGGGCTCTGCGGCTCGATCAGCATGTAGGGCAGGCTTTGGTAGCGTGCCGGCTTCGGCACGAAGTTCATCGGGTAGCCGTCGATCAGGGCCGCGCCGCCGCAGAAATAGGTATCGGGAGTCAGGCCGCGACCTTTCCAGCGCGCCAGCTCCTGGGGCGTGGAGATCAGATCCACGAGCGTGGTGAAACCGTACAGCAGGAAACTGCGTGGCATCTGCTCCCAGGCACGCTGCGCGAGCTGCGGGTGCTGCGCTTCCTGCTCGCCCGTCATGCCCGGCAGTGTGCCCAGGTGCACGTGGCTGTCGATCAGCCCCGGGGTCAGGAACAGTCCGCGACCATCGAGCGTGGTGACCGGGCCGGCGCCGCCCGGCGCTGCCGGCCCTGCGCCCGCGGTGATCGCCACGATGCGCCCGTCATGGATGAGGACGTCCGCATCCGGCAGTCCCGCCACGCGCTCGGGGGAGGCGATGGTGACGTGGGAGATGCGCAGGTCCTGCGCGGCGCCCGGCGCTGCGGGCAGGAGCGCCAGCAGGAGCGCGACCAGCCAGCGCCGCGCCTTGACTGCCGCCGCCGTCAAGGCGCGCTTACTGCGCCGGCGGCACGTAGATGGCGAGCCCCGTGGCCGCCTTGTTGTAGATTCCCATCGAGCCGCCGACCCCGACGCTCGAGGCACTGTTGCCCCCGTAGCTGGTATTGCCGCCGCCCAGGCCGATCGAACCTGACTGCTGATCCTGGACACCCTGCAGCAGGATGCCGTTGGCGCCGAGCTTCGCGGCCTCGTTCTTCATCCGCTCGAGCGCCTTGTCCATGTTCTGCTGGCTGGTGAGCGCCAGCGAGCCCTGGCTGCTCGCGTTGATGCTGGCGATCGATTCGAAGTGCGGCGGGGGCTGGCTGTAGACCATGACGGCGTCGGGGGAGATCGGCGGCCGTGCGGCGCCGAGCATGACGTGCGAGGACGTGGCACAGCCGAGCAGCAGTGCCGCCAGCAGCGCAAGCACGCCGGTGCGCATTGCATGATGCATAAGGACCCTCCTTACTGTTCGTTGCACGCGGCCGCAGGCGCCGCGCCGCTGCGCCGCGGATTTAACCCTGCAGCAGAGGCGTGACAACCTCTGCCAGGTGTTCCGGCGTCCAGCTGGGCTGCTTGAGTTTCCAGCCGTCCTCCGCGAGCCGTCCCGCCCGGTCGATGGTGAAACTGACTGGCAAC
>Ga0209811_10000456_pt1 | contig 17274 bp, 16 predicted proteins | sample Coa_R1_6_FD_187161 | JGI IMG/M metagenome (GOLD analysis project Ga0209811, IMG submission 187161) | Surface soil microbial communities from Centralia Pennsylvania, which are recovering from an underground coalmine fire. - Coalmine... | ecosystem: Environmental > Terrestrial > Soil >...
GCAGGATAATCATTTCTTAGGACAGCAGGCAAAATAATCGAATCTGCGGGCTTCTCGCTTCAAACAAAAACCTTCGCCGAGTCATACGACAAGTGAGTCTAACCGCGAGTCGTACGCGCAGATGATGTCCGGGACCAATCTCGTTGTCCTTTTCTTCTTGGCGACAGTCACAATTTGGCTATTCAAGAAGGGTGACCCACGTGACCGCGCCTTCCTGGCAATTGCGAGTTTGATCTACATAGCAGCCATGTGGGGAACGGTTTGGAAGTTTGGATCGGGGAATGAAATTGTCCCTTACGTCCTGCTTGAATCGACCGGATACCTCTTGGTCTTGCTGACTCGGCGAAGGTTTTTGTTTGAAGCGAGAAGCCCGCAGATTCGATTATTTTGCCTGCTGTCCACCACATTTTCGTTATCTACGCTCACCGTCGAGATCCTATGAGAGACGTGGATAGACGATAGCAGATGATTGACGAAATCAAACGAATCGAAGCATTCTTGTTTCTGCGGAAAAAAGATTCGATTCCTGCCTAGTTGGTGTTCACTCCATAGCTGAACTGCGTTGTGCAGTTTGCTTCCCGGGCCGTGTCTTCGCAATGTTCGGCGGGTTGTGGCTGGGCGGTCGGCCGCCGTGCAGGCTTAGCTGACCTAAGCGGCAGAGGTTGATGGCGTCGCCCAGGATGCGCATCGCTTCCTGCGGCGCGTGAAAGCCCATCGAGTTCTCTGACATCACGAAGTCGATCATGAACTGGCCGCGGCGATGATAGTCGCGGGCAGTGGCGAGTTGCGTGTCGGTGGCCCCGTTCTGCTTGGCCGTCTTGAGGTCGTTGATAAGGTCGACCAGCGCGTCGAGAGCCGTGTTGCGCAGGCTGAAGAAGCGGTCCTGGATGTCTTCGACGCGAGCCTTCAGTTCGTCTTCGGAGAAATGGTGGCAGGTCTGGCAGGAACGGTTGATCTTCAGCAGAGGGCTGTTGACCTGGTGATCGCTGATCTTAAGTCCGCCCTGGCGCATGTAGGGCATGTGGCAGTCGGCGCAGGCTACGCCCGAGCGCGAGTGCACGCCCTGGTTCCACATTTCGAATTCCGGATGACGCGCCTTGATCAGTTGCGTGCCTGAGTCGGGATGCGTCCACTCATTGATCTTCTGTTCGCCCTCCCAGTCGATGATGTCTTCGACCTTGATGCCCTTGACCCAGGGGAAGGTGAGGCGCTTGTTCGGCGGCTGGAAGTAGTACGTCACGTGGCACTGGCCGCAGACGTAAGAGCGCATCTCCTGGCGGGTGGCCATGGTGTTGACGTCGTAGTTGGCGATGCCTTGCGTCGCTTTCAGAGCGCGAATGCCTTCGATGAATGCGGGGCGCGTGATACGGAGCTGCATGGTGCCAGGGTCGTGGCAGTCGATGCAGGCGACCGCATGCTTCATGGTCTCGCGGATCTGGGGATAGGTCATGTGCGTGTCGCTGATGACGTTGAAGCCCTTCATCAGGTCGCCGTTGCCGAGTTTGAGGTAGGTGGTGACGATCGAGGCGTGGCAGTTGATGCACATCGCTGGGGGCGCGAACTTCTGGCGCTCGGTGAAGGTCTGGTCGTCGAGCATGTAGGCGTGGCCGCGGCGCTCGCGGTAGTCGGCTGAAAAAGAATATCCGGCCCAGATGGTTTTCAGGCGCGGGTCTTCTTGAAGCTTCGAACGTGCCACGACAGACCGCGGATCGGCTTGGGTGGGCGAGTGGGGCATGGCCTCGCTGCCGCCGTACTTTGTGCGCTGCATGTCGACGGTGCGCAGGTAGAGGTCGTATTGCATGGGGAAGTTCTTGCCCCAGACGGCCGGGTCGTCGATGGTGTCGTTGAGTTCGACTACACGGTAGAAGGGGTTTCGGGCTTCCTGCTTGCGCTCGAAGATATTGACGAGCAGCGCGGCGATAGCCACGGTGGCGAGCGCAGCCAGCGCGACTACGAGGGCCAGCATGCGGCGCGATGCGGGCGGCTGATGAACGGGCATGTCAGTCATGATTGCTTCCTACTAGCACGGGTCGAGGGATCGAGGCGGCGGCTTCGGAGTGTCCGACGGAGAAGTGGCAGCGGGTGCACTGGAGTCCGGCGGCCTTGCCGTGAACGACGTTGCCGTCGATGGCGGCGGTGATGCTTTCGTGACAATGGCGACAGGCGTTCTCGGTGATTTTGTGGTCGAACTTTGTGATCTCGATGGTGTCGGGATACCAGCCGGTCGTGAAGTAGAAGGAATGCCAGAATCCGTTGTTGGCCTTGACGGCGTATTTTCCGAAAATGTTGTGCGGGGTGTGGCAGTCGTTACAGGTCGCGGCCGAGTGATGGCTCGACTTCAACCAGGCATCGTATTGCGCGCGCATGACGTGGCAGTTGGCGCAGGCGGCCGGATTGTTGGTGAGGTAGGAGTATCCCTTGGAGTAGATGAAGGTGAAGAAGCCGAGGCCGAGGAAGAGGCCGAGCGCGACTCCGAGCAGGAGCGTGTTGCGGAGGGAGGAGTTCATCTTGCTTTGCAGACGGCCATGCGTGAGATTGCTAAGGGCGTGGATGCTCGCCGCTCCATGTTTCAAGTTGCGGAATGGATGGACGGCTCGGATGACAATATACGCCGAAGATGACCGGCGCGATGAGATCCCGTTCGCCGAAGAGTACAGTGAACTGTAATCCTTGTTTGAAGTGGGGCTGGATTCTTGCCGAAATGCGACGGGGAGGACGCCCGTCGTTCCATCGAAGGCGGTGAGTGTCGATCCACTCGCGCGTGATCTGGCGTGCGTGATATGTTCGTTTACTTCGGCACTGCGCGCGTGTTGCGCTGTGCCGATGCCATCATGATTCGATCGTTCAAGGGAAAGCATCCAATGGTTCCGGCGTCCTGCTTTGTGGACGTTTCGGCGCAGCTTATCGGCGACGTCGTGCTCGGCGAGAATGCGAGTGTCTGGATGAACGCAGTCTTGCGAGGCGATGTGCACGAGATCCGCATCGGCGCGAATTCCAACGTGCAAGATTGCTCTGTACTGCATGGCATGAAGCAGCAGTACGGCGTCTACCTGGGCGAATACGTTACCGTGGGGCACTCGGTGACCTTGCACGGGTGCGTGATCGAAGACCGCTGCCTGATCGGGATGGGATCGATCATTCTGAATGGCGCACGGATCGGCGCGGGATCGATCATCGCGGCTGGGACTTTGATTCCAGAGAAGACTGTCGTGGAGCCCGAGTCGTTGTGGATGGGCTCGCCAGGGAAATTCCGGCGGAAGCTTGGGCCGGAGGATCAGGAGACGATCTTGCGCTATGCGCGGAATTATTTGGGGTATCGGGAAGAGTATTTAAGAGAGTAGTTCTCAGTTCTCGGTTCTCAGTTCTCCGTTGGGACCGAGACGAGGTATTCGAGTAACTTAGATTCCTGGCGGTGAGGTTGAACGGCAGACTCCTTCTTGTCCACTGCGCTTGCGCGTCGGAATGAGAGAGATGTTGAGCATCAAGTAACTGAGAACGGAAAACCGAGAACTGAGAACTGAGAACTGAGGAGCAATGATCAAAGCTGTACGGGGAACTCGAGATCTCTTGCCGCCGGAGACGGCGCTGTGGAACTTCGTTGAGGCGAAGGTGCGCGAGGTGTTTCGTGCTTACAACTTCCAGGAGATTCGCACGCCGGTATTTGAATCGACCGAATTGTTTGCACGTGGGGTGGGGGAAGACACGGACATTGTTTCGAAGGAAATGTACACGTGGGAAGATCGCGGGCGGGCGGAATCGGATCGTGGGCAGTCGCTGACTCTGCGTCCGGAAAATACTGCCGGTGTCGTGCGGGCCTACATCGAGCACAAGCTTTGGGATCGCGGGCTGAACAAGCTCTACTACATCGGGCCGCAGTTTCGGCGGGAGCGTCCGCAGAAGGGGCGGTACCGGCAGTTCTACCAGATCGGCGCGGAAGTCATCGGGCCGTCGACGGCGGGTAGCGAGTCTCCGGCGCGCGATGCCGAGATTCTCGAGATGCTGGCGACGCTGCTGGACCGGCTTGGGATTCAGGGTTGGACGCTGGAATTGAATTCGGTGGGCTGCCCCGCGGATCGGGCACGCTTCAACGAGGCTCTGCGAACGGCGCTAGAGCCGGTGACGGCGCAGATGTGTGCCGATTGTCAGCGGCGGGCGGTGACGAATCCGCTGCGCGTGTTCGACTGCAAAGTTCCTGAAGATCAGCCCATTATCGAGAAGCTGCCGCGCATCAGCCAGTTTCTAGATGAAGGGTGCCGTAAGCATTTCGAAGAAGTGCAGGAGATTTTGAAGGCAGCGGGTGTGCCGTTCACGTTGAACGATCGGCTGGTGCGCGGGCTCGACTATTACACGCGCACGGCGTTCGAGTTCACATATGGCGAACTGGGCGCACAGAATGCGATTCTCGGCGGCGGGCGGTACGACGGATTGTCGGAGGCGCTGGGCGGTCCGGCGGCGCCCGGGATCGGGTTTGCGATCGGCGAGGACCGGTTGGTAATGTCGCTGCCGCAATCGGCGCCGTCAGTAGCGCTGAAGCCAGATGTCTACATTGCACCGTTGGGTGCGGGCATGAATCGTGAGGCTGCGCGGCTGGCGCGCGACTTGCGGCGCGAAGACTTGGTGGTCGAGTTGGGCGATGAAACTTTTCGATTGAAGAAGTCGTTCGAGGCGGCGGCTAAGCTTGGGGTGGGCTTCGTGTTGATTCTCGGGGAGAACGAAGTGAAGAGCGGCGCGTTCACTTTGAAGAATCAGGAGACCGGCGTGCAGGTGTCTGTGCCGCGCGGGGAGTTAGCTGCGTGGCTAAAGAAGCAAGCTTAATCCCCGACGGAAAGCTTTTAACCGCTAAGGGCGCGAAGAAAGGCCGCAAAGTTCGCTAAGTAGTGCCGCCATCTTGCCGGCAGTCTGGCGGACGTCCCGTCCGCCGCTTTGTCCTCTTCTATTCGTTGGCCATGACCGGGACCGCCTGCTTGGCTTTCGGAGCCTTGGGAGCGACCTCGCGCAACATGTAAGCGTTGGCCAAATACTGCTGCACCATGCGCTGCGTGTTGAAGAACGATCCATTCAGCGCGATCGCGTTGCGCATGACTTCGGTGTAGCGGTTCGGCGTGCCATAGAACATCGGCAGGATCTGACGTTCGAGTTTGTCGTAGAGAGTGGCGACTTCGGAGGCCGGGTCTTCGATGATGTCGGTGTTGCCGATTGCCCAGCCCGTGATGCCTTCAATCCAGCCTTCGGCCCACCATCCGTCGATCACGCTGAAGCTCGGCACGCCGTTGAGCGCCGCTTTCATGCCGCTGGTGCCCGAGGCTTCCTGCGGACGCATCGGCGTGTTGAGCCAGATGTCGACGCCACTGGTGATCAGCCGGCCCCAACTCATGTCGTAGTTCTCGACATAGACCGTGCGAATTACCTCGGAGAGCGATGAGGCGCCTTCAAACACCTGGCGGATGATTTTCTTGCCGCCGTCATCGCGCGGGTGCGCTTTGCCTGCATACACCAACTGGATCGGGCCTACGTCTCTCGCGATGCGCTTCAGGCGTTCGCGATCCTGAAAGAGCAGGTCGGCGCGCTTGTAAGTGCTGGCGCGGCGGGCAAAGCCGATCGTGAAGACCTTCGGGTCCAGGGAAGCGGAGGTGCGGTGACGGATTTCGGCGAACAGCGCTTCTTTCGTGGTCGCATGCGCAACGCGAATGTCTTCGAGCGGAATACTGATCGCGTAACGCAGATAGTTATTGTCGGTGCGCCAGCCGGGAATGTAGTGATCGAAGAGTTCGCGGAATGCCGGCGAAGTCCAGGTCATGGCGTGCACACCGTTGGTGATCGCGCTGATGGCGTAATTCGGGAACATTCCGCGCGAGACTTCGCCGTGCCGCATCGCAACTCCGTTCACGTATCCGGAGAAGCGGAGCGCGAGGTACGTCATGTTCAGCGCGTCGTCATGGAGCGCCTGAGTCTGCTCGAGCAGTGACATCCACTCCTCGCCGAGCAACTGCCGCACCAGCGGCTTGGGGAATTGATCGTGCCCCGCAGGAACCGGCGTGTGCGTGGTGAAGATGCACATGCGGCGAATGCCGTCGATGTCGAGTTGCTTTACGCGCCCAGCAAAGCTCTGGTCGAGCCGGCGTTCGAGCAGTCCCAGCGCCAGCAGGGCCGAGTGGCCTTCGTTCATGTGATAGGCCTGGACGCCGCTGTGCCCGACTTTTTGCAGCAGCTTCAAGCCGCCAAGGCCGAGAATAATTTCCTGCGCCAAGCGATACGATTCGTCGCCGCCGTACAGTGAGTCGGTGAGGTGGCGGTCCCACTCGGCGTTCTCGGGAACGTTGGTGTCAAGGAGGTAGACGGGTACGATGTCACCGTCGATGCCTTGCACGTCATATTCCCAGGCACGAATCCAAACCTGCCGGCTATCGATTTCGATCGCGACGCGGCCTTCGACGGCTTTGAGGGTGCGTTCGGGTTCCCACTGTTGCGGTTGTTCGGTCTGCTGGCCCGAAGGATCGAGGAATTGCCGGAAGTATCCCTTGCGGTAAACGAGCGTGACGGCGACCAGAGGTGCGCCCAGATCGGCAGCCGAGCGCAGCGTGTCACCGGCCAGCATGCCGAGGCCGCCACTGTAGGTCGGCATGTTGGGATCGAGCGCGATCTCCATCGAAAAGTAGGCGATCGTGGGGGCCTTGGTTCGCGTCTTCATATATAGGACGACACCGCTTTAGAAAGCATGCTGCGGCGCAATGCCGCGATTTCCCAAAATCGTTTCTCTAGACGGGCGCAGCCCGAAAAATGCCGGTGGGTGCCGGGATGGTTTGGGTCCAGCGACTCTTGCGGAGCTGACTGCACGGTGAAGTCGACATTATAGACGACGTGGCGCTGGGTGCTTTGTGACAATTGGACACAACGCGAGACCACGTGCATTTTCAGTCAATTAGGATGATCCGGTGATGGCGACGGAAAAACTCAGGCGTGTGGGGCTGGCGCGCGCGCTCTCGAAGCTGGGATTTTGTTCGCGCTCGCAAGCGTTCGAAATCATTCGCGGCGGGCGTGTGCGGGTGAATGGCTCGGTGACAAAGAATCCGGAGTCGCCGGTCCGGCTTGGGCGGGACCGGCTCGAAGTGGATGGCGAGCCCGTTGCCTCGGCCGAGCTTGTCTACCTCGCCATGAATAAGCCGCGCGGGATTGTGACTACCGCCGCTGACGAAAAGGGCCGAGGCACCGTATACGAGTGTCTTCCCGAAAACGTCCCTTGGGTCGGGCCCGTTGGCCGACTGGACAAAGCGAGCGAAGGTTTGTTGCTGCTGACCAACGACTCCGAGTGGGGCGCGAAAATTATTGCTCCCGAAACGCATCTGGAAAAGACGTACCACGTGCAGGTGGACCGGGTCGCCGATGATGACCTGCTTGCGGCGATCGTGCACGGCGTACGCGTGGACGGCGATCGCTTGCACGCACAGCGCGCCCGGCTGCTTCGTCATGGAGCGAAGAACAGTTGGATCGAAATTGTTCTCGACGAAGGCAAAAATCGTCAGCTCCGGCGATTGCTGAAGGCATTCGGCGTGGAAGTCTTGCGGTTGGTGCGCGTGGCGATTGGCCCGTTCGAGCTTGGGAAATTGCCGAAGGGGGAAGTGCGGGCCTTGACCATGGAGGAGAGAGTCGCCATCGACAAGGCAATCCGACGATCGAAAGCGTGACGAAATGATCGCCTCGCTCAGCGGTTGCTATGCGTGGGCGGTTACAGGACCTTTCGGCCTTGGCGGAGTTGATGGTGGGGAAGATGGCGAGGCCGGTGTTTCGCTCGAGCGGGACGCTAAGAGTTCAGGAAGAATCCCGCTGTTTTCCGGAATCAGGGTGATGCGAGCTTTGCTGTCGAGAATCTTCTGGATTTCAAGAATCTCGAAGACGGCGGCCTGCACCTCTGGGTCGGAAGCAACCTGGTTCAGAGCCTCGCCCACGATGCGCGGCCGCATAGCGGCGGCCTTGGCGAATTCCACGGCGGCCTGCCGCTCTGCCGTGCTGGTGATGATGCTGACCTGATTGGCGCCATCCTGTTTGATCGAAGAGGTCACTTGGCGCAGGCGGTTGACGACCTTCTCCTCGATCTGCCTGATCATTTGGGCGTCGCGAAAGTGCACCTTGCGGATGTAGACCGACCCCAACTGGTATCCCCATTCATGTGACTGCGGGGAAACTTCGGTCCGGACGGTCTGGCTCATGGTGTGGCGGTTCTGCAGCAGGTCGGCGAGCTTCAGGTTGCTGAGGCAGCGGACGGTGGAGTTGCTCACGTTGGTCGCGAGCGAGCCGCGCGGATCCGCGTTTTTGAACAGGAAGGAGATGGGATCGCTGATGAACATCTCGTACCAGATGCCGATGCCCATGGGGGCGCCTTCTTCGGAATTGACCGGCTGGCTGCGCAGATACTGCTGATCGATGCGCATGTCGAGGACATAGAGACGTCCGAGCCAGCGGACAATCGGCGCCTTCAGCCCAAGCTTGAAAAGAAGAATGTGCAAGCCGGGCTCATTGATGACAGCGACCACCTTGCCAAACAGAACGTAAACGTAGCATGTACGCTCCTCCACCACGGCGTAGAAGCCGAAGAACCGCAGCAGCCAGAAAATCACGGGCACGAGGACGAAGCAGGCCATGAACGTGATAATTGCAGCGATCAGGAGGTTCATCGCTTTGTCTCCATGACAACCTGCTGTGCACTTCCAAAAAGGCCGAGTCGGACATTGCGCACGTAGGCGCGCAAGGCACCCTCGCCAGTGGTTTTCAATTCGGATAACTGACTGGCCAGAGAGATGAGGGGTTGAACCTCGGCCTGGGCTTTTAGAGTTTCGATCTCCGCTGCGCGCTTGGACTGTTCGATGCGCTGATCGGCAGTGGCCTGCGCGAGGCTGATATCGGAAGAAACCATGTTGTGCGCGGTGTTGATGGCAGCGAGGGCGGACTCAACTTCCGGCGGCGGATCGATGCCGGTAATCAGCGAGGCGTCGAGCACAATGCCGTAGCGCGCCTCGGACGAACTGCATTCGCGATCCATATGTTCGTTGAGGTCGCGAAGATTCTTGCGGAGATCGTTGATGGAAATGCCGCTGCTGCTGGTGTCGCTAGCGCCAGCCACGGCGGGAGCTTCGAAGGTTGCGATGCGTTCGCGCAGGACAGAGACGAAGTAGCCCATCACATGTGAGATCGGGCGCTTGACGGCGAAAACATTCGCATACAGATTGCGCTCGGAGATGTGGTAGCGGATCTGGCCGGTGAGTCCGGTATTGAGTTGATCCTTAGTAACGGCCTCCACGACGGTGCCGGATTGATTGGCGCCGGGCACATCGGGATCGAAGGCCATGTTCACGGTCTGGGTCGCGATCGAAACTTTGCAGATCTTCTGCCAGGGCCACTTGAAATAAGGTCCGCCGGGCATGATCACGCGCACCTGGGGATACTGGTAACGCTGCTTCTCCTCGGCGTCGAGGGAAGCAGAGATGGGATCGGTGAGGGTGGTGGCTCCGGGAATTCGTTCGGCGCGACCGAAGTTGGTTTTGACGGCGCGCTCATTCTGGTCGACGGTGTAGATTCCGCCCGCCAGATATCGCAAAAGGAACCAGGCAATGAAACCGAGAAAGATCCCAACAGGAATATTCGGGTCCATCGAGGTTGCTCCTCAGCGCCCACCATACACGATGGTGCAGCGCCGACTTTCAAATTCGTCCCCAGCGGCATTGAAAGAACAGATTCCCCCTGCGGCTGGCAGGTGGAGCGACGCAGGCTGCATCACGACTAGACGTTAAACGAAAAGAAAAGTGTAGGGGTTAAAACGAGGTTAAAAGATGCTCTGAAGTTGATTGAGTCGGGAATGCAGCTCGATGAAGTGATGAGCCGGCGCAAGAATCTTGCGCCGGCTGGTTGATTTACGGGGCCGGCACGCAGCCCGGCAATAGCGGACCGGGTGAAAGCGACATCACAGTCGTCTCGTCCGGAAAGCTGTAGGCCTTCAGGCGTGCGGTTGAGGGCGACTCAAACGCGAACCTGAGAACAATGCCTCATTCGACGGATGATAGGTGCGATTGTGCATCGGCACCGGATACACGGGATTGCCACTGAGCACCTCAACTACGTCGCCCGTTTCCAGGTTGTCTTGGCAGAGCCCTCCAAAGATGGGATCGGACGGATAGCCACCAGGGCGTCTGGTTATCGACGAATGGATCGTTGTAGGTTTCCAACATCTCGTGACTGTAAGCGGTGACGTCCTCAAAGCCGCCGATGAACAGGCCGAGATCGATCCAGCTGGCATACATCATCACGTAACGGCGCTCGCGATTGCCGTTGCTGGGCACACCCGGCTCGAAGTCATAGGAGTGGAAGCCGAGCACGCAGCAGTTGTCGGGAGTTCCGTCGTAAAAGATAGACATTGTTGAACAGCAAGCTGTGATGTCGCGAGTGGTCATATCGCCCGCCAGTTCCGCAGCGCCGATCACGGTGTCGTTGGTGACCGGGAAGGTCGGCGGAAAGAGCGCTCCAGAGAACGCAGTTGCCATCGACCAGAGCGGCGACCGGGTTATTGTTGCTGTCGACAGCGACAAACCAGGAACCCCAGGGAATCTGCATGCGGCGGCCACGCTTCACGCTCGGGGAAATCGTGACGTGCCAGTTGTTGGCATCGTCGCCATGGTGAATGCGATTAAAGAACTCCGCACGGAAACATCTGGTCGTTAAACTGGCCGACGCCGTTGGTATAGATCCACGGCTGGAAGACCGGCGAGTTCACCATGTTATTGACGATCGTGCGACCGGTGGCGAAGGTTACCGCCACGCTGCCGTCAGCCGCTAACAGGTCGACGCTGACCGGAATGACCGGCGCGTTGATGTTGACGGGGCGTCCGCTCTCCGGCGGCGTGCCGACCATGGTGTAGGGCCACACCGATTGCGGATTGCCGAAGAAGTCGAACCCTGGCGAGGTGAAGCTGTCGCTCCAGTTGACGATCGAATCGATCCCGGGGATGCCCACCGTTGCGGCCGTCTTCAGGCCCGCGTTGGCTTTGGCTTTGCCGAAGTTGGCGAACTTGTCGTGGGCTTTGCTGTTGAGCCGCGAGTTGCGCAATACGCTGGGAGGCAATTTCTTCTGGTTGATGGCGCGCTGCGCTGCCGACTGGGCGAGCATCAGATTTGCTGCCTTTCTTCTGTTGCATCAAGATCTCCTAAATCAAATTGAAATACGACCGCGGCGAAGACACTGTCAGGGCCGAACCTGGGCGTCTCGCGGTGGGGACGCAGCTCTGGGTCAAGATGCAGGTGGTTTGGGTCCCAATGGTCTCGCGGAGGCTGAATCAAGTCGCGGACTCTTGTGTGCAGGCGTGGCCCGCTAGCCGGATCAACTCCACATAACAGCTCTAGACAGGGCCGGAGAATTATCCTCGCCGGAAAACGAATGTCAATGGCAAACACGGCTCTGGGTGCGGGAAGTGCAAGGTTTTGCAGAGTAGTCGTCAGTCTCCAGCCAACACAAAGTCGGCGTCGAACTTTGTGGGCAACCGCGGAGTTTCGCGGGTCTGGATGACTTGGCGAGGTTTTGAGCCTCGACGGGCGGGGACACCCGTCGCTCCATCAACCTAGGGAATTCTGGCTGACGACTAGAGACTGGAGACTGACGACTATTCCTTCGTCATCGGATAGTTCTTTTCGCGCCAGCCGCGGACACCGCCGTCCATCGAGATGACGTTGGTGTACCCCATCTTTTGCAGATTATCGGCGGCGAGGGCGGAGCGGAAGCCGCCTCCACAATAAAGGACCATCTCGGCATTGAGGTCGGGAACTTTCTGTTCCACGTCGCGTTCGATAACGCCCTTGCTCATATGGATGGCGCCGGGCAGGTGATCCTTCTGCCATTCGCTTTCTTCGCGAACATCGACGAGGACGAACTTGTCGCCGCGATCGAGGCGGGATTTAATCTCGTCGACCGTGGTTTCACGCACGCGCTTTTTGGAGTCGTCGACGATTTTGAGAAATCGCGGAGGATGTTGCGGAGCCATGAAACCTCCTCGAAGCAATCCGGAATAATCCAGAGTATTCTATCGAAATCCAGTGGGGACGGTCTGAATCGGTCGATATTCTTGGCGTAGCGATGGCGGCCAGTCGGGCAGAAATCGGATATCCGAATCCAAAGTCAGGTTCAGGTCGTCTAAGCTTTCTAAGTCTGGCTGAAGTGTCGTCGCCGCGACGTCTGATCCCTAAGAACCCAAGGACTATTTGAGATGGCACCCCCTGCAATTGTCACAGTGGATGACGAACCCGAAGTTTTGCGGGCCGTGGAACGCGATCTGCGCCGCAAGTATGGCAAGGAGTATCGCGTGCTGGGCACCGATACCGGCTCCGGAGCGGTGGATCTGCTGAAGCAGCTTAAAACGCGGGGAGACAGCGTCGCGCTGATGCTGTGCGATCAGCGCATGCCGCAGATGTCGGGCCTGGAGGTGCTGGGCCTTTCGATGGAGATTTTTCCGCAGGCCAAGCGTGCCCTGTTGACGGCTTATGCCGACACGAACGCGGCCATCGCAGCCATCAATACGGCCAAGGTTCACTACTATCTTTTGAAGCCGTGGGATCCGCCTGAGGAGAAACTGTACCCGGTGCTCGATGACCTGCTCGAAGACTGGCAGGCCGAGTACAAACCTCCGTACAACGGCTTGCGCGTGCTGGGAACGCGTTGGTCCCCGTCCAGTCACCAGCTGAAAGACTTCCTGGGACGCAATCAGGTTCCGTATCAATGGACGGACATCGAGACCGCGGCGCCCGATCAGGAAGTGCAGCAGCTGATTCCGAACGTGGATCTGAAAACGGCGTCGCTGCCGATCGTCGTTTTGCAGGGCGGGGAAGTGCTGGCCAACCCTCCCGTTGACGAGTTGGCGGCGCGCATCGGTTTGCGCACGCGTGCGGAAACCACGTTTTACGATTTCGTGATTGTGGGCGGTGGTCCGGCCGGGTTGGCGGCGGCTGTGTATGGCGCCTCCGAAGGGCTGAAGACTCTGCTGTTGGAGCGCTCGGCCCCCGGTGGGCAAGCCGGCATGAGTTCGCGCATCGAGAACTATCTCGGCTTCCCGTCGGGCCTGACGGGAGCAGACTTGGCCCGCCGCGCCTTCACCCAGGCGAAGCGCTTCGGCGCAGAGATTTTGTCTCCGCAGGAAGCAATCGGGTTGCGCGTTGACGGACCTTATCGCTTCGTCAAGCTGCGCGATGGGAACGAAATCAGCTGCCACGCGTTGCTGATTGCCAGCGGACTTTCGTGGAAGAAACTGGACATCCCGGGCGTTGAAAAGCTGCAAGAGGCCGGCGTTTACTACGGTGCGTCGATGACCGAGGCTGCTCTGTGCAGCGGAGAAGACGTGTTCGTGGTCGGAGGCGCGAATTCGGCGGGGCAGGCTGCGGTTTATTTTGCCCGGTTTGCGAAGTCGGTGACGATGCTGGTCCGCGGCGATTCGCTGGAGAAGGGCATGTCGCAATATCTGATCGATCAGATACGCGAAGTTCCCAACATCCGCGTGGAGACGCAGGCCGAAGTGGTTGAGGTTCACGGTGACGATCACCTGGAGTCGATCACCATCGCCAATCATGCGACCGAAAGCATCCGGACCGAATCGACCAGCGCGCTCTTTATCTTTATTGGAGCCATGCCGTGTACGGCGTGGCTGCGCGGGCAGCTTCCCATGGACGAACGTGGTTACCTGTTGACGGGCGCTATGTTGCCGAAAGACGGAGACCGTCCGAAGGGATGGAGTGAGGAACGAGATCCCTTCATCTTCGAGAGCGTGATCCCGGGAGTGTTTGCGGCCGGTGACACGCGTCATTCGTCGATCAAGCGGGTAGCCTCGGCTGTCGGGGAAGGCTCGATCACGGTGCAGATGGTGCATCAATATTTGAGTAAGGTGAGATGAGGGCGGCTGGTAGCTGATGGCTGATAGCTGACGGCTGATAGTTACTTAGCAGTTAGACTTTGGGGCACTCGTGAATCCGCAGGTACAAGACATCATTCGCCACGGATACTTGTGGCTGTTCGTCGCCGCGCTGCTTGAGCGCTTGGGATTGCCCCTGCTCGTCACGCCGGTCATGGTGGCAGCGGGCGCGATTGCGGGGCTGGGGCAGTTGAGCCTGCTCACGATCGTGCTGGTAACGGTCATCGCTTCCGAGATCGGCGATCTGGTCTGGTACGAATTGGGGCGCCGGCAGGGTTCGTCAGTGTTGCGCCTACTCTGCAAGATATCGCTCGAGCCGGATTCCTGCGTGCGCCGTTCCGAAGACGCTTTCGCTCGCCACACTACCAGCTCGCTGATCTACTCGAAGTTTGTGCCGGGAGTCGGACGGCTGGCCGGTCCGGTGGCCGGTATGTCGGGCATGGAGCGCGGCCGGTTCCTGTTATTCAACGGCCTCGGGTCGTTGCTATGGGCGGTGGTGTTCGCGCTCGTCGGATACATCCCGGCGCGCAAGCTTCCGATCGATATTTTGATTGAAACGGCCGCGGGGTGGCTGCTAGCTCTGTTGGTCGTCGTGCTGATCGCGAACGTCGTCTGGAAATATGTACAGCGGCAGAAGTTCATCAAGTCGCTGCGCGTGTCGCGCATGACTGTGCATGAACTCAAGGCGGCGCTCGATCGCGGCGAGCGGCCCTTTGTGGTGGACTTGCGGCACAAGCTGGAATTTCTGGTAAATCCGCGTACGGTTTCGACGGCGGTCCGAATCGCGCCCGACGAGTTGCCGCTGCGGCGCGCTGAGGTTCCACTGGACCGCGAGGTCGTTTTGTACTGCACGTGTCCCAGTGAAGCCACGAGCGCGAAGGTCGCCATGGAACTCAAGAAGATCGGAATTACGCGCGTGCGGCCGCTCGCCGGAGGATTGAAGGCGTGGGAGGACGAGGGGTATCCGATGGACGAGTTCTATGCAGAAGAAGAAGCAAAGGCAGCGTCGGGATGAGCTTCGGTCATTCACTTCCGGGTGACTTGCGGGCCGCCATCTTGTGATCCAGGTCACATTCGAGGGTGATTGCCGGTGATAGAGTGCGTGCCATGAGGGGCTTATGAGCACGCCATATGGCATTCAGATCACGGAAGATTGCCTGCTTTGTAAGTTGCGCCAGAGCGGCTATTTTTGCAATCTGCCGCCCGCTTCACTGCAAGAATTGGACAAAGTGAAATACGCCAGCGCCTATCCGCAGGGCGCTGTGTTGTTTGTGGAGGGGCAGGCTCCGCGGGGCGTCTACATGATCTGCGGCGGACGCGTGAAACTGTCGACGACGTCGCGCGATGGAAAGACATTGATCCTGCGCATTGCGCAGGCCGGCGAAGTGCTCGGGCTGCATGCCACGGTGTCGGGCAAGCCTTATGAATTGACGGCGGAAGCCCTGCAGCCTTGCCAGTTGGATTTCATTCGGCGCGACGATTTTCTGCGCTTCCTGCAAAACCACGCCGACGCGTGCTTGAACGCGGCGCAACACCTAAGCAAGAATTGCCAGAGCGCGTACGAGATGATCCGCTCACTGGGACTCTCGCATTCCGTGGCCGAGAAACTGGCGCGACTGCTGCTCGAGTGGTCGAGCGATGGAGATGCGACCAAGGAAGGAATCCGGATCAAAGTGTCGTTGACCCACGAAGAAATCGCGCAACTGATCGGGACTTCACGTGAAACGGTTACGCGGGTACTCGGCGAATTTCGCCAGAAGAAGCTGGCGCAGCTGCGTGGCTCGACCTTAGTGATCCTGGACAAGCCGGGTTTGGAACGGATGATCGATACCTAGAAGTTGCGTTTTCCCATCTTGGCGATTTCTACGCCGTTAGTAAGAATCCCCGGATTACTGGCGTTACTTTACCCGTAACAGGCTCAGGCATAAGCTGCGGGCCATGGAACTGAATGCGCTTCTGATGTGCCGCGAGCATGAGTCGTTGCGGATGCTGGTGGCCGCGCTCGACGAATTCGGCATCGACGAGGAAGTCTGCACGACAGAACCCGAAGCCATGCAATTGTTGGCTTTGGGCTACTATTCGGCGCTGGTGGTGGATTTTGATTTGCCGGACGCAGCGCAGGTGGTGCGCATGGCGCATCTGGCCCCGGCCAAGCGGCGACCGGTGGTATTCGGGCTGATCGGAGCGCAGACCGATGTTGCCAGCACATTTCAGGCGGGCGCGAACTTTGTCTTGTACAAGCCGCTCGTCCGCGAACAGATGGAGCGCTCGCTGCGCGCGGGACAGGCGTTCATGCGGCCGGACCGGCGAAAATCCCGCCGTCAGAAAATGGAATCCCTGGTGTATCTGCGCTTCGGGGATGTGTGCCCGTTGCCGGCGCTGGTGCTCGAGATCAGCGAAGACGGGCTCTCGGTGCAAGCGTCCGAGCCGTTGCCGGCGGCGGAGCTTCCGCTGCGCTTCATTCTTCCCGGCACCACGTACATGCTCGAAGGCAGCGGGGAAGTGACTTGGGCCGACGACATGGGGCGCGGCGGAATTTTCTTTTCGAAAATGAGTCCTTCAGCGCGCCGGCAATTGCAAGCATGGCTGGCGAAGCGGGATTCGAAGAAGCCGTCGCGGGTGCGGGCCGCTACGCGCGCGGCGAAGGCCAGAAGAGCAGCAGTGGCGGGAACGAATTGAGACTGTCCAGATACTCAAAGGGCTTTGCGATTCGAAAACTGCGGCTTTGGCCGCAGTTCAGTTTCATTAAATTACTCCAACGGCTGTTCATCGACCTGCAGGCGCTTGGCATAGGCCAAGATGCCGGGGTGCACGCGCAGCGCGAGTCGGAAGCAGAGATTTTCAGCAACTATGGCTCGCGTCTTTCTCTGAGGCCCGCAATCGTCGTCATAACGCCGAAGAAGAGAAGTCCAGAGAAAATTGTGTTCACCCAATGCGCGAACGCCATCGCTTTAGCGTAGGCATGCAAAACGTCAATGAAAGAGCCCAACCCACGATGACTCGGCTCTACGCAGACGATTCGGATTGCCAACATTGTCCCGGGTGAAAAGATGTAGCGAAAAGCATCCGAGACCACGGTGCTGTCCTAGACCGCTGTTGCGACCGCAGCGAACGGAAGAGCCAAAACAGACGACCAGATCGCTCGTTTTAGGCCAGCACTAACTCTCATCGGCTGACAGCCAAGGACACGGCTGAGGCGTTGTCGGGGATATGGATCAGACCGCCCGACCAGAATTGTATCCGACGACTGTCGTAATTAGGCGTGTCTGTTGAAAAAGTCCCTCAGTTGATGCTTGTGACGGAGCAACGTTCGCGTTATAAGCTGGCCAGAGTTCCCGAT
>Ga0209811_10000457_pt1 | contig 17273 bp, 15 predicted proteins | sample Coa_R1_6_FD_187161 | JGI IMG/M metagenome (GOLD analysis project Ga0209811, IMG submission 187161) | Surface soil microbial communities from Centralia Pennsylvania, which are recovering from an underground coalmine fire. - Coalmine... | ecosystem: Environmental > Terrestrial > Soil >...
CACCTACAACCCGCATGTGCGCGCGCGCCTGACCGAGGCGTTTCAGGGCGAGGTCACGACCTACAATCCAGAGCACGCCGTGGTCGAAGGCGCGGCGCAGCCGAAGCGCGTGCTCTACGTGTTCTTCGACGCCAACTGCTACTACTGCAATCTCACCTGGAAGGCGCTGCAGCCCTACGAAAAAGCGGGACTGCAGGTCCGCTGGGTCCCGGTCGCGTACCAGAAGGACAACTCGGGAGCGCTCGCGGCCGCGATCATGGGCGCGAAGGACCGCGTCGCGGCGATGCGCGAGAACGAGACGCGCTACCGGGCGAAAAGCTACGACGGCGGGATCAAGGCCGCGGCGAAGGTGCCCGCCGACCTCGCGATCGATCTCGAGGAAAACATGACGCTGATGGGGCGCTTCGGAATGTCGGGCACTCCCGCCTTGGTGTGGAAGGACGCGGGCGGCCAGGTGCAGACCAACCTCGGGCTGCCGCCCCTGTCAAAGCTGCCGGCGATCACCGGGCTTCCCGAGCAGAAAATCGACGACCCCGAGCTCGCGAAGTTTCGACGATGAACTGCGGCTAGGCGAAGTGGCACGCCACGACGTGCCCTTTGCCCACGTCGCGCAACGGCGGCTCCGAGGCGGGATCGGTGCAGACGGCCGGCCGGCCCTGCTGCTCGTAGAGCGGGCAGCGCGGGGCGAAGCGGCAGCCGCTCGCGGGCTGCTCGAATTCGAAGACACCCCAGGCGCGGCGCTCGCGCTGGCCGGTCCCGTTGCTCACTCGCCGGCTCACCTCGATGCTCTGCTTGTCCGCGAGCGAGGACCAGAGGCTTTGCGTGTAGGGATGCCGCGGCCGGTGGGCGATGTTCTCCGTGAGACCCATCTCGACGATGCGCCCGAGATACATCACGGCCACCTTGTCGCTCATCAGCTCCACGATCGGCAGGTCGTGCGAGATGAAGAGATAGGTGAGCCCGAGATACTTCTGCAGATCGCGCAGGAGGTTGACGACCTGCGCCTGGATCGAGATGTCGAGCGCGCTGGTGGGCTCGTCGGCGACGATCAGCCGCGGGCGCACCGCGAGGACGCGCGCGATGCCGACGCGGCGCTTCTCGCCGCCCGAAAGCTCGGAAGGGAAGTTCGCCAGCTTGCTGTCCTTGAGGTTCACCTGCTCGAGCAGCTCGCGGATGCGCGACGCGATCTCGGCATCGCCCGGGCGCTCGTGGACGGTGAGCGCCTCGCGCAGGATGTCGCGGACCCGCATCGCCGGGTTCAGCCCGGCGTCGAGGTCCTGGAAGATCATCTGCATCTCGCGTCTCAAGGGCCGCAGCTCGGCGCGGCTCAGGGCGGTGATGTCGCGCCCGTCGAAGACGATGCGCCCGCTGCTCGGGTCGGTCAGCCTCAGCACCGTGCGGCCTATCGTGGTCTTGCCGCAGCCCGACTCGCCGACCAGGCCCACGGTCTCGTTTTCCCGCAGGTAGAAGCTCACGCCGTCGACTGCGGGGATCACGCGCGTCTTGCCGGTCAGCTTCGCGAGCAGGCCGAGGTTCTGGCTGTAGTCCTTGCGCAGGTCGGTGACTTCGAGAATGGTGCGGTTCATGCCTTCCCCGTTGCAGGGTACAGCCAGCAGCGCACCTTGTGGCCGGGCGCAACCTCGGCGAGCGGCGGCTCGAGTCCGGCGCAGTTTTCGCGGATCGCATCGGTGACCCGGCGGCATCGGCCGTAAAAGCGGCAACCTCGCGGCACGTCGATGGTATCGAGCACATCGCCTTCGATCGCCTGCAGATAGCTCTTGCGGCGTATCGTTTCCGCGTTCGGGATCGAGGCGAGAAGCGCCGCGGTGTACGGGTGACGCGCCTTCACCTCCGGCGCGAGCACCTCGTCCGCGCGGCCGGTCTCCACCACCGTGCCGCCGTACATCACCGCAACGCGATCCGAGAGGCGCTGGATCACGCTGATGTCGTGGCTGATGAGAATCGTGGCGACGCCGGTCTCGGCCTTGAGGTCGGCCAGCAAATCCACTACGCGCGACTGGATGGTGGCGTCGAGGCCCGTGGTCGGCTCGTCGGCGATCAGCAGCGAGGGCTCGGCGGAGAGCGCCATGGCGATCATCGCGCGCTGGCACATGCCGCCGGACATGCCGAAAGGGAAATTGTCGAAGCGCAGCCTGGGTGAGTCGATGCGCACGCGCTCGAGCCAGTGGATGGCGCGCTCCCTGGCCTCGCCCCTGCCCCTGAAGCTCGTGTGCAGCCGGATCGTCTCGACCAGCTGGCTGCCGACGGTGGAGTAGGGATTGAGCGCCGAGCGCGGATTCTGGAAGATCATGGCGATTTTCTTGCCGCGCACGCCCGCCATCAATTGCTCCGAGCGCGCTCGCCAGCCGCGCTCGTCCTTTTCCACTGCCACGACGCGCCCATCGCGCTCCGTGACGCGCGAGTACTTCTCCAGACCATCGAGCAAGTTGTACCCGCTCCCGTTCTCGCGCAGATCGATGCGGCCGCCGATCACGCCCGGCCCCGCGGTAACGAGGCCGGCGGCCGAGAGCGCCGTGACGCTCTTGCCGCTGCCGGACTCGCCCACGACGCCGAGCGTCTCGCCGCGCGCGACCGCAAGGCTCGCGCCGTCCACCGAGCGGATGAAGGCGCGCTTGGCGCGCGAGTAGAAGTAGGTCCTCAGGTTCTCGATCGCGAGGAGGGGCTCGCTCATCCTCTCCTCCGCTTCCCCTCGAGCATGTTGTTCAGGCCGTCGCCGAGCAGCTGGAAGCCGAGGATGGTCGCGAGGATCGCCAACGCGGGCGCGGTCGAAGGCCAGAAATTGCCTTGCAGGAGGTAGTTCGCGCCCGCCTGGACCATGTTGCCCCACGAGGGCGTGGGCTCCTGAACGCCGAAGCCGAGGTAGGAGAGGCTGGTCTCGACGAGGATCGCCTCGGCCATGCCGAGCGTCGCCTGGATCACGAGCAGCGCGCGGCAATTGAGCCACAGAATGTGCTTGAGGATGACCGTATGCGCCGGCAGTCCCAGCGCGTGCGCCGCCTCGATGAAGTTCTTCTGCCTGAGGAACGAGATCTTGCCCGCGACGAGGTTGGCAGTCGCCGGCATGCTGGTGATCCCGAGCACGATCATGATGGCGTAGATGTCGGCCTTGAACGCGGCGATCACAAGCAGGATCAGCACGAGCCGCGGAAACGAGTCGAGCAGGTTGTCGAAGTAGGTGACGACCGCGCTCACCCACCCTCCGCCGTAGCCCGCGAGGACCCCGAGAACGCTCCCGCCGACGACCGAGATCGCGATCGCGAGCAGGCCGGGGAGAAAATAGGCCTGGATGCCGAGGATGAGCCGCGACTGCAGGTCGCGCCCGAGGAAGTCGGTCCCGAGCAAATGTCCGGAGGTGAACGGCGCCGTGTTGATCAGACCGACGTTCATGGCCCGGGGGTCGTGGGGCAGCCAGCCGAACGCCCCCATCAGGTACGAGGCGAGCACCAGCGCGAGGACCAGGAGCCCGTAGCCGACGTAGAGGAGGTCCCTCGTCTCGGCGCGCTGCAGCAGCGGCAGCGAGGAGAACTCGCCGATGGGCCCCGGAGTCTGAACGTAGCGGCGCATGTGTTTTTCCCCGGCTATTCCTTGGAAGCGCGCGGGTTCACCATCGTGAAGATCATCCGCTGCAGCAGGTTGCCCGCGCGCACGAACGCGGCGGCGACGAGCGCGATGCCCATGATCACCGGGAAATCGCGGTCCTGGGCCGCCTGCCACGCCATGCGCCCCATTCCCGGCCAGTTGAACACCTGCTCGACGATCACGGCCCCGCCGAGCAGGTACGGGATCTTGGCGCTCATGATCTCGGTGACCGGGATCAGGAATCCTTCCTTGAACGCGTGGCGCCACACCTGCGCGCCCTTGGCTCGCGCGGTGCGGATGTAATCCTCGGCGAGGACGCGCGACAGCTCCTCGCGCAGGTGGCGGATCAGCTCGGCGAGCGTTCCGCTCGCGACCCCCAGGACGAAGATCGGAACGAGGAAATAGAGCCAGGCGTGCGGCTGCTTCGCCGCCGTCCCGGACAGCAGGGGAAACATGCCGAACTTGTGGATGAAGACGTAGACCACGATGTAGCCGAACCAGAACACCGGCACTGCCGACAGCACGTACGCGGCGACGGTTGCCGCGGTGTTGCCGGCGGTGTCGCCGTTCACCGCCGCGTGCACCGCGATCGGAGCCGCGATGAGGAGCGTGAGCACGAGCGAGCCCAGTGTGAGATAGAGCGTGTTCAGGCCGACCCGGGCCAGCTCGGGCAGGACCGGGAGCCCGGTGCGGATCGAGTTTCCGAAATTGCCCTGCAGCACCTTGACCAGCCAGGCGCCGTAACGGCCGTACCAGGTCTGCGGAACGCCGAGCGCCTCGCGGGCGCCCGCGGCGAGCGAGCGCGGCGATTGGCCTTCGAGCAGCACGTTCAACGGGTCGCCGGGCGCGAGGTAGAGGACGACGAACACCACCACGCTCACGCCGAGCAGCAGGAGCGCGGTCACCGCGAGCTCGCGGCGGAGCACGCGGGCGACCGGCAGGATCGCTGAGAGCTTCACGTCACGCGCCTCCCCCTGGCACTGTCATCCCGAGCGGAGCGAGGGATCTCTTCCGGCACCTCACGCGTGAGGAGATCCTTCGCTGCGCTCAGGATGACGGCGATTCCGCCGTCACTTCTGCTCGGCCGCCGGGATGAACCATTCGTCGGCGAACGAGAAGAACTTGTAGGGATGGATCTGCACCCGCCGCAGCTTCCTGTGGTACGCGCTGTAGTTGGTGAGCGTCCACAGGAAGGCATAGGGCTGCTCGTCGGCGAGGATCTCGTGCAGCTTGCGGTTGATCGTCCGGCGCTTCTCGAAGTCGAGCGTGAGCTTGCTCTCGACGATCAGCGCGTCCACCTCGGGGTTGGAGTAACCGCCGAAATTGTTCTTCCAGTCGCCGATCTCGGCCGAGTGGAACAGCGACGAGATGTCCGCCGAGTCGTCGAACACCCAGGAGGCGAACATGATGTCGAAGTTGTGCTCGAGGAACACGTCCTCCTTCCACGCCTGCCACTCCTTGAACTCGACGTTGATCGCGATGCCGACGTTCTTGAGGTAATTCTGAAACGCGAGCACGACGCGCTTCACCGCTTCGCTCTCCTTCTCGATCGGGACCTTGAGCGAGAGCACGAGCTTCTTGCCGTCCTTCTCCACGATGCCGTCGGCGCCGGGCTTGAAGCCGGCCTCCGTGAGCAGCGTCCGCGCCTGTTCCGGGCTGAACAGCGGAGGCTTGACGTCGAGGTTGTACGCCCAGCTCCCCGGCGCGAACGGACCGGAGATGAGCGTACCCTGGCCGTTGAAGAACGAGTTGAGCATCTCCTGGCGGTTGATCGCTGCCGTGATCGCCTGGCGCACCCGCCGGTCGGCAAGCAGCGGGTTGCGCACGTTGTAGCCGAAGAACGAGTACGACAGCGCGTTGTAGGGCTGCAGCACGAAGCGCTTGTCGCCCTGGACCTCGGGCAGGTTGCGCGGGTTCACGAGCACGATCATGTCGACGGCGTTGAACATCAGCGCCTGCGCCATGATGTTCTGGTCGGCGAAGGGCTTGGCGATGAACTTGTCGATGTGCGCGCGGCCCTTGAAGTAGTCGGGGTTCGAGAGCAGCACCACCTCGCCGTCGCCGGTCACGGTCTTGAGCATGTACGGCCCGGTGCCGATCGGGTTGCGGGCGAACGGGTCCTCGCGCGTCAGGTATTCGGGGTTCGCCGGGCCGTGCCTGGGGATGATCTTGAAGGTGAACTTCGCGAGCGCGTTCAGGATCGGGCGCTTCAGCGTGAACACCACGGTGGTGTCTCCGGTCTTCTCCACCTTCTCGATGAACTCGTAGCGCACCTTGAGCGGCGTGATGGTCCTGGGGTTCATCATGATGTTCCAGGTGAACACCACGTCGTCGGCGGTGAACGGCCGCGGCTCCTCGCCCTCGCGCGGGTGCCACTTCACGTCCTTGCGCAGGAAGAAAGTGAACGTGCGGCCGTCCTTGGAGATCTCCCAGCGCTCGGCGAGCTCGGGCACGATCTCCTGCTTCTCGTCGATGCCGACCAGGCCGCTGAAGACGAGCTCGGTGATGCGCAGCGAGATCGTCTCGTTGCTGGTGATCGGGTCGACCGTGGCCGTGCGCCCGAACTCGCTGTAGTTGAGCGTGCCGCCATCGGGGCGCCCGTCGTTCTTGGGCGCGGCGCGCGCCGGGACGCAAAGCGCCGCTGTGCCGAGGGCCAGTACCGCAACTGCAAGAGCGCGTTTCATACCTACCTCCTAGTCGCAGCTTCTCAAAGGATTCTCACGTCGCCGGCGCTGCGCTGCTCCATCGAGTAGACGCCTTGCACGGCTTCCTGAATCTGGCGCACCGCGGGGAACTCCTGGCTCATCTCGAAGAAGATCTCGAGGCCCTCGGAGAACTGCTTGGTGCGGTAATAGGCCTCGGCGAGTCCGGCGAGCATCTCCGGATCGTTGGCCTCGATCTTGTTCTTGTTGCTCTTGTCGCGCCCGGCCTCCATGTAGGCGATGGCGCGCGCGTAGTCCTTCTTGCGGAGCTGGAAGCTGCCGAGCGCGAAGTTCAGGCGCTGGTTGCGCCGGCCGTCGCCCGCCTCGGCCACCTGCCCCGCGCGCGCGAGCGCCTTGGCGCACTGCGCTCCGGCCTCGGAGCAGCCGAGCACGATGTCGGCCAGCACTTCGGGGTCGCTCGATTGATCGGCCACCGCGGTCCACGCGCTCTCGGCCTCGGCGCCGCGGCCCAGGCGGTATGCGATCAGCGCGGCGCGCGCCCGCGCGCGCTCGCGGAACTGCGCCGGCGCCTGCGGCCGCGCGAGAAAGGCCTGCACCGACGCGGCCGCCTCGTCGTTCGCGCCCAGGTCGTTCAGCGCCTCGGCGAGATAGTATTCGGCGCTCGGCTTCATGCGTGCGTCGGCGGCGGCCTGCTCGAGGCGCAGGCGCGCGAGCGCCCGGTAGAGCTGCGCCAGATCGGTGAGCAGCGCAAGGTCGTAGAAGCTGATGCTCTTCGCCGTCCCCTTGGCGGCCTTGAACCTCTCGACGTAGGAAGCGGTTCCCCAATTGGCGGCGCGCGCGACGGCGAGCGCCTGTTCGGGAGCGCCAGCCGCGAGATAGATCTCGATCAGATAGCGCCGCGCGCGCGGCGAAGAGCCGGCGGCGCCGACCGACTCGTCCGCCAGCCGCCGCAGGGATTTCGCGTCCGCGACCTTGGCGCGCCCCTCGGCGGCGGCGCGCGCGAGCGCGACCTCGGCACCGCCGCCCGCGCCAGCGGCCTTCCACAGGCCGCGCGCCCGTTCGGCATCGCGCTGCGCCCACAGGGCGCTTCCCAGGCCGATGCCTGCGATCGCGCGGTGCCGGCTCTCGACCCCCGGGTCGGCCCGGACCTGCTCGAAGTACCGTCCCGCGTCGCGCGCGTTGCCGCGCGCGAGCAGCGCCTCGGCGAGGTACAGCCGCGCGTAGCGGCTGCGGCCTTCGACCCCGGTCTTGATCAGCTTGTCGAGATAGTCGAGCTCGGCAGCGGCGGCGGCGCGCGCGAGCGCCTCGTGCAGGTCGGCGTTGCGCAGGTAGATCGTGCCGAGCACGAGCTGCGCCCGCGCCTTCTGCTCGGCGTCGAGGCGCGCAAGCGAGCCTTCGAGCGCGTTCGCCGCCTGCTCGTAGCGGCGCTTCTCGAAGAGCTTCATCGCTGCGCCTACCGGATCGTCCGCGGCGATCGCGGGCGCGGCGCTCATCGACGCAATGAGCGACGCGATGAGCAAAGCGAGCGCGAGGTGAGCGCGCTTCACGGCTTCGGGTCCTTGACCTTCGCGACGTACACCTGGTCCCACTGATCGACCTGGGCGCGAAACGCGATCAGGCCTCCTCGCGAGCAGTTGACGTCGTGGTTCATCTTGGTGCCGGTGCGCAGCAGCATGCTGGTGCGGCTCTCGACGTCGGCGACATAGATCGGGTAGTACGCCTGCTTCTCGTCGCGCACGTAGGCGATGCGGCGATTGTCGGGCAGCCAGGCGGGTCCTCGCTCGACGTCGGGCACCACGTCGGTCGCCACGATGCGCGCCGCGAGCCCGTCGCCCTCGGCGGGATCGGAGCCGTCGGCGGCGACCACCGCGATGGCCCAGGTCTTGGGGTCCCCGGCGGCGTTGTAGTTGGTGTAGAACGCGATGCGTTTGCCGTCGGGAGACCACACCGGGCGCAGGTCGTCGTAGCGCCAGGTAGTGAGCTGCCTCGGCCGAGCAGGCGGGCTGAGGCCCGGCGCCAGCACGGCGACGTCGTGGTTCTCGTTGCTCCCCTGGATGAAAGCGAGGCGCTTCCCGTCGGGAGACCACTGCGGATACAGATACGGCTGCTCGCCGTGCGTAAGCCGAGTCGTGGTCTTCTTGGTCAGGTCGAGAAGATAGACGTCGCCCTTGCCGCTGCGGCCCGAGACGAAAGCGATCTGGTCGGCGGTCGGCGACCAGTCGGCGTGTCCGTCCTTCTCCCGGTCGGTCGTGATGCGGGTGATCCGGCCGTCGGATTCGCGCAGGTACAGGTCGTAGTTGCCTTCGCCGCCGTTGCTCATGAAGACCAGGCGCTTGCCGTCCGGGGACCAGGTGATGCCCGAGTTGTAGCTCGTCGGCTCGACCACGCCCGGGAAGAAGAACGCGCTCTGCCCCGGCGCGGGCACGGCCTGCTGGTGTATGGTCTGGACGATCTCCCCGCTTGTCCGCACGATCACGATTTCCTTGTCGTCACCGCGCGATCGCTCGAACGCGACCGTGTCGCCCGAGAGCGACCACACCGGATTCGAGTCGTTGCGCCCGCGCGCGACGGGAACGAGCGGTCGGACGTACTCGGGCTCGATCGCTTCCGCCGCCGCAGGCTCTTCGGCGGCGACGGCCTCCGCAGCCGGCAGCACGAGCGCGACGGACAGTACCGCCAGGGGGCGTCGAAAACGCATCGCGTCGGGACCGGGCGGTCACGGTTCCCGGATCTGGTCGCGATATCGGGTCGCCGCCGCGCGGGCGTCCGCGAACGCCGGGAGGCTCTCGAGTTTTTTCGGAAAGAAGTCGAAGTACTCGCGCCAGGCGAGGCTCGCGCTGTTCATCACCGCGGGCTGCTTGGTGATGAGGTACAGCTTGTGGTACGACAGCGCCGTGTAGTAATAGGTGTCGTGCACCGCCTCGTCGTACTCGCCCTTCGGGAAGAAGCGCGTGTTCTGCTTGGCGATCTGCAGCGCCTTGATCGCCTTGGCGTAAGCCTGCGACGCGGCGTCGCGATCGCTGTTGGCGAGCTTGTTGCCCTTCTCGCAATACGCGTGCCCGAGGTTGGTGAAGGTGACCGCGAACTGCTTGTAGATGAGCTGCTCGTTCTCCGGCATCGAGAGGACGGACTCGAACTCGGCGATCGCGCGGTCGTAGTCCTCCTTGTCGTCGAGGTAGATGTCGCCCAGGCGCCTGTGCGCCTCGGCATAGTCCGGATGACCGCGGCCGGTCGACGCGTAGGCCTTGATCGCGGACTCGACGTCGCCCTTCTGGCGCGCGCTGTCGCCGATCTTGAGGAAATCCTTCTGCAGCACGATGCGCCGCTCGCCGGTACGGTCCTCCTCCTTCTTGGTGAATTCCATCACCTCGAAGAAATCGCGATAGTCCTCGCCGTAGGTCAGGCGCAGGCTGTGGAACCCCAGGGTGACCGGCTTGCCGCCGGTGAGCGGCGTCTTGCCGAGCGGCTCGTCGTCGAGGGTGACGGATGCGCCCGAGGGCTCGGAATCGACCTTGAACAGGGCGTTGTTGGCCTCGAGCGTGTACTCGTGCGGCTCGCCGCTCTTGGCGACGCTGAGCTTGCCGGTGAACTGCTGGTAGCCGTGGCGGTACAGCATGAGCACGTAGCTGCGGCCGAGGCGAAGCGGGATCTCCGCCTGGCCGTTGGTCCCGGTCGCGCCTTTCCACTCGCCGTTCAGGTAGACGTTGGTGCCGGCGAGCGGATTGACCTCGGTGCCGATGCCGCCCTTGACCCCCAGCAGGGCCGTGGTGCCTTCCTCGTCGCGCGAGCTGCGGCGCACGACGCGGTCGCCGATCTGCACCTTGGCACCCTGCTTGAGGGAGCTGACCTCGACGAGCGAGCTCGCGTCGTCGCCGCGCCTCACTTCCACGCGGCCGGTCTCGCGGTAGCCCGCCACCTTGCCGCCCTCGCCGAGGGTGGGCGCGGTCAGGGTGAACTCGGTGCCGCGCCCGATCTTCCAGTTCCTGCCGATGTTGATCCGGTAGCGGTCGCCCTCCGCGGCGATCACCGTGCCTTCGAGCGGAAAGCGCTCGATGACGTTGCTCACGATGTCGCGCACCGCGCTGTCGATTCCGCGGGCGCTGCGGGCGCGCCCGATCTCGGAGAAGATCACCTTGCCGTTCGCGGTGTGGAACTTGACCTCCACCAGGAAGCTGTCGTTGTCTTTCGCGACGCTGCCGAGCACGATCATGTCCACGGTCGCGCGCAACGGCGTGTCCTGCCAGCCCTTGGTCGCCAGCCGGTCGATGTTGAGCTTGCGCTGCGTGATCTCGGCCTGCAGCGTCTGCGCTGGCACTTCGCGGAACGCGGGGAAGCGGAACAGCTGGTTCGCGAGCGACTGCTCGGCCTGCACCGCGACGTCTTTCAGGTCGACTCCCGGAGTGTTGCCGACGACGCGGTAGATGCCCACGCGGATGGGCTTGGGCGTGGTCGGGTAGAAATAGCGCTGGAGAGTCACCGGACCTTCGACCTTGACCGCGGTCTTCCACGCGGCCGGGATGTAGCCCGGTGCCGCGACCGCGACGGCGATTCGCTTGCCGGGATCGCCGCGGTAGGTGTACGAGTAGCCGCCTTGCGCGTCGGTCTTGCCGACGGTCTTGCCGTCGATGCTCACCGCGAGCCCCGGCACGCCGCTCGAGCGGCCGTACTCGTCGGTCAGCGCCCGGATCGCGAGGAGCGCCTCGCGGTTCAGCGCGATCTCGATCACCTGGCCCGGCTCGACCGCGTAGATGGCGTGATGGCTGCTGTAGCCGGTCTTGGCGACGGCGAACTCGGTGCCCTTCGGCGGCTGCTGCTTGTAGGTGTAGACGAATTCGCCCTTGGCGTCGGTGGCGCCTACGGGCTTTCCGCCGGCGGTGACCTCGGCCTCCGCCAGCGGCGCGCCCTTGTCGCTCACGCGCAGCGTCGCGTATCGCGTCGCGTTGAGATCGGCGTCGAAGCGGTAGGCGTTGGCCTGACCTTCTTTCGGCAGCTTGACGAGGAAAGTCGTTTTCCAGGGCTCGATGCGGTAGCCGGGCATTTCCTTGGTCACCGTCAGATCGATCTCGGAGCCGGCTTTCTTGCTGATCTGCTTCGTGAGCTGCCCCTGGGCGTCGGTGACGCCGATCTGTTCCCGGTCGAGGACGACCGTCGCCTGGGGCACCGGCTGGCCGTCGATGCGCGCCCTGACCTCGATGTCGAGGCGCTCGCCGCAGGCGGCGAGCATCGCGGTGGCAAGAGCTGCGATGAGAAAACGCGGGCGAGCTGTGTTCATGGCGATCCCCTTCTGCTGACGGCGTTGGGCCCGGCTGGGCGGCGGATGCCGTCGCTCACATCGCGGGCGGCTGGATGTTGACCTCGCCGGGATTGATGATCTTGTCCTCGTCGGTCGAGGAGCCCTTGATCGCCTTGCGCTTGGTCTCGTCGATCCGGCGCAGCTTGATCTGAACCTTGGTGCCGAAGCTGCCGACCTCGACGGTCTGCGTCTGGGTTTCGTAGCCGATGCGGCTCGTCTCCACTTTGTAGATGCCTTTCTGGAGGCTGTCTTTGGGCGATACGAATTCGCCCTTCTCGTCCACCGACGCCGACGCGGACGCCTTGTCGACCGGAGCGCTGGTGTTGATCATGTTGACCAGCGTGCCTTTCGGGCTCTCGTTCGCGACCGGCTGGTCGCGGCCGTCGACGAGCTGCACTGTGCCGCGAATCGTCGCGCCGCAACCGGACAGCGCGAGCAGGACGATAAGGGGAATGAGCGCTTTTATTGTCATGATTTCTCTCCGGGCATTCTCACGCTGGCGCAAGGGTAAGGGGACGGCACGTTCATCCACCAGCGAGACGAGAAAGCATATGTGGAAAATGTAGCACTTCTGCGGCGCGCCGGGCGCCGAGAAACTGTCGCTTGGCGGCGACAAATTTTTGCGGCGACCCGCTAGCGACCGTACTCGTCGTGCCGGCGCACCCAGAACGGTCCGCGGCCGCCTTCGTCTCGGCCTTTGGGCACGACGTCCAGATACTTGTAGTCGAGATTGAGCAGCTCGATGCCGCGCGCGAACGTCGAGTACGTGCGGAACACCTTGCCCTTCGCATCCTGGGTGAACACGCTCACGCCCTCGCGCTCGGACGCGTCCGGGCTCTGCATCTTGAAGTTGTAGAAGGCCTTCTTGCTCTTCATCTCCTCGGGAGTGAAGGAGACATGGAAGTCGAAGTTGAAATCGGTTCCGAAGGACGAGACCCACTTGAAGCTCCAGCCCATGCGCTGCCGGTACGCGGCGAGCTTGTCGTAGGGCGCGCGCGACACCGCGATCATGGTTACGTCGCGCTGGTTCAGGTGCACGATGATCCCGTTGAAGTTGTCGGCCCAGCGCGAGCAGTGGGGGCAGCCTGCATCCCAGTCCGGGCCGAACATGAAATGGTAGACGACGAGCTGGCTTCGGCCGTCGAAGAGCTGCGCCAGCGTCTCTTTCCCGCCGGGCCCCTCGAACACGTATTCCTTGGTTATCGCCTCCCAGGGCAACGCGCGCCGCTCCCTGGAGAGCTTGTCGGCGAGGCGCGTGAGCCGCTTCTCCTTCACCAGGAGCTTCTTGCGGGCCGCCATCCACTTGTCGCTCGAAACGACCTTGTGACCTGCCATGCGAGCCTCCTTGCGCGGTGGGTTTCCGAATATTATGCCGCCATGTGCGGCCGTTTCGTCAGCCCCGAGGAACGCGCGCTCGAGCGGGCGTTCGACCTCGGCCGGCGCGACAACCCGAATCCCTTTGCGCGCCGCTTCAACGTCTGTCCCACCGACACGATCCCTTTTCTGCGCATGCCGTCGGGCGCCGACAGGCTGGAGCTCGCGGCCGGCCGCTGGGGCATGGTGCCGCACTGGTGGAAGGAGGCAAAGCCCCCCAGGACGAGCTTCAACGCGCGCCTGGAGGAGGCGGCGGACAAGCCGATGTGGCGCGATGCCTTTGCGCGCGCCCGCTGCCTGATTCCCGCCGAGGGCTGGTACGAATGGCAGGCGGTCGAGCGCGTCGATCCTTCCACCGGAGAGATACAGAAAGCGAAGCAGCCGTACTTCGTCCGCGCAAAGGACGCGGGGATATTCTGCTTCGCGGGATTGGCGGCCTACTGGAAGGACCCGAAGACCGGCGAAGCGCTGCGCTCCTGCGCGATCCTTACCGCCCAGGCCGAAGGCGCGGTCGCCGAGATCCACGACCGCGCGCCGGTGGTGCTGCCGGCCGAGTCCTACGGCGCGTGGCTCGACCGCAAGCTGGACGATCCCGCGAAGGCGAAGGCGATCGCCGGCCGGCGCGTGCCACCCTCGGAATTCGCGCACTGGAAAGTGCGGCTCCTGGTCAACAACTCCAAGTCCGACGGCCCGGAGCTGACCGAGCCGGCGGAAGAAACGGGACCTACATCGGCGGGGTGATGCCGTTCAGCCCGACGTTGACGCGCGCGGCGGAGAGCGAGCCGTCGGGCGCGCGCTGCGCGACGCAGAAGATGTGCGCGCCCGCCTTCAGCTCGGCGCGATCCGCCGGCCCGAAGAGCACGACGTGGGCGTTGGCGGGAACGAGCACCTTCTGCTCGCCGCCCTTGTACTGCACCGTCAGCATGCGGTCGGCGCCGACGCTCTTCACGTCGGCCACGTTGCCGTTGGTCATCTTGCTGTCGGGCTGCAGGTCCCAGGGATAGTGCCCCTCGCCGACGCCGCGCATCGCCTCGGGAAAGATGTGCACTTCGAGCGCGACCAGCCCGCCGTTGCGCTCACCGAGCGTGGCGGTGCCGATGAACTTGCCGGCCCCGATGTCCTCGAGCTTGGCCCGGGAGACGCCGACCACGGTGTAGTTGTCGGCGAGCTTGATGCTGACCGTGCGGCCGTCCGCGGCTTTCACGGTCAACAGCGTGTTCTCGATCTTGTCCACGGTGCCGCGCACCCGCGCGGGCGGGGGCGGGGTCTGGGCCAGGATCTGGTCGAAACCGAGCAGGGAAAAGGCCGCAAGCAGCACTACCGGGAAAATGCGGATCATTTGGGGATCTCCTCAAAGGGTGGGCTATAGTAACAGCGGCCGTCGGCACAGATACAAGGGCGGCGGTATTCCAATGACATAGTCCGATCGGGCCGGACAAAGCAACGCGGGGAGGCGATGCGGGTCGTCGTTATCGGGGGGTACGGCAACTTCGGCGCGCGCGTCTGCCGCGGCCTCGCCGCGTCTGCCATGGAGGTGATCGCCGCCGGCCGGCATCCCGACGAAGGAGAACGCGCCTTCGGCGACCTGCCTGTGAAGCACGCGCGCCTCGACCATTCCGCCCCCGATTTCGCAACGTCGCTGAAGCGCCTCGCGCCCGACCTCGTGATCCATTGCGCCGGGCCGTTCCAGGTGCAGAGCTACAGCGTGGCGCGCGCCGCGCTCGCGGCCGGCTCGCACTATTTCGATCTGGCCGACGCGCGGCAGTTCGTCGCGCGCTTTTCCCAGAACATGCAATCGGCGGCGCGCGCCGCCAACCGCCTCGCCGTATCGGGAGCGAGCAGCGTCCCGGCGCTGTCCTCCGCGGTGATCTCCAGCCTGAAGGAGCGCCTCCCGGTCATCGAGGAAATCCAGATCGCAATCGCCCCGGGGCAGCTTGCGCCGCGCGGGCGCGCGACCCTCGCCGCCGTGTTCAGCTACGCGGGGCGGTCGTTCAAGTGGGTGAACGACGGGGCGTGGTGCGACGCCTGGGGCTGGCAGGAGCTCAAGCGCCTGCGCTTCTACGGCCTGGGCCCGCGCTGGGCTGCCGCGTGCGATGTGCCCGACCTCGAGCTCTTCCCGCGCATCTATCCGGGGGTGCGCACGGTCGAGTTCCGCGCGGCGCTCGAGTTGAGCGTGCAGCAGAGCGCGCTGTGGCTCGCGGCCTCGCTGCGCCGCCACGGAGTGCAGGTGCCGCTCGAGCGCTGGGCGGGAGTGCTCGGCTGGATCGCCGCGCGCATGAACGTCTTCGGCGGCACGCTCGGCGGCATGCTGGTGACCGTGTCGGGCCGGCGCGCGGACGGCAGCCGCGCGCGGGCGGAATGGCACCTCACGGCCGACGCCCTCCACGGTCCGGAAATTCCCTGCATGCCCGCCGTCCTGCTCGCGCGCAAGCTCGCCGCGGGCAGCATCGCGCAGCGCGGCGCGTTCGCGTGCACCGGGTTTCTGTCGCTCGCCGATTTCGAGCGCGAGTTCGCGCGCTGGCGCATCACCACCGTGGTGCGCGAGCAGAGCACGCGCTAGGTTTCCCCGCCCGACCTGCTGAGCGAACCGACCCGAACGCCGAGCAGGCGGATGCGGCGCTCGAGGGGCACGCGCTTCAGGCACTCTCCGGCGGTGCGGCGGATCAGCGCCGCGTCGCGCGTCGGCGCTTCGAGGGTGCAGTCGCGCGTGAGGGTCTTGAAGTTGTCGTAGCGCAGCTTCAGCCCGATCGTCCTCCCCGCATAGCCCTTGCGCTCGAGATCGCCGGCGAGTCTGGTGCAAAGCTCGGTGAAGATGCGCGACAGCGTCTCGCGGTCGTCGACCGGGTGCAGGTCGTCCTCGAAGGTGGTCTCGCGCGAGATCGACTTGGGCTCGCTGTGCGTGACCACCGGCCGCTCGTCCCGGCCGTTGGCCGCCGCGTGCATCCACGCGCCGTGCTTCTGTCCGAAGCGTTCCACCAAAAGCGCAGGGTCCGCTTTCGCGAGCTCCCCGATGGTGCGGATGTCGAGCGCCTCGAGGCGTGCCGCCGCTTTGGGGCCGACGCCGTTGATCTTGCGCACCGGCAGCGGCCAGACCCGCTCGGGAACGTCGGACTCCGGCAGCAGCGTGAGGCCGCCGGGCTTGTCCATCTCCGAGGCCATTTTCGCGAGCAGCTTGTTCGGCGCGACGCCGATCGAGCACGACAAGTCCGTCGCCGCGCGCACCGCGCCCTGGATGGAGCGCGCAAGGTCGTGCGCTTCGGCCCATTCGACGGCGAGCGCGCTCAGGTCGACGTAGATCTCATCGATGCCGCGGTCCTCGACCTCGGGCGCGAGCGTGCGCACCGCGTCCTTGAACATTCGCGAGTACTTGCGGTATTCGTCGAAGTCGGCGGGCAAGAGCAGCGCGTCGGGCGCCTTCTTCGCCGCGCGCATCAGCGCCATCCCGGAATTCACGCCGAAGGCGCGCGCCTCGTAGGTCGCGGTGGTGATGACGCCGCGCCCCTTGTACTCGCGCAAGGTGGGGAACGTTCCCGGTTCCTGCGAGGCGCGGCGCCGCCCGCCGATCACCAGGGGCTTGCCGCGCAGCTCCGGATAGCGCAGCAGCTCGACCGACGCGTAGAACGCGTCCATGTCGACATGGGCGATGAAGCGCATGAATGGCATTATGGCGGCCTGTGAGAGCTCTGTCCCTCGCCTTGCTCCTCGCTTGCGGCCCCGCACTCGCGCAGCCGCAGGTGACCGTCGTCGAGCGGCAGAGCTTCGGGGGCGACGAGCTCGGCGCGCCCGAGGGCTACACGCACCGGATGCGGCTCGCGGTCGTGCTGCTCGAGGGCGGCGGCTGGACGCGCGGGCGGGCGATGGTCGCGGTGCTGCAGGCTTCACCCATCCTCGGCCAGTGCGGCGTCGCCTTCGAGCGCGTCGAATTCCACGTGATCGAAGTGCCCGCGAGCCTTCTGGATTTCTCGACGCCGTCCGCGCGCGAGCTGGCGCGCGCCTATTCCGTGCCGAGGCCCGCGGTGTACCTGGTGCGCGACACGAAGAGCCGCCCGGCGTTCGAGGCCGAGGCGATCGGCCGCGGCAACAGCCGCACGCGCCCCGAGATCGCCGACACGGTGTGGATCACCGCGGCCGCGCGCGATCCCGGGATCGTCCTCGCGCACGAGCTGGCGCACGTGCTCATGGACAGCGGAGAGCACAGCGACGAGGAGCGCAACCTCATGCGCGACGAGACCTCGCCGCGGAACACGTCGCTGTCGCCGGCGCAATGCGCGCGCTTGCGAGAGACCGGGACGGCGAACGGCGTGTTGAAGTAGTCCCCCGACCGCGTGTAGTGAAAACCCTAC
>Ga0209811_10000458_pt1 | contig 17257 bp, 13 predicted proteins | sample Coa_R1_6_FD_187161 | JGI IMG/M metagenome (GOLD analysis project Ga0209811, IMG submission 187161) | Surface soil microbial communities from Centralia Pennsylvania, which are recovering from an underground coalmine fire. - Coalmine... | ecosystem: Environmental > Terrestrial > Soil >...
CCTCGATTGCCGCAAGGACTACTTCGAGGGCCACGACGTGCTCTCGGCGTTGTTGCACTTCAGCCCGGACCTCGGCGACGACGAGAAAGCGGAGCTGTCGCGCGCCTGCGGCAAGGATGCGGGTCGCGTTTGAGCGAAAGCCGTGCCGCCCGCCGGATCGGCCGCCTCAGTGAAAGACCGTGATCCGCTGAGTCACCGACTCGCCTTCGCCAAGGGGGGAGCCGCTCCTGTCGAAGCGCAACGGGAGAGTCTTCGGCGCCCTCTGCCTAGGCCGGGATCCGGCCCAGGTAGAGCTTGGGGATCAGCCACGGCTGCTTCAGGAGCAGCGCGGCGATCGGCGACGGCGGCACGTCTTTCGAGGCGTTCCGCGCCTGCGCCACGGTCTCGGGCCACTCGAACGGCAGCTCGACGTAGTGACCCGGCGCGGTCGCGCTCTCGAGCAGCGCGAGCGTCGCTCGCAACACGGCGCGCTGGCCGTCGGCATCGTGAGGGCGTCCGAGCGGCCGGCTCAAGGGATGGCTGATGCCCGCGAGCCGCGGCACACCGACTCTGCGCGTCAGGTCCGGCATCCACGACACGGTCACGGTGGAGAGCCCGCTCGCCTCGAGATGACGCTGAACCAGTCCCACGGACCGGCTGCAGAACGGTCACACGGGCACGAGAACCACGGCATCCACGTGCTCCTCGTGCATGGCGGCGGCGATCGCCGGCGCGGTCTTCTGCTCCAGCTCGGTCGTGTCGAGGAGGTAGCCCATGAACGAGTAGTGGGTCGGCGCGGGCCGGCCGACGACGCCCTCCTGCGCCAGCTCCGACAGCCGCCGCATCGGCAGCAGCACGTCGAGATCCTCTTCGCCGAACTTGGGATCGATGTGCAGGTGGTAGACGCGGATGTCCTTCTCGGTGGTGCCGAACGGGATCCTGCGAAACGTGGGGTCGCCCCACCACGGGTCGCGCCGCTCCCCTTCCTGGTCGAACGGGCGATCGTCGTTGCGCGCGATGCCGGCGGTGGAGACCAGCGCCACGGTGCACTCGCGCAGCGGCTTCGCGAGCCGCGTGAACGGGACCACGCCGGGCTCCTGACGCGCCGCCCACGCCTTCATGATCTGGCGCGTGGCGAAATCGACGTAGCGATAGGAATCGATGGCCATGGGCTCACCTCACCTCTGGGGCGCTCTCCGTTGCGACGGCTGAAGCAGACGGTTCCCTCTAGGGCTGACTCTTCGTGCGCGAGATCGATCGCACATAGCTCACGAGGCTCTTGATCTGGGCCGGACGCAGTGTCACCGACCAGATCGGCATGAACGGCGACTTGTGGAAGTGAGCGCCGCCGAGCGAGACGAGCGCGAACACCTGCGGGTCGGTCTTGGCCGCGAAGTAGGTGCTGTCGGTGAGATCCCGTGGTCGGATCCCGTTCCGCGCGAACAGCGTGTCGGCGAGCGGCCCGTCGCCGTGACCCTTCGGCCCGTGACACATCGCGCAATAGACGACGAACAGCTGCCGGCCCTCGGGCGGACTCCCGGGCGGCGCCGTGAGGAATGCCTCGACCGTGGCCGGCGGCATGCCCGGGTTCAAGTCCGGAAGCTGTTTCACGAAGTCCGCCACCTGCGCGATCGTCTGCGGCGCGAGCTTCCCCTGCCATGGCGGCATGAGGTTCGAGCGGCCCGTGTGGCCGCCGCCTTTCTCGATCACGCGGATGATCTCATCGTGGCTCAGCTGATTCATGCGCTCGCGGTTGTTGAGCATCGCGGGTCTCACGTGGGCCTCGCGCTGGAGCTCCGCCGCGAGCGGACCGTCGCCGCCGCCCCACAGCCCGTGGCACATCGCGCAGTGCGTGAGGAACGTCTGCTGGCCCGGATCGAGCGTCGCCATCGACGTCGTGTCGGGCATCATCGTCACGCTCGTGGGCGCCGCGGGCTGCTGCGCGCGCTTCCCGCACGAGCCGAGGATCGCGACCATCGCGATCACGAGGACCAGGACGATTCGATACCGCATCGGCCATCACCTCCCGGAAGCAACGTTAGGTCGCGACGCTCGGCGCCACCATGGTCCGAAGGGGGCATGACACTTCGGGTCAGCCGGCATTCCCGGCGGCCAGGTTCCTTGAGAAGATGCGGGCCACGAAAGGAGCGCACCCATGAAGATCCTCGTTGGCATCGACGGTTCCCCGCACTCGAAGGCGGCACTCGACTACGTGAAGAGCATGGCGTGGCCCAAGGGGACGACCGTCGCGGTGGTCTCGGCGGCGGTACCGATGGTCGCTTACACCATGGTGGACGCGGCGGGCCTGAGCTGGATGCAGACCGCCGAGGAGGACATGAGCGCGCAGGCGAAGGAGCTGACCGCCCGCGCCGCGCGGGAGCTCACCGGCGCCGGTTTCTCGACGGAAGCGCGCGTGGTGAGGGGCGACCCGCGCGATGCGCTCGTGGACACGGCGCGCACCATGGGCGCGGACCTGGTCGTGGTCGGCTCGCACGGCCGCACCGGCCTCGCGAAGCTCGTGCTGGGAAGCGTCGCCTCACACGTCGTCACCCACTCGCCGTGCAGCGTGCTCGTGGTAAAGATGAAGTAGGCGGCGCCTGAACGAGGCGCCGCCCGCTGTGGATGCGCGGCGCCCCGGCTATCTTTCGATCACCACCTGCGCCGCGGCCGCGCGGTCGCCCTGCACCAGGCGTACGAGGTAGACGCCGGCCGGGAGCGTGGGACTCGTTGGCAGTTTCGCGACGTGGGCTCCGGGGCTCAGTGCCCCCAGCTCGTACACCAGGATCCGCCGCCCCGCTGGATCCATGAGCTCGAGCCGGGCCGGTGAGCTCTCGCGCAACGTGAACGCGATCGCGACGTCGTTGGATGCAGGGTTCGGCCGCACGCTGTCGATCGCCATCCTGGTGCGCTGGGATGGCCTCGGCACCGACACGACCGAGCCGGCGTCCGACTCACGCGCCCCGAGGTCGGGCGCCGTCCCCAGGTAGGGCCCCGCGCTCACCTTCTTCCCGTTCCAAGGGACCGAGACCGCGCCGGCGTCGATGCACGGGCTCCCGCCCTGGAGCGTGTAGTCCGTATCCAGGCGCGGGTTCGCCCACAGCGTCGAGGCCATGTCCACGTTCGAGTTCACCCAGCTCGAGGCGTTGTTGCACAGGTCGGTATGGGAGACGAACGAGGACGTCGCGATCCGCTTCATCGCCACCGTCGAACATCCCATGATGATGTTGTTCAGGAGCAGCATGTTGTCGCCACCGGTGACCCCGGTGGGATTGCCGCAGAGGGTGTTGCCGATGACCCGGACCGGCTCCACCAGCGGCGCGCCGAGGTAGTTCTCGATCGTGTTCCCGTCCGCCATGCAGGCGAGCCCGACCTTCGAGCAGTTCGTGATGACGTTGCCCTCGATCAGGAAGTCCCGGCTCGAAGCGCCCGCGTAGTCGATGAGCTGGATCCCGTCCTCCTTGCACCCGGAGACGAAGTTGTTGCGGAACACGATCTGCAGCAGCGAGCCGGTGTAGGGGTGCAGGCGCAACTCCATGCCGTCGTCGCCCGCGTTGAGGATGGTGTTGTTCTCGATGACCGGGTCGCTGGCGTTGTCGACGTCGATCGCGTCGTCGCCCGCGCCCTCGAAGCGACAGCCCCTCACCACGCCGCCGGCGCCCTCAAAGCTCATCTGGTCCGTGCCGCCGCCGATGAAGTGGACGTCGAGGATGTTCACCCGCCGCGCGTAGTTCTCGATCTGGTAGCCACCGTCCAGGAACGTCAGCCCACGGATCGTGGTCGAGGGCCCGGCGCTGGCATCGATGGTGAGGATCGTGCTGCCGCCGGAGATCGTGGTGAGGGCGATGTCGTTGGTGTCGCCGGTCACGATGTACTGGGAGGCCAGGGTGAGGCTCTTCCCTGAGATCACCAGGTTGCCGGCGTAGGTGCCGCGCGAGATCAGCACCGTGTCGCTGTTCTGGGCGACGTCGATGGCAGCCTGGATCCCGGCGAATTGGCTCGGAACCTGGACCGTTGCCGCCTGGCCGTTTCCTGCGGACCCCAGGCCAGCAAGCGACATCGCAGCGGCAACCCAGAAGTGCCATGGACGCCATGGCCACCTGCGCATGGACCCTCTCGATCGAGCGGCGTGGGAAGCCGCAGCTCCATCTAAAAAGCATACGCAGTATGATTCCGGGCCCAAAATCGGAAATAGGATTCCGGGTTGCCGGTGTGTGAAATCAGCGCGAAGGGATCGTTCGGCGGGACTGAACGCGGACGCGCCGGATCAAACTGTTCGTCGAGCTGTCGTGCGCCAGTTCGGGCTCGGCCTGGCTCGAGAGCTCGGGAAGGATGCGCAGCGCGAGCACCTTGCCCAGCTCCACGCCCCACTGGTCGAACGAGTCGATCTGCAACACGGCGCCTTGCGTGAACACGATGTGCTCGTAGAGCGCCACGAGCTTCCCGAGTGTCTCCGGCGAGAGCTTCTCGGCAAGCAGCACGTTCGACGGGCGGTTCCCCTCGAAGACCCTGTGCGGCACGAGCCGCTCCGGCGTGCCCTCGGCGCGCACCTCCGCGGCGGTCTTGCCGAAGGCCAGGGCCTCGCTCTGGGCGAGGACGTTGGCGAGCAGCATGGTGTGGTGGGAGCCGAGGGGGTTCAGCGTGCTCGTGAACGCGATGAAGTCGCACGGGATGAGGCGCGTGCCCTGGTGGATCAGCTGGTAGAACGAGTGCTGGCCGTTCGTGCCGGGCTCGCCCCAGTAGATGGCGCCGGTGTCCTGGTCGACGCGCGTGCCGTCCAGGCGCACGTGCTTGCCGTTGCTCTCCATGGTCAGCTGCTGCAGGTAGGCGGGGAACCGTTTCAGATACTGTTCGTACGGGAGCACGGCCACGGTGTGGGCGCCGAGGAAATCGGTATTCCATATCCCCAGCAATCCCATCAGCACCGGCAGGTTCCGCTCGAACGGCGCGGTACGGAAGTGCTCGTCCATCTGGTGGAAGCCGTCGAGCATCGAGCGGAAGCTCTCGGGCCCGATCGCGAGCATCGTCGACAGGCCGATCGCCGAGGTCATGGAGTAGCGACCGCCCACCCAGTCCCAGAACCCGAACATGTTCGCGGGCTCGATGCCGAACTCGGCGACCTTGGGCGCGTTCGTGGACACGGCGACGAAATGCTTCTTGACCGCTCCCTCCTCCCCGCCGAGCCCGCCGAGGAGCCAGGCGCGCGCGCTGTGCGCATTGGTCATGGTCTCCTGCGTGGTGAACGTCTTCGAGGAGACGATGAACAACGTCTCCGCGGGTACCAGGTCGCGCGTCGCCTCGGCGAGGTCGGTGCCATCGATGTTGGAGACGAAGCGGAATGTGAGCGCGCGGTCGCTGTAGTGCCGGAGCGCTTCGTAGGCCATCACCGGTCCCAGGTCGGAGCCGCCGATGCCGATGTTGACGACGTTCCGGATGCGCTGGCCCGTATGGCCCTTCCAGCTCCCGCTCCGCACCCGCTCGGCGAACGCCGCCATGCGATCCAGCACCTCGTGGACCGCGCCCACCACGTTCACGCCGTCCACGACGATCGATGCGCCGCGCGGCATGCGCAGCGCCACGTGGAGCACGGCGCGATCCTCGGTGACGTTGATGCGCTCGCCGCGGAACATGGCGTCGATCCGCTCGCGCAGGCCGCCCTCGCGGGCGAGGCGCATGAGGAGGGCGAGCGTGTCGTCGGTGACACGCTGCTTCGAGTAGTCGAGATAGAGGCCAGCCGCCTCGGCCGCCAGCCGCTCGCCGCGCCCGGGGTCGGACGCGAACAGGTCGCGGAGGTGGCGATCGCGCAGCTCGAGGTGGTGGGCGGCGAGCGCCTTCCAGGCGGGGCTCGACGTCAGCGGCTCAGGGCTCGCCATCGGGGCGTCCTTTTCCATGGGGGCGCAATCCTCGGGCACGCCGCGCCTGAAATCCAGCGTCACGGAACGGGGAAGCCCAAGGGGCCAGCAACGGTGAAGTCCCGGAAGTATCACGGGCCGAACCGGATACCCGCTCGAGAGGCGGCGGGTGCGTGCTGACCCGATGGACGGATCCGGGTGGGTGGCCGCACACCCCACACCGCCGGGCGACGAAGGAGTGGATGGCCGGCGGACGCGGTCGAGCCGAGTGCCTCGAGCGGGCGCCTTCGGCCGGGCCGCGAGCGCGCGGCCATCGCCGCCCGTCCATGGTCAAGTGTTCCCCTCACGCGCCCGGCGAGAAGGATCGCACGCTCGATGACTCGCCGATTCACAACGTCGGAGCAAACCGGTACCCTTCCGGTGTTAAACAATGTAATTACAGGCCGCAATGCTCCCGACCGGACGGCAAGAGTCGTGACCGGGGAATCGGCCATGGATGGCGGAAACAAGGGGAAGTCATCCATGGATATGTTCGGAAGGGGCCCCAGAACGGCTGTCGCGCTCGTCGCGATGGCGCTCGCGACGCTGTGCTCCGCGGCGCGCGCGGACGAGGACGGGCCGCCCAAGCACGGCGTCAGGCTGGGGCTCGCGACGCAGCGCATCAGCGATACCTGGCGGGAGAAGAACTCCTACCGTGCCTCGGGTGTGCTGGTGATCGGCGTCGATCCGGCAGGTCGTGCCGCCAAGGGTGGGATCACCACGGGCGACGTGTTGGTGAGCGTCGCCGGACGCACGCTGCGCGAGCCGAGCGATCTCGGCTATGCCGAACGCGCATTGGAGCCGGACGAGCCGGTCGCGGTCGTGCTGGCGCGTGACAACGGGCACTCGATCAAGATGTTCGAGATCGCGCCGGTCACCGACGCGGGACCCGGTGTTTCACCGACGTCGACCGCCGCGCTCGCGACGCCCGCAGCTGCGAGCGCGTCGGCCACCGACCCGCCTGCGGGCGCGCCGGAATCCGCGTCCTCGAGCTTCATCACCGACGCCGCGCCGTTCGGGAGCGCGCCGTCGACGGCTGCTGCGGACGGCAAGGTGGCCACATCGGTCGAGCCCGCGGCCGCCGTGGTCATCGCCCGCGGCAGCTACGAGGATTCGGCCGCGGTCGAGAAGGGTCCCACCGGCGCCGCGGAGCTGGGCGTGCGCGCGCAGCCGCTCACCGCGGACCTGGCCACCGCACTCGGCGCCGAGGGCGTCGAGGGCGTGCTGGTGCTCGAAGTGACCAAGGAGAGCCCTGCGGACCACGCCGGCCTGCGCGCGGGCGACATCATCTTCAAGATCGGCGACCAGCCGGTGAAAGATCTGGAATCGCTGGACCAGGCCGTGGTCGCCGCGACGAATCCCGCCGCGATCAACATGCTGCGGCGCGGCGACCAGCAGATGGTGCTGGCCCCGCTCGAAGGCCACGCCGCGCCTGGAGCGGCCACGGCCGCAGTGGTCGCGACGCCTGCCGATCAGCAGCAGGTGATCAACGAGCTGCAGAGCGAGGTGGCCACGCTCAAGAAGGAGCTCGCCGACTTGAAAGAGCAGATCGCCAAGCTGGTGCAGGAGTCGGCGAAGAAGTAGCCGCCCGCCGGACGACGACGGCCCGGGAGGTCCCACGCTCCCGGGCCGTCGCGTTTCTTGGAGCCTATCCCTTCGGCCACAGCCAGCCGAACACGCCGGCCGTGAGCAGGCCATAGATCAGCCCGTCGATCGTGTTGCGCACCGTCGTGCCCAGCGCGCGCTGGTACCAGATGGTCTGGGGCCAGTACGCGAACGAATACGCCATGAACGCCGTGCAGCCCGCGGTGCGGAAGATCGACAGGTAGGCCGTGCCCGGCGCGTGGTTACGGCCGGTGACGTAGGCCGTGAACAGGCTCACGAAGCAGATGAAGACGAACCACTTGAGGAGCTGCGGGCCCATGGTGAGCGGGCCGGGCTTGATCACGGTCGCGATCATCACCGGCCCCTTCTCGTGTTTGGCCTTGAACTCGGCGCTCTTCATCGCCTCCATGCTCGTGGGCTTCGGCATCATGTAGTCGCCGGGCTGCAGGTTGAACTTCTGCAGCGCCGCCATGACCTCGTCCTCTGCGGGTACGGGCCTGAAGTCGCCCTTGTGGTAGCCGAGCACCATGTGGACGAGGGAGCTGGCGACGAACACGATGACGCCGGAGAGGACGATCGGCGCCAGCAGTGACGTGAGCGGAACCATGAGCACCTCCTGTTCCGGATCGTGACGATCCCGGGGTCGGCCGACGGGTGCGCGCGGTTGCGAGGCGGGCTGTGCGGTGAAGTCTAGTCCGCCGGGAGACGCTGCGTCATCCCGATCCGCCGCCACGCGGCGAGGAGCGCCGCAGGATCCTGCTCGAGCCCCAACTGGCGCTCGCGCACGCTGCCGCTCGAGTCGACGATCGCGATCACCGCGGTGTGGGCGATGCCGCCGCCCTCGCCGGCGCTGTAGGCGAGCCCGAGCGCGCGGGCGATCGCGGGCAGCGACGCGGTGTCGGGTCGGAGCAGCATCCAGCGCGGCGCCGGGAGCGCCTGGGTCGCGGCGAACGCACGCAGCACCCGCGGCGTGTCGTACGCCGGGTCGAGCGAGAACAGCACGTAGCGCGGCCTGTCTCCCACCGGCAGCGAGCGGTCGAGCCGATGGAGCGCCGCTACCGTGCGCGGGCAGACGCTCGGGCAACGCGTGTAGATGGCGCTGGCCACGAACGGCACGCCGCGGAGGCTCGAGAGCGCGCGGACGTGGCCGTCCTGGTCGGTGAACGTGCCCGCGATCGAGGTGAGCGGCGCGCCGGCGGGCTCTCGCCCTTCGCCCGCCGCGCGCTCCTCGCTCCCGCTCGCCGAGGCCATTCCCGCGCTGCCGCGCTCCACGCCCTGCGGCTCGGTCGGCCGACCGGTCGAGAGCACGCGCCAGACGAGCAGCGCCACCGCGGCGAGCATGAGCCCGACGCGGAGCGCTTGAAGTCGATTCATGGAGCGGTCGACGATCAATCGAACTCGACTTTCGGGTCGGGTGGCACCTGTTCGATCCCCACACGCCCCACCTCGATGTCGGCCTTGGAATAGTTCTCGCCCTTCATCTTGTGGCCCGAGAGCCGCCGCAGCATGGCGAGTTGCCCCGTGTGCGTGAGCGCGTCGGCGATGCCGCCCTGGAACACGCGCCCCGGCTCGTACGCGATGGGCTGGCTCGAAGCGAGGTACGCGTCCGCAGCGCCGATCGAGGTGAAGAAGCGGGCGACCTCGGCGTCCCATGCGAGCGGGGTCGAATTATGCCACTTGGGTGCGCCTCGCATCATCGTCAGGATCCAATCCATGAGATCGCCCATATGAGCGAGGATCTCGCTCACGCTGGGTGACTTCGCGTCGGCACGGTACTCGCCGAATGCGGCAGGCGTGCCGCGCACCGTCTTGCCTGCACGGTAGGCGAGCGTGGCGAGGGTGTGGCGGAGCCAGAGACGCGTGGTGGGATCGTCGGCCGGAATCTGGGTCATGGAGTCTCCTCGAACGGCACCGCTGCGCATGGTCGCGAGGCGTCGCAGCACGCGCAAGCCGGGGATGCCGAGCGCGGCTACGGGCGCGGCGATCAGTCGTCCGGGCCGCCCCATTCGAGCCAGCGGCCGGCGCCGGTCTCGCGCGCGCGCTCAAGCAGGTGGTGCGCCGAGGCCAGGTCCTCGACCGCGATCCCCAGCGATTCGAACACGGTGACGTCGTCGGCGCTCGCACGACCCGCGACCTTGCCGGAGAGGACGTCCCCCACCTCGCCCAGCAGGTGCGCATCGGTGATCGCACCTTCGTCGCGCGCGAGCCGGAAGTCGCCCGCCTCGGCGAGGCACGACTCGCGGCGGTCGGTGAAGAACCGCGAGCGCGCCACAGCCTGGGCATCCAGCTCACGGCTGTTCGCGAAGCAGGCGCCGACCGCGTTCACGTGCGCGCCGGGCGACAGCCACTCGCCCTTCAACACGGGCGTGCTCGAGGACGTTGTCGTGCACACGAGATCGGCGCCGCGTACGGCGGCGGCCGGATCGGCGCACACCTCGACGCCCAAGCCGAAGCGCGGCCCCTGCTCGCGTGCGAAGCGCGCGGCGTTCGCCGGCGTGCGGCTCCACACGCGCACGCGGCGGAGCTTGCGCGCGACCGCCATGGCCGCGAGGTGGCTCCGCGCCTGGGCGCCCGAGCCCAGGATCGCGAGGTCGCCGGCGTCGGCACGCGCGAGCGCCTGCGTCACCGCGCCCGAGACCGCGGCGGTGCGGATCTCGGTGATGGCCGAGGCGTCGATCACCGCGAGCGGCTCGCCGTGCGCGACGCCGAACAGCATCACCACGCCCTGGTGCGACTCGTAACCCGTGCCGTGGTTGCCGGGCATCACGGTCACCACCTTCAAGCCGAACGCCTGCGGGGCGCCGAGGTAGCCGGGCATCAGTCCCAGGATCCCGCTCCCGTCCGGCAGCTTCACCATCGAGCGCAGCGGCAGCACGGCGTCGCCGCGCGCCAGCGTCGTGAGCGCCTCGCGCATGAGCGGCACCGCGGATCGCATCTCGAACTGCTCGTGGACGTCACGCTCGTTCAGGAACAGCACCTTCATCCCGCCACCCCCTGTTGGGCGTAGAGCGCCACGAAGCGCTCGGGATCGACGTTGCCGCCGGAGACGATCGCCGCGACCTTCGCCCCGCGCGGCAGCCGCACGCGGCCCGCGAGCAGTGCGCCCGTGGCCGCGGCCCCGGAGCCTTCGACCACGAGCCGCGCGCGCTCGAACAGCGCGCGCATGCCGGCGGCGATCTCTGCTTCCTCCACGAGCACGATCTCGTCCACGTGGCGCTTCGCCACCTCGAGCGGGATGGCACCCACGAACGGCGGCGTGAGCCCGTCGGCGAGCGTCTTCGGTCGCGTCACGGGCACGGGCTTGCCGGCGGCGAGTGCGGGCGTCATGCCGGGGCCCGCCGCCAGCTCGACGCCGATGACACGGCAGCGCGGTGAGAGCGCCTTCACCGCGCACGCCACGCCGGTCATCAGCCCGCCGCCGCCGATCGGCACGATCACCGCGTCCAGGTCCGGCGCCTGCTCCATCAACTCCAGCCCCACCGTGCCCGCACCCGCGAGCCCGACGGGATCGTCGAACGGGTGGACGAACGCGGCGCCCGTGCGCGCCTCTTCTTCGTGCAGCTTGTCGAACAGCGTCGCCCGGTCGGCGTGCTCGATCACGGTGGCGCCGTAGCCGCGCACCGCGTCGAGCTTGGAGCGCGGAGCGTCTGCGGGCATGACCACCGTGCACGGCACGCCCACGACACGCGCCGCCCACGCCACCGCCTGCGCATGGTTTCCGGCGGACACGGTGATGAGCCCGCGCGCGCGCTTCGCCTCGGGGAGCGAGAGCACCAGGTTCAACGCGCCGCGCGGCTTGAACGAGCCCGTCTTCTGCAGGCTCTCGACCTTGAGCACGAGCGACACGCCCGCACGCTCGCCGAGGGCTCGCGCGCTTAAGACCGGCGTGCGCAGCAGGTGGGGCTCGATCCTTCGGGCCGCGGCGCGGATGTTCTCGAGCGGGATGGGCATGGAGTCGTTGACGCTGGCATCAGGCCGGTGGCGGGTCAAGGACGCGCGCGATCCGCGTGGTCGGTGGCCTGTCGGGTCGCTGGCACGCTAGATTCGCGCCTTCCCACGGAGGATCCGCCCATGCGCTCCGCCCTGCTGCCGCTGCTCCTCGCTGCCGCGTTCACGCTGTCCGCCGCTCCCGCGTCCGCCGCACCGATGCCACTGCCGCCCGCCGAGGATTCGGCGCTCGCAGCGCTCAACCGCTCGCCGCGTCACGGCGAGTGGGTGGACGTGGCCTATCCCGGGCACGCGCCGCTCCGCACCTGGGTCGTCTATCCGGAGCGCTCGAGCAAGGCGGGCGTGGTGCTGGTGATCCACGAGATCTTCGGGCTCACGGACTGGATCCGCTCGGTGGCCGATCGGCTCGCGGGCGAGGGCTTCATCGCGGTGGCGCCGGACCTGATCTCGGGCCTGGGCCCGGGCGGCGGCGGCACGGACTCGACGGCGTCACGCGACGACGCGGTGAAGCTGGTGCGCCTGCTCACGCCGGAGGAGTCGGCGGCACGGATCGCGACGGTGCGCGACTGGGCGGTGAAGCTGCCCTCTGCAAATGGCAAGCTGGCGACGATCGGCTTCTGCTGGGGCGGCGGCCGGAGCTTCGCAGCGGCGGCGATGACGCCTCCGCCGCGGGGCTGCGTGGTCTACTACGGCACGGCGCCGGACAGCGAGCAGATCCTTCACGTCCAGGCACCGGTGCTGGCCCACTACGGCGGCGACGACGCACGCGTGAACGCGACGATCGACGCAGCGAAGGCGGCGCTCTCGAAGGCGAAGGTGCCCTACGACCCGCACATCTACCCGGGCGCGGGCCACGGCTTCCTGCGCCAGCAGACCCTCCGCGACGGCGCGAACCAGAAGGCCGCCGAACAGTCCTGGCCGCTGACGATCACGTTCCTGCGCAATCACCTGAAGTAGGCTGGCGTCAACGCGATCAGCGCAAGAACACGATCCGCCGCGTGAACGTCAGGCCGCGGGTCGTGAGGCGGGCCCAGTAGACGCCCGGCGCGAGCGGTTTGCCCGCGTCGTCTTCGCCCCGCCACGCCAGCTTGTACGCCCCCGCTTCGCGCGGCCCGTGCGCCAGCGTGCGCACGCGGGCACCATCGACCGAGAAGATCGACAGCTCCGCCTCACCGCGCTCCGATAGAGCGAACGCCAGCGTCGACAGCCCACGCGCCGGGTTCGGCGACGGCGACAGCATCATCGTGTGCGTCGGCAGCGACTCCTGGACCGTCTGCGCCAGCGATGCCGCCGCGAGCGGCCGGTTCGTCGCGTCGCGTGCGATCACGCTCGCGATCTTCAAGCCCGTGACGCCGTCCCGGAGCGCGCGGAAGTGGAAGCGCGCCACGTCTCCCTGGCCCCGGATGCCGCTGCCCCGCACGCCCAAGAGCGCGCCATCCACGCCCGCCGGGACCGGTGACAGCGCGATACCCTCCTGGCCCTCGAGGAAGCCCGCGCTCGTCACGCCCAGCGCCTGCAGCACGCCCGCGTCCCAGCCGAGCTGCGCCGAGAAGCCCTGCATCGTGCCCGCGGCCGAGAGGTGGAGCACGGCGTCGAGCTCGTCGCCCGCCGCAACCAGCGCCGGTGCGTCCAGCTCGAACGACTCGCCGGCGGCGGCCACGCCCTTGCCATCAGGGCTTCCCGCCGACTGCGGCGACGACACCACGTGGTAGTTCGTGGAGAACACCATCAGGTCGTCGAAACCCAGCGCGTCGTCCGTCGCCGGCCGCCCGGTGTTCAAGCCGTTCACCGTGGGACCCACGTCGAGGTAGCCGACGCCGGCCGTGGTGATCGCGGCACCGGTCTTCCCGTAGTGCGCGCCCAGCAGCGTCACGTCCGCGAGCGTCACCTTGTTGTCGCCGTTCCCGCGCGTGATGCCGTCGGTGACGTCGCCCAGGTGGTAGTCGAGCGCGCCCGAGCTGCGGTTCGAGACCGCGGACACGTTGCCGCACGAGTCGCTCAGGAACGCGACGTAGTGGAAGAACCCGCGCACGGGCGGTGTGTCGACGAGCCCGGAAACGGCCGAGCCGGTGACGAGCGTCCACGGCGCGCCGGGCGCTGCCGCGGAGTCGGGTGCCACGCCGCCGTCGTCGTCGTACTCGGGATAGCTCCCGAACGGCGCGCGGTAGAGCGCGACCGTGCCCGGGGCGGGCGGCGTGAACGTGACCGTGATCCCGGTGCGCGAGCCGGCGGGATTGCCGGTGACCACCTGGGCCGTGGCGAGATCGAAGATGTGCGGCGGCGCCGAGTGGTTCACGACCAACTGCGCCGCAGGGCCCGGCTGGCCGGGCAGCGGCTGGTTCGAGCAGTCCCGGATGCGCACCTCGGTCACCGTGATGTCGCCCACGCCGTCGCCGCCGACCGCGGCCACGTCCACCGTGAACAGCGTGCCGCCCGTGGTGGGGCCGCACGGCAGGCCGAGCAGCGACTGGTCGACCGTGTAGCTGCCGCCGCCATTGTCGACGACCTGGAACGTCTTGTTCGTGAAGCTCGAGAGCCAGCTGCCGATGTGGATGCTGGAGGTGGCCGTGCCGCACAGCGCGAAGCGCGGATCGAGCTGGAACGTCACGTGCGCGGCGGCCGCGGGCGTCGTATCGCCGCGCGTGTAGACGAACGGCACGCTCACGCAGGTGTGCGCCCCGGACAGGCAGAGCCCCGCCGTGACCGGCGTCACGCGCGAGATCGCGGGATCGGTGAACACGGGCAGCGTGTAGACCTCGGTGCCCACGCAGTCGAAGTCATCGACGGCAACCACCGTGAACACCGCGGCGCCGGTGGACGTGGGCGTACCGGTGATCTGGCCAGCGTTCGCGAGCGTGAGCCCGGCCGGCAGGCTGCCGGACTGGATCGAGAACTGGTAGGGCGCCGTGCCGCCGGAAGCGACGAGCGACACCGAGTACGGCTGGTTCAGCTGCGCATCGACCAGCGAGCCGGGCGTGATCGAGATCACCGGGCAGGCGACGCTCATCGTGTAGGCGCGGCTCCCCGGCACGCCGCCCACGTCCACCACCGAGACCGTGAACGAGAAGCTGCCCGTGCCATTCGGCGTGCCGGCGAGCAGGCCGGCGGTGGAGAGCGTGAGCCCCGCCGGCAGCGCGCCCGCGCTCACCGAGAACGTGAACGGCGCCACCCCGGACTCGGCGGTGATCGCCTGCGAGTAAGGCTGGCCCACGAGGCCGTTCGGGAGTGTCGGCGGCGCGAGCGTGATCGGCGTGTTCTGGATGCGCAGCGTCGTGGGTGCCCCCGCGGCCACCGCGATGGGCGTGTTGTCGCAGTCGCGCGACTTGACGCGCGTCACCGTGATCGCGCCCGAGCCGTCCGCGCCCACCGACTTCAGGTCGACCGTGAACAGCGTGCCCCCGGTGGTGATGCCGCAGGGCAGGCCGAGCAGCGTCACGTCCACGGTGTAGGCGCCGTCGCCGTCGTCCGTGACCAGGATCTGCGTGTTCGAGAAGCCGTTGAACCACGAGCCCAGGTGCACGCTCGACACCGGGGTCGAGCACAGCGCCAGCTTCGTGGCATCGAGCTGGAACGACACCGAGACAGCGCGCGCCGGCGTCGCCTCGCCGCGTGTGTAGACGATCGGCACGCTCACGCATGGGTGTGCGGTGGAGATCGCGAGCCCGGTGGTGTTGGCGGCCACGCTCGAGTTGGGCGCGGTGCTGAAGATGTCGACGGAGTAGTCGCGCGAGCCGGTACAGCCGGCGCCGTCGGTGACCTGGATCGTGAACGGGAACGTGCCCGCCTGCGTGGGGCTCCCGGAGAGCGCGCCGGAGGGCGCGAGGGTGACGCCGTTCGGGAGCGCGCCCGCCGTGACCGCGTACGTCCGCGGCGCCACGCCCGCGGGCGCATCGAGCGTCGCCGAGTAGGGCGTGCTCAGGGCACCATCGGGCAGGAACACCGGCGTCACCGCGATCGCCGGGCAGGTGAACGTCACCGAGTAGGCGCGGAACCCGGCACAGCCGCCGGCCTCGGTGGCCGTGATGGTGAAGTTGAACACGCCCGCCTGGAGCACGGTTCCGGAGAGGAGTCCCGCGCTCGAGAGCGTGAGCCCGTTCGGGAGCGCGCCGGACGAAACGGCGAACGTGAACGGTCCCGGGCTTCCCGAAGCGGTGAGGGTCTGGCTGTACGAAGTGCCGGTCGAGCCGCCGGGCAGCGTCGTGGGCGAGAGCGTGATCGTCGAGCCGGAGATGTTGACCGTGGTCGCCGCACCCGCGTTCACCGCCACCGCGCCGTTGCTGCAGTCGCGGGCGGTCACCGATTGCACCGTGATCGCGCCGGTGCCGGTCGGCCCCACGGCTGCCACGTCGAGCGTGAACAGCGAGCCGCCGTTCGGCTCGCCGCACGGCGCGCCGAGCAGCACCAGGTCCACCGTGTAGCGACCGGATCCCAGGTCCGTCACCTGGACGCTGCGGTTCGTGAACGAAGCCGCCCACGTCCCGAGGTGCACGTTCGACGCCGGCGTGCCGGGCGAGGCGAGCCGCAGCTTTGAGGCCTCGAGCTGGAACGTGGTGGAGATGCCGCGGAGCGCGGTCGCGTCACCGCGCGTGAGCACGAACGGCACCGCGACGGTGGGCGCCGACGGGTTCAAGCACAGGCCGGTTCCGTTCGCCGCCACATTGTTCACGGCAGGCACCGGCGCGATCGTGAGCGTGTAGCCCGCCGTGCCGGCGCAGCCGAGCACGTCGGCGGCGGTCACGGAGAATACCGAGACGCCGGCCGCGGTCGGCGTACCCGAGATCTGCCCGGTCGCGGAGTTGAGCGTGAGCCCGGCGGGCAGCGCGCCCGCGCTCACGGTGAAGCAGTAGGACGAGGTGCCACCCGAGGCGATGATCGGGAGCACGTACGGAGTGCCGACCACGCCCGCCGGCAGCGGCGGGGCGGTGAGCGAGATGACCGGGCACGGCACGCTGGTCTCGAGGCTCACCGCCGCCAGGTTCCCGGACGGGGTGTTGCTCATGGAGGAGTACATGCCCGCGACGTACGCCGACGTGCCGTCCGCCACGATCGCGCGCACGGTGCCGTTCGAGTTCGGGTTCCACGGCCGTACGGCGCCGGTCTGCGGATCCACGGCGGCGACACGGTTGCGCGCGGCGACGCCCATGGTGCTGAACACGCCGCCGACGTAGAGGATCCCCGGCTGGGGCAGCAGCGTGAACACGGGTCCGTTCGCGTTGGGATCGAACCCGAGCGGCTGGCCGTTCACGAGGTTCACGGACGCCAGGCGATTGCGCGTCTGGCCGCCGATCGTGGTGAAGAAGCCGCCGATGAAGGCACGGTCGCAGGTCACGGAGAGCGCGCGCACGGTGCCGGTGGCGTTGGGGTCCCACGAGGTCACGCTGCCGGTGGCGGCGCTCACGGCGCCCACGAAGTTGCGCGTCACGCCGCCCAAGGTGACGAAGTTGCCGCCCACGTAGACGACCGGCGTGCTGGCGTCGATCGCGAACACCTGGTCGTCGGCGTCGGCGATCCACGACTGTGCGAGCCCGGTCGTGGCGTCGACCGCCGCCAGGTTCGCCCGCGGCTGGCCACCGACGTTGCCGAACAACCCGCCCGCGTACACGCGATTCCCCGACACGGCGAGCGCCGAGACCTGGCCGTCGGCGTTCGGGTCCCAGGAGTTGGCGTTGCCGTTGGTGAGGTCGAGGGCGGCAAGGTTGTTGCGGATCTTCCCGCCCACCTGCGAGAAGTTGCCGCCGGCGTAGATCAGGTCCTGCGTCGCCACGAGTGCCTGCACCATGTTGTTCGCGTTGGGATTCCATGCCGTGACCACGCCGGTGGTGACGTCGATCGCCGCC
>Ga0209811_10000459_pt1 | contig 17215 bp, 8 predicted proteins | sample Coa_R1_6_FD_187161 | JGI IMG/M metagenome (GOLD analysis project Ga0209811, IMG submission 187161) | Surface soil microbial communities from Centralia Pennsylvania, which are recovering from an underground coalmine fire. - Coalmine... | ecosystem: Environmental > Terrestrial > Soil >...
CGCTTCGATATTCCCTATCTCGAGCCATTCGGGCAATGCCCGTCTCGAGTTCGTCAGCTACCAGCTCGGCGAGCCCCCCTTCGACGTGAAGGAGTGCCAGCAGCGCGGGCTGACCTTCGCGAGCCCTCTGCGCGCCAAGGTGCGGCTCACGATCATGGACAAGGAGGCCTCCAAGCCCACGATCAAGGAGGTCAAGGAGCAGGAAGTCTACATGGGAGAGATTCCGCTCATGACCACCACCGGCTCGTTCATCATCAACGGGACCGAGCGCGTGATCGTCAGCCAGTTGCACCGCTCGCCGGGAGTGTTCTTCGAGCACGATCGCGGCAAGACGCACTCCTCGGGGAAGCTGCTGTTCTCGGCGCGCATCATCCCGTACCGCGGGTCATGGCTCGATTTCGAGTATGACCCCAAGGACTATCTCTACTTCCGCGTCGACCGCCGGCGCAAGATGCCGGTCACGATCCTGCTCAAGGCGATCGGCATGAGCCCGGAGCAGATCCTCGCCGCGTTCTACGACTTCGACACCTTCCACCTGTCGAAGACCGGCACCCAGTTCGAGCTGGTGCCCGAGCGCCTGCGCGGAGAGGTTGCGCGGTTCGACTTCGTCGACAAGGCCGGCAAGACGATCGTGCAGAAGGACAAGCGCATCACCGGCAAGCACATTCGCGACCTGGAAGCCGCCGGAATGAAGCGCATGGCCGTGCCCAACGAGTTCCTCCTGGGGAGGACCCTTGCGCACAACGTCGTCAACAAGGAAACCGGCGAGATCCTCGCCAACGCCAACGACGAGATCACCGATACCCTGCTCGCCAAGCTCGCCGAGGTCGGGGTCGACTCGATCAAGACCGTCTACACCAACGACCTCGACCAGGGGGCGTACATTTCGCAGACGCTCAGGATCGACGAAACCGCCGACCAGACGGCGGCGCGCGTGGCCATTTACCGCATGATGCGTCCCGGCGAGCCGCCTACCGAAGACGCGGTGGAGACGCTGTTCAACGGCCTCTTCTACTCGGAAGACCGCTACGACCTTTCGGCGGTCGGCCGCATGAAGTTCAACCGCCGCGCGTATCCGGAGAAGATCGAGGACAAGGCGCCGGCTTGGCTGCGGCGCTTCTACGCCCGGACGGGCGCGAAGGATGTACTCGGCGAGGGCACGCTCTCCAACGACGACATCCTCGCCGTCGTGGGCATTCTGGTCGAGCTGCGCAACGGACGCGGCGAGATCGATGACATCGACCACCTCGGCAACCGGCGCGTGCGCTCGGTGGGCGAGCTCGCGGAGAACCAGTTCCGTGCCGGCCTGGTGAGGGTCGAGCGCGCGGTCAAGGAGCGCCTGTCGCAGGCGGAGTCCGAGAACCTGATGCCGCACGACCTGATCAACGCGAAGCCGATCTCGGCCGCGATCAAGGAGTTCTTCGGCTCCTCGCAGCTGTCGCAGTTCATGGACCAGACCAATCCGCTGTCGGAGATCACCCACAAGCGCCGCGTCTCGGCGCTCGGACCGGGCGGCCTGACCAGGGAAAGAGCGGGATTTGAAGTGCGCGACGTGCATCCCACGCACTACGGCCGCGTCTGCCCGATCGAGACTCCGGAAGGTCCGAACATCGGCCTCATCAATTCGCTCGCCCTCTATGCGCGCACCAACGAGTACGGGTTCCTCGAAACTCCGTACCGCAAGGTGACCAACGGCAAGGTGACCAACGACATCGATTTCCTCTCGGCGATCGAAGAGGGCAACTTCGTCGTGGCGCAGGCGAACGCGCAGATCGACAAGAACGGCAAGCTGGTCGACGGTCTGGTGTCGTGCCGCTTCAAGAACGAGTTCACGCTCGCAACCGCCGACCGCGTCCAGTACATGGACGTCGCGCCGGCGCAGATCGTCTCGGTGGCCGCTTCGCTGATTCCGTTCCTGGAGCACGATGACGCCAACCGCGCGCTCATGGGCTCGAACATGCAGCGCCAGGCCGTGCCCTGCCTGCGGCCGGAAAAGCCGCTGGTCGGCACCGGGATCGAGCGCACCGTAGCGGTTGACTCGGGCACCGCGGTACAGGCCCTGCGCGGCGGCATCGTCGACTACGTCGACGCGAGCCGCATCGTAGTGCGGGTGAACGACGCCGAGACCGTTCCCGGCGACGTCGGCGTCGATATCTACAACCTGGTCAAGTACACGCGTTCCAACCAGAACACCAACATCAACCAGACGCCGCTGGTGAAGCCGGGCGAGCGCATCGCCAAGACCGATGTGGTCGCCGACGGTGCTTCGACCGACATGGGCGAGCTCGCTCTCGGGCAAAACATGCTGGTCGCGTTCATGCCCTGGAACGGCTTCAATTTCGAGGACTCGATCCTGATCTCCGAGCGCGTGGTCGCCGACGACCGCTACACCTCGATCCACATCGAGGAGCTGACGGTGGTGGCGCGCGACACCAAGCTCGGACCCGAGGAAATCACGCGGGACATCTCGAATCTTTCCGAGGGGCAACTCGCGAGGCTTGACGAGTCCGGTATCGTATACATCGGTGCCGAGGTCGAGGCCGGCGACGTGCTGGTGGGCAAGGTGACGCCGAAGGGCGAGACCCAGCTTACCCCCGAGGAGAAGCTGCTGCGCGCGATCTTCGGCGAGAAGGCTTCCGACGTGAAGGATACGTCGCTGCGGGTGCCCTCGGGCATCTCCGGCACGGTGATCGACGTGCAGGTCTTTACGCGCGAAGGCATCGAGCGCGACAAGCGCGCGGCCCAGATCATCGACGAGGAGCTCAAGCGCTACAAGAAGGATCTCGCCGACCAGATGCGCATCGTCGAAGGCGACGCGTTCGAGCGCATCGAGCGCCTGCTCACCGGCAAGACGGCGAACAAGGGACCGAAGAAGCTGGTCAAGGGCACCAAGATCGTGAAAGCCTATCTGGACACGGTCGAGCGCCACGACTGGTTCGAAATCAGCCTGGCGAACGAGGAAGCCGCGCAGCAGATGGAAGGGCTGAAGGACAGCCTGGCCCAGACGCGGGTGAAATTCGATGTCGCGTTCGAGGCGAAGAAAAAGAAGCTCACGCAGGGCGACGAGCTGCCGCCGGGCGTGCAAAAGATGGTGAAGGTATACGTCGCGGTGAAGCGGCGCCTGCAACCCGGCGACAAGATGGCCGGGCGCCACGGGAACAAGGGTGTGATCTCCAAGATCGTACCGGTGGAGGACATGCCGTGCATGGCCGACGGAACGCCGGTCGACCTGGTGCTCAATCCCCTGGGTGTGCCTTCGCGGATGAACGTCGGCCAGATCCTCGAGACCCACCTCGGCTGGGCGGCGAAGGGTATCGGGGTGAAGATCGGCGAGATGCTGAAGGCGCAGACCAAGGCCCTCGAGATGCGCAAGTTCCTGACGCGCATCTACAACCAGGGCGGCAAGCCCGAGGACCTGGGCGAGCTGTCCGACGACGACGTGATGACGCTGGCCGCGAACCTGCGCGAGGGCGTGCCGTTCGCGACACCCGTGTTCGACGGCGCCTCCGAGGGCGAGATCAAGGACATGCTCGAGGCGGCGGGCCTGCCGCGCAGCGGGCAGGTGACCTTGTTCGACGGGCGCACCGGCGACGCCTTCGACCGGCAGGTGACGGTAGGCTTTATGCACATGCTGAAGCTGCACCACCTGGTGGACGACAAGATGCACGCGCGCTCGACGGGACCCTACTCGCTGGTCACGCAGCAGCCGCTCGGCGGCAAGGCGCAGTTCGGCGGTCAGCGCTTCGGCGAGATGGAGGTCTGGGCGCTCGAAGCCTACGGCGCGGCGTACACGCTGCAGGAGATGCTCACGGTCAAGTCCGACGACATCAACGGCCGCACCAAGGTCTACGAGAACATCGTCAAGGGCGATCACAAGATCGACGCCGGCATGCCGGAATCCTTCAACGTGCTGGTGAAGGAAATCCGGTCACTGGGCATCGACATAGACTTGGAACGTTTCTGACACAAGTACGACACTCGGCGGTTTTCGCCGAGTGTCGCTGAGAAGTCTGGTACAGGAGCAATATATGAAAGCACTGCTCGATTTGTTCAAGCAGGTCACGCAGGAAGAAGAGTTCGACGCGATCAAGATCGGCATCGCATCGCCGGAGAAGATCCGCTCGTGGTCCTATGGCGAGGTGAAGAAGCCCGAGACCATCAACTACCGCACCTTCAAGCCGGAGCGCGATGGACTCTTCTGCGCCAAGATCTTCGGGCCGATCAAGGACTACGAGTGCCTGTGCGGCAAGTACAAGCGCCTGAAGCACCGCGGCGTGATTTGCGAGAAATGCGGCGTCGAAGTGACGCTCGCCAAGGTCCGGCGCGAGCGCATGGGTCACATCGAGCTAGCGAGCCCGGTTGCGCACATCTGGTTCCTCAAGTCGCTGCCGTCGCGTCTGGGACTGGTGCTCGACATGACCCTGCGCGACATCGAGCGCGTGCTCTACTTCGAGGCCTACGTCGTCACCGACGCCGGCATGGTCAACGACGAGAAGATCAAGCGCGCCAAGCTGCTGTCGGAAGAGGACTACCTCGCGAAAATCGAGGAGCACGGCGACGACTTCTCGGCGAGCATGGGCGCCGAGGGTATCCGAGAGCTGCTGCGCGCGATCAATCTCACCGAGCAGATCGACACCATTCGGAAGGATCTCGAGGCTACGGGCTCGGACACCAAGATCAAGAAGCTCGCCAAGCGTCTCAAGGTTCTCGAAGGCTTCCAGAAATCCGGGATCAAGCCCGACTGGATGGTGATGGAAGTGCTGCCGGTGCTGCCGCCAGAGCTCCGTCCGCTGGTTCCGCTGGACGGCGGCCGCTTTGCGACCTCCGACCTGAACGACCTTTACCGTCGCGTGATCAACCGCAACAACCGGCTGAAGCGCCTGCTGGAGCTCAAGGCGCCGGAAATCATCGTGCGCAACGAGAAGCGCATGCTGCAGGAAGCGGTGGATTCACTGCTCGACAACGGCCGCCGCGGCAAGGCGATGACCGGCGCGAACAAGCGCCCGTTGAAATCGCTCGCCGACATGATCAAGGGCAAGGGCGGGCGCTTCCGGCAGAACCTGCTCGGCAAGCGCGTCGATTACTCGGGCCGTTCGGTGATCGTCGTCGGACCCCAGCTGAAGCTGCACCAGTGCGGCCTGCCGAAGAAGATGGCGCTCGAGCTCTTCAAGCCGTTCATCTTCAACAAGCTCGAGATGCAGGGTATCGCCACGACCATCAAGGCCGCGAAGCGCGAAGTCGAGGCCGAAACGCCGGTGGTGTGGGACATTCTGGAAGACGTGATCCGCGAGCACCCGATCATGCTGAATCGCGCTCCGACGCTGCACCGCCTGGGTATCCAGGCTTTCGAGCCGGTGCTGATCGAGGGCAAGGCGATCCAGCTGCATCCGCTCGTGTGCGCGGCGTTCAACGCCGACTTCGACGGCGACCAGATGGCAGTGCACATACCGCTGTCGCTGGAAGCGCAGATGGAAGCGCGCACGCTGATGCTGGCGTCGAACAACATCCTGTCGCCGGCGAACGGCGATCCGATCATCGTGCCTTCGCAGGACATCGTGCTGGGCCTCTACTACGCCACGCGCGAGCGCATCAATGCCCGGGGCGAGGCCATGGTGTTCGCCGATGTGACTGAAGTGGCGCGCGCCTACGACTCCGGGCAGGTCGAGCTGCACGCCGGGATCACGGTGCGCATCCGCGAGGCCAATTTCGGCCCGAACGGCGAGAAGGTGGAGAAGCTCGTTCGCCACCGCACCACAGTCGGCCGCTCCCTGCTTTCGGAAATTCTTCCCGTGGGCCTGCCCTTTGAATTGATCAACAAGGCGCTCAAGAAGAAGGAGATCTCCAAGCTCATCAACGCGTCTTTCCGCCGCTGCGGACTGCGCGAGACGGTGATATTCGCCGACAAGCTGATGCAGGCCGGCTTCACCTTCGCCACCCGTGCCGGAATCTCGATCTGTGTCGACGACATGCTGGTCCCGACCCAGAAGCACGACCTCATCTCCGCCGCGGAGGGCGAGGTGAAGGAGATCGAGTCGCAATACACTTCGGGCCTGGTCACCGTCGGCGAGCGCTACAACAAGGTGGTCGACATCTGGGGCCGCGCCGGCGATCAAGTCGGCAAGGCGATGATGGACCAGCTTTCCACACAGGACGTGACCGATCGCCACGGCAAGCGGGTCAAGCAGGAGTCGTTCAACTCCATCTACATGATGGCCGACTCCGGCGCCCGCGGTTCCGCCGCCCAGATCCGCCAGCTGGCGGGGATGCGCGGCCTGATGGCCAAGCCCGACGGCTCGATCATCGAGACGCCGATCACGGCGAACTTCCGCGAAGGCCTGAACGTGCTGCAGTACTTCATCTCGACGCACGGCGCGCGCAAGGGTCTCGCCGACACGGCGCTGAAGACCGCGAACTCGGGCTACCTGACGCGGCGGCTCGTCGACGTGACGCAAGACCTGGTGGTCACGGAAGACGATTGCAAGACCACCAACGGCGTTGCCATGAAGGCGCTGGTCGAAGGCGGCGAAGTGGTCGAGTCCCTCAGAGAACGCATTCTCGGGCGTGTCACCGCCTCCGACGTTCTGCATCCCGAGACACAGGAAGTGCTCTACAACGCCGGAACGCTGCTCAACGAGGACGAAGTCGAGAATATCGAGGCGCTGGGGGTCGACGAGGTGCGCGTGCGCACCCCGCTGACCTGCGATACGCGCTGGGGCCTGTGCGCCGCGTGCTATGGGCGCGACCTTGCGCGTGGTTCTTCCGTCAACGTCGGCGAAGCGATCGGCGTGATCGCCGCGCAATCGATCGGCGAGCCGGGCACGCAGCTCACCATGCGTACCTTCCACATTGGCGGTGCGGCTTCCCGCGCGGCGGTGGCGAGCCAGGTCGAAGCGAAATCGAACGGCACGGTGCGCTTCACTCCGAATATCCGCTATGTCACCAACCCCAAGGGCGAGAAGGTCGTGATCTCGCGCACCGGCGAGGTGCTGGTGACCGACGACAACGGCCGCGAGCGCGAGCGCCACAAGGTGCCTTACGGCGCGACGCTGCTCGCCGCCGACGGCAAGGCGGTGAAGGCGGGTCAGACGCTCGCCACCTGGGATCCGCATACGCGTCCGATCATCACCGAGTACGGCGGCCTGGTGCGCTTCGAGCACATCGAAGAGGGCGTCACGGTCGCCAAGCAGATCGACGATGTGACCGGCCTGTCGACGCTGGTCGTCATCGATCCCAAGCGCCGCGCGGCCGCGGGGAAGGGCTTGCGCCCGCAGGTGAAGCTGCTGACCGAGGCCGGCGAGGAAATCAAGATCGCCGGCACCGACCACCCGATCACCATCACCTTCCAGGTGGGCTCGCTCATCACGGTGAAGGACGGGCAGCAGGTGCAGGTGGGCGAGGTGCTCGCGCGCGTTCCGCAGGAGACCTCGAAGACCCGCGATATTACCGGGGGCCTTCCGCGCGTGGCCGAGCTCTTCGAAGCGCGCTCGCCCAAGGACGCGGGCCTGCTCGCCGAGATCACGGGCACGGTGTCGTTCGGCAAGGACACCAAGGGCAAGCAGCGCCTGGTGATCACCGACCTCGAGGGCGTATCCCACGAGTACCTGATCCCGAAGGACAAGCACGTGATGGCGCACGACGGCCAGGTCGTCAACAAGGGCGAGTTCATCGTCGACGGCCCGGCTGATCCGCACGACATCCTGCGTCTGCAGGGCGTCGAGGCGCTGGCGCGGTACATCACCGACGAGGTACAGGACGTGTATCGCCTGCAGGGCGTGCGCATCAACGACAAGCACATCGAGGTGATCGTGCGGCAGATGTTGCGCCGCGTGCAGGTCGAGGATGCCGGCGACACGCGCTTCATCCCGGGCGAGCAGGTCGAGCGCGCGGATGTGCTCGAGGAGAACGAGAAGGTCCAGGGCGAAGGCAAGAAGCCGGCGACCTACAGCTACATGCTTCTCGGCATCACCAAGGCGTCGCTGTCGACCGACTCGTTCATCTCCGCGGCCTCGTTCCAGGAAACGACGCGTGTTCTCACCGAGGCTGCGATCATGGGCAAGAAGGACGACCTGCGCGGACTCAAGGAGAACGTCATCGTCGGCCGGCTCATCCCGGCGGGAACCGGGCTGGCCTACCACAGCGCGCGCAAGAACGTGCCGCCCTCGCAGCTGTTCGAGGAGCCCGCGCCCGCAGCGGAGACGGAAGCCCCGGCCCACACCGAGAACGCCTGAGCGTTGCCGTGACGGGGACGCGCAGGCGGCTCCTGCGGGTAGTCCGCGTGCTTGCCTTGGCGACAGGGGTAACCCTGTCGCCCTGGCCGGCCGAAGCACAGACGGCAGACGTCTGGCCGACGAAGCCGCTCCGGTTCATCCTGCCCTTTCCTCCAGGCGGCGGCACCGATATCCTCGGGCGCCTGATCGCCGAGCGCCTCACGGCGAATCTCGGGCAGCCGGTGGTCACCGAGAACCGTGGCGGCGCGGGTGGCAACGTCGGCGCCGAAGCCGCCGCCAAGTCGCCGCCGGACGGCTACACCATCGTGCTGGTTGCGCCGTCGCTCGCCATCAGCACGAGCCTCTACTCGAAACTCAACTACGATCCGGTCAAGGACTTCGCGCCGGTGAGCCTCGTCGCGACCGTGCCCAACGTGATGATCACCAACCCGTCGGTGCCGGCGGGCACGCTCAAGGAATTCATCGCGCTCGCGAAGAGCAAGCCAGGGGAAATGAACTTCGGCTCGGGCGGCAGCGGGACCTCGAACCACCTCGCCGGCGAGCTCTTCAACATCGTGGCCGGCGTGAAGCTGGTGCACGTCCCCTATAAGGGCGTGAACCTCGCGATGCAGGACGTGCTCTCCGGCCGCGTCCAGCTGGTCTTCATCGGGATCCCGGCGGCGGCTCCGCATATCAAGGCGGGAAAGCTTCGAGCGCTTGCGCTGGCGTCGGCACAACGCTCTGCGGTCCTGCCCGACGTGCCGACCGCGGACGAAGCCGGGCTGCCCAAGTTCGAGGTCACGACCTGGTACGGCATCCTCGCGCCCGCCGGCACGCCCGGGCGCATCGTCGTGCGCCTGAACGCCGAGCTGGTGAAAATCATGCATTCGCCCGAGCTCAAGGACAGGCTCGACGCGCTGGCGACGGATCCTGCGACAAGCACGCCGGAAGAATTCGCCGCGCTCATCCAGCGCGAAATCGCGAAATGGCGCGACGTGGTGCGCGAGGCCGGCATGAAAGCGGACTGACCTTCCCGCGCTACTGCTTTGCGGCCAGGACGCGCTGTCTCAGCAGCTCGGCAAAAGCGTCGCCGGCGATCGGCTTGCTGAAGAAGAAGCCCTGCATTTCGTCGCAGGCGTGTTCCTGGAGGAAGGACTGCTGTTCCTGCGTCTCGACGCCTTCGGCGACCACGGTCAGGTTGAGGCTCTTTCCCATGGCGATGATCGCCTCGGTGATCGCCTTGTCCTCGCTGTCGCTGGGCAGGTCGCGGATGAAGGAGCGGTCGACCTTGAGCGTATCGATCGGGAAGCGCTTGAGATGCGTGAGCGACGAGTAGCCCACGCCGAAATCGTCGATGGCGAGCCGCACGCCCATTTTCTTGATCTCGTTTAGGACCCTTCCCGCGCGCTCGGTATTCTGAATCACCATGCTTTCGGTGAGCTCGAGCTCGAGCAGCTCCGGCTGCAAGCCTGTGGCCTTCAGCGCATGGGCGACGTCTTCGACGAGATCGTCGTCGGCGAACTGGCGCGCCGACAGGTTCACCGCCATGTGAATGGGTGGCAGGCCCTGCTTTTGCCATGCAACGTTCTGGGCGCAGGCGGTGTGGAGCACCCATTTCCCGATGGGTACGATGAGTCCGGTCTCCTCGGCGAGAGGGATGAACTGGGCGGGCGGCACCAAGCCCATCTCGGGATGCTGCCAGCGCACCAGCGCTTCCACGCCGGTGATCCTGTTGGTGTTGAGATCGAGCTTCGCCTGGTAGTGGAGCAGGAACTCGTTGCGCTCCAGGCCGCGGCGCAGGCTGGTTTCGAGCGCCAAGCGCTCGAAGGAATGGACATTCATCTCCTCCGAGTAGAACTTGTAGTTGTTCTTGCCGTCCTCCTTCGCGCGGTACATCGCGATGTCGGCGTTCTTCATGAGCGCCAGCTCGTCCTGCGCTTCGGAAGGGAACATGCAGATGCCGATGCTCGCCGTCACCCGGCATTCCTGGCCCTGGACGGTCACGGGGTGGACGAGGGCGGATAGAACCTTGCGCGCCACCGGGGATACTTGCTTGGCTTCGCTCACCTCCTGAACCAGCACCACGAATTCATCCCCGCCGAGCCGCGCCACCACGTCGCTCTCGCGCATCGTCTGGGTGAGACGCTTCGACATCTCCTGCAGCAGCTTGTCCCCTGCATCGTGGCCGAGCGTGTCGTTGATGTTCTTGAAGCGGTCGAGGTCGATGAACAGCACCGCGAAGCCGCGGCTGTAGCGGCGGGCATTCTGGATCGCGAGCCGAAGGACGTCGCCGAACATGCCACGGTTGGGAAGCGAGGTGAGCGCATCATGATTGGCGAGGTAGTGGATGTGCTCCTCGTCGAGCTTGCGCTCGGTGATGTCCGTGCCGACGCCGCGGTAGCCCTTGAAAGCACCGGCCGAGTCGAACACCGGCGCTCCGCTGATGCTGATCCAGATTTTCTTGCCGGATTCGTCCAGCCGGCACAGCTCCATGTCGCGGAACTCCTTGTGCGCCTCGAGCAGGGCGATGTGCTCGGCCCACTGGTCCGCGGTCATGTTGACGTAGTGCTGCTCCCAGCGTTTCTTGCCGACCGCAGGGAAAGTCTTCAGGTTGACCCGCGTGGATCCGGTCCCGCTTATGGAGGTGAAGCGGAACTGCTCGTCCTGCTCCCAGTACATGTCGGTGGAGAGCTGGGTCAGGCTGCGAAAGCGCTCTTCGCTCTCGCGCGTCACTTCCTCCGCCTTCTTGCGCTGGAGGAACTGGCCGATCTGGGCGCCGATGATGCGCACCGCCTGGAGGAGCCGCTGATCAGGCTCGCGGATCTCCCTGCTGGTGAAGGAAAGCACGCCGAGGCTGGTGCCGCCCCACATGACCGGGAACATGAAGGCGCCCCTCATGTTGTGTTCATTCGCCATCATCCGATTGACGACCCGGGCATCCCTGGTGATATCGGCAACCCATTGCGGCTCGCCGGCACCGGCCTTTCCCACGATGCCGACGCCCGGGGCAAAGGTCCGCTGGGCCGAATAGGAGACGAAACTGTCGAGCGCCGGACTGGGCACGTACCAACTCTCGGCAAAACGGAACAAACCCGCGGCCTCGTCCTTGCGAAAATATCTGCCGCAGTCCCAGCCCAGCGTCTCGCAGACCACGCGCATCACCGACTTGAGAGCGTTGCTCACGGTGTCCGCTTCCCCGAGGCAGCGCGTCACCGCGTGCTCCAGCGCCTGGATCTCCTCGGCGCGCTTGCGCTCGGTGATGTCGCGCGATATCGCTGCGATGATATGGGTGTCGCCTGAATGCAGGACGTGCCGCGTCGATTCGAACGCGAAGGTCGATCCGTCCTTGCGCCGGTAGCGGCTCTGCATTCCATGCGTATGCTCGGGGTTGGCGATGATCTGCTCGTAGATGCGCTCCAGCTCGGCGCGGCTCGCGGGCAGTACGTCCTGCGGACCCATCTGCAGCAGTTCTTCCCTGGTGTAGCCGAGCATGCTGCACGCGGTGCTGTTCACATCCACGAACTTCATCGTCGCCCGATCGATCAGGACGATCATGTCCGCGGAGTTGTCCATCGCGATGCGGAATCTGCGGTGCTCCTCTTCCGCCTGCTTGCGCTGCAGGAACTGTCCGATCTGGCTGCCGATCACGTGTATCGCGCGCAACAGCCGCTCGTCCGGCTCGCGGACCTTTCTGCTGGTGCAGCTGAGCACGCCCACGACCTTGCCTTCGGAGGTGACCGGGAACACGAACGCTCCGTGCATTCCGGTGTCGCGCGCGAGCTTCGACTGCGCGACGCGCGCGTCCTTGGAGATGTCCGAGGCCCACAGGGGCTTGCCCGACCGCCACACCTGGCCGGCCAGGCCGACCCCGGGAGCGTAGGTGAGATCGCGCGACCCGGCGATGAAACGCTCAACGGCCTCGCCGGCGATGCCCCATGCCTCGGCGAAGCGCAAGACGCCCGTTTTTTTGTCCGGCGCAAAGTACCGGCCGCACTCCCAGTTCTCCGACTCGCAGATGGCCCGCATGGCCGCTTGCAGCGCCGCGGAGGCGCTGGGTGCTTCCGCGAGGCAGCGCGTGATCGCGTGCTCGAGTACGAGCAGCTGCTCGTCGCGGCGGCTCTTGGTGATGTCGCGCGCCACACCGCGATAGCCGCGGAAGCGGCCCTTCTCGTCGAAAACGGGCTGCCCGCTCGTGCAGACGAACCGGAGCCCGATCTCCGGATCAGGGCGCTGGTAGACGAACTCGCTGAAAGGTTCCCTCGCCTTCAGGACCGCCTTGTGCTTGTCCCAGCTGCCGCCGTCGCCTACGGGGAGCGCGCCGCGGTCCCAGCGGTAGGTGCCGATGATTCCCTTCGGATCCAGCCCGCTATGAGATGCGGTGTTGCCCGTCAGCAGGGTGTAGCGCAGGTTCTCGTCCTGCTCCCAATACCACTCCGACGAAAACTCGGTGAGGCTCTGGAAGCGCGTCTCCAGGAGCCGAAGCTGCTCCTCGAAATCCGTCGCTTTCCTAGGCTTTCGCTTCGCGTCCATGCACACTCCGCAGAACGGCCGCCTGCTCGTCGCAATTGTGGACCGGCGCGCTCCGGGTGTCCAAGGAGTCCGCCCGCTGGGCGCTCATGCCCGCCGCCTCTCCCCGGCTTCTGTCCGGGTGGCGGGGCGCCCGCGCAGATATTGGGGCGGTATGCCCGGCTCGGCGCCCAGCTCGAGCGCGGCATGCCAGGCCCAGCGGGGGTTCCAGAGGAAGCCGCGTGCGAGCGCCACCATGTCGGCTTTGCCTTCGGCAACGATGGTCTCGGCGTGCCGCGCCTCGGTGATCAAGCCGATGGCGATGGTCGGCAGGCCGGTCTCCTTCCGGATTCGCTCGGCGAAGGGGACTTGGTAGCCCGGCGCCGTCGGGATCGCCTGGTTCTTCACCAGGCCGCCGCTCGATGCGTCGATCCAGTCGCAACCCAGTTTCCGGAGCTCTCGTGCGAACGCGAGCGTCTGCTCGATATCCCAGCCTCCCTCGGCCCAATCGGTGCACGAAACGCGCACGCCCAGCGGCCTTTCTTCGGGCCACTCGGCGCGGACGGCGGCGAAAACCTCCAGCGGGAAGCGCATGCGGTTGGCGAGCGAGCCTCCGTACTCGTCCTCGCGCAGGTTCGACAGCGGCGAGAGGAACTCGTGGAGCAGGTAGCCGTGGGCGCCGTGCAGCTCGATCGCGTCGAAGCCTATTCTCCGGGCGCGGCGCGTGGCATCGGCAAACTTGCCGACCAGGCTCCTGACCTCGGCGGTCGTGAGCGCTCGCGGCGCGCGTTCGCCCGCACCGGTCGGGAGCGCCGACGGGGCGACCGTCTCCCAGCCCCCCTCACCGAGCTCCAAGGGTTTCCCGGACTTCCACGGCGGGGTGCAGGACGCCTTGCGGCCGGCGTGGGCGAGCTGGATCGCGAGCTTGGCCTTCCCGTGCATGCGGCAGTGTCCGGCTACGCGCGCAAGCGCGGCCTCGTTCGCGTCCGAGTACAGACCGCTGCAGCCGGGCGTGATGCGGCCGATCGGCTCCACGTTCGTCATCTCGAAGCACAGCAGTGCGGCGCCGGAATTGGCGAGCATCCCGAGGTGAGCGAGGTGCCAGTCGGTCATTGAGCCGTCGACCGCAGAGTACTGGCACATCGGGGACACCACGACGCGGTTTTCGAGCGCGAGGCCGCGTAGCTGAATCGGCTGGAACAGGGCGCTGCCGGACATGGGAGAAAGGATCGGGGAAAAGGGCCCCATGCTAACCGAAAAAACTCGATAACTTGTTGACCATGGGCCGCTTTTCCAGCTAAAATCCGCGGTCTTTGTATTCCCGCGGGGCGGCCGTTTCTCGCAGACGGGCCGTCCCGGTTTTTTCTGGAACCGAAATAATGCCGACAATCAACCAGTTGGTGCGCAACGCGCGCACCCGCCTGCCCGCCAAGAGCAAGGTGCCCGCGCTCGCCGGCTCGCCCCAGAAACGCGGGGTGTGCACGCGCGTGTACACCACCACCCCGAAGAAGCCGAACTCCGCGCTGCGCAAGGTCGCCAAGGTGCGGCTCACCAACGGCTTCGAGGTGATCAGTTACATCGGCGGAGAAGGCCACAACCTGCAGGAACACTCGGTAGTGCTGATCCGGGGCGGCCGCGTGAAGGACCTTCCCGGCGTCCGCTATCACATCGTGCGCGGCAGCCTCGACACGCAAGGGGTCAAGGACCGCAAGCAGGGCCGCTCGAAGTACGGCGCCAAGAAGCCCAAGGCCGCGTAGAGCTCAGTTTCGAGAACACTTATGCCCCGACGCAGAGAAGTCCCCAAACGCGAGATCCTTCCCGACCCGAAGTACGGCAACGCCGACGTCGCGAAGTTCGTCAACGTGCTCATGACCCGCGGCAAGAAATCGATCGCGGAGCACATCGTCTACGACGCGTTCGACACCATCAAGTCCAAATCGGGCAAGGACCCGCTGGAAGTGTTCACCCAGGCGGTGCAGAACGTGAAGCCCATGGTGGAAGTGAAGAGCCGCCGCGTCGGCGGCGCCAACTACCAGGTGCCCGTCGAAGTCCGCCCGGTGCGGCGCGCGGCGCTGTCGATGCGCTGGATCCGCGAGGCGGCGCAGAAGCGCGGCGAAAAATCGATGGACGCGCGCCTCGCCGGCGAGCTCATGGAAGCCGCCGAAGGTCGCGGCGGCGCGATGAAGAAGCGCGAAGAAGTACACCGTATGGCCGAGGCCAACAAGGCCTTCGCGCATTACCGGTTCTAGGATCCAAAGGTGCTGCAAGTGGCCCGCAAGACCCCCATCGACCGCTACCGCAATATCGGCATCAGCGCGCACATCGACGCGGGCAAAACCACGACCACCGAACGCATCCTGTTCTACACCGGCGTCTCGCACAAGATGGGCGAGGTGCACGACGGCGCGACCGTCATGGACTGGATGGAGCAGGAGCGCGAGCGCGGCATCACCATCACTTCCGCGGCGACGACCTGCTTCTGGAAGGGCATGGACGGCAATTTCCCGGAGCACCGCATCAACATCATCGACACGCCCGGACACGTCGACTTCACCATCGAGGTCGAGCGCTCGATGCGCGTTCTCGACGGCGCGTGCATGGTGTACGACGCGGTCGCGGGCGTCCAGCCCCAATCGGAAACGGTGTGGCGCCAGGCGAACAAGTACGGCGTGCCGCGCCTCGCGTTCATCAACAAGATGGACCGGCAGGGCGCGGACTTCTTCAAGTCGTACGGACACATCAAGACGCGCCTGAAAGGCAACCCCGTGCCGATCCAGATCCCGATCGGCGCCGAGGAGAAGTTCGAGGGCGTCATCGACTTGGTGCGCATGAAGGGGATCTACTGGGACGATTCGACCCAGGGCATGAAATTCGAGATGCGCGACATCCCCGCCAACCTGCTCGAGCAGGCGAAGGAATGGCGCGAGAAGATGGTCGAGGCCGCCGCCGAGGGCGACGACGACCTGATGCACAAGTACCTCGAGGGCCACACCCTCTCGAACGAGGACATCAAGAAGGGCCTGCGCATCCGCACCATCAAGAACCAGATCGTGCCGATGCTCTGCGGCACGGCGTTCAAGAACAAGGGCGTGCAGGCGATGCTCGACGCCGTCATCGACTATCTGCCTTCGCCCGTGGACATCCCGCCGGTGAAAGGCCAGGACGACGACGGCAAGCCCGCGGCGCGCGCGGCCGGCGACGAGGAGCCGTTCTCGGCGCTCGCGTTCAAGATCATGACCGACCCCTACGTCGGGCAGCTGACGTTTTTCCGTGTCTATTCGGGCGTACTGAATTCCGGCGACACGGTCTACACCTCGGTGCGCGGTCGCAAGGAACGCATCGGGCGCATTCTGCAGATGCACGCCAACCAGCGCGACGAGATCAAGGAAGTCCGCGCGGGCGACATCGCCGCCGCGGTGGGCCTGAAGGACGTGACCACGGGCGAGACGTTGTGCGATCCGAGCAAGGTCATCGTCCTGGAGAAGATGGTTTTCCCCGAGCCGGTGATCCACGTCGCGGTCGAGCCCAAGACCAAGGTCGACCAGGAAAAGATGGGCGTCGCGCTACACCGCCTCGCGCAGGAGGACCCGTCGTTCCGCGTGCGTACCGACGAGGAATCCGGCCAGACCATCATCTCCGGCATGGGCGAGTTGCACCTGGAGATCATCGTCGATCGCATGAAGCGCGAGTTCGGCGTGGAAGCCAACGTCGGCGCGCCACAGGTGGCGTACCGCGAGACGATGAGGAAGGCCGTCGAGCAGGAAGGCAAGTTCATCCGCCAGTCGGGCGGACGCGGCCAATACGGCCACGTGAAGCTGAAGATCGAGCCCCAGCCCGTAGGCAAGGGCAACGAGTTCGTCGACGGGATCAAGGGCGGACGAGTCCCCAAGGAATACATTCCCGCGGTAAAGAAGGGGGTCGACGAAGCGCTGCAGGACGGCGTGCTCGCAGGCTTCCCCGTGGTGGACGTCAAGGCGACGCTGTACGACGGCTCGTATCACGAGGTCGACTCGAACGAAAACGCCTTCAAGATGGCGGCGATTTTCGCTTTCAAGGACGGCATGCGCAAGGCCAACCCGGTGTTGCTCGAGCCGATCATGGCGGTCGAGGTCGAGACGCCCGAGCAGTTCATGGGCAACGTCATCGGCGACCTTTCGGGCCGCCGCGGCGTGCTCCAGGGCCAGGAAGACATCGCCGGGACCATGGCGATCAAGGCGGAGGTGCCGCTCTCCGACATGTTCGGTTACTCGACGCAGTTGCGCTCGCTCACCCAGGGTCGCGCGACCTACACGATGGAATTCAAGCACTACGCCGAGGCGCCGAAGCAGATCGCCGAAGGCGTGATCAGCAAGCTGACCGGCAAAGACGACAAGGCCAGGAAGTAAGGAGCTACGGGAGTTTATATGTCCAAGGGCAAATTTGAGCGCACGAAGCCGCACGTGAATGTGGGGACGATCGGGCACGTGGACCACGGTAAGACGACGCTGACGGCGGCGATGACG
>Ga0209811_10000460_pt1 | contig 17178 bp, 6 predicted proteins | sample Coa_R1_6_FD_187161 | JGI IMG/M metagenome (GOLD analysis project Ga0209811, IMG submission 187161) | Surface soil microbial communities from Centralia Pennsylvania, which are recovering from an underground coalmine fire. - Coalmine... | ecosystem: Environmental > Terrestrial > Soil >...
CGTAGAGGCCGAGCTGGCCTTCGCGCAGCGACTTCTTCGCGCGCTCGTCCGCCTTCTCCGTCTCCTCGATGTCGGAAGTCTTGTAGTCGACCAGGACGATGCCCTCGGGACGCTCGTCGATCCGGTCCCAGCGACCCTGGACCACGTCGCCGTCGACCTTGAACTTGAACTCGGTCTCCACCGCGAGCGGGCGCACGCGCGAGGCGGCTTCGCGATCCACGAACCGCCGCAGTGCGGCGCGGCCCTGTTCGAGCATGCGGTCTTCGTGCTCACGAGAAAGAAAGCCCTCGCTCGACCACGCCCCCTCGAACGCCGCCACCACGTCGTCGGCGTGGATCGGCAGCCCCTTGATCTGGTGCTGGTGCCAGATCTTGATGGCGTGGTGGATCGCGGTGCCGTAGGTGAACACCGGATCGCCGGCGAGCGGCACGTGCGCGATGTGCGCGAACAGGTACTTGAGCGGGCAGGTGATCCAGTCGTCGATCTGTGAGTGCGAGAGCGTGAGCGGGCCCTCGGGCACCGCCGCGACCGCAGCGGGCTCGGGCTCCGCCACCGGCGCGTGGCGGCGGATCGACTCCAGCGCCGAGGCAGCCTGCGCGCCCTTGGGCGGCGCCGGCAGGTCCAGCGCCTCGCGCACGAAGCGCGAGAGCTTGGTGGCGCGCTGGCCGCCGTAGTCCTCGGCATGCGTGAGCACCAGCCGGTCCATGGCGCGCGTCATCCCCACGTAGAAGAGCCGGCGCTCCTCGCGGTCGTGCGCTTCCGCGGCGTCCTCGATCGCGCCCGCGAACGCTGCGGGCTTCAACTCCGGCGGGAACTCCAGGCCTTCGCCACGCCGGTACTGCGGGAAGCGCTGCTCGACCAGGTTCACCATGAACACGATCGGGAACTCGAGCCCCTTGGCGCCGTGCGCCGTGAGCAGGCTCACCGCGTCCTCGTCCGGCTCGATCTCGGCGGCCACGGGGTCGTCGCCCATCTCGATCAGCAGGTCCAGGTGCGCGATGAACGCCGGCACGCGGTCCTCCTTCAACAGAGGACCGACACGCGTGGTGATGCCGAAGAGCTTGTTCAGGTTCTGCACGCGCTCGAGCGACGAGGCACTGCCCTCATCGGCGGTGAGCGAGGCGAGGAGCCCGCTCTCGGTGACGAACTGGTAGAGGACTTCCGACGTCGGCCGGCGGACCGCGTTGTCGCAGAGCCCGGCGTGGAGCGCGGACCACCGGCGCACGGCGTCCGCCGTGGCGGCGCTCACCGACTCGATCGCGGGCTCGCGGCCCTCGGCGCTCGCGCGCGCGATGCGCAGAAAGCCGCGGTTCGTGCGCTTGGCGCGCGAGCCGATGCGCGCCAGGTCCACCGGATCGGCGCCGAACAGCGGATCGCCCAGCACCGGGTGCGAGGCGCCGGCGTCGGGATCGGCCACGGCGCGCAGCGCGTTGAGGCAGAGCAGCACCTCGGGGCGTGAATAGAGCCCGCGCATCCCGACGCGCCGGAAGCGCACGCCGCGCGCCTGGAGCGCCAACGCGAAGGGGTCGAGGTGCGTGTGCGCCCGCGCCAGCACGGCGAAATCCCCGGCACGCGCAGCACCACGCTCCAGCGCGGTGGCGATCGCGTCGGCGACCCAATCGCACTCATCGCGGCCGCTGGCGAACGCGCGGTGCTCGACGACACCCGCGAGCGGCTGCCCCGTCGCGCGATCCACGCGCTGCGCCACGAGCCGCTTGTCCCAGCCGCGCTGCGCCTCCATCCGTGCCGGATCGTTGAACACGATGAGGCGGTGCGCATCATCGAGGATGCGCTGGCCCGAGCGGTGGTTGCGCTTGAGCAGCACCTGCTTCGCGTCCGCGTAGACATCCAGGAACTGGAGGATGTTCTCGATCTTGGCGCCCCGGAATCGATAGATGCTCTGGTCGTCATCGCCGACCACGGTGAGGTTGCGCCGTTCGCCGGCCAGGAGCCGAACCAGCTCGAACTGCACGTGGTTCGTGTCCTGGAACTCGTCGACCAGGACCCAGCGCCAGCGGTCCTGCACCTCGCGGCGCACGTGCGCGCGCTCGCGCAGCAGCCGGAGCGCGAGCCTGATCTGCGAGCCGAAGTCGACGCGGCCGGAGCGGAAGAGCATCGACTCGTAGCGCGCGTACGCTCGCGCCTTCTCCACCTCGGCCTCGGCGCGGTCGCGCTTCTCGGGATCGTCGCCCGCCTCCGCCTGGAGCTTCGCCGCGAACGCCGCGTACTGCTCCGGGGAGACGTCCTCGTTGCGGGCGCGGTCGAACAGCGCCGTGAGCGACTCGAGGTGGGTGTCGGGCCGTCCGAGCGGCAGGTAGCGCTCGAGGCCCAGCTCGAACAGCCGCTCGCGCAGGAACACGAGGATCTCCGCCTGCGACTCGACGCGCAGGCGCGAGGTGAGCCCCAGCTCCACGGCATGTTCGCGGATGAGGCGGTCGCAGAACGCGTTGAACGTGGCGATCGTGGCGCCCACGAGGCCGTAGGGCACGAGCTGGTCGACCCGCGATTCCATCTCCGCCGCGGCCTTCTCCGTGAACGTCAGCGCCACGATCTGCTCGGGCCGCGCCAGCTTGCGGGAGATGAGCCAGGCGATGCGATGCGTCACCACCTGCGTCTTGCCCGTGCCCGCGCCGGCGACGATGAGCAGCGGGCCGGTGCCGTGCGAGACCGCGTCGCGTTGCTCCGGGTGGAGTCGCTCGAGTCCCAGCACCTCGGAGGACGCAGAATCGATCGGGGTGACCATGTCCTCGCAAGCTAGCACGCGCGCGCGCGACTCGTCGGGCGCGCCGGAGACCTCTAATATGTGTGGCCATGTCCAGGTCGGCGCGGCGTCGCGTTCTTGCCCTGCTCGCGATCGTCTCCGCGCTGCTGCCCGCGGGATGCTCCGCGCCGCGCGCGCCCGCGCGCGTGGCCACGGTGTGGCTCGCGGGACATCCGCTGCCGGCGTTCGATCCGGATGGGCCGCCGGACGCGCTCCGGCAGGCGCTGGAGCGGCAGCTCTCGCGCGGACTGGTCGAGGCGGACAGCACCGGCCGCGTGGGACCTGCGCTCGCGGACTCGCTCGGTTGCTCGCGCGACAGCCTGACGTGGACGTTCCGCCTGCGCGGCGACGCCCGCTTCACCGACGGCTCGCCCGTCACCAGCGCCGACATTCGAGACGCGCTGATGGGCGGCCTGGGTCGCGACGATCACGCCACGCGCGAGTGGCTGCTCTCCGCGGTGCGGGGCGTCTCGAGCGGCCGGAGCGGCCGGCGGGCTCCAGCCATTGGCATCGAGACGGCTGGTCCCTCTCGGCTCGTGATCCGGCTCGCCGCCCGCGAGCCGCGGCTGCTGGAGAAACTCGCCGTGCCCGGCGTGAGCACACCGTGGAAGCGGCGGAAAGGGTCGTGGCGTGATGCGGTGGGGGTGGGTCCCTACCGCGTCGCCGCTGCCGACGGCGATCGCATGCTGACGCTGGCCGCGGCCGCGACACCCGCCGGGGTGCGCGCCGCAGTCGACACGCTGCACGTGCGATTCCTCTCCGGCGCGATCCGCGTGCGCAACATCCTGAGGCGAAGCGGCGCCGACGTGGTGTGGCCGTTGCCCCCCGGGTTCCTCGACACACCGCTCATGGAGGGGTGGGAGGTGGCGGGCCGCACCGCCGATCCCGCGCGCCGGCTGCTGCTGGTCTTAAGGCCGGACGTGCCCCCGCTCGGGCAGCTCGACGTGCGCGAAGCGCTCGCGCGCGCGATCCGTCCCTCGGAGCTGGCACTGCGCAGCGGCGGTGAGCCGCTCGAGCGCTGGCTTCCGGGCGCGGCCGGACGCTTTGCGTGGCCGGCTCCCCGGTCCGTGGCCGAGCGCACCGCGCGCGAGGAGACGGAGCGGGCGCGGCAGGAGGTGGCGCGGCGCGAGCTGGCGCGACGCTCGTCCAACCGCCGCGTTCCCGTGGGCACGCGACCGGAGTCCTACCACGTCGCGCTCGCGTTCGACGCCGACGGGCCCGGAGCGGACGTCGCTCCCGCGCTCCAGGGTCAATGGGCGGCCGCGGGAGACTACGCAGAACTACGTGGGCTCCATGGCGACGCCGCGCTCTCCCAGCCGCTGCGCGCCGCCGGCGCTCAGGCCACGCTCGTCGTCTCCCAGGCACCGCTCCCGGGGCTCGTTCCCGAGCTGGCGTTGCTGGTCCAGCCGCTCCGGGGCCCGGTTCGCGGTGCCTACCGCACGGGATGGCGCACGCGCGAGTTCGATCGCTGGCTGCTGCCGCCTGGGGTGCCGGCGTCGCTCGATCCCGACACCGTTCAGGAACGCCTCGCGGCGACGCGGATCGTGTTCCCGGTCGCCTCGCTCCCGTGGCGCATGGCATTCCGCACGGGGGCGATCCGGCCCCATATCGATCCCCGCCACGGACCTGACTGGACACTCTCGTCAGACACCGTCTCGGGCGCGAGAACTCGTTGACCCACTGCACCCTGCCAAACTACTGTTAGTGTCGCAGTCTGGGAGACTCGACACCCTCAGATCCTCCTTCATACCCGACGCGCCCGCCTGGCGTACCTGATTGAAAGCGAGTCCGGGACCAACGCTCGAAGTTTCCATGGCGCTCGCTCCCTTGCCCAGTCCCCTCTCATTGCCATTGCTGCCCGCTCGATCCCCGGAGAGCTTCCTCATGCGTGCTCGCCTCGTCGTCCCCCTCGTGGCGTTGTTGGTCTCGGCGGCGGTTCAGAATGCGTTCGCAATCACGCTCGAGCGCCAGGTGCGCATCGACCCCGCGCGCGTGAGCGTGTCGATCACGAACGGCGTCGCCTCGGTCGAGGCCCGCGGCGGCACGCGGGAGTACACGCCCGGCCGTCCCGACCTGCCGTGGATCTCCGAGCGCGTGGACCTGCCCGCAGGCATGAAGCTGACGCGGGTCGAGGTGCTCGGCGCCGAGACGCAGCCCATGGCGGACGGCGTGCGCGTGCTGCCGGCGTTCTCGTCCAGGACCGGCGCGGTACCGGGTGAGCGTTCGCTCGCCGACCAGGCCGTGTTCGCGAGCCCCTCGTTCCAGCCCGAAGTGCTGGCGCTTCCCGGAATCCAGGGCAGCCTCCGCGGTCGCAACGTCGCCTACCTGCGCATCGCGACGTCGCGGTGGAATCCTCAAACGGGCGCGCTCGAGCGGGTCACTGGCCTCAAGCTCCGCCTCACGGTGGAGGACGGCGCCGAGCCCGCGGTGAAGCGCGAGCGCATCGTGCGCGAGTGGGAGGACGAGCTGCCGAGCGGCGTGCCGTCGCGCGCGCTGGTGTCGCTCTCCGGCTCGAGCACCGCCGGCAAGCCCAAGGCGGAACCGTTCAAGCCGCTGCAGATCCCGAGCGTGCTCGGGAGCCCGGTCGAGTACTTGATCATCACCAACGACGCGCTCGCGCCCACGTTCCAGCAGCTCGCGGACTGGAAGACGCAGAGCGGTGTGCCGGCGGTGGTGCGCACGACGTCGTTCATCCGCCAGCAGTATCCCCTGGGCGCCGACGATGCCGAGCGCATCCGGCTCTTCATCCGCGATGCGTACGCGCGCTGGGGCACGAAGTGGGTGCTGCTCGGCGGCGACACCGAGATCATCCCCGAGCGGCTCGGGTTCAACACCTCCTTCTACCAGGTCGAGCACATCGCCGCCGACATCTACTACTCGTGCCTCGACGGCAACTGGGACGCGGACGGCAACTCCGAGTACGGCGAGGGGTTCCAGGACGAGTTCACGCCCGGCGACAACTCCGATCTGATGCCCGAGGTGTACGTGGGCCGTTCGCCGGTGTCGACGGTGGGCGAGGCGCAGACGTTCGTGAACAAGACGCTCGCCTACGAGAAGACGCCGACCGCCGGCTACACGGCGAACTGGCTGTTCTTCGCCGAGGTGCTGTTCCCGCAGCCCTACAACGGCACCGGCCCCATCGACCTGGACGGCGCGCAGCTCGCCGAGGACATCCTGCATTTCACCGACCTGAACCCGACCCTGAACGTCACCCGCCTGTACGAGAACTACACCAGCCCCACCTACCGGCCGGGAGCGCTGCCCGAGACCAAGGCGGCGGTCCTTCCCCAGTTGAGCGCCGGCCCCGGGCTGGCGCTGCACGTGGGGCACGGATACCGCAACTCGATGTCGTGCGGCGACGAGACGATGGTCAACAACGACGCCTCCGCGCTCACGAACGGCAGCAAGGTGTTCAACCTCTACGCCATCGACTGCACCTCGAGCGCCATCGACTTCCCGTGCATCGGCGAGGCCTTCCTCAAGAACCCGAACGGCGGCTCGGTGACGGTGATCGGCTCGACGCGGTTCGACTTCCCGACCGCCGGCAGGGCCTACCAGCAGGAGTACTTCCGCCTGTTCTTCGAGGACAGCGTCTCCGCGGTCGGTGAGCTGCAGGCGCGACAGAAGCTGCCGTTCGTGGCGTTCTCGTACTACGACGGCGTCAACCGCTGGACGCAGATGACGCTGCTCGAGCTGGGCGATCCCGAGCTGCGCATGTACAACGGCAACTGGCGCACGATCGCGGCGTCGTCGTCCTCGACGTTCCCGCTCGGCGACTCGACGTTCTCGGTGAACGTCACGAGCGGCGGCAACCCGGTCCCGAACGCGCGCGTGACCGCTTACAAGGCGGGCGACGACATGGGCACCGCGCTCACGAACGGCAGCGGCGTGGCGGCGGTGCCGTTCCGGCCCGATTCCACCGGCCCGTTCCTGCTCACCGTGACCGCTTACAACGCCAAGCCGTTCCAGATCACGCTCAACGTCACCGCGTCCGGCGCCGCCCAGGTGTCGGATGCCGCCGTGACCGTGGACGACGACAATGCCGGCGGTACCACCGGCAACAGTGACGGCTTCGCCGACGCCGGCGAAACGGTGGACTTGCGTGTGGCGCTGCGGAACCGCGGCGGCGCGGGCACGAACGGCGCCGTGTCGGCGACGCTCGCCACCACCGATCCGTTCGTGACGCTGCTCAACGGCAACGGCACCTACGGCGCGATCGCGGCCGGCGCGACCGGGAATCCGCTGACCCCGTTCCGGATCTCGCTGCCGGCGAACATGCCCGACCAGCGCGAAGTGCCGTTCTCGCTCACGATCTGGGATGGCACCCGGAGCTGGAAGGAGGCGTTCCAGATCACGGCGCGCTCGCCCGAGCTCTATCACTACGAGCAGGCCATCACCGAGTCGCCGGGCAACAACGACGGCCGCCCGACTACGGGCGAGACGGCGACCTACACGCTCAAGGTGCGCAACAACGGCAGTGGCGTGGCGCGCGGCGTGACCGCGAAGCTGCGCGCGTTGAACGGCTCGGCCACGGTGACGGACAGCGTGGTCACGATCGGCGACATCGCGCCCTACACCACCGGGCAGGGCGACGCGTTCGTGTTCAGCGTCACCGCCACAGGTGCGGTGTTCCAGCTCGAGATCAGCGACGCCCTCCAGGTGCGGCAGGTGCAGACGCTCGACCTCACGTTCCCCACGCCGCCGTTCAACCTCGCGGCCGTCGGCGAGGCTGACGCGGTGAAGCTCACCTGGGACCCGAACGCCGAGACCGACCTCTTCGGCTACAACGTCTATCGGAGCACGAGCCAGGCGGGGCCGTTCACCAAGGTGAACATCGTGCCCACCGACCGGATCTCGTACTTCCACGACGAGTCGCTGCCGCCGCTGACGAAGTTCTACTACCGCGTCAACGCGGTGGATTCCTCGGGCAACATGTCCGGGTTCTTCAACACCATCAGCGTGAGCACGAACCCGCCGCACCACGCGATCTTCCCGGTGCCGACGAACGGCACCACGCCGTCGTCGGTGGCGGTGGAGTTCGCGTATTCGACGAACATGGCCACGATCGCCGCGGGCTCCGACCTGCTCTACGTCCTGAACGCCGATGGCTCGGCGCCCGTGGACGCGGACGGCCAGGGTGCGACGCTCGGGGACTTCTCCACGCGCGGCGCCTACTTCGCCGCCGGCCCGTCGATGAGCGTGCTCGCGCCGGGCGAGGGCATGTCGTTCATTGCGCCGTCGTGGGATTCCACCGGCCTCTACGTGTTCGACAAGAACGGCCAGCTGCGTCCCGGGTTCCCGTTCAAGATCGCCGACGCGATCTGGTCGAGCGCGGCGATCGGCGACCTGAACGGCGACGGCCAGATGGAGATGGCGTTCGGCTCGAACGGCAACAACTTCTACATCATGCGCGCGAACGGTCAGGAGTGGATGGACGGCGACGCGAACCCGTCGACGAAGGGCGTATTCAAGGTGCTGGGCCAGCCCATCAACTTCGGCACGCCGGCGCTGGCGGACCTCGACGGCGACGGGCTGCCCGAGATCATCTACGGCAGCTTCGACGGCAAGCTCTACGCGTGGAAGTCGAATGGCACGAACGTCCCCGGCTTCCCGTTCACGACGAACGGCAGCATCACCTGCTCGGCCGCGGTCGGCTACCTCGACGGGCCGGGCGACACCTCGCCGGAGATCGTGTTCTCGACCACGGCCGACTCGCTGTACGTCTTGAACGCCAACGGCCAGCGCCGCCCCGGCTGGCCGGTGCGCGCGAGGGCCGGTGGCTCCAGCCGCTCGCCGTCGCCGGCGCTCGCGGACATGAACAACGACGGCTTCCTCGACATCGTGCACCTCGGCACCGAGGGCCTCGTGTGGGCCTACAACCGCAACGGCACGATCCTCGCGCCGTGGAACGGCGTCCGCTACACGCCGTCGACCTCGGGCGCCTCGGAGTCGAGCCCGGTGGTGGCGGACATCAACGGCGACGGCTTCAACGACATCGTCTGCGGCGGCGAGGACAGCCAGCTCACCGCGCTCTCGGGCGCCGACGGCAGCGTGCTGCCGGGCTTCCCGATCCAGCTCGGCGGCGAGGTTCGCGGCACGCCGGCGCTGGCCGACGTCGACAAGGACGGCAAGACCGAGATCGTGCTCGCCGGCTGGGACAAGAACATCTACGTCTGGGACTACGACTTCCCGTTCTCGCCCGGCAAGACGCCGCCGTGGCCGCAGTTCCACCACGATGCCCGCCGCACCGGCTTCGCCAGTGCGCCGCTGTTCGTGGGCGTGGACGATGGCCCGGCCACGGGCCCGGGCGCGGTGCGCACGCTCGAGTTCGCGCCGCCGTCGCCGAACCCGATGCGCACGGGCTTGAACGCGGCGACGCTGGACCTCGCGGTGCCGAGCACGATGGCGGGCGGCCAGTACGACCTGTCGATCTTCGATCTCTCGGGCCGCCGCGTGAAGCGCGTGGACAGCGGTCTCGCTCCTGTGGGCCGCTTCAGCCTCAAGTGGGACCTGCGCGACGAGAAGGGCCGCCCGGTGGATGGCGGCGTCTACTTCGTCCGCTTCACGCTCGGCGGCAAGAGCGTCTCGCACAAGCTCGTCGTACTTCAGTAGTCACGGCACCGGCAGTTCGCGGGCGGGCTCCGAGGGGAGCCCGCCCGCCGTGTTTCACGGCAGCAGCACCACCTGCTTCTGGTCCCGGAACGAGCCCGCGGTGAGCCGGCAGAGGTAGACGCCCGGCGGAACGGGCGAGCCCTCGGCGGTTCCGTGATCCCAGAGGATCGCGTGAGCGCCCGCGAGGAAGTAACGATCCGCGAGGGTCGCCACGCGCCGGCCCTGGGCGTCGAAGACCTCGAGCCGCACCAGCCCGGCCGCCGGCAGCTCGAAGCGCAACGTCGTGCTCCGAGCGAACGGGTTCGGAAGCATCTCCAACCCCCTCGCGGGTCCGGGATCCGCTCCCGGGTCCGCGGTCGCCTGGAGTCCGGGACCCGCCCGCCGATCCGGACTCGAAGGCTCGGCCGCGGCGCCCTCGACGACGTACGTCTTGACGTCCGCAGGCGACGGGCAGGGCGGGTCCGAGACCGGCCAGCACCAGTTGCTGCTCCAGACGACGCGACGGCCATCCCGCGACGGCACGGCGTGTGGCTCGGCCCGGAACTGCTGCGTCTCCGTGAGCATGGGATCGCCGTCGAACGAATGCTGGCGCGCGAACCGCTCGACGGCGCCCCGGCCATCGGTGCTGAGCGCCACGATCTCGTCGTCGAACCGCTTCCCCGGAGCGACATCGTAGGAGACGAAGCACCAACCCGGTCGGTCGACGTTGCGACAGGAGACGTGCATGGCGGGGGCCTCCGTGAACCATCTCGGGGGGTTCGACCCGACGTCGGGCGGAGACAGCGTCACCCGCTTGCCCGTCGACAGGTCGACGCGAAGGATCCTTCCCACCCGGTTGGCCGTGTTCGAGCAGCTGTTGATGCCGATGAGTGCCGCCTGTGCCGCGCTGCGGCCCGCCAGGTCCGCGTGCTTGAGCGGATGCACCCACCCCGCGCGCTCGTCGAGCGGGGTTCCGTCCATACGTCGCCCGCACGCGACCGCCTCGGTCATGGCGTGGGGCGTGAACGCCAGCGTGGTGCGGTCGAAGTCGAAGACGCGGGTGCAGTCCCGGTTGTCGGCGGCGGAGTCGCCCTGGTCCGCGTACTTCACCACCAGGAAATGGCCATCCGGGGAGATCGAGAACCAGCCCACCTGGCAATTGTCGTTCGGGGCGAGGTCACAGTCCGGCACGGTCCAGGACGTGTCCCCCATGCGGTTCCCCAGCATGTCGACGGCGAACACGTGGGTGAGGAAACGTCCGGGCGTGACCTCGGTCGTTCGTCCGAGCGCGATGTAGCGTGCGTCATCGGAGGGGTTGCCCTCGCCCATGCCGATCCCCTGGACGGAGCCGGGCTCGAACCTCCACGAGTGATTGCGGTCGGTCTTGCCGGTGCGCACGTCGACCCACTTGAGCTCGCTGCCCTTGTTGTCGACGTCGATCTGCACGTAGGGCTGGCTCGGGTGCCAGCGGTACTCGCCGAAGCCCGGATACGGGTACTTGGGGAAGTCGAGCACCGTGTAGTGGGCGCCGTCCAGCAGCAGGTGGGAGGGACCGAACTTCATCCCCTTGGCGTCGTTGTTGTCGATCGCGAGCAGCGTGCCGTCGCAGTTCCACGGCTGGATCTTGGAGTACGTCTGGCGCACCTGCAGTGCCCATCGGCAGGGCGGCCCCGAACAGGGCACGTAGGCCGAACCCACGTCGCCGGCGATCCGGGTCAGCGTGCCAAACCAGGTGGCCTCCCGCGTCGGGATCAGGTAGCCCGGCTTCGTGAGCGGAAGGGGCAGAGGCGGGGCCTGGGTGGAGCCCGAGCCATCCCCGCGCAACTGCGCCCGGGCCTCGGGCGCGCGCGCGACCCACAGGCAGCCCAGGAGTGCGATCCAGATCTCGGCCGAGCGTGCGCGACCGCGGGAGGGTTCGAGCATGGGTAGGTCCTTTCGGCCACCTACCAGTGTCTCGAAATACACACGCCGACGACAATCAGGATTCTGGTTAGAGGGATCCCACATGGGGTCGGGTCTCCACCGCTTGACCCCTCCGGCGCGCGGCGTGTATGGCTCGGGTCTCTCACCGCCCCGAAAGCAGGAGAACCCCGCATGTCCGTCCGCGTGCGCTTCGCGCCCAGTCCCACCGGCTTCCTGCACGTGGGCGGAGCGCGCACCGCGCTCTACAACTATCTGCACGCCCGGGTCACCAAGGGCGTGTTCGTGCTGCGGATCGAGGACACCGATACCGAGCGCTCGACCGACGAGTCCACGCGCGCGATCCTCGACGGGCTTCGCTGGCTGGGGCTGACGTGGGACGAAGGGCCGGGCGTGGGCGGCGCGTACGGGCCTTACGTGCAGACCGAGCGCCGCGCGCTCTACGCGGACGCCGCGCGCCGGCTCGAGGATTCCGGGCACGCCTACCCGTGCTTCTGCACGCCGGCCGAGCTCGAGGCGCGGCGCGAGCAGCAGCTCGCGCGCGGCGAGGACCCGCGCTACGACGGCCGCTGCCGCGATCTTCCGCCCGCCGAGCGCGCGCGGCGGAGGGCCTCAGGGGAGCCCGCGGCGCTGCGCTTCCGGCGGCCGGCGCCCGAGGAAGTGGCGTGGGACGACGTGGTGCGCGGGCGGATCGCGTTCCAGAGCGAGGTGCTCGACGACTTCGTGCTCGTGCGCTCCGACGGCTGGCCGACGTACAACTTCGCCTGCGTCGTGGACGACATTCACATGCGCATCACCCACGTCGTTCGGGGGGACGACCACATCTCCAACACGCCGCGCCAGATCCTGCTCTACCGCGCCTTCGCTGCCGAGCCGCCGGTGTTCGCGCACGCGAGCATGATCCTCGGGCCCGACGGCAAGCGGCTGAGCAAGCGCCACGGCGCCACCAGCGTGGAGGCGTTCGGCGACCTGGGGATCGTGCCCGAGGGCATGGTCAACTTCCTCGCCCTGCTGGGCTGGGCGCTGGACGGGAAGACCGAGATCTTCTCGCTCGCCGAGCTCGAGCGCGTGTTCCGCCTCGAGCGCGTGGGCCCGAACCCGGCCGTGTTCGACACGCAGAAGCTGGAATGGGTCAACGCCCAGCACTTGAAGCAGCTCGACGAAGCCGAGCGCACGCGCCGCGTCTGCGACTTCCTCGCGCGCCAGGGCCACGATCTCTCGGATCGCAGCGAGGAATGGCGGCGCGCGTTCGTGCGCGCGATGGGCGACCGGTTGAAGACGCTCGCCGACGCCGCCGACGTGGGCGCGTTCGCGCTCCAGGACCCACCGGCGATGGCAGGCGAGGCGTGGGCGGAGCTGCTCTCAAGGCCCGGCTCGGACGCGCGGCTCGCGGCGCTGGCGGCGCGGATCGACGTGCTTCCCGAGTGGACGCTCCCATCGCTCGAGACCGCGACGCGCGCTCTCGCGAGCGAGAGCGGGGTCAAGGCGGGGGAGGTGATCACGCCCGCGCGCGTGGCGCTCACCGGGCGGAAGGCGGCGCCGGGGATCTTCGAGGTGATGTGGCTCCTCGGGCGCGAGCGCGTGGGCTCGAGGCTCCGGGCGGCGGCCGAGCGCTGGCGGGCGGAGTCGCCGCTCGCGGCGCAGCACTGAACCACGTTTCGAGACGGGCAAGTGCGGGGTGCCAAGGCCCTTCGACGGCTCAGCGCCACACTTGCGGAGGCCATGGGCAGCGGCTAGATTGCGCGGCCTCGACTGCCCGGTAGTGTAACGGTAGCACGACAGGTTCTGGCCCTGTTAGTCGAGGTTCGAATCCTTGCCGGGCAGCCAGATCTTCCCTTGTGGCGCTATCGTCTAGGGGTCCAGGACGGGTGGTTCTCAGCCATCAAACCGGGGTTCGAATCCCCGTAGCGCTACCAGCTTCCCATCCGGCGCGAGCACGCACCCGCGGCGCCGCGCTCACGGGTTCCGGGATCGCGTCAGGACGAAGGTGTTCGAGAGGTCTTGGTGCGTCCGGTCGGGGGAGGTCGCCGCGTCATCGAAGTACTCGACGCGGAGGCGAAGGCTGACCGATGCCGGCGTTCCGCCGTCGCGGGTGGACGATGAGTAGTACCCGCGGAGCGTGTACGTCGAGTGCGGGCGTAGCTCGACGACGCGAACGCCTTCGATGAGGGCGGGGCGCTGAAGGTTCCGCCACGATGGCGCGTCCCACTGCTCGAGAAAGCCGTGTGAACCGTCCGCGGCGTAGAGATTCGATTGCTCGACCGCGGCGTTGAATGCATCGCCGAGCCGAGCATGGAACAGCCGGTCCGTCGTATTGACGACCGTGGCTGTGAACTCGCCGCCGTTCGGATCCGTGGGCATCGGATACTCCGCGCTTTCGGTCCGGATCGTGAGGAAGCCGTCGCCGGTCTCCTGGGGGGCGGCTTTCAAGGGGGCAACGGGATCGGTCGCGCGTGAGCACGAGACGAGACCGGCCACCAGCGAGATGGCCGCGATGAGCACGGCGGGCCGTTGGAGCATGGCGGAAGTCTAGACCCGCGCCGAGCCGCCGCCCCAATAGAAAAACCTCCTACGGGATTCTCACGCCGCCAGCGATTGCGGGCGCCGGGGCTCCGTGCGAGTCTCGCGGAGCATGCCGCGACCCCAGGTCCCTGCCAACCTGAGCCCAAACAGCGCCACCGGACGGGTGCCGTGGCGGTGAACTGGAAGAAGACGCCGCGCACGCTCGTCCTCACCGCGGGCTACGTCGCGCTCATCCACTTGGCGGTCGCGGGCTCGCTGGCGCTCCGCTTTGACGGGCACATCCCGGGCGAGTCGCTGGCGGCGTGGGCGCGCGTCGCCCCGGCGTTCACGCTGCTCTCGCTCGCGGCGTTCTGGATCGCGGGGCTCTACCACGGGCTCTGGCGCTACGCCGGCACCGCGACCGTGTTCCAGGTCGCGCGCGGCGTCACGCTCTCGGCAGCGGCCTGGGGCCTGTCCGCGGCGTTCGCTCCCATGGACGCGCTACCGCGCTCGCTCATCGCGCTGGTGTGGGTGTGGGAGCTGGTGCTCCTGGGGAGCGCGCGGCTCGCCTGGCGGCTCTACCGCGAGCGCGTCCTCGGCGGCAGCGGTGCTCGCGAGGTGCGCACGCTGGTGATCGGTGCCGACCACGCGGCGGTGGGGCTCGTCCAGGAGATGCGGCGGAACCGCTCGGGCGAGGAGTGGCTCCAGCCGGTCGGCTTCGTCGATGCCGATCCGCGGCTCACCGGACACCTGATCGAGGGCCTGCGCGTGCACGGCACGATCGCCGACCTGGCGCGCGTGCTGCGAGAGCTCGAGCCGGAGGCCGCCGTGGTCGCCGTCCCCGCGCTGCCCGGGCGCTGGATGCGCGAGGTGGTGGAGGCGTGCCACACCGCGGGCGTGAGACTCAAGACCGTTCCGGCCATGAGCGAGCTGCCTCCGGGGCGAAGGCTGACGCTCGCGCGCGTGCGCGACATCCGGCTCGAGGATTTGCTGGGACGAGCCGCCCTGCCCGAGGCGGATGAGGACGTGGGGGCGTTTCTCCGGGGGCGGCGTGTGCTCGTCACCGGTGCGGGCGGCTCGATCGGCTCCGAGCTCGCGCGCCAGGCGGCCCGCTTCGCGCCGGCGTCGCTGGTGCTCATGGACCACGCCGAGAACGGGCTCTACTTCATCGAGCGCGAGCTGGCCGCCTCACGGGACATCCGCGTGCACGCGATCGTGGGCGATCTCTGCGACGCGGTGGGCGTCGAGGCGCTGTTCGCCGCGCACCACCCGGAAGTGGTGCTGCACGCGGCGGCGCACAAGCACGTGCCGCTACTGGAAGCGGCGCCGCGCGAGGCGGTGCTCAACAACGTCGCCGGCACGCGCCTGCTGGTCGACGCGGCGGGCCGCCACGGCGTCGCCCACTTCGTGCTGCTCTCGACCGACAAGGCGGTGCGGCCGACGAGCGTCATGGGCGCATCGAAGCGCGTCTGCGAGCGGCTGGTGCAGGCGGCCTCGCGCCGCGGCCAGGGCATCTACTGCGCCGTGCGTTTCGGCAACGTGCTCGGGAGCGAGGGCTCGGTGGTGCCGCTGTTCCAACGCCAGCTCGAGCGCGGCGGCCCGGTCACGGTGACGCACCCCGACGCCACCCGCTACTTCATGACCATCCCCGAGGCGGTGAGGCTCGTGCTCCAAGCCGCTGCCATGGGGCGCGGCGGCGAGGTATTCCTGCTCGACATGGGCGAGCCGGTCAAGGTGATGGACGTGGCGCGGCAGATGATCCGGCTCGCCGGCCTGCGCGAGGGCGACGACGTCGAGATCTCCTATATCGGGCTTCGCCCCGGCGAAAAGCTGCACGAGGAGCTTCACACCCGCGATGAGCAGGTGCGCATCACGCGCCGCGAGCGCATCATGACCTGGGACCTGCCGGCCGAGGACGAGGCAGTACTGCGCGCCGAGGTGTCCGAGCTCGAGCGGGTGGCCGTGAACGGTGACCCGGCCGCGATCCGGCAGGCGCTCGCCGTCGTGGTGCCGGAGTACCGTGCCGCGGGGTACCCGGCAGAGCCGGGTCCGGCAGGGGATGGAGCGCGATGAACACGTTGTGGACACCCTCGCTCGAGCAGGCCGCCACCTCGGCGAGCGCGATGCTCCTCACCGCGATCGGCCTGATCGCGCTGCTCCAGCGCGGGCAGTGGCTGATCACGCTGCTCTTCTCCGCGGCGTTCCTGGCGCTCGGCGCGCTCCAGGCGGGAGCCCTTGGGCTGCTGCGCGCCACCACGCCGGGCGGGGCCCACGTGTGGGCGGACTACCTGGCGCGCGTCTCCGCGCTCTCGAGCTGGCTCTGGCTCGCGCTCTCGGTGCTGCTCGGCCGCCCCGAGCCGCGGCGGCAGCTCCGCGAGGCGGGCGCGCCGCTCGCGATCTCGCTCGTCGCCTGCGTGCTGCTGTTCCTGCTCGCGCGCTCGTCGATGGTGCTCGACTCGGTGGCGCTCACGCCCGACGGCCCCATCATCCAGCTCGGGCCGCTCGGCAAGGCCTACCTCGGCTACCTCGCGGTGTGCATGCTGCTCGTGCTGCTCAACATGGAGGGCATGCTGCGGGCAGCACCAGCCTCGAGCCAGCGCCGGCTCGGCGGCCTGTTCCTCTCCATCCTCGTCGCGGTCCTGACCGAGCTGCTCGTGGTCTCGGCGGGCGTGATCCAGGGCCGCGTGCACGCGAGCTGGCTCGCCGCCGCCTCGCCGCTGCTGTTCGTCTCCGGCTCGGCCGCAGCCCTGGCGCTGGCGCGGCGGCGGCTGCGCGACATGAGCGTTCCCGTGGGCCGGCCGGTGGTCTACTACTCGTCGGTCTCGATCACGCTCGCGGTGGCGTTCCTGGTGGTGACGTTCGCGCTCTCGCGGCTGCTGCCGGCGATGTCGAACACGTTCCGGCTGTGGACGGTGGTGAGCTTCCTCGTGTTCGTGGCCGGCGGCGCGCTGCTGCTCATGCTGCAGCCGGCGACCGGGCGCGCCATCCGCCGCTTCGTGGACCGGAACTTCTACGCCTACCGCTACGACTACCGCCGCGAGTGGGGGCGCGTGAGCCGCGCGCTGTCGCCGGCGTCCTCGCCCGAGGAGGTGTGCCGGCAGATCGAGACGCTGACGCGCGAGATCTTCAACGCCGACCACATCGCCGTGCACTTCCGCGAGGACCCGGCCGGGGCGTTCCGGCTCCTCCATGGCCCGTCGGGTTCGCCGACCACGCTCGAGGCCACGCACCCGCTCGTGCGCTGGTTCGACCGCGAGCGCTGGCCGGTGCTGTTCTCCGACCGCGGCCTCGACCCCGAGCTGGCCGCGGGGGTGGAGGCGAGCAAGCTGCTGCGCATCTCGCTCGGCGCCGCGGTGTGCGCGCCGCTGGCGGTCGAGGAGCCGATCGTGGCCCTGTTGTGGGTG
>Ga0209811_10000462_pt1 | contig 17125 bp, 10 predicted proteins | sample Coa_R1_6_FD_187161 | JGI IMG/M metagenome (GOLD analysis project Ga0209811, IMG submission 187161) | Surface soil microbial communities from Centralia Pennsylvania, which are recovering from an underground coalmine fire. - Coalmine... | ecosystem: Environmental > Terrestrial > Soil >...
GCAACCCCAGCGGCGATCAAGCGACAGCAAAGGAGTGAATCGCCGGCTTGTCGTAGCATAGTCCGACCTTGGGGAAAATTATTATTTCTTTTCTCGTGCGGGATTGATATGCAGTCGAACGGGTCGGTTTATCGGTCGGCAAGCTGGAAGGGGTCATACCATGACGCGCTTTTCCATTCATGCAAATCGTTGCCTATCAATCCGGGTTTGCTTAGTAAGCGCGTCGATTGCTATTGCGGCTCTGGGAAAACCCGGACGAGCCGAGTGCGCCGGCGCGCCGACCCGCGTTGTGATCGCCTATCCGAGTCCCACCCCCAGAGTGGCGCCGCTCTGGCTCGCCCAAGACTTGGACTTCTTCGGCAAATATAACCTTGCCGCGCAAATCGTGCTGGTGCGCAATAACCAGATGCTCGCGGCGGGACTCGCCGCGGGCGACATCGACGTCGGCTATACCGGTGGGACCACGGTGCTCGGCGCCGCGGCAGCCGGCGTGGAGCTAAGATTGGTCGCCGGGTTTGTCAGCCGCGGCCGAGGTTACCTGGTGGTTCGACCCGACATCAAGAAACCCGCGGATTTGGCCGGCAAACGGGTCGGCGTGCAAAGCATCGGCGGAACGCTCTGGATGTACGTCATCCTGACTCTCGAACAACTTGGTTTGGATACGACGCGGGACCGCATTCACCTGCTCGTGATCGGCGATCAAACGATCATCGGCCGGGCGCTGGAATCGCAGGTGATCGACGCTGCGGTCTTGACGACGCGCACTTACATTCCGGGTCTCAAACAAAAGGGGTTTTCGGTCTTGACGGAAGTCACGCCGGCGATGGCCGCGACCGGGATCGTCGCGCGAAAAAGTTATCTGCAGAAAAATCCCGAGGTCATCGAGAATATCATGAAGGCGCTGATCGAGGGCGTACATTACATGATGGCTCCAGCCGGCAAAGCCCAATCGATCAAGACCATCATGTCACGGCTCAAGCTGGCCGACGCCGCAGTCGCAGAAGAAGGGCACGCCGACGCGATCAAAGAATTCGATCCCAAGCCCTTCCCGTCCCTTGAAGGACTCAAAAACATGCAAAGACTGTTGGCGATGCAAAATCCCCGGCTCGCCGACGTCAACGTGGCAAATCTCATCGATGTCACACTTATGCGCAAGCTCGAAGACGGCGGTTTTTTCACCCAGCTCCAGGCGCGTTATCGGGAATGAATCGAGAAGCTGTCGCGTATCCGCGGGCCGCGCCAGCAACCTATTACTTGAATTAACCGCAGCAGCAAAAACTCGGAAGGAGAAAAACTCATGGGCCAGCTCACCGCCATCGACGCCGACGGACACGTGATCGAGAAGGAAAGCGAGATCCGCAAGTATCTGAAAGCGCCTTGGAACCAACGTTCGACGGCGCTTCGTCCCGGCGACCAGCCCTGGGACAATTATATGTTCGACCACTTTGTCACCGAGCGCACCTGGAGCCGGCTCTCCGCCCGCGAACAAGTTGAGCGCTGGGAGGACATCTTGGACGAACATCAGATCGAGACCGCCGTTTGTTTTCCGACGGGCTCGGGCAGCGTGGTGCGGCTCCAGGAGCTGCAGTTTCAAATCGCCGTGGCGCAAGCGTGTAATGATCACTTCGCCGCGGAGTATAACGCGCTCTCCGAGCGCGTGAAGTGCGTCGGCGTTTTGCCGATGCGCTCGCCCCAGGCCGCCGCCGAAGAGCTGGAGCGCGCGGTCAAGGAGCGCGGGCTCATCGGTTTTGAGATCCTGCCGGTCGGTTTGCCCATGGCGCTCGGCGATTCTTTCTACGATCCGGTGTATGCCGCGGCGGAAAGGTGCGGCGCGACGCTCGGCATCCACGGCACCCGGAGCTGGTCGCGCGAGCTGGGCGCCCAGGGCCTGAACACCTTCGCCGAAGTGCACGCCTACGCTTTTACCGCCGGCATCCTGCTGCAGTTTACCAGCATGATTTGCCAGGGCGTGCCGCTGCGGTTTCCCAAGCTGCGCCTCGCCTTCCTGGAAATCGGCGCGACATGGCTGCCGTATTATTTGGATCGCCTCGACGAGCATTGGGAGAAACGCGCGGCCGTCGAGATGCCCCTGCTCAAAGAAAAGCCCAGCGAATTGGTCAGAAAGTCCGAGGTTTATTTCAGCATCGAACCCGGCGAATCGCAGTTGGCGCACACGATCGATTACCTCGGCGCCGAGCATTTTCTCTTTGCTTCGGATATTCCGCACTGGGACTGCGAGTTTCCCGGAAACCTGCAGCATATCCGCAACCACGCGGCGTTATCTGACGAGGTTAAAGAACAAATCCTTTACAAGAACGGCAAGCGGCTTTTTAACTTGTGAATGTGTCGACGATGAATCGCCGGCAGTGGAGTTGACAGGATAGTGCGCTAGCGCATACGTTGGCCTCAAAACAATTCGAAAGTGAGGAGTATTCCCATGCTGACGCTCTATTTCAGTCCCGGCGCATGTTCTTTGGCCTCTCATATCGGTCTCGAAGAAACCGGCGCGCCTTATGAGGCAAAGCCGATCCTGCTCGCAAAGGGACAGCAGAGGACCGAGGAATATCAGAAGATCAACCCGCGCGGTAAAGTACCGGCGCTTAGTGTCGACGGCAAGATCCTTGTCGAGAACACGGCGATACTCACTTACCTGGCGCGGCGGTTTCCGGAAAAGAAACTGATGCCGGCCGATCCGTCCGAGGAGGCGCGCGGCATCGGGACTATGTGCTGGTTCTCCAGTATCGTGCATCCCTCGTACCAGCGCGTGAACCGGCCCGAACGTTTTGCTGAAGGCGAAGCGGCGCACGCCGGGGTAAAAGAAAACGGAAAGAAATCATTCTGGGCTAATTGCCAGGAGATCGACTCCATGTTTCGAGGAAACGAGTGGATCATGGGCAATGATTACACGCTCGTCGATCCCTACGCGCTGGTTTTCTACGGCTGGGGTGTGCGCGGCGGATTTCCCATGAAGGAGCTCAGCGCTTACACGGCATGGCAGGAACGCATGATGAAGCGCCCGACGGTTAAGAAAACCGTAGACGCCGAGCAGAACGTTTCGACATCCTAGCTTGACTCAAGTCAGACTTGGCTTGTCACTGATCCGTTTGATTCTTGAAAGATTTGAACGAAGCGAAGCGTTTGAACCCTTCGAGAAACTCCGCAGGCTCTTGGAAGGACTGGAACCATTTGGGCTCGTAGCCGTTCCGCGCCTGATACTCTGTAGCAACACATTTGATCTCTCCCGTCGGTCAAAGCACAACCGGCAAAAGCGCTCGAAAAATTGCGATAGACATTGAGATCTCGCTGCAGTAGAGAAGCTTTCAAAAGCGCAGCGAACCTGCTTCGGCGCCGGAGGAGAACCACCGGTCATCTCTCGGTAAGCGCTGTTTTGCTTCCGGCTGCGAAACGGCTCAAACTTCACGTCGCTGACGCGAGACGGACCCATGGGCACGGGAGAGACTCAATCGCCGCTTGACGCCGCGCAGGAGATGGCCCCTACCATCCGAGCCTGCGCCGATCAGATCGAGAAGGATCGCGAGCTGCCGCGGCTGCTTTTTGAGGCGTTGGCGGCTGCTGGTTTTTTCAAGCTGTTGATTCCTCGTACTGTCGGCGGCGCCGAGGTCGACTTGCCGGACTACGTGCAAGTTCTGGAAGAGCTCGGCAAAGCCGACGCGAGCACCGGCTGGGTCGTCAATCAGTGCGCGGTCTTCGCAACCTACGCCGCGCAAATGCCGCGCGACATCGCGCGCTTGATCTGGATCGACACGCCGCACAGCGTCGTCGCCAATACTCCGGTGGCCACGGCCCAGGCAGTCGTAGTCCCCGGCGGTTACCGGGTCAGCGGGCGACAGGGCTTCAGCTCGGGTTGCCGGCACGCGGCCTGGCTGGCGGCACGCGCTCTGATCCAGGAAAACGGCCAACCCAGACTTTCAGACGGTCAACCCGAGGAGCGCTACCTGTTTGTGCCCGCTGCCGAGGCCGAGCTGCTGGACACGTGGAACGTGCGTGGTATGCGCGGGACCGGGACCCATCACTTTGTCGTGAAGGATATCTTCGTGCCCGCCGAGAGAACGGTTCTTCAGGCCGGAGCGCCGCTCTTGGAAAGCGGACCGCTCTACCAATTCCCACGGAGATTGCTGTTCGCCTCCGGCGACGCTGCGGTGGCGTTGGGAACAGCGCGCGGGTGCTTGGATGCGTTTTTTGACCTTGCCGGCGCCAAGACGCCTCGCTCCATGCAGGCCACCCTGCGGGATCAACCGGCGATTCAAGCGACCGTCGGCCGCAGCGAAGCTCAACTACGATCCGCGCGCGCCTTTTTGATCGAATCGGTGCGCGACATTTGGAGCGAGGCGGTGTCCACCGGTGCCATCAGCTCGGACCGGCGCGCCGTCCTCCGCCTGGCTACGACCCATGCGATTCGACTGGCGGTGGACGTCGTCGATTCCGTTTACAATTCTTGCGGCGTTACGGCGATCTTCGAAGGCAACCCGATCCAGCGCTACTTCCAGGACATTCACGTGATCAGCCAGCATACCCAGGCCCGCCTCGCCCACTACGAATTGATCGGAAAACATGCGCTGGGACTGAAGGTCGATCAAGCGCGATTCTAATCCGAACATACCTCAGCGGATTCGAGCGCTGATCGCGCTGCGCCTGCGGCTGAGCACGCCGTCGTCTTCGTTGATCCTACGGGATATCGGACAGCAGATGCCACGTGAATAAATACTTAAATGTCTGACTCTGAATCTGACTCCTGGAGTCTTCTGCGCAAAATAGTCGGGATATCGAAATCCGACTCTCTCGATTCTCCTCCATGCGGCAAACAAATTGTCTAGAATAGATGGGATGGTGCTGTCCGACCCGGCTGCGGTGCTGCGAGGAAGCGGTGTGGCATTAACGTCTCTACAAAATAGCAATATAATTAATTTTGATGAATAACCTTTTTCTGACAAACACTTTGTCGCGCTTTTTTGATATCCGACCCGGCGAGGCCCGGCGTGTCGGCATAATGGTCTCCCTGCTGTTTTTTCTGCTCGCCGCCAATAACGTCATCAAAGTTCTAAGAGACGCTCTCTTTCTCAGCCGCTTTCCCATCAGCGATCTGGCCTACGTTTACCTTTTAGCCGCGCTTCTTGCAGGCGTCATCATCACGGTTTACACGCGTTATACGGCAAGGTTTCCCCTCTACCGGCTCATTCTAGGCTCGAAAGCTTTCATCATCTCCAATGTGATCCTGTTCAGGTTTCTTATAGTGGATTTTAATTTTGCCTGGAGCATTTACGCGTTTTACATCTGGTCCGCAATTGTCAGCGTTCTTGCCGTAGCCCAATTTTGGACCTTTGCCGGCTTGATCTTTACGTCGCGCGAGGCGAAACGTCTGTTCGGAGTTTTCAGCGCCGGCGGCTCACTCGGAGCTATCCTGGGTGGCTTTGGGAGTGGTTGGGCGGTTAACCTGTTTACGGGGACCGACGCACTCTTTTGGCTGATCGGCGCGCTGTTTGCCGGTGCTTTTGGAGTGGTTTGGTTGGCAGGCAAGGAACTAAGTGAGATCCAAACCCCGGGGTTGAAGGAAATCCCAACGTCAAGCGAAGCGAAGGCTACCCAACAAGCTAGTGCGCTTGGTCCGATCCTAGCCTCCCGATATCTTCAGTTGATTGCCGGCGCTATCTTTGTCTCGGTGGCAGTCTCAACTCTAATCGACTTCCAGTTCAAGGCTGCGGCAAAGATGGCCTATCCCTCTAAAGATGGCCTGACTGCCTTCTTCGGTTCCTATTATGCCTGGGTTGCCATTATTACTTTCTTTAGCCAGGCTGTGCTAACTAGAAGGCTTCTAACTCTCTTCGGCTTAATCCCGAGTCTCTTGCTCCTCCCAGTGGGTCTGTTCGCAGGATCTCTCGGTATCTTGGTCTGGCCGGGACTTTTCTCCACGACAGCGACGCGACTGACAGATGCGGTTTTGCGGACAAGTGTGAACCAGAGCGGCATGGAGATACTCTACCTTCCTCTCTCTGCGGCCGTAAAAAGACGGGTCAAGACTTTCCTTGATGTTGTGTTGCAACGGTTGGGAGACAGCGCTGCGGGGCTGATCGCGCTCTTTTATGCTCTGTTTATCATGCAGTCAAACCCAGCTAGCCTCGCCTATTTTTCCCTCGGGCTCATCCTCCTCTGGGCCATGTTCATTTTTGCTCTGCGCAGCGGTTACGTCGAGGCACTGCGGACCGGACTGGAAGCACAGACCATTACGTGGGAGGGAGGAGATATTAACTATGCCGACAAGAAAACCATCGAAGCAGTGCTGCAAAACTTGCAGCTAGAGGACGAGCGGGCTGTGTTATTCGCGCTTGACCTGGCAGAAAACTTGGATGCCGCAGTCATCGCTCCGCGTCTTCCCCTCAAACTCCTACAGCATCCTTCACCTCTAGTCCGAAGTCGGTCGTTGAAACTTTTTGCCGCGAGCACGGATCCCGAAAAATTGAAGGAAATAGTGCGATTGCTCGAGGACGAAAATGGCGAAGTCCAGGCGGAAGCGATCAACGTGGTCTGCGCCATCCGCAAGGAAGATGCGATTCCCGTTATGCGACCTTACCTGGAAAGCCCTGATCCACGAGTCCAGAGATCGGCGATCGAGTGTCTGCTGCACCATGGAGACACGGAAATCCGTGAAGTCGCCATGGCTACCTTCCGCAAACTGATCGCAAACCCAGGAACCGATGGAGCCGCCGGTCGGATGGAAGCTGCTCGCCTCATGGGCGAGGTTAACGACCCTGAATTTCCTGGTTACCTGAGCAAATTGATCCGGGAAGAGTCCTCCATCCCAGTGATCCAGGAGGCGTTAGCTGCTGCCGGCAAGAGAAAAGATCCGACCCTTCTGAGAGACGTTATCACGCGACTCGGTTGTCCGAAGACAAAGGGTTGGGCGCGCCAGGCCTTGATAGAATATGGTGCGGCTGCGGTCGAAACTTTGAGGGAGGCGCTCCTGGATTCCAATGTCTCGCGTGATATTCGACTCGGTATTCCCCGGACGTTGAGCCAAATCGCGTCTCCTGCCGCGCTGGACGCGCTCCTCAGCGGACTCAACCAGGAGGACGGTTCTCTCCGTTACAGAATAATCGTCGGTCTCGCAGAAATGGTGCGACGCTTGCCGAATTTGCGCATAGATCGACCTGTCATAGAGATGGCTATTGTCGCGGAAGCTAGCCGCTATTACCATCGGTTCTTGACTTTTTTTGTGCTTTTTGGAGATGGCAATAATCATTCAATGAACAACGGTTCGCTGCTCCATCAAGCCTTGCTTGAAAATATGGAGAGGGAAAAGGAAAGGGTACTGCGACTGCTTTCCCTGATCTACCCTCCAGAAGACATTGGCAGCGCCACCACTGCACTGCACAGCGGCAGCCGGGCAAAGCAAGCCCAAGCGATCGAGTTTCTCGACAACCTGCTTACAGGAGATGTAAAGCGTTACGTCTTTCCTCTGTTTGACGATGCTCCCGACGCCGAGCGTTTTCAGAAGTTTCTTGCGCTATTGGGCCTAAGGAGTTTTGATAGTGAGACGGCTTTCCAGGATCTATTGAAGCAGGATGACGTCTGGCTGAAAGCGGCGACTCTCTGGGAAATCGGCTTGAGAGGACTTCGAGATTTCCGGGGGGAGATCCAGCAGTATCTCAATTCCAAGAATCCTGTGCTCAAGGAAACCGCCGCGCTTGTGCTGTCAAGGATCTAACTTGTCCACAGAAAAAAATTTAACGGCAATCGAGAAGGTCATCTTTCTCAAATCGGTAGATATCTTTGAGCATGCCACGGTAGAGCAGCTCGGTCGCATCGCGGCATTAACGGAAGAGGTTCATTTTGAGCCGGGAGAAATCATCTTTAACGAGGGAGAGCCTGGCGACGCCTTCTATCTGCTCTTAAGCGGTCGGGTGTTTCTTGAGAGAAGCGGCAATATCCTTCGTGAGATGAAGGAAAAAGAAGCCTTTGGGACCCTGGAGGTTCTTGATTTCCACCCGCGTGCGACAACCGCAAAAGCGGCTGATCAGGTCCGCGCTCTCAAGCTGAACGGCCAGGAATTTCATGATCTTCTATCACTCGATATCGAAATGGTTCAGGCCGTTTTCCGGATGTTGTGCGGTCTGGTTCGCAGGATTCTGACGTTAGTACCGTGAGTATTCCTGCCACCGGGCCGGCAAATTCATATCCTTTTCGAGGAACCGGTCCACGTCAGGATTGCACAGGTGAGCACGACCCTCCGCCTTGCGGCATCGATCAGGACTTCACTATTTTCAGCTTTGCACGTTTTCGGTGCGCGATACGCGACCTTGCCTTAGTGGTAATCTGGTCTGCAGCCGCTTCGGCATCCCTGATAGTTCGTTCGATTCTATCTGGAGCGATACCACGGCGAATTAGGCTATCGATAACATTTTTTCTTCGCAGCGACTTAACCGCTTTCCTTATTTGTCTTGCGTCGGCCAACATGTCTTTTGGAATATTCGTCATTCCGCTCCATTATCGGGTTTCCATCCACGGTGCAAATCTGATTGGCGTCCTCGGCTCCAGGCGATCCGCGGCGAAAACGGGTCACGTCCGCTGTTAGCTAAAAACGCAACGGCAGAAAGCAAAAAGCGGACTTGATCCAATTTTGACATTGGTGGGATGCCGGCCTCGTTGCGGGATAGGAACTTTTTAGATTGCTGCTGCGTTTATTTCTTCAAATCCTGGGAATTCGACAGATACGCTGGATTAAAAAGCCCGACCCCGGGCTTCCCCCAAAGGGCGGCTCGATCTGGACGGTAAACGGTCGCGCGCTGCTTCGGAGATAATCAATATTCTCTTTCGTTGCATGTACGAAACCCGCGGCTGGGAAACCTCCAGCCGCGGTTCGCATATTGGCAGTTTAGTTAGGCAGAACCACTGAATCGATCACATGGATCACACCGTTGCTTGCCATGATATCGGTCGCCGTCACGCGGGCGCCGTCGACCATGACTTTTCCGTCTCGAGCGCTGATTTTGAGAGAGTGCCCGTTGAGCGTCTTGGCGGAGTTTAGATTGACTACTTCGCCCGCTGTCACCCGGCCGGGCACGACGTGATAGGTCAGCACGGCGATCAACTTATCCTTGTTCTCAGGCTTGAGCAGGTTTTCGACAGTGCCCGCGGGCAGCTTTTTGAAAGCCTCGTCGGTCGGCGCGAATACCGTGAGCGGTCCCTGACCTTTGAGCGCATCCACTAAGCCCGCAGCCTGAACCGCTGCGACGAGCGTTTTGAAGGACCCCGCTGAAGCAGCGGTATCAACGATGTCCTTGTCCGGCATCGACTCGGCCCTCACCGAACCTGCCAAGCCCAACATTAAAGCCAACACTCCTAATCCGATTTTGAAGACTCTCATTTTTCTTTCCTCCTTTTTTTTATTTTTTTGAATCTTCGGGAAGAGCGTTAGAGCAACAGCGGGGCCAGGTGCGGCTACGGCGGTCACGTGGCGGGTTTTACTTGTGTTTTGCAGTTAGCGGCGGAATGGCAAGGAATTTTCCCAACGCTCGTGAGACACTGAAGTGTCTCAACACCGTCTCACGGCTGTCTCAGCTGATACAGCGAAACTACTTGTCTTCGGGATTGATATTGAGATCCGCCAATCGGCGGTAAAGCGTAGCGCGGCTGATGCCGAGAAGGCGCGCCGCGAGCGCGCGGTTACCGCGCGAACGGGTAAGCGCTTCGAGAAAGCGCGCCTTCTCGTCGTTCAACGGGTCACCGGGAATCGAGCTAATGAAGTTCGCCGGCTCGATAATCTCGGGAGGCAAATCATCGGGCTGGAGCACCGCGCCGCCGCAGCGGATCACGGCAAATTCAATGGCGCTTCTGAGCTCGCGGACGTTGCCGGGCCAAGGATGGTCCATCAGCAGGCGCACGGCCTCATGGCTCAATTCAGTGACCGACTTCCCGACGGCGGCAGAAAACTGCGCGAGAAACGAAGCCGCCAGCAACGGAATGTCCTCGCGCCGCTCACGCAACTCCGGCACCGCGATGCGCGCCACGCGAATGCGGTAAAACAGATCCGTGCGGAAATTGCCTTTGGTCATCTCGTCGGTCAAGCTGCGGTGCGTCGCCGCCAACAGCCGCACGTCGATCTTGCGCGGACGGGTTTCACCCAGGCGCACGATCTCGCGCTCCTGCAGGACGCGCAATAGTTGATTCTGCACCGCCATCGGAATATCACCGATCTCATCCAACAGCAGAGTCCCGCCGTTGGCGGCTTCGAACAACCCCTGATGATCTTCGATGGCGCCGGTAAATGCGCCCCGTTTGTGACCGAAGAGCTGGCTCGCCAGGAGCGCTTCGGTGAGCCCGGCGCAGTTCACCGCGATGAATGGCTTGTCCTTGCGATGGCTGGCCGCGTGGATGGCGCGGGCGACCAGCTCTTTCCCCGTACCGGTCACGCCTTCGATCAGCACTGTCGAATCGACGCGCGCGACGGCACGAATTTGTTGATAGACCTGCTGCATGACCGCGCTCTTGCCGAGAAGATCGTAAAATTGCGCCCGCTCATCGAGCAGGCGGCGCAGATCGTGGACTTCGGTCACATCGTAAAGAAAAAAGATTTTACCCCGTGGGTCGCGCGGATCGTCCTTCACATCGGCTTCGAGCCAAAGGCGCCGCCCGCCGGTTCCATCCAAGTGCAGCGGGATTCGATTCCGCTCGGCCATCGGCTTTTCGATCAGCGCCTGCAGGTTGCGAGTGTTTTCAGAATCCAAACTGAATAACTCTTGCCAAGGCAAATGGGTCGCGGCGCTCTCAGGCCGGCCAAAAAGTCGCCGCGCCGCCGCGTTAAGAAATACCGCTTGGCTGTTTTCGTCGGTCATGACCGCGCCAATGCGCAGTTCGTTGAGAATCGAACCGAGATCGTTGCGGCTTCGCTCCACCTGGCGATACATTTCTCGCAGTTGGTCCTCGGCCAGCTTGCGCGCGGTCACGTTCCTCTGGATCGATAGGAAATGAATAATCTCGCCGCTGCCGGCGCGAATCGGCGTGATATCCCATTCGACGTAGTATTCGGCGCCGTCCTTGCGATAGTTGACGGTCTCGCCGGAGAACGTCTCTCCTCGGCTGAGTGCGTCGCGCAAAGATTTGAGCATGGCGCGATCGGACTTCGGCCCTTGAAGCATGCGCGGCGTTTTGTGCAGGATCTCTTCCCGGCTGTAGCCGGTCATGGCGCAGAGGGCAGGGTTGACAAAAAGAATCTCCGGACCCGGCGGATCGAGCTGCGCCGAGGTAATCAGCACGGCCTCCTTCGCCTGATCGACAGCGACATCGAGCAGGTCCATGAGCTGCTCCGCCGCGAGCAGCTGTGTTTCCGCCATTACTTTAGCTCCTCGGCCCCCGCGTCTGCCGATGACGATCAGCGCAAGGTCACAACAATGTAAATAAGTGAATTGCTCGAGACGCCCTGCTTGCTCCGGCACCTTCAGCAAATTTCAATGAAAACGCAACCTATCTTCCGAGTCAAGCTGGCGTATCATCAACTGTTTGGTAGCTGACACAATGACTGACTCATGCCCGCCCCTTTTGTTTCTCTAGTTTCCCATATAATTTCTCAATCGGGTTTCTCTATGGCGGCTCAGCTTGGTTTGAGCGCAAGCCTAAGACCACGAGGGCGACCGAGAAGAGAAATGGAAATTTAGAATGTCCCCTTTTCTTGCTTCTAATGGTTGCAGTTAGAAGTCTTAACTATCCAGAGACAGCCCTTTTCATGGCTCTGCCGAGGTTCTGTATATCTTCCCCCATGCCGCGAACCGTTGCACATCCTTCTAGGGCTAAGACGACCAAAAGCGATGCCCAGAGAAGCAAAGTCTTGTTTTTCATTTTACCTCCAAGGCCGTGACCGCCGAGGCCGGCCAGCGAACATCAGTTCCGCGATTCTATCATTTATTGCTCGCTTTGGCTTTACGCCCCGTATGATATCCGCTTACCCGTAGATCGGCCATCCAGTGGCATGATACCCTTGCAGGATGGCTCGGCCCATCTCCCGCGGTGTCCTTTCTTTCGGCTTGGTCTCCATTCCAGTCGAGCTCTATTCGGCTATCGAAGACCACAACATTCGCTTTCATCTGCTGCATAAAAAGTGCGGGTCCCGCGTACGCAATCAGTTGTTTTGCCCGGTCTGTAAGGTCGTGATCGAGCGCGACGAAACCGTGCGCGGCTACGAGGTGTCAAAAGGCCAATACGTTCGGGTCGAAGATGCTGAGCTGGAGGCGCTCGAAGCTGAGGCGAACAGCAGCATCGATATGAGGGAGTTTATCCCAATAGAGAAAGTCGACCCGATCTATTTTGAGAGCAGCTACTATCTCGCCCCCGACAAAGGTGCGGATAAACCCTACCGGCTGCTCGCCGACACCATGGCGAAGACCGGCCGTGTCGCGCTGGCGCAAACGGTTTTTCACAACAAGGAGAGCCTGGTTTTGATCCGCTCGGTCAAGCACGGCCTGAGTCTGCATTTTCTGTTTTTCAAAAACGAGATCCGCGACTTCGACGCGATAGCGAAAGGCGAAGGCGTCAAGCTCCCCGGCGAGCAGCTGGAGCTCGGCCGCGGCTTGATCGAGAAAATGTCTTCGGCGGACTTTGAGCCTGAGCGCTACGCCGACGAATACCGCGAGCGTGCGCTTGCCATGATCGAGAAAAAAGTCAAAGGCCAGGAAATCAAAGCCGTCCGATTGGCGCCGCGCCGCAGTGGACAAGTCGTCGATATATTCGCGGCATTAAAGAAGAGCTTGGAAACCGCTGGTCAGCAGAAAGCTACCGCCGATCAAGGCAAGCGCAAAAGGAAGGCGTAGGGATGCAACTGGGGACTTGTCGCCTTCAATTCCTCGCGGAATTATTGCAACGAGCCTGTTAAGAAGCGCGGCAAAACCAACAGAAAATCAGCGCCTCTCTCCCCTCTTCTCTGCTGGTGCTTGCTCGTGTTTGCGGATTGAGCTAGCACAAAACTGGCACAGCGCTTTCCGGACTTTTGCAAAATTTTGGCTCAGTATATAGAACATGTCATCGGCTGACCCTTTATTGGACCAAAGTCCAATACCTTGGTGTCGCGGCAATTGGACGAATAGGTGACGAAGCGGCGCATCATCAAATGGCTCGGTGGCCTGAGCGGGCTTTGCGTTATTCTGTTCTTTGCCATCGCTTTGATTCTCCCCCGTATTCTCGATAGCCAACCCGTAAAAGAGAAAATCCGCGCCTTCCTGTTAGCCAAAACAAACGAAAACGTGGCCTTCGAAAAAATCGATCTCGTGTGGCTTCCCCGGCCGACTGTGGTGGTACACGGTGCGTCGCTCTCTGTCGCCGATGAGGTCAGTGGGAAGATCGAGTCCATTGAAGTCTACCCGTCGATATGGGGTCTACTCTCGGGGCGCTTGGACATTTCGCGGCTGGAGGCGGTGAGCCCCGCGGTCGCGGTGCGGCTGCCCGAGCCGGCCGAAGGAGCTTTCAACATTGAAGAGATCGAGAGCAAGATTCGCTCCATAATAACGACATTGGGGACGGAAATTCCCGGCATAGCCGTGACCGTCAGAGGCGGTGCAGCGGAGATCAAGATCGGTGATAGACCAGCGGTGACAATCACCGACTTCGACGGTCGGCTTAAGGCGCTGCCTGATGACTTGGACTTTCAGATCAGTTCCCGCGCCAACGTCTTCGAGTCGTTGCATATCGAGGGGAACATCGCTGCAGCTACCCTCGCGACGCAAGGACGCATGAAAATTGAGCGTCTCAACCTTCGACAATCGATTGCTGCGCTCTGGCCCGGTCCGCCAGAATACGTCGAGTCCGGCGACCTAAGTTTGGAGGTGGGGCTCACTTCCACGGGACTCAAGAAGATTAAGACTGAAATCAACGGCACGTTGCCGTCACTAGGACTGGTGCGGGGAAACCGAAAGACGGTTGTTGAAGGAAGCAGCTTCAAGGCCGCCATCAGCCGTGACGAGGGAATCGTCAACGCTATCATTGAACGCCTTGATGTCGCCTCGCCGCGCTTGGCTGCCAACGGAGAATTGACCCTTGATCCGGCCTCGTCATCACGGTTGAAGTTGGCAGGGAAGGAGCTCGATGTTTCTCAAATCCGTGAGTGGGCGCTGAAGATCGCCGGTGATATCGGAGTCGTGGAGGACATATTCCGTCATTTCAAAGGTGGAAAGATACCGGAAATCAGCTTCCAGACCGCCGGGCGGTCGTTCGACGAATTGTGGAAGACGAACAACATGGCGGTAACCGGGACCCTCCGTGATGGGAATATCTTAGGTTTCGCCACAGGTGTTGATCTGGAAGAGGTGAGCGGGCCCTTCGTTGTGTCCCGGGGAGTGCTCGAGGCTAATCAGTTTTCGGCACGACTCGGCAAAATCCAGGGAAGGGACGGCGTGGTTCGAGTGGGACTCGAAGGCAAGAGCGCTCCTTTTCATCTCGATATGATGGTGCAGGCCGATGCGACCGAGCTGCGGTCCTTGCTTCTCCGTGTCGTGGAAAACGAAGATTTTCGCAAGGAGGTCTCGAAACTCCGCGACGTGAAGGGGAATCTGTCGGGAAGACTCATACTCGGTGAAAGAATTGATTCCATTTTGCCAAAGGTTTCCATCTTGAAGGCGGCTATTAGCGGCTCTTATGATCCGATCCCATACCCCATCTCAGTCAAAGAAGGCCGTTTCCAGTACGGCGACGGCAAGATTGCGTTGGATAGCGTGAGTGGAACGGTCGGCCTTTCCTCATTCTCCGAGGTCACTGGCTCTCTGAGCTACAGCGGCGCGCGCCAGATCGAGGTCGAGTCTGGGACGTTTTCCCTCGACGTAGCGCAGACTAGCAATTTGTTGAATCGTTTTGCAGTGCTCCCGAAAGGGCTTAGAGATGTCGATTTTACTCGGGGCAGGCTCGATTTGATTGCGCTGTCCCTTAAAGGTCCGCTCGACCAGCCGAGTCAATGGGATTTTAGCAGTACCGGCAGCGTTAGCGGGATCGCTGTGAAGCATGCCAACCTCCCCGGAGTGATGAATGTGTCCGGCGGAAGTTTGAGTGCGACACCGGCAAAATTAACCGTTTCCGATGCCAAGGTTAATCTGCTGGACGCTTCGGTGACCGTGGAAGGATTTCTACAAGGCTTCAACGAAGCGCCGCTGAGTCTGGACGCGACCGCAACAGGGGCCATCGGCGGTGAGGTGGCAGGATGGCTCAGCCGGCAAATCGAATTACCTAAGGAGCTTATGCTCCGTTCTCCTCTGCAGGTGACCAAGGGCCACGTCCTTTGGAAAGAGGGTGGCGATGTTGCTTTTCAAGGGGACCTCACTGTCGCTGGCGGTCCCCGACTTTCTCTGGATTTGGTGCGGGCGCCGCAAACCGTCGAGGTCAAGGAGATCCTTATCGCGGACGGCGAGCAGCGTGCTCATATAACGTTTGATCTCGAGAGAGATAAATTTATTTTTTCGTTTAACGGCGCGCTCGAACAAAAAACGCTAAACCAAATTTTCCAAGCACCGCCGCTCGAGGCGAGCCTGATTCAGGGCGACATTGAGGTCAGCGCTTTTCTCGAGGAACCCCACCGATTCACGGCCCGTGGACGATTGGCGGGCAAAGAGCTCCGGGTGCCATTGAAGGATGAGCACGCGATCGTCGAGTTTTTTTTCCTGGAAGCCGACCCTAACGGACTCAACCTTCGATCCGCAAACCTCCGATGGCGAGACAGCCGTCTGTCGTTCATGGGGAAGTTGCTCGCGGAACCGAAGGCGCTGCGGCTCGACATGGATGTCTCCGCTGACCGGGTTGTTTGGGAGGAATTCGACCAACTGGTTAACCGTGGCAGCAAGGGTGGAGACAATAGAGGTGTCCTGGGAAGAGCGCTGCCGCCCCTGGAGGGCACGGTCCGCCTCAAGGCGGATCGTTTCACGCTTGCTGGATTTAGCTCGAGCCCATTCCAAGCCGTGGCTTCTCTGTCCCAGAACACGGTAAACGTACAGATAAAACACGCTGACGTTTGTGGTATCGCTACAGTCGGCAACGTCGACGTCGCATCTGGAGAAATCGGTCTCGATGTCTCGTTCTCTGTGACGGGCGGTCAGTTAGAATCGACCAGCAGCTGTCTGTCCGACAACAAACAGACCATCAAAGGTAACTATTCCTTGACGGGTCGGCTCACCGGTCGCGGAACACCAGAAAAGATAGCGCAGACCCTCCGCGGCGACTTCGACTTCAGCGCTCGAGATGGCGAAATCCTAGAGTCTCCCACCGAGGATACCCCTCTGGAAGCCGCCTTCAACTACTTGAATAACACCGGAGATTTTAGCGTGGTTTTCCCCGATCTCGACAAAGAATCGTTTCCGTTCCGGCTGATCAGCAGCCGGGGAACGGTGCAAGGCACGAGCCTGGTCAATGATGAAGTGACCCTCCTGTCTTCACTATATACCATCGCCGGCACCGGCAGGATTGATTTTGAGCACAAGCAAATCGATGCGAGAGGCCTGGTCTCCGTGTTGCTGCCCGGAGACCGTATCATTAGACGCATACCCGTCGTTGGCTCGTTTCTCGCTGGTTCGATAGTCGGCATAGTCGGCATTCCGATTCGCATGACCGGCTCTCTTGAACATCCCGATGTTACGTATCTAGCACCGAAAGATGTTGGCGCCGAACTTTTGCGCATCCCCGTAAGGATCCTCGGCTTGCCGCTTGAGGCCATACGGCTTTTCACGCCGAATGTCCCGGAGCTGGAATGGAAATGACGAAGAAAAGAGTGGCGAGGGTCGAGGAAGAGTTGTTATCGGCTTGCCACTTGTCACTCGTCCCCTGTCACTCGAACCGCAGGCAAGCCCAAACTGCGGGTGCCGCATATGAAATTCAACCGTCAGATTGGCGACTACGCCGGCGAGTTTTACCGCATCGAAGGTAATCCGCTGAACGAAGGCGAATTCCAAGCCCACACAACGCAAGTGCTGCCCGGCCCCGCGGATCAAACGAGAAGAGTTGCTAAGCGCCGGTATGTCTGAACTGGCGCAGAGGGTTCGTCATATTTCTGGCCTGGAGGGTGATGGCGCCGGATGCACCGCGCCAGGATCAGCCCCCGTATTGCAGGCGGCCTTTGCCGATATTAATATCCGCAAGAGCTGGTCAGGGC